>Ga0233380_1000625_pt1 | contig 17922 bp, 13 predicted proteins | sample ElkDunMinimDraft_9_FD_191541 | JGI IMG/M metagenome (GOLD analysis project Ga0233380, IMG submission 191541) | Fecal eukaryotic communites from dung pellets of Tule Elk in California, USA - Elk Dung F36 | ecosystem: Host-associated > Mammals > Digestive system > Large intestine > Fecal | place... | reverse complement strand
CGTCGAGGATGCGGGCGACCGCCGCGTCGTCGTGCGCCGCCGAGACGAACCACGCCTCGAAGACCGACGGCGGCAGGTTGACCCCCGCGTCGAGCATCGCGTGGAAGAACGCGCGGTAGCGGAACGCCTCCTGGGCCTGGGCCTGGGCGTAGTCGCGCACCCCGGCGCCCGCGGCGAGGTCGCCGAAGAACACGGAGAAGAGCGACCCGGCGTGCTGCACGCGGTGCGCGACCCCCTGCGCGTCGAGCGCCGCGCCGACGGCCGAGGACACCACGCCCGCGACCTCGTCCACGCGTGCGTACACCGCGTCGTCGGCCAGGCGCAGCGTCGCGAGGCCGGCGGCCACCGCGACCGGGTTCCCCGAGAGGGTCCCGGCCTGGTACACCGGGCCGAGCGGCGCGAGCTGGTCCATGACCGCCGCCGGGCCGCCGACCGCCGCGACCGGCAGCCCGCCGCCCACGACCTTGCCGAACGTGAACAGGTCGGGCAGGTATCCCTCGGCGCCCTGGCCGTGCAGCGCCGCGTTCTCGACGCCCCACCAGCCGCTCGGACCGACGCGGAACCCCGTGAGCACCTCGTCCAGGACCAGGAGCGCGCCGTGCGCGGCGGTGATGCGACGCAGACCCTCGTTGAACCCCTCGGCGGGCGGCACGACGCCCATGTTGGCGGGCGCCGCCTCCGTGATCACTGCGGCGATCTCCGAGCCGCGCTCCGCGAAGGCCGCCTCGACCGCCGCGAGGTCGTTGTAGGGCAGGACCAGGGTCTCCGACGCGCTCGCCGCGGTCACGCCCGCCGAGCCGGGCAGCGCGAGCGTCGCGACGCCGGACCCGGCATCGGCCAGGAGCGCGTCCACGTGCCCGTGGTAGCAGCCCGCGAACTTCACGACGAGGTCGCGGCCCGTGACGCCGCGCGCGAGGCGGATCGCGGTCATCGTGGCCTCGGTGCCCGTCGACACGAGGCGTACGCGCTCCGCGGCGGGGACCCGCCGCCGGATCTCCTCCGCCAGCTCGACCTCGCCGAGCGTCGGCGCGCCGAACGACAGCCCGCGCGCGGCGGCCTCCTGGACCGCGGCCACCACGTCGGGGTGCGCGTGCCCGAGCAGCGCCGGGCCCCACGAGCACACGAGGTCGACGTACTCGCGGCCCGCGACGTCCGTCACGTACGCGCCGCGTGCCGACGCGAGGAAGCGCGGGTCGCCGCCCACCGATCCGTAGGCGCGCACGGGCGAGCTCACGCCGCCGGGCAGCACGCCCTGCGCCCGCAGGAACGCGGCGTGGTTGTCGGTCGCGACCGCGCCCGGCGCCGCCGTCTCCGCCTGGGCGGCCGAGGCCACCGAGAAGCCGCTCGTGTCCGTCATGCCCGCGTCCTTCCGTCGTTCTCGTCCAGCCAGCCCGCGAGCTCCAGCGCCCAGTACGTGAGGATCACGTCCGCGCCGGCCCGCTTGATGCCCAGCACCGACTCCGTGATCGCCGCGCGCCGGTCGATCCAGCCGTTCGCGGCGGCGGCCTCGATCATCGCGTACTCGCCCGACACCTGGTACGCCGCGACGGGCACCGCCGACATCTCGGCGACCGCCGCGAGCACGTCGAGGTACGACCCGGCGGGCTTCACCATGACCATGTCCGCGCCCTCGGCGAGGTCGAGGTCCGCCTCGCGCAGGCCCTCGCGGGCGTTGCCCGCGTCCATCTGGTAGGTCCGGCGGTCGCCCTGCAGCGCCGAGTCCACGGCCTCGCGGAACGGCCCGTAGAACGCGCTCGCGTACTTCGCGGAGTAGGCGAGGATGCCCACGTCGTCGAACCCCGCGGCGTCGAGCGCCTCGCGGATCACGCCGACCTGGCCGTCCATCATTCCCGACGGCGCCACGACGTCCGCGCCCGCCCTCGCCTGCGCGACGGCCATCGAGGCGTAGCGGTCGAGCGTCGCGTCGTTGTCGACGACGACGCCCCCGTCGCGGCCCTCGGCCAGCACGCCGCAGTGCCCGTGGTCGGTGAACTCGTCGAGGCACGTGTCGGCCATGACGACGGGTCCACCGCCCGCGTGCTCGCGCGCCGCGTCGACCGCGATGCGGATGCCGCGCTGCAGGATGCCGTCCTCGGCGTCCGCCTGCGTCCCGGTCGCGTCGCGCTCGGCGGGGATGCCGAACAGCATGACGCCGCCGATCCCGGCCCGTGCGGCCTCGCGCACCGCCTCGGCGAGCGACGCCTCCGTGTGCTGGACGACGCCCGGCATGGACGAGATCGGCCGCGGCTCGGCGAGCCCTTCCTTGACGAACAGCGGCAGGACGAGGTCGGACGCGTGCACGCGCGTCTCGGTCACGAGCCGTCGCACGCGCGGGCTCGAGCGCAGCCGACGGGGCCGGTGGTGCCCGGCGGGGAGCTGGTGGGTCACGACGGGTCTCCTCCTTCGCTCACGTCGGCGCCCGTGGCCCGCGGAGGGGCCGGGGCGTCCGACAGGACGGTGGTCAGTGCGGCGGCGAGCGCGTCGTCGGTCGGTCGCTCCGCGACGGCATCCAGCCGCAACCCGACGGCGCGGGCCGCCCGGGCGGTGGGGTCGCCGATCGCGACGCCCGCCACGTCGTCGCGCGGGCCGAGCTGTCGGGCGACCTCGCGCGCGACGCTGCCCGACGTGAGGACGACGGCGTCGACCTCGCCCGCGCGCCACGCGGCGACGACGCCGGGATCCAGGACGTGCGTGACCGTGCGGTAGACGGTGACGACGTGCGGTGCGCGGCCCAGGGCTCGCAGGCCGTCCTGCATCGTCGGCGCCGCGAGGTCCCCCTGCGGGAGCAGCACGGTCCCGGCGGCCGTCTCGCGGCCCGGCGAGGGAGCACCCTGCTCGGTGGGTCCGAGGGCCGCGAAGGCGGCGACGAGGCCGCGGGCCGAGTTCTCGGCCGGCTCGAGGTCGACGTGGACGCCGACGGCCTCCAGGGCCCGGCGGGTGGCGGGTCCGACGGCGGCCCAGCGGGCTCCGCGCGCGACGTCGGCGAGGGTGGCGCCGCGGCGGGCGGCCCCGGCGGAGAGCTCGTCGATCGCGTTGACGCTCGTGACGACCACCCAGGCGAACGCGCCGTCGGCGAGGCGGGTGACGGCGTCGTCCACGGCGGCGCGGTCCTCGACCGTGGCACGCTCGATCGCAGGGCTGACGAGGACGCGCGCGCCGGCGTCGCGGAGCGTCGCGGAGAGGCCCGCGGCCCGCTCGGGCGCGCGCGGCACGAGGACGGTCCGGCCGGCGAGCGCGCGCGCCGGCCCCTGCGCCGGGGACGGCGGCACCACCACGGGCGCGGGGCCGCGGGAGGGGTCGCGCAAGGGGCCCGGGGTCATCCGACCTCGCCGCGGTAGCCGCCGTCGCGCAGCTGCTCGCGCGCCGTCTCGACGGCGCGGTCCTCGCTCGGGCCCGACGCCGCCCCGGCGCCGGTCTCGCGCAGCGGGGCGAGGCGCGCGGCACCGTCGGCCAGGAGCGCGTCGGCGACGCGGACGCCCAGCGCGCGAGCGACGTCGTCCCGGTCGGACGGCGTGGCCGTGCCGCCGACGGGCAGCGGCGCGCGCGCGGAGTGCGTGAGCTGCTCGACGCCGTCGACGCGCGCGACGACGGCCGTGAGCGACACCTCGGCCTCCTCGACGAGGGCGTGGGCCCCCACGGGCGCGGCGCACCCGGCCTCGAGCCGGGCGAGCAGCGAGCGCTCGGCGAGCACGGCGAGACGGGTGGGCTCGTGCTCGAGGTCGCGCAAGGCCTGCGCGAGCACGGGGTCGTCGAGGGACGACGTCCGCACCTCGACCGCGAGCGCGCCCTGGCCGGCGGCGGGGGCCATGACCGCGGTGTCGATCACCTCGGACACGGCCTCGAGCCGGCCGAGCCGCGCGAGCCCCGCGTACGCGAGCACGACCGCGTCGAGATCTGCGTCCGGGCCGAGCGCACGGGCCAGGCGCGTGTCCACGTTCCCCCGGATGTCGACGACGTCGAGGTCCGGCCGGACCGAGCGCAGCTGGGCGGCGCGGCGCGGCGAGCCGGTCCCGACCCGGGCGCCCCGGGGGAGCGTCGTGACCGTGTGCCCGTCGCGCGCGCAGAGGACGTCACGCGGGTTCTCCCGCTCCGGCGTCACGACGGTCAGGCCGGGCGCGGACCCGGTGGGGAGGTCCTTGAGGGAGTGCACGGCGACGTCGCAGCGTCCGTCGAGCAGCGCCTCGCGCAGTGCCGTGACGAAGACGCCGGTCCCGCCCATCTGCGCGAGCGAGCCGGTGAGCACGTCGCCGTCGGTGCGGATGCGCACCGTCTCGACGGTGCGCCCGGTCAGCTCCTCGAGGCGTCGGGCGACGTGTCCGGTCTGGGTCGTCGCGAGAGCGCTGCCGCGCGTGCCCACGCGGAGGGTCGTCGTTCCAGCTGAGCTCACGGTCCCAGTCTCTCCCGTCGCCCGGTCATCACGGAAACGCGCACGTCATGGACGGGAGACCGCTGCCGTCGTGACGTGGTCCTGACGCCCGGTCAGGAAAGATCGAGACAAAGCGTCAGGACAATTCGTCGGAAATTCCCCGGCGGACATTGTGCGAATTCTCGCACCAGGTCACTCGTCGTGCGGGGACAGGACGCGGGCACATTCCTGGGCGTGCCCGACGATCGACGCGAGCCCGGTCCCGGCGATCCAGCCGCCGGTGACCGCCAGCCCGGGGACGGCGTCGACCCGGTCGACGAGCGCTGCGACCTCGCGCCGGTAGGCGGGGGTCGGTGGGGGCAGCGCGCCGTTCCAGCGCGTCACGACGTGGCCGAGGACGCGGCCGTGCAGGTCGACGCCGAAGAGGCGCGACGAGTCGGCGACGACGCGGTCCAGGTCGGGTTCCGACGTCGCGCCGATCCGGCCGTAGCTGAGCCGGACGACGTGGTGGCCCGGCCCGGCGACGGCACGCACCCGCTCGCGCAGCCAGGGCCACTTCGCGGTCGAGTGCGTCAGGGCCTTGGCCTCGACGTCCGACGGCGGAGTGGTGCGCCCCGCGTCGCGGTGCGGCGGTGCGACGAGCAGGCCCGTGCCGCGCGGCGAGTCGTCGAGCTCGGGCGCGCGCAGGAGGAGCGTGACGAGGCGGACGTCGGCGCCCGGCTCGGGGTCGGGCAGGAGGTCGGCCGGTCCGCCGACGAGCGGCCCGAGCTGGTCGACGAGCGCGGGCGTGGTGACGACGAGGCGCGGTGCGGCGAGGGCGACGGGCCCGTCCGGGGTCTGCGCGCGCACGACCCACACGGAGGGGCTCGTGGCGTCGCCCGGCGCGGGGTCCGTCCGTGCGCCGTCGCTCTCCGTGGAACGCGCCGGCCGCCGTGCGAGGTCGGTGACCTCGTGGCGCAGCCGCACGTCGACGCCCCGGTCCAGCTCCTCCACGAGCCGGTGCAGACCGCCGTCGATCCCCCGCACGGCCGAGCCTGCGGGAGCGAGCGCGCGCAGCGACGCGACAGCGCGGGAGAGCGACCCCTCGCGATCGAACGCGTCGAGCAGCCCGGGCGCCACCGCCGCCACGTCGAGCCGGTCGAGCGGCGCGGAGTGCACACCCGCGGCGACCGGCGCGACGAGCCGCTCCGTGACGCGAGCCCCCATGCGCGACCGCGTGAACGTCTCGAGCGTCCGCCGGTCCGCGAACCGACCGGGGAGCACGCGGTCGAGGCTGGCGCGCAGCGCTCCGCCGAGGCCGACGGCGCGGCGCACGTCGTGCGACCACGGGTACGCGGGGATGCCGAGCACCCCGGCTCGAGGCAGCGGGTACGCGCGGCCCGCGGCGTAGCCCCAGGCGCCCGCGCCCGACGGCTCGACGACGTCGAGGCCGAGGTCGCGCACGAGCTCGCCGACGGCGGTGCCGCGCGACGCGAAGGACTCCGCCCCCACGTCGACACGCACGCCCTCGAGGCCAGGCAGGTCGCCGCCCCGGACGGGTCCGCCGGGCACGTCGGCGGCCTCCAGCACGACGACGCGCAGTCCTCGTGCGCGCAGGGCCCGGGCCGCGGTGAGCCCCGCGACACCCGCGCCGACGACGACCGCGTCCGCGTTCTCGGGCCTCTCGTCGGCGGAGGGGGCTGGATCCGGCGTGCGGGACGTCGTCGGCTGCGTGCTCACGGTCGGGTCGCCTCCCCGCGCGCGGCGGTGTCGGTCGAGGTGTCCCCGGCGAGCGCGTGGACCAGGCCGACGACGCGCGTCAGGACGTCCGGGTCGGTGTCCGGCGGGACGCCGTGGCCGAGGTTCACGACGTGCCCGGGGGCGGTGCGCCCGCGCCGCACGACGTCGCGCACGTGCGCCTCGAGCACGTCCCACGGCGCCGCGAGCAGCGCGGGGTCGATGTTGCCCTGGACCGGGACGGGGGCGTGACCGTCGGCGAGGAGCGTCGCGGCCTCGTCGAGCGGCGTGCGGTAGTCCACGCCGACGGCGACGTCGCGCACCCCGGCCGCGGTGACGGCGTCGCGCATCGCCGGGAGCAGGTGAGCCGTGCCGGTGCCGAAGTGGACGACCGGGACGCCGAGGTCCGCGACGTGCCCGAGCGCGCGCGTGCTCGCCGGTGCGGCGCCCGCCGCGTAGTCGGCGAGCGAGAGCGAGCCGGCCCACGAGTCGAAGAGCTGGGCGGCGCTCGCGCCCGCGGTCACCTGGGCGCGCAGGAACGTGCCCGTGAGGTCCGCGGCCCAGTCGACGAGGCGCTGCCACGTCTCCGGGTCGCCGCGCAGCAGGGCGCGTGCGGCGAGGTGGTCGCGCGAGGGGCGGCCCTCGACGAGGTACGCGGCGAGCGTGAACGGCGCGCCGGCGAACCCGATGAGCGGCGTCTCGCCGAGCGCGTCCACGGTCAGCGCGACCGCCTCCGTGATCGGGGCGAGCGCGTCGGCGGTGAGCTCCGTCTCGACGAGCCGCGCGACGTCGTCGGGCGTGCGGTAGGCCTGACCCATGACCGGCCCGACGCCCGGCGCGATGTCGACCTCGACGCCCGCGAGGCGCAGCGGCACGACGATGTCGGAGAAGAAGATGCCGGCGTCCACGCCGTGGCGGCGGACGGGCTGGAGAGTGATCTCCGAGGCGAGGTCCGGGCGGAGGCACGAGTCGAGCATGCTCACACCCTCGCGCGCGGCGCGGTACTCGGGGAGCGAGCGTCCCGCCTGGCGCATGAACCACACCGGTGTGATTTCCGGGCGCATTCCCGATGTGCCTGCGCGCAGGGCCTGCACGAGCGGGGAACGGTCCGTGCGGCCGGCGGTCAGGGGGTGGCCCGGGGAAAGGGCGACAGGAATCACAGCTACCGATTCTGCCTCCCCCGCGGGGAAATGATTAAATCGGAGGCACTGTGGCTCTTCTCTCCCTCACTGCCAGCCACCACGAGCTCGACCTCGACGCCCTGGAACGACTGTCCACCGGGGCCCACTCGATCGGCGGCTCCGCGGTCGCGGCGTGCGACGTGATCACCGGTGCCGTCGTCCTCGCGACGTGCAACCGGTTCGAGCTGTACCTGGACGTGGACGCCCCCCTCGACGGGCCGGGCGTGCAGCACGCGACCGAGCACGTGGCGCGCATGGTCGCCGACGCGTCGGGCGTCGACCCGGAGGTGGCGCTCGGGTCGTTCCGCCGTCGTGCCGGCACCGAGGTCGCGGAGCACCTGTTCGCGGTCGCCGCGGGCCTGGACTCCATGGTCGTGGGGGAGCGCGAGATCGCCGGGCAGGTGAAGCGTGCGCTCGAGAGCGCGCACGCGGACGGCGCCACGTCCTCGACGCTCGAGCTGCTGTTCCAGACGGCGTCGCGCACGTCGAAGAAGGTCAGCACGTCGACGACGCTCGGCGGCGCCGGGCGGTCGGTCGTCGCCCTGGGCCTCGACCTCGCGGCCGCCGAGCTGCCGCCGTGGCAGCAGGTCCGCGCGGTGCTCATCGGGACCGGGTCGTACGCGGGCGCGAGCCTCGCCGCCCTGCGCGCGCTCGGGTGCGACGACGTCCGCGTGTACTCGCAGTCCGGGCGCGCCGAGGAGTTCGCCGCGGCCCGGGGCGTGGAGGCCGTGACCGACCTCGTCGCCGCGCTCGACGACGCCGACCTCGTCGTCTCGTGCAGCGGTGCGCGCGGGCGGGCCCTCGCGTCCGGCGCGGGCCGCCGCGAGCAGGTCATCGAGCACGTCCTCGACGCGGCGTCCGTGGTGCGGGCGCGCGAGCGCGCGGCGGCCCGTGCGGGCGAGGAGCCGGAGGCGCGTCCGACGGTCGTGCTCGACCTCGCGCTGCACCGCGACGTCGACCCCCGCGTGGCGGACGTCGAGGGCGTCCTGCTCTACGACCTCGCGACGCTCGCCGCGCACTCGCCGTCGATCGCGTCCGACCTCGTCGCGCAGGCGCGCGTGATCGTCGACGACGCGACCCGGGCGTTCGAGGAGACCCGGCTCGGCCGCGCGGCGGACGACGCGGTCGTCGCGCTGCTCGCCGATGCCGAGCGGCGGATCGCTCTCGAGGTGGCGGACGTCGTCGCGCTGCGCGAGGCGGCCGGCGACCCGGTCGAGCCGGACGAGACCGACGAGATCGCGCGCGAGGTCCGGCGTCGCGTGCACGCGGACCTGCACCGCGCGATCGTCGCCGCCCGTGCCGAGGCCGTCGCCGCGGCCCGGGCGCAGGAGCGCGCCGTCGTCGCGGACGCCCAGGCGCTCGTCACCGAGGCCGCCGGCGCGCACTGAGCCGCCGAACCCGGGATCGTGGGTCACCGACCCTGCCGAACCCGGGGTTGAGGGGCACCGGAGCGTCCGAGTGACGTGAAACCCCGGGTTCGGCACCTCACCGCGACACTAGGCTCGCCGCGTGAGCACCACCACACGCCTCGGCGTCCTCGACATCGGCTCGAACACCGTGCACCTCGCCGTGGTCGACGCCGCGTACACGGCGCGTCCCGTGCAGGCTGCGGGTGCGCGCACGGTGGTGCGCATCATGCGCTACCTGCAGCCCGACGGCTCGCTCTCGGGGGAGGGCGTCGCCGCGATGCTCACCGCGGTCGACGACGCGGTGCGGCTCGCGCGCGAGTCGGCGGTCGACGAGATGCTGCCCATGGCGACGTCGGCCCTGCGGGACGCGACCAACGGCTCGGAGGTCCTGGCGGCGATCGGCGAGCGCGTGGGCCAGCCGGTGCGCGTGCTGTCCGGCGAGGACGAGTCGCGCCTGACGTTCCTCGCCGCGCGCCGGTGGCACGGCTGGGCCGCGGGCCGCCTCCTCGTCCTCGACATCGGCGGCGGGTCTCTCGAGATCGCGTCCGGTGTCGACGAGGAGCCGGACCTCGCGGCGTCCCTCCCGCTCGGCGCCGGGCGCATGACGATGGCGTTCCTGCCGGACGACCCGCCCGCGCCCGCGCAGGTCGAGGCCCTGCGCGAGCACGTGCGCGCGACGCTCGCGCCCACCGTGGCGGCGTTCGAGCGGCTCCCCGCTCCCGACCACGTCGTCGCGACGTCGAAGACCTTCCGTTCTCTCGCGCGGCTCGCCGGCATGCAGGTGGAGTCCGTCGGGCCCGACGACCGGTGGCGCATGCGCCGCGCGCAGCTCGCCGACTGGGTACCGCGCCTCGCGCGGATCACGGCCGAGGATCGCACGGCGCTGCCGGGCATCACGCCCGAGCGCACGTTCCAGATCGTCGCGGGCGGTGTCGTCGCGGTCGAGACGATGCGGGCGCTCGGCGTCGACGAGGTCGAGATCTGCCCGTGGGCGCTGCGCGAGGGCGCGATCCTGCGTCGGCTCGACCACATCTGACGCCGGGCGCGGGCCGGTGACGTCACCGGACGTGCGGCCCCGCGCGAGCCGGACGTGCCGCGACGGCGGGTGCCCCGGTCAGGGCGCCCACGCCGCCTCGTCCTCGCCCCAGGGCCGGGCCGGGGCGGGGTGGTCGTCGACGGCCTCGCCGGCGAGGCGGTCGAGGGCGGGGCGGGTGGTGCTCGCCACGCCGCCGCGACCGTCGACCTGCGCCCTGTGCTCGACGACGCAGCGCGGACCGGGTGCACGCGGCGCCCCGTGCGCGGGGTCGCGCCCGGGCGCGGTCAGCAGGGCGTGCGCCGTGCGGGCGAGGGCGCCGTCGGTCTCGCGTCCCCGGCCGTCGCCGGCACGGTCGGCGAGCGCGTCGACGACGGCCGCCGCCAGGAGGTAGCCGGTCGCGTGGTCGAGCGCCTGCGCGGGCAGGGCACCGGGGGCCGCGTCCTCGGGTGCGCGCGCGGTGCCGTCCCGCGACCCCTCGACGAGCGCGATCCCGCTCGCCGCCTGGACGATCGAGTCGAACCCGCGACGCCCGGCCCACGGTCCGTCGTCGCCCCAGGCCGTGACGCGCGCGTGCACCGCGCCGCGGGGGAGCCGCAGCCCGAAGCCCTCGATCGAGCCCGGCCGGTACCCCGTCACCAGGACGTCCGCGCGCTCGAGCAGCTCCTGCGCCCGGGCGCGGCCGTCGCGCGTCGCGAGGTCGAGCAGCGTCGAGCGCTTGCCCTGCCCGGTGTCGAGGTGCTGGACCTCGATCTCGGGCGGCCGTGGCGGGTCCACGCGCAGCACGTCGGCACCGAGCAGGGCGAGCGTGCGCGTCGCGACGGGGCCGGCGACGACGCGGGTGAGGTCGAGCACGCGCACCCCGGCGAGCGGGCGCCGGCCGGCCGTGAGCGCGCGCGGGGGAGCGACGTCGTCGCGCACGGCGGTCCGTACGGGCGGGCCCGACGCCGCGGCCCGGCCCGCCGCGGACGCCCGCCACTCGTCCTCGGTGCGCGCGCGCACGGCGATCGCCCCCGTCGCGGCGGCCCGGTCCTCGACGTCCTGGGCCGACCGGCCGGCGAGCGCCGCGACCACGTCGTCGCGCGAGGGAGCGTGCCCGCCGTCGTCGGGCAGGTCGAGGAGCGCCAGCAGGCGCGCGCGGTGGTGCGGGTAGTTGGCGTGCGTGCGGACCCAGCCGTCCGCGGCGCGGAAGAAGCCGGACAGCGGGGCGAACCCGTCCACCGGCGCGCCGTCGAGGCGGAGCAGCCGGTCGCTCGCGAACGCCGCGGCGACGCGCTCGGGGTCCGGCGGCGGACCGGCGTCGAACCCGCCCGCGCGCGCTGCGGCGTCGCGCACGGCCGTGACCGACGCGACGGCGAGGTCCAGGACCGGCAGCGTCGCGGCGAGGAACGTCTCGTCGCCCATGGCGCGACGGTACGTCGGTGCCCGGGAGCGTGCCACACCCTCCGACCGGCGTGAGCAGCCCGCGCGACCGGCGCGAGCAGCCCGCGCGACGGTGGTGTCAGGGGGCGACCGTCACGGTCCCGGGGAAGCGCGCGGCGGAACGGTCGGTGATCGACCCGTCGCCCGCGGCGTTGATCTCGGAGATCATCATGACGAGCTCCAGGTCCGAGCTCGCCGCGCGGGCGAGGCCGGTCGCGAGCTGGTACGGGTCCGTGACGGGGTTCATGTCGTAGTCCGTGACGATCGCCCGGGTCTTGAGGTTGAGGCTGTCGTTCTCGACCGCCGTGCGCACGCTGTCCGCCAGGTGGTTCATCTGCGACTCGGAGAGCGTCATCGTGACCTGCTGACCGGACGCCACCTCGCTCGACGGCGAGAAGCCCGAGAACTCCCTCGTGTTGAAGTACTGCGACGACATGTCGTCGGCCGTGACGTCGAACGAGTAGGTGCGCGCGGACACGTCCTCGGCCCCGGAGGCGTCGAACGCCTGCGAGAGGCGGAAGTCGCCGCGCTCGCCGTACGTCGCGGTGAGGAGCTGCTCGGTGCTGCCGTCGGGGTAGGTCGTGGCGACCAGGGAGCCCGTGTTCTGGCCGATCTGCCACTCGGCGCCGCCGACGGGCGTGTCGAACCCGACGGTGGACGTCGAGTCGAACTCGATCCGCTCGATCGTCGTGGTGCCGGAGATACCGGTCGACGGGTCGGACGGGATCTCGCCCGTGACGAGGTAGGTGTCGTACGCGGCCTGGCCCTGCGGCGTCGAGAGGTCGAACTCGGCGCTGCGCAGCGAGGCGCCGTCGAGGGACGTCGTGTTGCCGAGCATGACCTTCACGGCGTCGAAGTCGAGGCCGAGGCCCGCGTGGTTCGCGACGGCCTCGGTGGGTCCCGCGGTCACGCGCACCGTGTCCTCGCCCGTGCGCTCGACGAGGCTCGTCACGCCGCTCGCGTCCTTGACCGACGACTCGACCGCGATGTGGCGGAACGCCGCGTCGAGCTCGGTCTTCGAGTAGCTGCCGCCGTCCATCGTCACCGACGAGCCGACCGGCATGCTCCGCGGGTCGAACGGGTTGATGCTCCCCGGGTCCGTGACGCCCGCGTCGTCGGGCACCTTGACCGTGTACTCGGACGTGAGGCCGGTCGTGTACCCGCCGCTCACGCCCGTGCCGCCCTTCGACACGCCGCCCTCGACGCCGATCGAGACGTCGGACTTCGTGGTGTACGTCGTGAAGCCGTCCGCGGTCTTCTCCCCGACCGTGTACTCGGCCCCGCCGCTGACGCCGAACGAGATCTTCGACCCGTTCGTGGTCTTCATCCAGTCCTCGAGCGAGCCGCTGCCGGAGTACGTCGTCTCGCCGCTGTCCGGGTCGTGGGAGACACCGAACCCGACCTTCGCGTCGCTGCCCTCGGTCGCGGGGCGGCCCAGGCCACCGTCGTCGACGCCGTCGGTGCCGGAGCCCTTCACGGTGACCGTCGGCCCACCCGTGCCCTCGTCGGTCCCGCCTGCGCTGTCGTCCGCGCCGCCCGGACCGCCGCCCGGACCGCCGCCGGACCCGCCGCCCGGACCGCCGCCGCTGCCACCCGAGCCGCCGGGCGCGCCGCCCGTGCCGTCCGAGCTCGCGGTCTCCTGCTGGTCGGCGTTCTTGCGGACCTTGTCCGCCGCGTCGCGCAGCGTCGCCGCGGCGGCGGCGAGCGCCGGACCCAGCTCGGCGGACCAGCGACCGCGCAGCTCGTCGCCGTCCGGGCCCGACCAGCGGGCGCCGCCCACGGTCGTGCCGACCGTGCGGCGGGTGGTCTCGAGAGCGTCCGAGCCCGTCGAGAGGCTCTGCGCGAGCGCGCGCAGCGCGCCGATGTCGGCACCGTAGAACCCCATGACCGTCCCTCTCGCGCTCCAGCTCTGGCACCCGGAGCGTACGCGGCGCACCCGTGGCGCGTCGCGCGCGCGACATGGGGCGAACTCCCCACCCGGCCCGCGGCGCGAGAGGGCGGCGGCCTCCGACCGGCCAGGCTGCGCCGTCGGGGTCCGCGGGAGCCCGACGGCGCGTGGCGCACCCAGCGAGCCACGCGCCGTCGGACCTGCTGCCCCTCGCGCGGCCCCAGTTCCGGCGAAGGGCTGTCGCGCCGGGCGCAGGCCCGGCACGACGATCGTCACACCGACCAGCGGACCCGGCTCGGTGCGGACTCGTTCCAGAGGCGGTCGAGGGCGGTCACCACGTACGTGTAACGCTGCCCGCGCACCGCGGTCGGGTCGAGGAAGTCCTGGACCACCCGGCCCTCGGCGCGCTGCGTCGCGACGAGGTGCGCCGGGTTCTCGACGTCCACGTGCTTCACCCACCCGTCAGCACGGTAGATCGCGAACGACGTCGCCGCGAACCGGCGCCCGCCGGCGTCCGTCCAGTGCACGCGCACGCCGTCGTCACGCCAGCCGGCCCACGCGAGGACGGGAGTGCGGACCTTCGTGCCCGGCAGGTGCGGCATGGCCGGGACGATCGCGGGGTAGCGGTAGTGGTCGTCGCGCACCCGCGTCATGGAGCCCTGCGGGTCGGTCGGGACGTGCTGGGCCGAGAAGTAGACGTTGCCGTGCACGGGGTCGGCCTGCTCCTGGCAGAAGGTGAGGTGGTTCGACAGCTCGGCCGGGTCGGTGAAGACGCCCGACGTCACCTTGTACAGCGCCTCGCCCACGTAGAGCTGCGTGCCGGACTGCGCCGCGACGTCGGCCCACCACGGGACGAGCTTCGCGTAGTCCGCGACGGCGAGGCCGATCTGCCAGTAGATCTGCGGGTTGATGTAGTCGAGCCAGCCCTCGAGGACCCACTTGCGCGTGTCGGCGAACTGCATGTCGTAGGACTGCGACCCGCCCGTGTCCGACCCGCGCGGGTCCGTCGAGGCGTTGCGCCAGATGCCGAACGGGCTGATGCCGAACTTGACCCACGGCTTGGTCTGCTTGATGCGCTCGGAGATCGACCGGACGAACTCGTCGACGTTGTGCCGGCGCCAGTCCTCGATGCGGTCGAACCCCGCGCCGTGCGTCGCGAAGGTCCCGGCGTCCGGGATGGTCTCGCCCGCGACGGCGTACGGGTAGAAGTAGTCGTCGAAGTGCACGCCGTCGAGGTCGTAGTGCTCGACGCTGTGCAGGATGGCCTTCTTGATGTGCTCCTGGGCCTCCGGAAGGCCCGGGTCGAAGTACAGCTTGCCGCCGTACGCCCACACCCACTCCGGGTGCTGCCGCGCCGGGTGCTCGGGGACGAGCCTCGCGGGGTCGGTCTGCATCGAGACGCGGTACGGGTTGTACCAGGCGTGGATCTCGAGGTTGCGACGATGGCACTGCTCGACGACGAACCCGAGCGGGTCGTAGCCGGGGTCCTGGCCCTGCACGCCGGTGAGGTACTGCGACCAGGGTTCGTAGGGGCTCGGCCAGAACGCGTCGGCCGTCGGGCGGACCTGGACGAAGACCGCGTTGAGGCGGAAGTCGCGCGCGACGTCGAGCCAGTGCACGAACTCGGCCTTCTGCTGCTCCGCCGTCAGGCCGGTCGCGGACGGCCAGTCGATGTTCACCACGCTCGAGATCCACATCGCGCGCAGCTCGCGCTTGCGGGGAGCCGGGGCGGCGGCGGCCGCGGCGCGTGCCGTGCCGACCGGTGCGGCGGCAGCGGCCGGCGCGAGCGCGCCGACCGTCACGGTGAGCGTGCTCGCCGCGACACCGGCCGTGGCGAGGGTGAGGAAGTGCCGTCGTCCCAGGCCCGCCGCACGGTCGCGGTCGGCCTCGTCGGGAGCGGCGGGGGACGTGGGGGAGCCGTCGAGCGTCATTGCTGATCCTCCGGGTCGTGAGCCGTGTGGCAGATACTTTCACAGTGCGGCTGATCTGTGAAGGATTGCATCACACGCCGCGGCGGCGGTCGGGCGCTCCTCCTCGGCAGCGAGCAGCATCGTGCTCCCGCGCGGGCGACTACCAGGCGGCGTTGCGCGCGAGCTCGAGCGCGATCTCCTGCCACCACCGGCCCGCTGGCGGGCCGCCGTTGCACGACCCGTCGCTCTCGCCCGGGAGCTTGACCCACAGCAGCGCGTCGAGGTGCGTGCCGTCGTCCACCGCGGTCGGCACGTCGCCGAGCGCCCGGCGACCACGGGACCCTCGGCCGACGAGAACGGGGTCGGCGACCGGGACCCGCAGGATCCGGTCGCCGACCCCGTGCTCGGCGGAGGGGGGTCAGTCGAGGTAGTCCGCGACGAGGCGGGACGCGAGGCCGGTGTAGGTCGCGGGGGTGAGGTCGGCGAGGCGCTGCGCGACGTCCTCGGGCAGGCCGAGGCCCGCGACGAACTCGCGCATCTCCTCACCCGTGAGCCGGTGCCCGCGCGTGAGGTCCTTGAGGCGCTCGTACGGGTTCTCCATGCCGGGCACGCCCGCGACGGACGCCGCGCGCATCGCCGACTGGATGGGCTCGCCGAGCACCTCCCAGTTGGCGTCGAGGTCGGCCGCCATGAGGTCGGCGTTCGCGGCGAGGGCCGTGAGGCCGCGGCGCACGTTGTCGATCGCGAGCAGCGAGTGGCCGAACGCCGGGCCGATGTTGCGCTGCGTCGTGGAGTCGGTGAGGTCGCGCTGCAGGCGCGAGGTGACGAGCGTCGAGGCGAGGGTGTCGAGCAGCGCGGACGAGATCTCGAGGTTCGCCTCGGCGTTCTCGAACCGGATCGGGTTGACCTTGTGCGGCATCGTCGACGAGCCGGTCGCACCCGGCACCGGGATCTGCGTGAAGAACCCGAGCGAGATGTACGTCCACACGTCGGTCGACAGGTTGTGGAGGACGCGGTTGAACCGCGCGACGTCGGCGTACAGCTCTGCCTGCCAGTCGTGCGACTCGATCTGGGTCGTCAGCGGGTTCCAGGTCAGCCCGAGCCCCTCGACGAAGTGCTGCGAGACCGCGGGCCAGTCCACGCCCGGGACCGCGACGACGTGCGCGCCGTAGGTGCCCGTCGCACCGTTGAGCTTGCCCAGGTACTCGGCTGCGCCGACCCGGCGCAGCTGGCGCCGCAGGCGGTGCGCGAGGACGGCGATCTCCTTGCCGAGCGTCGTCGGCGTGGCGGGCTGGCCGTGCGTGCGGGACAGCAGCGGGACGTCGGCGAGGTCGCGCGCCATGTCCGCGAGCTGGTCGGCGAGCGCGGTCGCGGCGGGCAGCCACACGTCGACGACGGCGCCGCGCACCATGAGCGCGTACGACAGGTTGTTGACGTCCTCGCTCGTGCACGCGAAGTGCACGAGCTCGCCCACGCCGGGGAGCACCGTGTCCGGGCCCAGGACCTCGGGCGCCACGGCGAGGCGGCGCTTGACGAAGTACTCCACGGCCTTGACGTCGTGCACGGTCTCGCGCTCGATCGCGCCGAGCTCGGCGATCTCGTCCGCGCCGAACGTCGCGGGTACCTCGCGCAGGTAGGCGACCTCGGCGTCGGAGAGGTGGGGAGCGCCGGGCACGACCGGCCCGTCGGTGACACCGGGGACGCCGTTGCACAGCGTGATCAGCCACTCGACCTCGACGTGGATGCGCTCGCGGTTGAGCGCGGCCTCGCTGAGGTGGTCGACCAGCGGGGCGACGGCGGCGCGGTAGCGGCCGTCGAGCGGGCCGAGCGCGACGGGCGGCGTCACGTCGGCGAGGCTCACGCGCGACGAGGCTGCCACGGGCTGACGGGTTGCTGCAGGGTTCTCGGGCACGGCCCCGATTCTCCCACGCGTGCCCGACGGCGGTCCGCGCCTCCCGCAGTGCGGGCACGCCGGGCGTCGGGCCCGTCCTGGCTGTGCACAGTCCCGGACGGCGCGGGGACCGTCCACAGCCGGCGTCGGGACCGGGTGCCGACGGGCGCGCGGCTCCTACGGTCGCGCCATGACCACCGATCTCCCACCGCAGTGCGTGGCCGCACCGTTCGCCGTCACGCAGGCCCGGTACCGCCTCCTCGCCGGAGCCGAGGAGACCGCGCGGGCTGCCCGCGAGCTGGAGGACCCGGCGCTCGCCTGGGAGGGGCCCGCACGGGAGGCCTACGAGGAGGCGGTCCTCACGGAGCGCACCGGCCTCGGCCGGCTCGGCGCAGCGCTCGACCGGTGCGTCGCGCTGCTCGACGCGTTCGCGGTCGCGGCGGAGGAGGACGTCGCGCGGAGCGCCGTGCAGCAGACCACGGGCGGGCTGTCGTGAGCGACCCGGGTGTGACCGTCGTCATCCGTGGCGGGACGGGGCCCACCGCCGTCGACACCGAGACCGTCACCGCGAAGGCGCGCGTCGTGCTCGGCGCGGCCGACGCGATCGACGCCGTCGCGGACGGGCTGCGCCTCGCCCGGGTGTCGGTCGAGGCCGTGGTACCGCGGACGTTCGGAGCGCGACCGTTCGACGCGTCGAGCGCCCCGCCGCCGCTGGACACCGCGTCGGGCTGGGGCGCTCCGGCGGTCGCCTTCTGGTCGGCCGACGTCGCGCGCGCCAAGGCCGCGGTGCTCGACGAGCTCGACGCGGCCGTCGCGGGCGCGCAGGAGCGCGGGCGCACCGTACGGGGCGTGGGGCAGCGCATGCTGCAGGCGGTCGCGGTCTACGACGACGCGGAGCTCGCCGCCACGTCGCGGGCCGAGGATCTCGTGCTCCGCGTCGCGGGCACGCTGGCGCTCCCGGGGGCGGGCCCTTTCGGGCCCGCGGCGAGCGCGCTCGGCCTGCTCGTCGCCGGCGGCACGGCCGGCGTGGTGGACTCCGTGCTCGACGGCCGGTTCTCGTGGGGGACGTTCGTCACCGGCACCGGTGGCATGCACCCCGCGACGAT
>Ga0233380_1000624_pt1 | contig 17923 bp, 14 predicted proteins | sample ElkDunMinimDraft_9_FD_191541 | JGI IMG/M metagenome (GOLD analysis project Ga0233380, IMG submission 191541) | Fecal eukaryotic communites from dung pellets of Tule Elk in California, USA - Elk Dung F36 | ecosystem: Host-associated > Mammals > Digestive system > Large intestine > Fecal | place... | reverse complement strand
CAAGGCCTATGGCGGCGCCTATGACGTGATGGCGTCGAAGCATATCGGCGCGGACGTCAACTATGCCTGGCCGACGGCGGAGATCGCCGTAATGGGCGCCAAGGGCGCGACCGAGATACTTTATCGCTCCGAGCTCGGCGATGCGGACAGGATCGCCGCGCGCACCAAGGAATATGAAGAGAACTTCGCCAATCCATTCAAGGCGGCCGAGCGCGGCTTCATCGACGAGGTCATCATGCCCCATTCCTCGCGCAAGCGCATTGCCCGCGCCTTCGCCACGCTGCGCGGCAAGTCCGTCGAGCAGCGCTGGAAGAAGCACGACACGATTCCCCTGTGAGTGCTCGCATGTTCAAGAAGATACTCATTGCCAATCGCGGCGAAATTGCCTGCCGCGTCATCAAGACTGCCAGGAAGATGGGCATTGCGACCGTCGCCGTCTATTCGGACGCGGACCGCGACGCGCTGCATGTCAAGATGGCCGACGAAGCGGTCCATATCGGACCTGCCCCTTCCGCGCAGTCGTATCTGGTCATCGACAAGCTCCTCGAGGCTGCGAAGGCTACCGGGGCAGATGCGGTGCATCCGGGCTACGGGTTCCTGTCGGAAAACGCGGGTTTCGCCGAAGCCCTGAAGGCTGCCGGCATCGCCTTCATCGGACCGCAGCCCGTCGCCATAGAAGCGATGGGGGACAAGATCACGTCAAAGCGCATCGCCGCATCCGCGGGCGTGAACACCGTTCCCGGCCACATGGGCCTGATCGAGGATGCGGACGAGTCGGTGCGTATCTCGCGCAACATTGGCTATCCGGTGATGATCAAGGCTTCTGCCGGCGGCGGTGGCAAAGGCATGCGCATCGCCTGGAACGATCAGGAGGCGCGCGAGGGCTTTCAATCCTCCAGGAACGAGGCGAAGTCGTCATTCGGCGACGACCGCATCTTCATCGAGAAGTTCGTCACCGAGCCCCGGCACATCGAGATCCAGGTCCTGGGCGACCAGCACGGCAACATCATCCATCTCGGCGAGCGCGAATGCTCGATCCAGCGACGCAACCAGAAAGTGATCGAGGAAGCTCCGTCCCCGTTCCTCGATGCGGAAACGCGACGCGCCATGGGCGAGCATGCCTGCGCGCTTGCGCGCGAGGTCAGCTACTCATCGGCCGGCACGGTCGAGTTCATCGTCGACGGGCAACGCAACTTCTATTTCCTGGAGATGAATACCCGTCTGCAGGTCGAACACCCAGTGACGGAACTTGTCACGGGCATCGACCTTGTCGAGCAGATGATCCGGGTCGCGGCGGGTGAGACGCTGTCCATAGCGCAAGAAGATGTGCAGTTGAACGGCTGGGCTATCGAGAGCCGGCTTTATGCAGAGGATCCATACCGCAACTTCCTCCCTTCGATCGGGCGCCTCGTCAAATACGTTCCGCCCGAAGAAGGCCGGCGCGAGGACGGCACTCTCCTGCGCAACGACACCGGCGTCTTCGAGGGCGGGGACATCTCGATGTACTACGACCCGATGATCGCCAAGCTCTGCACATGGGCGCCCGACCGGCTTGCCGCAATCGATGCCATGGCGGGCGCGCTGGATGATTTCGAGGTCGAAGGCATCGGGCACAACCTGCCCTTCCTGTCGGCGGTGATGGGCCAGGGGCGCTTCCGCTCGGGCAGGATCACCACAGCTTACATCGCCGAGGAATTTGCCGGAGGATTTTGTGGTGTTGATCCGGACGAAGACGCCATGCGCACCCTCGCGGCCGTCGCTGCCTTCATCAACATGCGCACCCAGAAGCGGGCCGTGCTGATCTCGGGCGTGCTGGCAAATCATCCCCGTACGGTCGGCAGCGAGTGGATCGTTAGCCTCGCCGGTCAGGATATTCCCGTCACGGTCACCGAGGAGGGTAGCCGAACCACTGTCTGTTTCGCGGATGCGTCCGTTGCCGTGACCAGCAGATGGTTGCCGGGTAAGAGCCACGCGGCTTTCGATGTCGACGGAAGGACCCTGGGCATCAAGACCGGCATGGCCGGCTCCGGCTGGCGCCTGCGCTGGCGCGGCATAGATCTCGTCGCCCGTGTCCGCACGCGGCGTGTCGCCGAACTGGCGCGCCTGATGCCGACCAAATTGCCGCCGGACACATCGAAGATGCTGCTCTGTCCGATGCCGGGCGTGATCACCTCGATCTTCGTTGCCGAAGGAGAAGACGTCGAAGCCGGGCAGGGGCTGGCCACCGTCGAGGCGATGAAGATGGAGAACGTCCTGCGGGCCGAGAAGCGCGGCGTCGTCAAGAAGGTCGCCGTCGAAAAGGGCGCGAGCCTGGCGGTGGACGAACTCATCATGGAGTTCGAATGATGAGCGGTACCGACCTCGGAAAATGGCGCGGACTGGCCGAGAAGGAGATCAAGCGCGATCCCGACACTCTGGTCTGGAACACGCCGGAAGGCATCCCGGTCAAGCCGCTCTACACGGCCGACGATCTCGAAGGTCTTCCGCACCTCGACAATCTGCCCGGCATGAAGCCGTTCCTTCGCGGTCCGCGGGCGACAATGTATACCGGACGTCCGTGGACGATCCGGCAGTATGCAGGCTTCTCGACCGCCGAGGCGTCCAACGCCTTTTACCGCAAGGCGCTGGCTGCGGGTCAGCAGGGCGTTTCGGTCGCCTTCGATCTCGCCACCCATCGCGGCTACGACAGCGATCATCCGCGCGTGGGGGGCGATGTGGGCAAGGCGGGGGTCGCCATCGATACCGTCGAGGACATGAAGATCCTTTTCGACGGCATCCCGCTCGGCGAGATTTCCGTATCCATGACCATGAACGGAGCAGTGATCCCGATCCTTGCCAGCTTCATCGTCGCCGGCGAGGAACAGGGTGTTTCGCGCGACAAGCTTTCGGGCACGATCCAGAACGACATCCTGAAGGAGTTCATGGTCCGCAACACCTACATCTATCCGCCTGAGCCCTCGATGCGCATCATCGCGGGCATCATCGAATATACCGCGCGGGAGATGCCGAAGTTCAACTCCATCTCCATTTCGGGTTACCACATGCAGGAGGCCGGCGCGACGCTGGTGCAGGAGCTTGCCTTCACCCTTGCCGACGGGCGCGAATATGTCCGCGCCGCGCTCAAGAAGGGGCTCGACGTCGACGCCTTCGCCGGGCGTCTCTCCTTCTTTTTCGCCATAGGCATGAATTTCTTCATGGAAGCCGCCAAGCTGCGCGCTGCGCGGCTGCTCTGGACCAGGATCATGGAGGAATTCGAGCCGAAGAAGTCGTCGTCTCTTATGCTGCGCACCCATTGCCAGACATCCGGCGTGTCGTTGCAGGAACAGGACCCCTACAACAACGTCATCCGCACGGCCTACGAGGCGCTGTCGGCGGCGCTCGGAGGCACCCAATCGCTGCACACCAACGCGCTCGACGAGGCGATCGCCCTGCCTACCGAGTTTTCCGCCCGCATCGCGCGCAACACGCAACTCATTCTCCAGCATGAGACCGGCGTGACGAAAGTCGTCGATCCGCTGGCTGGCTCCTACTATGTCGAAAGCCTGACCAACGAACTCGCCGAGAAAGCCTGGGCGCTGATCGGGGAGGTCGAGGCGATGGGCGGCATGACGAAGGCCGTCAACGAGGGCCTGCCCAAACGCCTGATCGAAGAAGCCGCCACGCGCAGGCAGGCGGCGGTCGACCGGGGCGACGAGGTGATCGTCGGGGTCAACAAATATCGCCTCGAAGGCGAGGACGATCTCGACATACTCGACGTCGACAGCCGTTCGGTGCGGGACGCGCAGATCGCCCGCATCGAAAGGACACGCCGCCAACGCGACCCGAACAAGTGGCAGGAGACGATTGATGCGCTGCGCCAGGTCGCCAGTAGCGGCAAGGGCAACCTCCTGGAGGCGGCCGTCGAAGCGGCTCGGGCCCGCGCCACACTGGGCGAGATTTCTGACGCACTGCGCGACGTCTTCGGCGACCACATGGCGGTGCCCAAGGTCGTGCGCAATGTGTATGGCGCTGCCTACGAGGGCGAACCGGAATACGACACGCTAACCAGGCGGCTCGAGGATTTCGCAAAGGCTCTCGGCGAAACGCCGAAGCTGCTTATCGCCAAGCTCGGTCAGGACGGCCACGACCGCGGCGCCAAGATCATCGCCTCGGCCTTCGGCGACATCGGCTTCGATGTCGTCGCAGGCCCGCTGTTCCAGACGCCGGACGAGGCAGCCGAACTTGCCGTGGAACGCAAGGTGCACGTCGTCGGCATGTCGTCGCTGGCGGCGGGCCACAGGACGCTGGCGCCCCAGCTCGTGGAGGCCTTGAAGGCGAGGGGGGCCTCCAACGTCATCGTCGTGGTCGGGGGCGTGGTGCCTCATCAGCACTACCAGTTCCTGCTCGATAACGGCGTAGCCGCCGTGTTTGGCCCAGGCACCAACGTCCTCGACGCGGCACGGGCCGTTCTCGATCTTCTGGAAGGAAGGCGTCGGAACTGAATGCCTTAGCGATGGCTCCGTTGCATATTCCTATCCCGCCACAGCTGGCAGGTCGCGGTATCCGCTGAACCGGAACTCGGCGGTATCGCCGACGCTGTCGACGGCGCGATAGGGATAGATCGATCGGCCGCGAGCGTTAATGTAGGTCTCGTACGCATGCCACTTGCCGGTGACGATGCGCTTGCGCTTCTGACTCGACCGCTTGGTGTCGATCCCTCTTTCTATGCCAGCGAGGGCGTCGGCTCGCCGTCGTCCATTGGCAGGTACGCAACCACCGCGATCTCTACCAACGCGTTTGCCAGAAGTCCGGAGACAACTGTCGAACGGGCTGGAAGGATACCCTGGAAATGCTCCGCATAGACGCTGTTAAATTCGGCAAAATCCGACTCTTCACGGAGCCATACCGTCGCGTTGACCACGTCATTTAACGTGCACCTGCACTCCTTCAGCACTTCCGAGATGTTGCGGAAGACTTGCCGGGTCTGTTCTGCGATGTCCGTCCCCACAAGTTGGCCGTAGTGGTCGAAGGCGATTTGTCCGGAGAGGAACAGGATGTTTCCCGCGCGTCTGTACTTCGACAGCGGGGCTTTCTTCGGATCGAAAGTCATTGGTTCGCTCCAGCTCCCGTCCGGCCTTTTGCGGAAGGAGGCCGTTTCGCTTGGATATCAGGTGAGGCAGCGATCAGTCCCCGAGCAGTCAAAGCGAGGCTAGCGCTGTCGATCCTTGCAAGCAACTTGTCCAGGTCGGCCCGTTCCTTCGGCGGGATGTCCGCTAGAAGTTCCTGCTCGATATGGAGGGCAACCCGGGAGATTGAGTCCAGCGCTTCCCGGCCCAAGGCGGTCAGAACCACCTCCGCCCGTCGTCGATCCCGGTCGGAATTGCTACGGTCAGCGAAACTTAGCTTCCGGAGCAGTCCTATCGCCCTGCTCACAGCGAACTGGTCAAGGCCGGCCGCGTGCTGTATCTCACGCGCGCTCATACCGGGCCGGTCACCTATGACGGCAAGCACGCGCCATGCGGCTTGGCTGAGGCCGTAGCGGCGGCTGTAATGCAGGGACAGCAGTTCCGCGACCCGCGCCGCGACGATAAACATTCGGTAGGGCAGCCATCGGCCGAGATTGAGAGGTCGATGGCTTTCCGGGTTGGCCTTTTGCATGCGCTTTTCCGTATCGATCTTTCTGAAGTGCCAGGGCCCGCTGCTATCGCGAAAGAAGCATCTGATCGCTGTCGACCGTCCGGCCAACCGCTTTGCCGAACAGAGCCAGCAGTGCAGGGACATCGAGCTTGCTGCGGTCCTCGCTGCTGAGGTCTAGGGCTACAATTCCGCGATCCATCATAATGGTGCGCGAACCGAAAGCGAGGGCATCGCCCATCGAATGCGTTACCATCAGGACCGTGAGCCCGTCGTTTTCGGCTATCTCTTTTGAGAGTTGTAGAACACGGGCGGCGACTGCAGGATCCAGCGCTGCGGTGTGCTCGTCGAGCACGAGGATCTTCATGGGAAGCAGTGTTGCCATCAACAGGCTGACTGCCTGCCTCTGTCCGCCCGAGAGGAGCCCGATTGGCGTCGAAAGTCTCGCCTCAAGGCCGAGGCCCAGCGGTGCGAGCTTTTCCGAGAAGCTGGCCCTCTGACGGCTTCCCGAAAGGGCGGCGGAGAAGCTGCGGCGTTTTCCTCTTCGCGCCGCCAAGGCCAGGTTTTCTTCGATACTGAGCGAACCGCATGTTCCGAGGCGCGGGTCTTGGAACACGCGACCGACTTCCGATGCCCGCCTGCACGCGTTCCATGCGGTCACGTCCCTGTCGCCCAGTCGGATGGTACCTCTGTCAGGCCGCGCGGTTCCCACGATGGCAGAGAGGAGGGTGGATTTTCCAGCGCCGTTGGATCCGATCACCGTCACGAAGTCTCCCGAGGAGACCTGCAGGTCTATGCCCCGAAGCGCGCGGACTTCCGTCGCGGTCCCCGGATTGAAGGTAACGTGGACATCATTCAGATGCAGCATTGGCGCGGTCCCCGATCCGTGGTGAAAAAAGGCGGGACAGTAAGCCCTTCGCAATGCCCAACCTTTGACTCTGTGACATGACAACGGCCGCAGCGACGATGACGGCGGTCACGAGGTTCAGGTCTTGAGCCTGAATGAAGCCGAGGCTCAACGTAGCCGCCACGAAGAGGCGATAGGCAAGACCGCCCGCGATGCAGCCGAGCGTGCCCAGGAACACGGTCTTTCGGCGGAACAGGGCTTCGCCGATGATGAGCGCGGCGAGGCCCGTGACTATCGTGCCAACACCCATGGATACGTCCGCAACACCCTGGGCCTGTGCGAACAGTGCCCCGGCAAGCGCTACCAGCGCGTTGCTGATCGCTATGCCGAGATAGACCATCGCCGAATTGTTCACCCCCTGAGCTTCTGCCATCGCAGGGTTCTCACCGCTCGCGCGGAGCGCCAGGCCGATCTCGGTCCGCAGGAACCAGTCGACCAACAGCTTTGCCCCAACGGCGACCAGGCCAAGCAGGATGACGTTGTTCCACAGGCCGAAATCCCCGAGCCTTCCGAAACGGTCAAATACGGAGTCGTTGCCCTGCAGCGGGAGGTTGGGGCGCCCCATGATACGCAGGTTGATCGAAAAGAGCGCGACCATCGTGAGGATTCCGGCCAGCAGGTTCATGATCCGTAGTCGGACGCTGAGGAATGCGGTGACTGACCCGGCGAATGCGCCGGCAGCCGCCGCTCCGGCGGTCGCCACGAACGGGTCGACACCTTTCACGATCGCGGCCACGGCGACCGCCGCTCCAAGCGGAAAACTGCCATCGACGGTGAGGTCGGGGAAGGCCAGTACTCGGAACGACAGGTAGACGCCAAGCGCGACGAGCGAGAATAAGAACCCCGTCTCGAGGGCACCCGCGAAAGCGAAGAGGCTCATGTCACTCTATGACCTTCTTAGCGGCGGAGCGAAGGTCGTGGGGGATGTCGACCCCCATCGCTTTCGCCGAAGGCAGGTTCAGGTAGATGTCCTGGCCTGCCGGTACCGCGGCAGGAATGGCATCGGGATTTTCCCCTTTCAGAATTTTCACTGCCATCTCGGCGGTCATCTTGCCCATATCGAAATAGTTGAACCCAAGCGCAGCCAGCGCGCCCCGTTCGGCCGATCCGGTGTCGGAAGCGAAGACCGGAAGGCGTGCCTTCTTCCCGACTGTCACGATGCTTTCCACCACCGAAACCACGGTACTATCGGTCGGAAGGAGAATGGCATCGACACGACCAACGAGACTCCGCGCGGCATCGCCAACCAGGGTGGACTGGGCAGCAGGGCCGTCGACGACCTCCATGCCGTAAGGCACGACGGCGGCCTTCAAGGCCTCCACCTGCGACACCGAATTCGCTTCGCCCGGATTGAATATGACTCCGATCCGCTTCGCCTCCGGAAGCATCTTCCTGATCAGCTGCAATGTCGGTTCGAAAGACTGTCGGTCGCTTGTCCCAGTGACGTTGCCACCGGGCTGCGCCATGGATGCGATCAATCCCGCACCCACCGGATCAGTCACGGCCGCGAAGAGCAGCGGTTCATCCTTAAGCGCATTTTTAAGTGCCTGTGCGCTCGGCGTGGAGATCGCGATCGCTAGATCCAGGTCCAGCCCTGAGAATTCATTTGCGATTTGGGCCTGGGTCGCCATGTTGCCCTGTGCGCTTCGGATTACGATGGAGGCTGTCTCGCCGTCTTTGTAGCCCGCCTTGGCCAGCCCCTCGAGGATGCCGTCGCGAACAGCATCGATCGCAGGATGCTCGACAATGTAGGTGAGGCCGATCTTCGGCTTGTCCTGGGAACTGGCGGCGGTTGCCGATGCCGCGAGAAGCGTTGCGGCGAAGATCGCTCGGAGAATGCGCATGTCAAATTCCCTTTCCGTTGGAGATCGCTCGAAGCGAGGTTACTGATGCCGTCCCCGCAGTGGGCCGGAACGTAGTGTTGTTGGCATCCGTGTAGCGGACCATGTCCGCTTGGAAATCATTGATGGCGCTCACACCCATAAGGGCCTGGGCGGTATCCAGCTCGGCCTTGAGGATGCCCAAGGCCTCGAACACCGCGGCTTCTCCGCCAGCGGCCAGCGCGTATAGCGTAGCCCGGCCGACCTGCACGGCATTCGCGCCCAGCGCGAGGGCTCGGGCAATGTCCGTGCCTGTCCGGAAGCCGCTGTCTATCAGGAGGGTAAGCTTGCCGCCTGCTTCCGAAACGAAATCCGGCAGGACCTCGATCGAAGCCGCTGCTCCATCCAGTTGTCGCCCGCCATGGTTTGAGATCACGAGGCCGTCCACGCCGACCGAAAGGGCTCTGGCGACATGCGACGCGTCCATCAGTCCTTTCACGATGAGCGGTTTCTTCCAGCGGTCACGCAGTCGCGCGATGTCGTCCCAGCTTACGGACGGGTCGAACTGGCTCTGCATGAGCTCGGCGATCGTGTCGGTCTTCCCAAGACCGAGCCCGTCGGCCATCACCTTGAGCTGAGGGGCTCCGGCGCGGGCCATCCGAAGGCTCCAGCCCGGATGTGTGACAAGGCTGGCGAGCTTTGCTGGCGTCCACCTGAAAGGAAGCGAGAAACCGTTGCGGTGGTCACGCAGCCGTTTGCCTGCGACAGCGTTGTCGACGGTCACTTCTATCGCCTCGAAGCCCAGCGCTTCGGCCTTGTCTACGATGCGGGCGCTGAAGCCGCGATCCTTGAAGATATAGAGCTGCATCCACTTGGAGCCGTTGCCCGCGGCTGCGACTTGTTCCTGCGTGCAGGTTCCTGCAGTGCTCATGACGAACGGAATGCCTGCCCGGCCTGCCGCCCGGGCGAGTGCCGCATCACCTTCAGGCCACGCCGCGCCCGCCAGTCCCGTAGGACCGATGATCAGCGGCATGTCGTACGTCTTGCCGAACAGCTGGGTTGCCTGGCTCCGGACGCCGACATCGACGGGCGCCGAACCGACTAGACGTCTCGCGTCGAGTGCCGCCCTGTTGTGCCGAAGAGTGCTCTCGGTCTCGGCACCCCCGTCATAGAAGTCGAAGATCATCTTCGGGAGAACGCGCCTGGCGCGCTCTCTGTATTCGGCGATGGACTGCATTTTGTGGAGCTTGGTCATATGCCCGGATCCGTGTCTGGAATGGCAATGTGGACGCCGTTCATCGGGAGATGCGAGCGCAGCACGATCAGCGCCACAAGGCTGAGCCCCGCGGCAGCCCCGGCATAGATGCTCGGCGCCAGATTGCTGCCCGTCGTGGCGATCAGCCACGTGATGATGAAGGGCGCGAAACCACCGAAGACGGTCACTGCAAGATTGTAGCAGAGCGAGAGCCCGCTGGTTCTCGTTCCGGCAGGGAAAAGCTCCGCCAGCAGCGCTGGAAGCGGAGCGAAATAGGCCGTCGCCAGGAACCCGATGACGATCTGCATGACGATCAGCCGCTCGAGGCTGGGCGCCGCGGCAAGCCAGGCGAACAGGGGGTAGATCACGACCAGCAGGAGAGCGGCTGCAGGCATCATCAGCCGGAAGCGTCCCCAGCGATCCGACCAGTGCCCGAACAGGGGCGCCATAACAAGCTGGATCGCTCCCACGAGGCAAATCGCAGTGAAGGCGACCGAAGCGGGCACTCCCAGCTGGCGGATCGCATAGGTCGGCATGAAGAGGACGAGGTAAGCAGATACGGTCGCGAGAATGACTGCGCCTATGCCGAACGTCAGGCGGAGAGCCTGATCCGACAGGACTGAACGCAGGGGCGAGGCGGGTGTTTCGCTCGGCCTGAATTCGGGTGACTCATCGATCTTCCGACGGATGTAGAAGGCGACCGGACCTAGCGAAAGGCCGAAAAGGAAGGGGATGCGCCATCCATGGTCTCCGAAGGAGTCGGCTCCGATCGCCCCGGAAAGGGCAATGCCGAACCCCGCTGCGAGCATGATCATCAGGCCTTGGCTGGCAACCTGCCAGCTGGCGAAAAAACCGCGCCGCGCGGGATCCTGCTCGGCGAGCAGCGCCGTTGCGCTGCCGAACTCGCCGCCGGCGGAAAGGCCCTGCAATAGCCGTGCTAAAGTAATCAGGATGGGAGCCGCGATGCCGATCGTCTCGTAGGTCGGCATCAGCGCGATCATGGCGGTGCCCACCACCATGAGTACGATAGATAGAGACAGGGCAGCCTTGCGGCCCTTGCGGTCGGCATAGCTTCCTATCACCACGGCTCCCACTGGTCGCATGACGAACGCGACGCCAAACGTGGCGAAGGTCAGAAGAAGCGATGCAGTCTCGCTTTCGGCAGGGAAAAACAGACGCGCGATGGTTGCTGCGAAAAAGCCATAGATCGCGAAGTCAAACCACTCGAGGGCATTTCCGATCGATGCCGCGACAATGACCCGGCGCTGGTTGGCGGTTACTCGGGCTCTTGGACTGGAAAACGGATGCGAAACCTGTGAGACGCTAGTCATAGTCCTGTCCTCTGGCTGGTTGAGGCGATGGTTTCAGGCGCGCACATGCGATCGGCCAGTTCGCGAAGGACGGCCTCGCATCTGGCGATCTGGGAAAGTTCGACGAACTCGTCGGCGGTGTGCGCCTGGGCTATGTCGCCGGGTCCGCACACGACTGTTGGAATTCCGGCATGGTTGAAGATCCCGGCCTCCGTTCCGTATGCGACCTTGCGCAGTAGATCGTCCCCTGTGAGGGTTCGGATCAGGCGTGTGAAAGGGTTTCCTTCGTCAGCCTCGAATGCGGGGGCCGAAGCAAGCCGTTCGAATTCGATCCTGCCTGCGCCGCCTGAACGGCGGTGCATGATCGGCAGCACTTCCGAAAGCGCGTACTCCCGGATGCTGTCGAACACGGTGTCTGCGAGGGTGCCTGGCAGATTGCGGAACTCGAAGGTGAAACTGCAGGCCGCGGGAACCGTGTTGACCGCTATCCCACCTTGAATGAGGCCTGTCTGCAACGTCGTGAACGGTACGTCGAAGCCATCCGAGAATGGCCCGGTTGCAGCGTATCCGTCGGCCATCGCCTGCATGTGGGCGATGATGCGCGACGCGAACTCGATCGCGTTGATGCCATGTGGCGCTAGCGAGGAATGCCGCGCAACGCCTTCGACCGTGCAGCGTCCGACATTCGCGCCCTTATGGGCGCTCACGACCTTCATCATCGTCGGTTCGCCGACGATGCACCCGTCCGGCACGATGCCAGCCGAAATCATGTCTTCTACCAAGGAGGGGGCTCCGAGACATCCCATTTCCTCGTCGTAGGACAAGGCAAGATGGATGGGCGCGCGAAGAGGCCTAGTGCAACACTCGATGGCGACTGCGATGGCAGTCCCCACGAAACCTTTCATGTCACAGGCTCCCCGGCCGTGGAGCCTTCCGTCACGGACCTCGGCCTCGAATGGGTCAGAGGACCACGACTGGCCGTCTACAGGCACCGCGTCGACATGACCGGAGAGACACAGTCCTCCGGAAAGGCGGCCGTCTGCCGCCGGAAGAGTTGCAAGGAGGTTTGCCTTGGCTCCGCCGGCATCGCGCGTCTCCCGCAGGACGAAACCGCGCTTCGCGAGTTCGCTGCCGATTTCAGCCATGACTTGCAGGTTCGAATTCCGGCTCGTCGTGTCGAAGGCTATCAACCGCTTGATCCAGTCGAGTGCATTCGCCCCGGGCTCTGGATGTCTCGACCCATCCATCGCCGTTTGACGATCGCCTCTCGAGGCCGTACTGGCGTTCGCAGGTATCGGTTCGTACATCGGGGTACCGCCCGTTGTTATGGCGATCATGTCTCCTGCCGAGCGATCGGCGGATACCGGAGACGAAAGCCGAGGTTCCACTCTTGGTGCGCCGACTTCGAGGCCAGCGTCGTTAGGCGAATTGATTGCAGTTTATTTGCAGTTTGCAATAAAATTGTCGTGGTTTGCTGACATTGACCGTCGCTTATGCGGGGACGGTCACTGCCAAGCCGTCAAGTTCATCCTTCAAGGTTATCTGGCATGAAAGGCGCGACCGTCGCTCGTCCATGTTGTCGGCGAAATCGAGCATGTCAGCCTCCGTTTCGCTTCGAGCAGGAAGTCTTTCCGGCCAATTGTCGGCGACGTGAACGTGGCATGTGGCACAGGAGCAGGCTCCTCCGCATTCCGCCACGATTCCTTCGATGCCATGATCGCGGGCCGCCTCCATCAGGGTCAGGCCCGGCCTTGCTTCGATGGTGCTTGTCCTACCGGTGGAGGAGGTGACGATTACCTTCACCATCACGCGCCACCTGTCTGATGCAGCCCGAAGACGGCGACGGAGCAGACGTTCTGCGCAGGCCCGCCTCCAAGGTTATGGGTGAGCGCTGTCGTGGCCTTTTCCAGCTGGCGCGGTCCGGCCTTCCGCCGCAGCTGCAGCCAGCATTCATAGATCATGCGCAACCCGCTTGCCCCGACGGGGTGGCCGAAGCATTTCAGGCCGCCATCGACCTGACACGGCAAGTCACCCGAGAAATCGAAGCGACCGTCCAACATGTCACTCCAGGCTTTTCCGCACTGGGCAAGGCCGAGATCTTCCAAGGTCACGAGTTCGGTGATGGAGAAACAGTCGTGAAGTTCGGCAAAGTCGATCTCCCTGCTCGGCTCCTTGATCCCGGCTTCCTGGTAGGCCCGTTTCGCTGCGATCCTTGCGGTGTGCACGTATGAACCGTCCCACTGCTGCTGCGACGCTTCCCAGCCGTTGGAGCTCACCACCTGAACGGCTTTCAATGTGACGACCGGATCTCCGGAAAGCCGTCGCGCGATGTCCGGCGTCGTAAGGATCGCACAAGCGGCCCCATCCGAAACGGGGCAGCAATCGAAAAGGCCGAGCGGCGGGGCGACCATGGGAGCGGCCAGCGCCTGCTCGATGCTGATCTCCTTCCGGAGATGCGCCTTCTCGTTCTGCACAGCATTGGCATGGCTCTTGACCGAAACCTTCGCCATCGCGCGCCTGAGGTCTTCGCGCGCTATGCCATGTCGGTGCGCGTAGGAGTTCGCCAGCTGCGAAAAATTGCCGGGGTTGGTGTGGGTCGGCATGTACATCGGCGCAAGGGTTCCCCGCGAACCCGTGGGTAGGCCGGCGAACCCCGTGTCTTTCAGCTTTTCAACGCCCATAGCCAGCGCAATGTCCACCGAACCGGAGGCGATCGCGAAGGCCGCGGCACGGAACGCTTCCGTCCCGCCCGCGCAGAAGTTCTCGACGCGGGTGATGCCGATATCCGGCAGGCCGAGCGCCCGTGCCATCGGAAGGCCGGACTTCCCGGCACCGATGTCGTCGTAGTGAGACGAGTACCAAGCCGCCTGGATTTCGCTGGCATCGATGCCCGCGCGGGCCATTGCCTCAGCGTAGGCCTCTCTCATCAGCTCTTCCTGTCCGACATCCCAGCGCTCTCCGAACCGGGAGCAGCCTGCCGAAAGGATGGCGACCTTGTCACGGATGCCACTAGCCATTTGGAGCTCCGTCATGCTTCGAGGCGACTGCTTTCCAGAAGTAGCGGACGTATCCCGTGGCAGGATCGCTGTCGTGCACGCGGAACACGAAGCGCACCGCGTCGCCGACTGCGACCGAGCCCGCGTCCGGATCAGTGACATCCATCATCAGCCGGCCGCCCCCCTGGAAGTCCACCAGGCCGTAGCAACTCGGCGGGCTGGGGGAGAACGCCAGCAGATCGGCTGTGAAGCTGGCCATCCGGCCGTTCCGATCTGCGAGCGGCCAGGGTTCCATGCCTTCCCCGTTCTTCGGGGGAAAGGTGATGTCGCCGTTCCTGTCGCGTCCGCCCTGAAAACCGAGGATGGCATCCTCGTAGCGCGAGAGCGTCGAAAGCGCTTCACCCGCGGATGTGCGGCCTCGCAGGCCCCGGTCCCATTCGAGCGTGCCGCCGTAGAGTGCCAGGCGCAGATAGTTCCCGTCGACGATGCCCGACTCAAGCTGCGTGGATACCCTGGAAATTTCATCAAGCTCGCGCGATGTTCGCCTCAGAACAAGCGCACTAGCGCCTTGGCCGAATCCTGCGATGACCACCAGTTCTCCGGGTTCCATCCGTTCGGCGGCAAGTGACAGCATGAGCAACGCGTGCCCCGAGCCGATGTTGCCGCATCGTTCGACGAGGTCGTCGGCTACAGCGGCTCCCGTGAGGCGGCTCGCGCGTGCGAGTGCCGGGCCGATGCCGTTCAAGATCGATGGGAAGACGAGATGCTTGATGTCCGCGGGGGCGACTTCCGCCTTCGAAAGCGCGTCCGCAATCGCGACAGGCACCTGCTTGAGGATCCCTTCCTCGCGTACCCAGCGCTCCTCCCAGCCGGTTCCTGAAGGTCGCGCGGGCATCCGGTAGCGGTCGATGAATGCCGAGGTAAAGTCCGCCCCCGCGAGGAATTCAAAGACGGGATTACCGTCGCCGACGACGGCCGCGGCCGCGCCGTCCGAGTAACGTGTTTCCTGTACGCTTCCTGCTGGTCCCACGTGACGATCCGCCCCGACGATCAACCCTGTCCCGGAGCCTTCTAGCATCTGGACAAGGGCAGAGAGGCAGGCTCGGCCAGTACCGCAGATGTCCCGGGCGGGAGTGCTTCGGGGAAGCGCCAGAGCGCGGTGTACCGTGGGCGAATTCAGAGGTTCGGCGAAGACGGGAGAAGTCGTGGCCAATACGAGGCTTGTGATCGGCATCGCCGACGACCTCAACGCCGACCGGGCCGCTTCGACGGCCATGGTCGTCGAATTCTCGTCCCAATACGCGAGCGTTCGATGTCCTTTTGGCGAGATGCCCGGCATCAGCCAACCGAGGGCATCCGCCATGGCGGAACGGGAAAGGCGGAGCCGCGGAAGGTAAGTGCCAAGACCGATTATGCCGCGCATAGCCGTCGTCATGCGTCCGACCGGGAAGCAGCCTGTGCCAGCTCCCGTTCCAGTTGCTCGTCCAGAAAACCCGGACGGCGTTCGGGAACCATGACCTGCATGGGATGAACCGAGACCGAGCTGAAGACTCCGGAGGTGCAATAGGGTTCGGCCGCGAGGAACGCGTCGACCTCGGCACGTGTGTCATAGTTAAGGGCGAACGCGCTGCCGATCGAGCGGCTGTTCGCTTCATCGCGGATGGGACCGCCGAAAAGAATCCGGTCACGGTGGGCGATCATGTAGCTGAGATGGGTCCAACGCATTCTTTCGCGGAGACCCGGCTTCGCCGCATCATCAATACAGTAGATGTGAAATGGCATTTGAATGACCTTCAGGCCGCGGATTGGGCTGGCGGCGTCGCCGCAGCCGACTTTTCCGGTTGAGTGAGAGCCGCAAGCAGTCGGTCGCGCTTCTGATCAGTGACGGCTATGCTCCGCTTTTTCACGTGCCCGTATCCGCGGATCTCTGCGGGGAGCTTCGCGAGGTTGACAGCATCGCGATGGGACGTGGCCGAAAGCGATCCGGCAGCGGTTCGAATATCCGTCTCGTAGCGATCTATGAGATGCCGTTCTTCCTTGCGGTCGGCGTGACGGCCGAAGGGATCGAACGGGGTACCCCTGAGGAACTTCAGCTTCGCCAGGACATGGAAGGCGTGAAGCATCCACGGCCCGAAGCGGCGCTTCCTCGGAAGGCCAGTCATCGGATCGCGCTTTGCCAGGATAGGCGCTGCCAGATGGAAGGAGGGACGTGCACCACCTTCGAAGGCTTCCAGCAGCTGGCGCTTGAACTCAGGATCGGAGTAGAGACGAGCCACCTCGTATTCGTCCTTGTACGCCATCAGCTTCGCAAAATTCTCGGCGACGGCGTGCGTGAGTTCTCCAGCCTCGCCTTTAACGGTCCTCTCGGCTTGGGCGACGCTGTCTACCAGGACCCTGTACCGCGTTGCGTAGCGGACATCCTGATACCTTTCGAGCTCCTGCTGCCGCCGCTTGGCCAGGTCTTGCCAGCCAAGGGCGGATGGCTGAATCCTGGACGGCTTGGTCGGCTCCACTAGCACGTCGGGTCGGACGGCGTGGAGGCGGCCGAGCCGGAATGCCGACTTGTTCATGGGAACCGCGGCGCCGTTGAGTTCTATGGCACGCTCGATGGACGCGAGGCTGAGCGGGATCAGTCCCTTCTGCCAGGCATGCCCCATGAGGATGAGGTTTGCAGCGACTTCGTCACCGAGGAACCGCTGAGCATATTCGCGCGCTGGAAACAGATCGACGATCGGTGCTCCCAGATCATTCAGCGCCTTTTTCATCCGTGCGGTCTGGAAGTCATGATCCGGACTGCGGACGAACTCGCCGCTGATGGCCTGTTCGCTAGCGACGATCAGCGCGCCATGCTGCCGATCAATCATCTCGAGTATCACGGGCTCAGCCGCGACGCGCAGGTCGCCTGCTATGAGAAGCGACGCATGCGCCTTGGGGATCTTTACCGCATCCAGACTTGCTGCCCGGGTGGCAATCCGGACATGTCCGTGCACCGCGCCGTATTTCTGCGCCATGCCGAGCTTGTCGAAGACGCTGCAATGCCTGCCTTCAAGGAAGGCGGCCATCGTCAGGAGGGCCGAGACGGTAACGATGCCCGTGCCGCCAACGCCGGCGACGAAGATGTCGAACGTCCCGTTCTCCGCCAGCACTGGGAGGGATGGTTCCGGCAGCTCGTCCGCGGCTTCGGATGGGAGCGCTTTCGACGATTTCCTCGGCTTAGCCCCATCAAGCGAAACGAAGCTGGGGCAGAAGCCTTCGACGCATGAGTAGTCCTGGTTGCAGCTTGCCTGGTCGATCGCCCGCTTGCGTCCGAACTCTGTCTCAACCGGAACCACCGACAGGCAGTTCGATTTCACCGAGCAGTCTCCGCATCCTTCGCAGACCCGCTCGTTGATGAAGATTCGCCGCGGCGCGGCGGGCATCTTCCCTCGCTTGCGGCGCCTCCGCTTCTCCGTCGCGCAGGCCTGATCATAGATCAGAACGGAAACGCCCGTCGCCTTGGTGAGATCTGCTTCGACCTCTAGGAGACTCTCCCGACAGTGGACGGCGACACCCGACGGGATCGGCCCTTGGGCCAGCAGCGCCTCTGGGTCTTCACTGACGATCTCGATGCGCCTGACACCCTCCGCCACCAACTGCCTAGCGATGTCGGCTACGCGCAAAGTGCCTTCGACAGGCTGGCCGCCCGTCATGGCTATCGCGTCGTTGTAGAGCACCTTGTAGGTGATGTTCACATTGGCGGCCAGCGAGGCCCTGATCGCAAGGCTTCCCGAGTGGAAGTACGTGCCTTCGCCGAGGTTTACGAAGATGTGCTTGGTATCGGTGAAAGGGGCGGTGCCGATCCACGGCACGCCTTCTCCGCCCATCTGGGTAAAGGTGTCCGTCGAACGATCCATGCCTGTCGCCATGAAGTGGCAGCCGACGCCGCCCAGGGCCCGGCTTCCATCCGGCACACGAGTGGAACTGCTATGCGGGCAGCCGGAGCAGAAGTACGGCGCACGCGGTGGCATGATCGAGGGAAGGGG
>Ga0233380_1000623_pt1 | contig 17934 bp, 12 predicted proteins | sample ElkDunMinimDraft_9_FD_191541 | JGI IMG/M metagenome (GOLD analysis project Ga0233380, IMG submission 191541) | Fecal eukaryotic communites from dung pellets of Tule Elk in California, USA - Elk Dung F36 | ecosystem: Host-associated > Mammals > Digestive system > Large intestine > Fecal | place... | reverse complement strand
CACGATCTGGATCATACAGACGAACGCCCGCACCCCACGGGCGGCTGGCCCGTATCCTATGCGGAATTCGCGCCCTACTTCCAAAGGGCGGAAGAGTATTTCTGCATCAGCGGCGAACTCGATCCGTTGGGCGAGGATGCCACGCCGTTGCCCTATCCGGCCCGGTCACGCACCCCGGCCGATCAGAATCTGTTCGATCGGTTGAAAGGCAATGGGCTCCACCCCTACCAGACTCATATGGCGGCGCGCTTCCTGCCCGACTGCGCCAATTGCTTTGGTACGCGCTGTCCCAGGCGTTGCAAAATGGACGGCCGCAGTGCCGGGGTTCTGCCAGCACTTGCCTCGGGCCGTGCAGAGTTGCTGGCCGATTGCACCGTGGTTGCCATTAATGCCGGTGAAAAGGTCACATCGATAACCTGTCGCATCGACAAGCATGAATTTGAAATCTCGGCCCGCGTTTATGTTCTGGCGTCGGGAGGGTTGGGGTCACCGTCGTTGCTGCTGCGATCGACCAGCGAGGTTTGGCCAGACGGGATTGGCAATCGAAACGATCTGGTTGGCAGAAACCTGATGTTTCATCTGAGCGAAGTGCTGGCCGTATGGCCGGGGCACACATCAGCTGAAACCGACGCTGTCGAGCGTTCAATCAGCTTTCGCGATCTGTATTACAACAATGGCAAGCGCCTGGGCCTCGTTCAGTCTATGGGGTTGCGGGCCGGCTATGGCGAGATTCTCTATTCAGCGCAGATGCGATTGGCCACATCAGCCTTCAGACGGGTTCCTCTGCTCCGCCACATGCTGCGTATTCCGGCGTATGCAGCGGCGAAGTTTCTGGGCCCGGCCCATCTGTTTGTGGGTATTCTTGAGGATTTCCCCAAGCCGGACAACAGGCTGATTGCCGACATGTCAGATCCTGACCGGTTAGAGTTTCATTACGTTGTCGATGAAGATCTGGCGGCGCGCCGTGATATGTTCCGTATCAAAATGGCGCAGGCTTACGCGGGGTTCCGCCATATGTTCATGGCGCACTCCCCCCAGCTGAATTTCGCTCATCCTTGCGGCACGGTGCGCTTCGGCGTCGATCCCCGAAGCAGCGTACTGGACCGGGATTGCCGAGTGCATGGCGTTGACAACCTGTTTGTCGTGGATTCATCATTCATGCCAACGGCGAATGGCGTGAATCCCAGCCTGACGATCGCTGCAAACGCGCTGCGGGTGGCAGAGCGCATCGACGAAGTGCTGCGTAACAATCAGGTTGCCGCTTACCCTGTTCCATGTGGGTAATGGGACGTCGGCTCTAGCGGTAGCAGCCGCTTGCCTGCGTGAGCCGAAGGTAGCGCCCCATCGATCCGATACTTGAGCCGCCAGCGGCGGCCGATTGCGAACGCGGGTGGACGCTAGCGGCGCTAAATACCTTGTATTTTTCTGGTTTTGTCTTGGCGCCTGAGAACGTTGGCGGTGAAGGGAATCGCGAAATTGACAAATTTCGGCGCAATTCCGTAATTTTTTCAATTTGATTTTTAATCATACCCCCAATCATACCCCCAGGCGCGCTGATTGGGGGGCATGGGATCATTAGATCCGACCGCCATTGGGTGGGCGTTGCAGGTCTGGTGGTCTGAAACGAGCAAAGTGACTGGTGCCGATGAATAAGCTCAGGATCATACACCTGAGAGCCCGATCCGAAAGTTGTTTAGCGATACCAGTATGTTGTGATTCAGCCGTCTTTGCGAAGAGATAGGATGGATTATGACATGGACTGGCATCGCCCGCCGGGAGCATAACCGGGATGGGCTGCGTTATCCAAGCGACATGACGGATCGGGAGTGGTCCTTGGCGGCGCCCTTGGTGCCGCCCGCCAAGACGGGTGGCCGCCGCCGGACCACGGACATGCGCGAGGTTGTGAATGCACTGCTGTACATTGCGTCCGCAGGCTGCGCTTGGCGATTGCTGCCCAAATGCTTCCCGCCGGTCTCGACGGTGCGCCGCTACTTCTATGCCTGGCGCAATGCGCGCCTGTTCGAGAGCATCAACACGGTGCTGGTCATGAACCTGCGCGAGATCGAGGGCCGCGAAGCCTCACCCAGCGCCGGGGTGATCGACAGCCAGAGCGTGAAAACCACGAAAAGTGGCGGCCCACTCGGCTATGACGCCGGCAAGAAAGTGAAGGGGCGCAAGCGGCACATCCTCACCGATACCTGCGGCTTCCTCGTCTTCATAGCGGTCGATGTGTTGGCCGTTGTGCGCCAGCGCTTCCCTTGGCTCCGCCATATCTTCGCCGATGGCGGCTATGCCGGCGACAAGCTCAGGAACGCTCTGGTCGATATGGGCAAATGGACCATCGAGGTCCTCGACGACGCGCACGACGGTCTGCTCGCGGACCAGCTCGCCTCGCTCTGCGGACCCGCCTCGAAAATCGTCGTGACCCGCCGCAACGTCACCCCGGGAGCATATGTCGTGCCGATGATGGATAAGAGGCGAGCCCGGGAGGTGCTTGGCAAGAACCTGCCGAGCCCGCCGTCCGAGGAGGTCTTCAAGACGATCTGGGCAGCTGTCGGAGGCCACCCGCTCAGCCTCCGACTGATCAACTCCGCAGTGCAAGCGGGAGTCTTGTTTGACGATATCGCCGAGGACTGCGCGAGCATCCCCAAGCTCACCGATGACGGCCATAATCTGGCGGATCGCAGCCTAGGGCGTCTGAGGCCCTTCCTCGAGATCGAGCTCTCCGTGTTCCTGTGGGCGGGCCAACGCGCCCATGCTGGTCAATATGATGCTGCGTTGGAAGTAGTGTTTCAATAATCACTCTGGCACATCAATGCCGTCTAAGCTGGCCCGCTCCATCAACAATCGAGGCCAAGTTGCACTTGATGTGACGGCAACGGCGCGAGGTCCATGGGCGAGCCAGTCTCGTTCATGATGAAGCATTTCTACATTTGGCCTGCTAATTCAGTCTGCACGGATGGCAGCAAACAGGAAGGCAAAATCGGCGAGGGAATGGCGGCTTTGTCGGCGTCTGCTGCCCAGATACTCACGCACATTCCAACGGCAGGTTTCGGCACGAGCGCACGTTCATATTGTCTGCTGGGAACGACCTGCGTTGGGCGGATCCGCTCATGACACACGCGTTTGTCGGTGGGGCTGTTGGATGCCCGCCCTACACACGTATGATGCAGCCCAATTCGGACTCTCAGGCGTCCGACCGTACCGGCCGAGCATGAGGTGCGTTATACAGGGGCAAGAAGCTGAATGCCCCCAGTAGGACGCAGACACCGGCAACTATCATGAAAAGTGAATAGCTCCCCGTGGCTTGAAGAATGACGCTCAGCGCGAGCGCGCCAGTTGTGCCAGCAAGCGCGATCGCGGCGGTGACCAAGCCCAATATCGTACTAACTGTTGAAATGCCAAAATGGCGGATGACAAGATAGGCCAACACATCACCCTCGGCGCCCATCGCGAAACCAAGAAGCAGCATGCCCGTGCCGATCATCGGAACTGAGTCCGTTCCAGATCCCAAGATAAACAACCCTGCGCTGGGGATGCTCATAGCAACGGAGGCGACGAGGTGTGCTGGGAATTGATCCAGCGCGAGCCCTGTCAGGATTCGCCCCGCGATTGTTCCTCCCGCGAAAACCGAAATCATGAATGCGGCCTCACCGGCACTGATTCCTGTGTCGACCAGCATCAGATTTAGCTGCGATGAGGCAAGGGCATGCGGTAGGCTACATAGAAAGGCTGCGCTAAGGATGATCCACAGGGTACGCGAACGTACTAGTGTCGCATAATCCGTCATTCTTTTGCCCTCCAGGGCTTTCGGGACTTTCAAATGCTGGGCGCTGGGCGGCGGGAGCATCGCGCGAACTATAAACGCCGAGAAACAAAGAACGACTGCCAGCACCTGATAGGCGGTCCGCCAGCCGTACATGTCGATGACCCATGCCAGCAATGGACTGAGCAGCGCGCCGGATAGCGCCGGACCGCAGGTGAGGATGGCCAGCGCCGCTCCTCGTCTTGTCACGAACCGCTCGGCGACGATCCTCGAATACACTGTCGCTGTTGTCGTCACACAAAGTGTCATCTGAACAACGTTGTAGAAGACGTATTCGTGAATGCTGCCGGACATACGGCTCATTCCGATAAACGTCAGGGGAAATACGATAAGCCCGACCGTTGCTACTGGCCTTACGCCGAAACGGTCGGTCAATCGTCCTGCGATCGGGATGCAGAGAACGGCAACACTGCTGACCATAGCCGTCAGGGCAAAATTTGCTCTGGTCCAGGCAAATTCCCTCACCAATTGCGGAGCGAAGATACTGTTGATGTACCCTAGCAGCGACGCGCCCATCGCCAAGCCGAGCGTCGCCGCCAGCAGCGGCTTCCAGTGTAAGCGCAGTTCTCCGGGGTAGCTCATGGTTCAGCAGACACGGTTGGTGGCCTGCGTTCGCAGCTCGTCATCGGTCTCTCCCAAGTGCAGCGTTTCGCTTGCTTGGGCTGTTTCCTGCGGCAGCGACCCTCTCACGTCAAATGACTAACACTGCCTGATTTGATGCGGTCAAGGTATAAGGGAGGCCTTAAGTTTCAACGAGGCGTGAACTTGTTAGCGATCATGCGTATCTGCCTGCGAAATATTTCCTCGATCTCGACGACAGACGGCGACTTGGTGCGCCGAACGAGAGAATACATGAAAACTTCGAAAGACTGGTCCTCGACTTCTGCGGGCACAGGCAATTCCACGAGCGCCCCATCGACAAGATCGTCAGCCACTACAAAGGATGACGTTAGCCAAATCGCGTCAGTTTCCCGTACAAGCACGCGCGCGGCGGTAAGATCACTGATTATCTGCAGGCTTGATGCCAATCGGTCCCGCACTATGGTCGTAGTCTGGCTGCTGATCCCTACCCGATTTGAAATCAGGAGAGGAAAGCCCCTTTCGTCGCTGCGATTTTCCAGCAGTGGATGCCCCTTGCGTCCCACGAGAGTCATAGGAAAATGCCCAAGAGACTCTTTCCGGACAGGCATTCCGTCAGGTATCGGCCAGGCCGAGTTCCACTCAGAGCAGATCATGAACTCGATCTCACCGAGAGCGAGCTGCAACCACAGTGCCTCCACATCGGCGACAGCAACTTCGTGCGCGAAGCCGGGCATGTCACGCAACCGTGGGGCAAGTGCCGGCAGCAGAGCCGATGCAGGCACTTGCGAGAGGCCAAAGCGAGTCCGCCCTTCCGCGCCCCTGGCCACGAAGCCCACCTGATGTTCAAAGTCAGTGGCGCTGGTCAGCAGCGCTTCGGCTTTTTCGACGATCCAGCGCCCTTGCTCGGTCAGCAAGACTCCAGCGCGGTCGCGGTCGAACAGCCGTACTTCCAGTTCTTTTTCAAGGGATTGGATCGCGCGGCTCAGGGCGGACTGCGACAAACCCAGATCTTCCGCAGCACGTGAGTAGCTGAGCCGCTTGGCCAGCACGACCAGATAGCGCAAGCGTCGCAGTTCCAGCATATGCATTCCACTCATCAAAATTGTGATGGGTATTCATTGGACGCGCCAGAAGGTGGATGCAACCTAACGGACGAGCAGATGGAAAATCTGCCACGGAGGAAGAGGAAGCATTGCATGTCGGGCTACCCGCATTTGTTGTCACCCGGGCGCATCGGTACGCTCGAGCTCAAGAACCGGCTTTGCCAGACGGCAATGGGTACTAACCTTGCCAACCAGGACGGCACAGTGAGCGATGACAGCATCGGCTATTATGCAGCTCGCGCCGCTGGCGGCACCGGGTTGCTTATCATGGGTACTATCGGCGTCGCCAATCCGATCGGACGCCTGCAGGAGCGCCAGCTCTGGATTTCGGACGATCACTTCATTCCGGGTTTGAAACGCCTGACCAACGCGGTTCATGCCGCAGGCGGGCATGTTTGTGCGCAGCTCAACCATGGCGGCGTAACATCGCTTTATGACATGGCGGCAGGCCAGCCAATAATTGTGCCATCGCTACCCCGGATTAGCGCCGGCGGCGCGCGCGACAGGGACGTAATGCTGCCGGAAGAGATCGCTATCTCTCCTCCAAAGCCGCAGCTGACGGCGCCCCCTGTTTTCAAAGAGGCAAATGAAGATGACATCGCCTGGATCGTCGAAAAGTTCGCCACCGGCGCCGCTCGAGCGGTGGAGGCCGGCTACGATGCGATAGAGCTGCACGCCGGGCACACCTATCTCATAAACTCCTTTATCTCGCCGCACTGGAACCGGCGCACAGACCGATATGGTGGCTCTGCCGAGGGCCGTGCACAGCTGATGAAGGACGTGATCGAGGGCATCCGCGCTCGTATCGGCCGTGATTTCCCGCTGCAGATAAAGATCAATGCCGAAGAATATTTCTTCGATGAGAACATCTCGCTGGAGGACGCCAAGGTCACGGCGCGCATCGCCAGGGACGCAGGAGCTGACGCCATCACGGTCAGCGCCAGCCACAACTATGCTGTCGGCCGAGCCCTGCTGAGTTCGTGGATGCCGCAGATCCCGAACAAGCTGTTGCCGCTGGCAGCTGCGATCCGTGCAGCGGCCGGCCTGCCCGTGATCACAGTGGGCCGTGTCGATCCCGAGGCGGCGGACCGGGCGATTGCCAATGGTGAGCTGGATTTCCTGGCCCAGGGGCGCAAGCAAATCGCCGACGATCAGTTCGCCAACCATCTGGCGAGCGGCGGCAAGAAAGCCGTCAGGCCCTGTATCTTCTGCATCCAGTGCCTCAGCCAGTCGATGATGGGCCTGCCGCTGCGCTGTGCGGTAAATGCCGATGTCGGCTATGAGAAGGACAATCTTCTCGCTCCCACTGACACGCCGCGTCGGGTCGTGGTCGTTGGAGGCGGCCCCGGCGGCATGGAAGCCGCACGGCGGCTGACCCTGCGTGGTCATTCGGCGACGCTGCTGGAAGCCTCGGGCCAGCTTGGCGGAACCGCCCGGATCGCCGCAATTGCCTATGCGCCCAATGGCGATTTCGTCGAATGGCTGAAGGAGCAGCTGGGCGAACTGGACGTCGACATCAGGCTCGACACCCGCGCCAGCGTCGAAATTATCCGTAAACTTGCTCCCGATGCCGTGATTGTGGCTACCGGCGCGATCCGGCGCGCGCCGGATATTCCCGGCAAGGATTTGCCCCACGTCCATGATGGCGCTTCATTGCGTGCGCTGCTGCTGGGCGAGGCTGAGGAAGGCGTAAAGAGCAAGGCGTCGCTTGCCCAGCGTGTGGCCATCGGAACAGCCAGGGCCGTCGGCATGGCACGGAATGCTGATATGGTTCGCAAGGCCAGCAAGCTGTGGATGCCGGTGGGCGACCGCGTGGTCATCATCGGCGGAGAGCTGGTCGGGCTGGAACTGGCCGAGTTCCTGCATGAGCGTGGCCGCCATGTTATCGTCGTGGACAGCGAGCCACAGTTCGGCCGGGGCCTGTCGCCAGCGAGGCGTCAGGTGATGCTGGGGCAAATGCCGCTCGACGGCATTGCTTTGCACGAAGGTGCCAGCGCCATTCGGATCGGAGACAAGGCGGTCACTTTCACTACCGAAGCGGGCGAGACCATCGAAGCCGCGGCGGATACGGTGATCATTGCCAAGGGTGCGGAAGTCAACACCGGGCTTTTTGATGAGCTGAAAGCCGCAGGCATTGACGCTCACATGGTCGGCGACTGTCAAGGCGTCGGCTACATCATGGGGGCGGTCCGCAACGCCGCCGACATTGCTGCCATAATCTGAAAATCAGGGAAAATTCGCGATGAACCAGAAGACGCGCGCCAAGGGCGTGGCCGTGGTGACCGGTGCTGCCGGCAGCATGGGCAAAGCAACCGCAAGGGCCCTGTTCGATGCGGGCTGGGCAGATCTGCTTCTTTGCGATCTGCATCAAGACGCGCTGGAAGCCCTTGCCGCCTCGCTGCGCAGCGAGGGAGCAACCGTATCAATCTACGCAGGCGATGTCGCTGATCCGGCGTGGCCGGCAGGCCTAATCGCGGGTCTGGCGGGACGGCGGATCAGCGCGATCGTCCATATGGCGGGTCTCGGCCCGAACCAAGGTGATCCCGCCCGCGTGATTGATGTGAACCTTGGCGGCCCCCTGCGCCTTGTCGAGGCCATCCGCGACCACATGGCGCAGGGTTCAGCGGCCGTGCTGATCGCGTCCAATTCAGCCTATTTCCCAAGCAAACCTGATGCGGCCGCGTTAGTTCGTGGCCCGATTACTGCCGATCAACTCGCCGACCTTGCCGCGATAGCGCCGACGCCGCAGGAGGCTTACCCGCTCTCTAAGCTGGGCGTGATGGCCTTGGTGAAACGCGAGGCCAAGTCCTTTGGACTCAAGGGGGCAAGACTGATTTCGCTGTCGCCAGGTGCGACCGACACTAACATGTTTCAGTTCGAGAAGGCCCAGAGCCACGCCGGCGTTGTCGACCAGATGCTCGACAAGTCAGCCATTGGCCGCATTGGCCGCCCGGAGGAAATCGCCGCCGTTGCTGCATTCCTGTGTTCGCCCGCAGCGAGCCTGATCGCGGGCACCGACATCCTGGTCGACGGCGGACAAGTCGCCGGCATGGGATTCTGACACCGGCACAAACACCGCAAAACCAATAAAATGTCATAAATGGGAGGGGTTATTGAATAAGAGAAATGTTGTCCGGCTACTTGCCACGACGGCAGTGGCGTTTGGCATCACGCAGCCTGCATATGCGGATCAGCCGGAACAGGCCGCAAGCGCGTCGAGCGCCGGGGATATCATCGTCACTGCCCGGCGGACAGAGGAACGGCTACAGGATGTTCCCATCTCGATCACTGTCTTTAACCAGGAACAGCTGTCGCAGCGCAATGTTGTTCTGGCTAGCGATCTTGCGACCTACACGCCCTCGCTTTCGGTAAACCAACGATACGGCCCCGAGAAAGCGTCATTCGCCATTCGCGGGTTCAATCAAGATATCGGCACTTCGCCGTCCGTTGGGGTTTACTTCGCTGATGTTGTGGCCCCGCGCGCGGCAGGCGGAACCGTATCGGGCAACAACGCCGGCGCGGGTTCGTTCATGGATCTGCAGAACGTACAGGTTCTGAAAGGGCCGCAGGGAACGCTGTTCGGACGCAATACCACCGGTGGTGCAGTACTGCTGGTACCGCAAAAGCCGACTGACCGGTTCGAGGGTTTTGTCGAGGGATCCGCAGGCAATTTTGACATGTGGCGAACGCAGGGTGTGCTCAACGTGCCTTTAGCCGATACGTTCAAGGTTCGCGTTGCTGCTGACCGGAACAAGCGCGATGGGTACATGCGCAACCATTCCGGCATCGGTCCCGAAGACTACAACGATGTAAACTATTTTGCCGCGCGTGTGAGTGTGGTGGCCGAACTCACGCCCAATCTCGAAAACTATACCATTACAAGCTACAGCAATTCGTTCGGGAATGGGTTCGGCCAGCGTATCGCGCTGTGCGAGCGGGATCCGGCTAACCGCACCGGCGGGCAGATTTTGACTGCTCAGGCTGCCTGCAACCAGATCGATCGCCAGACCGCGCGCGGTGATGGCCTACTTGATGTCGATATCGACAAGCCCGACGCGTTCGTCAAAATCCGGCAGTGGCAGGTCATCAATACCACGACCTGGCAGGCTTCCGACACGCTGACCATCAAGAATATTGCCAGCTATTCCGAATATCGGGAGCGCTCATCTTATTCGCTTTACGGCGACAATTTTACGGTCACGGCGCCTTTCCCGAGCGCTGGCGCTGAATTCCGGTACATTGATATTCACGCCCCGGCGGCCGGCCACAGCGCTGCGCAATCGACCTTCACCGAGGAGTTGCAATTTCAGGGCAACACACCGGACGGACGGTTCAACTGGCAGGCTGGCGCCTATATCGAACGCAGTCGGCCCATCGGTTTCAGCAACATGCAGACCGCCATCCTCCTTAACTGCACGGATGTTGCAGCGGTGATATGTTCGAACCCCATGGGCGTCGGTTTCATTTCTGACTCCGCGACGCAGCACAAATTCGACAGCACGGGATTTTATACTCAGGGCACATATAGGCTGACCGACAAGCTGAGCGTAACAGGAGGAGTGCGGTACACGATCGACAAGACCACGGGGATTGGCGAAAGCACGCGCCTGTTTCCAGTGCCGGGCAGTTCGACATCGCTGCGGGTCTGCGATGATACTCTTCGCTTCAACCGCCCGGACGGACCCGACGCCGGTACGCTGCCCGATCCCCTTCCGGTGGGAGGTCGCTATCAGTGCCATAACGAAATCACCGTGAAATCAGAGAAGCCAACCTGGCTGATCGACATCGACTACAAGCCTACCGACGATGTGCTGCTCTACGCCAAATATGCGCGCGGCTATCGGCAAGGCGGGGTCAGCATGACGAACATCGGCGTCGAGACGTGGGGACCGGAGAAGGTCGACGCCTATGAAATCGGCGCGAAGACAACCTTCCGCGGGGCCGTCAGCGGATATTTCAATGTTGCCGCCTTCTATAACGATTTCCAGGATCAGCAGGTCTTCGGCGGGCTTGTCTCCAAACCGGGCGGCCCAATCGGCGGCGCTGCCATCGTCAATGCCGGCAAATCGCGCATTCAGGGAATAGAGGTCGACGCTTCGGCCACGGTGTTTGATGGCCTGCGCTTCGATCTGGGCTACACCTATCTCGATACTGAGGTGAAGGAACTGGTGCCCATCGTTCTGCCACCTGAAAGTCCGTTCCTGCGAATTGATCCTTCATCCCGCGTCGGCGGCCCGCTGACGCTGGCGCCCAAGCACCGGATTTCGTTGGGTGCGAATTATACACTCCCGCTGCCGGAATCCGTCGGCACGGTGTCGCTCGGCGCTGTTTATGTGCACACCGCAAGGCAGATCGCCAATGATTCCTCCCCACTGGGCCTCTTGCCAGCCACGGACCTGCTCAACCTGAACGTCAATTGGGCGGGAGCCTTTGGTTCACCACTGGATTTGGCCTTCTTCATGACCAATGTGACCGACGAAATCTATCCCGTGGGTGTTGGCGGCAGCTTCGCTTCTGCCGGACTGGAGGGCTACGTGATGGCACCGCCGCGCATGTGGGGTTTCCGCCTGCGCTATAGCTTCGGCGACTGACGCCCCCCTTTGCACATTAGGACCGGGAACCCGCAGCGCCGTTCCCGGCCCCTCCGACAACACGCCATCGAAGCGCAAGATCATTTCCATCGCGCGCCGGACCGGATCTGAGAACGATTATGAAACTTGCATTCCCTATGCCAAACCAGTTGCAGCTTGAAGGGCTGACGATGCCGTGGGAGGCTGCGGTGACTGGCGCCGATCAAACCAGCCTGGCCAAATGGGCCGACCAGCTTGGGTATGCCATGATTTCGGTGCCCGAACATCATGTGCTGTCCCGTGCTCACCTTGAACGAACCCGCCCGCACCATTTCAGTGCCTTTCCACCTATGGCCTATTTCGCGGGCGCGACTGAGCGTATTCGGGTCAACAGCAGCGTCGCGCTTCTCCCTCTACAGCATCCGATCGTGACGGCAAAGGCGCTCTCGTCAATGGACTGGCTGTCCAGCGGCCGGGTTACCGTTACCTTCGGCGTTGGCTGGCTGAAGGACGAGTTCGATGCACTGGGTGTACCGTTCAACGAACGAGGGGCGAGGGCCGACGAGTACATCGAAGCCATCATCGCCCTCTGGACGCAGGAATGGCCTGAGTTCGATGGGAAATACGTGTCATTTCGCAACGTGGCTTTTGAGCCCAAATGCGTCCAGACGCCCCATGTGCCGGTGTGGTTCGGCGGCGATGCCGATCCGATGCTGCGGCGCGTGGCGCGACATGGCTCTGGATGGTGGCCCTTCCTGACAAAGCCCGAAGACATCCCGGCGCGGATCGACTTCATCAAGTCGCAATCCGATTACAGCGGAAAGCTGTCCGAGATCTTCCTTGGGATGTCCGCCGGACGCATTGGCGCCGAGCACACCGTCGACATGAGCAAGGGAAATGTCGGCCAGAGCAAGCAAGCCATTATCGACCATCTGTCGCGGTATTCTGAGCTTGGCGTAACGATGAGCGCTGTCTCGCCCCCACCGTTACAGGGGATAGAGCAGTTCCGTGACTACACGCAGTGGGTCGCCGAAGAGATCATGCCGTCGCTTCGCCCGGCGGTCTTTTCCCCTTCCTGAAAGGCCAGCCAGATGCAGAAGTCGCCGTTTAGCCTCGCCGGGACCGTCGCGCTGGTAACGGGAGGCGCAAAGGGAGTAGGCGCCGGCATCGCCAGTGCCATGGCCGAAGCTGGCGCACTGGTCGTCGTTGCGGACATCAATGCCGATGGCGCCAGGGCCAAGGCTGACGACCTAGCGGCGCAGGGACTGGCGTCAGACTGGCTCAAGATGGATGTATCCCATGAACAGTCGGTAATCGATGCCAGTGCTGAACTTGTCCGTCGGCATGGAGCGCCTTGGGCAGTGGTCAATAATGCAGGCATACAGAACCGGCAGTACATCAGCGACGAATCCGCAGAAGCTTGGGACCGAATGCAGGCAGTCAATGCCCGCGGCCCGTTCCTGCTCACCCGTGAACTCGGCAAGGCGATGGTCGCGGGTGGGCAAGGAGGCCGGATCATCAACATCGCATCCGGCGTTCTTGCCGGCATGCTCGTAAAGGGTGCGGCGGCTTATGTCGCTTCCAAGGGTGCCTTGGCCGGATTCACCAGCGTTGCCGCGCTCGAATTTGCGCAGCATGGGATCACCGTCAATGCGATCCTGCCCGGCGCTATTCCGACGCCCGGAACGCTCGGCGCCAAGGGGCCGCCAACCGAGGGGCCGGGCATGCGCCCCGCAGTTTTCGGATTTTCCGCGCCGGAGGACATCGGCTTGGCGGCCGTATATCTAGCGAGCCCTGCGGCGAGGATGACTACCAATCAGATGCTCAGCGTCGACGGCGGGTTTTCGCTCAGTTGAGCTACACGCAAACACAGGCAAGGAAGGGGAAAGCCCGCATGAAGCGTGAGCCAATCCAAATCGTCGATACGCTGCAGATAGCGCCATCGGAGCAACAGACAATGCTGGAGTTGCTGCGCGACGAAGGCGTGCCGATACTGCGCCGGGCCGGGCTGGAATTTGTAAGCTGCCGTTCGACTTCACCCGATCTCGGCGAAGACGTGCTGATACAGGTAACTTGGAAGGTTGCGGATCACGCGCATTATAATCAGGCGCGTTTCGCCTTTGTTACCGACCCGGAATGGCGTGAATACACCGGTAAGGCAAGCAAGCTCTGGCGCGGCGGCACGCGGCGCTTCTTTTATCCGTCGCCGGTCGAAATAGGGGCATGACGATGCTGCGCCGTTGGGAAATCTATACGCTCGCGCCTGACGCCCCTCACGAAAACGTGCTGGAAATGCAAAGGCGTTTCCTCGAATCCCAGCGTTACCTGCCTGAACTCCTATACTCCGCAATTGGCTACAACCAATCTCCCGCCGGGTTGGATATCGCATGGGAGCATGCCTATGAATCGCCGGAAAGCTACCAGCGCTACATGGTTCACCCCTATCATTCGAACATCATTGATCGCTTTTTGCTGAACGACAGCCCGGAGCGGATCGTCACCGACAATGGCGCCGATGTGGGCCTTGTCGGTTATGAATGCGATGGCCCGATTTTCTACCTGGCCCCCGGCTACGCCCGGCGCGTGGTGCTTCTACGCTTGCGACACGGCAGCGCGGGCGCCTTTGCCGCGATTGCGGAAAAGGCGAAAGCCCTTGATCCCCGCATGATCCAGTCCATCTTTGCCGAGAACAGCTTTGCTACGCGCTGGATGGACGGCGTGAACCAGATTTACCCAGATACCACCTACACCCACATCTGGGAGCAAGGATATGCAGACATCACCGATGCGGAAGCGGCCAGTCCAACCTGGCGTGAGTTGGCCGGTGAAATGATCGAAAATGCGTTAGAGCTCTGGTACAAGATCAAGGCCGGCCATGGCTATGAAAGCACGATCCGTGGCGTCAGCGGAAGTGAGACGTCCGGCGGTGAGTGTGTAGTTCCGTCAGCCACTTTACGTTGAAGTCACGGCAGCTGACCTTGGCAAGACTAGCGCCGGTCTCGGCTGCCTACCGAAAAATTGGCAGAATACTCTGTGCGATGTGCACTTCAAGTGATGTAGACCGGGTTGCTGAACGAAGGTCCGCTATAAGGGAAGAAAAAATCGGGTTCGAACGGCCGCTATGTTGGCGATATTACCGCGGCTCTACGTCGAATATCCTATCGTAGAAACAGTTCCGCCGTCGCATCGATAATTGCTTCAGCATCGAGGCGGTAAGTGCGGTAGAGGTCAAGCAGGTCGCCGGTCTGGCCGAAGCTGTCGTTGCCCAGCGGACTGACGCGCATACCCTTGACTCCGCCGAGCCAGGACAGCGCCGAGGGCGAACCGTCAAGCACGGTGACGAGGCCCGCTCCTGGTGCCAGCGCGGAGAGCAACTCTTCAGCATGGCAGGGAATGGGCCTGCCGCCGGTCCAGCGCGCGGCGCGGCGGGCCGACCAGCCCCGATGGAGTATGTCGGGCGACGTGACGTTGAGCAGGCCGATGCCATCAACGTCGGCAAGTTGTTTCCAGGCAGCCAGCGCTTCTGGCGCGACCGCGCCGGAGAAGACAATCGCCGCCTGTGCGTTCGTCCCCGGCCGCCTGAGCCAGTAGCCGCCCTTGAGAGCGTCTGCTTCCCAGGCATCGTCCTCCCGCACGACCTGTGGAATCGCGCGGGTGCTGAGGCGCAGGTAGACTGAGCTGCCGTCCTCCGCCTGCATCGTCTCGAAGGCATGGCGCATCATCAGCGCCAGCTCATCGGCAAAGGCGGGTTCGTAAGACGTCAGTCCTGGTTGACCCATGCCGATCAGCGGCGTGTTGATTGACTGGTGCGCGCCGCCCTCGGCCGCAAGCGTGAGCCCCGATGGCGTACCGACCAGCAGGAACCTCGCATCCGAATAGCAACCGTAGTTTAGGGCATCGAGGCCGCGGGCGATGAAGGGATCGTAGACAGTGCCCACTGGCAGCAGTCGCGTGCCGAAGTGCGGCGCGGCGAGGCCCAGCGAGGTCAGCATTAGGAAGAAATTGGTCTCGGCGATGCCTAGTTCGACGTGCTGCCCAGCCTCATGCGCCGACCATTTCTGTGCCGACGGAATCTTCGCCTTCTGGAAGACGTCGGCCAGCTCTTGTCGGCGGAACAGCCCGCGCTGGTTGACGAAGCCACCAAGGTTGGTGGTCTGCGTCACGTCGGGGGCAGTGGTGACGATACGGTCGCCGATCGGTTCGCCCGACTTGGCGAGGTCAAGCAGCACGCGGCCGAAAGCCGCCTGGGTCGACTGCACCGCCCCCCTCGGCACCGGGAACCGTTCGGCCACCGGCACTGGCTCAGCCGTGAACTCGGCCTTCTTGCGGCCGATCAGGCTGGCGTCGACGAAGGCCTTCAGTCGCTGCGCGATATTGCTGCCGAGGCCGCCCCAGGGTTCCCATTCCTCGCCCTCCGGCACGCCGAGCGAGCGGCGCAGTTCCTCGATTTGCGCGCCGTTCATCATGCCCGAATGGTTGTCCTTGTGCCCGGCCAGCGGCAGGCCATAACCCTTCACGGTGTAGGCGATGAACAGGGTCGGCACCTCGTCCTGCGCAGCGTCGAACGCATCGATCAGCGTCTCGACACAGTGGCCGCCCAGATTGGTCATCAGCGCGGCGAGCTGATCGTCGTCGAAGCTATCGAGCAGGTCCTTCACTTGCCGCCTGGCAGCAATGTCAGCCAGCAGTCGCTCGCGCCAGGCAGCGCCGCCCTGATACGTGAGCGCGGCAAATTCGGCGTTGGGGCAGTTGTCGATCCATTGCTCCAGCGCCTGGCCACCGGGGCGCTGGAAGGCGGCGCGCTGAAGCTTGCCGTACTTGAGTGTGATCACGCGCCAGCCGCAGGTCTCGAAGATGTCGTCGAAGCGGCGGAACATGCGGTCCGCCGTGGTGCTGTCGAGCGACTGGCGGTTGTAGTCGACTACCCACCAGCAATTGCGCAGGTCATGTTTGTAGCCCTCGATCAGGCATTCGTAGATGTTGCCCTCGTCGAGTTCGGCGTCGCCCATCAACGCGATCATGCGGCCGGCGTCTTCCTCGCGCACGCGTCCGTGGGCGATCAGGTAGTCCTGCACGATACTGGAGAACGCGGTGGCCGCGACACCGAGGCCGACGGAGCCGGTCGAGAAGTCGACGGGGATGGCGTCCTTGGTCCGCGATGGATAGCTTTGCGCACCGCCGAGCCCTCGGAAGCGCTCAAGCTGGTCGCGTGTCTGCTGGCCAAGTAGGTAGTGGATCGCGTGGAGCACTGGCCCGGCGTGCGGCTTGACCGCCACCTTGTCCTGCGGGCGCAGCGCATGGAAATAGAGCGCGGCCATGATCGCGGTCATCGAAGCACAACTCGCCTGATGCCCGCCGACTTTCAGGCCGTCACGCTTCTCGCGCAGGTTGTTGGCATTGTGGATCGTCCACGACGACAGCCAGCGCAGCCGCGCGTCGAGCTGTTCAAGTGCGGCAACGGTATCCTGACGGTCGGTGAGTGTAACGATGGACATGCCCCAAAATATCGCAGGTTGCGATGGCGTGTCCTTGCGAAATCAGGCATGATTGGTGCCAATATTGGCAGTATCTGCCAATATTATCTCTATGAATGGATGTTCTATGCTGGATGAGCTCGATCGCCGCATTCTCATCGAGTTGCAGTCCGACGGCCGGATAACCAATCAGGAGCTGTCCGAACGCATCGGCCTTTCGCCGAGCCCCTGCCTGCGCAGACTGCGCCAACTCGAAAGCGAGGGTGTCATCAATCGCTACGTTGCGCTAGTGGACCCCGAGCGCGTAGGGCTGGCGGTGACCGCCTTTGTCCGCGTCCGGCTCGACAGCCAGGACGATCGTCACCTCGAACAGTTCGAAAGCGCGGTGGTCGAATTTCCTGAAGTGATGGAATGCTACCTGATGACCGGCGAGGCAGACTATCAGCTGCGCGTACTCGTCGGCTCATTGGGCGAGTTCGAGGACTTCCTTCGCCGCCAGCTGACACGGATCCCCGGTGTCGCTCAGGTGACGACAAGCTTTGCGCTACGGCCGGTAATCTACAAGACGGCTTTGCCGGTTTGACGGTGCCGGCAGTCTCACCGTGCTAACCATAAGTACCTTTCCTGATGCTTGGGACACAGAAGCCGGGCCGAGTGCGCCGTTGACGATTCGGGCAGGGAAGCCATGAGGCTTTGGCGAAGTGAATGTAAGGCAGGTTTCAGGGAGCCCGAAAAGATTGCCTTACGGCCGCTATGTCGGGACTGAAGACTGGTCGCTCAGCTCGCCGCAACGATTGAATGCTCCAGTCGTACATCGTCGAGTAGCCGCTCGATCGCGGCACACTGCGCATCGGTGCCGTTTGGTCTGACCTCTCAATTGCAGTGGGTATGCGTCGATATGTCACGCACGATCACCTTGCCAAGCGCCCGCTGCCATGTCTGTGAGTTCCCGCCTCTCTCGCGGATGAGGCGTGCGATAAGCAGCTGTTCGAGGTCGGAGGCGGTCATGCCGAGCGTTTAACCGCTGTTGCTGGCTAGGCAAGCAGATGCCGCAAGCCATTGGGTTAATGACCATCTGCTCTCCAGATGCTGCTCGATGCATCGGCACTGCTGCCGGGCGCTGTGATGAATTCGCGCAGCTTTGCTCCGACCTGAATAATACGTGCCGGTGGCTCACGCATCGGCTTGATCAATAAGCCGGCCGTCGTTGATCTTCTTTCCAACAGAGCTTGCACGCCCACCAGGGCGTGAAAGTCGCGTCCTTTTGGGGCGGGATCGCGCCTCACCCTTTCACATTCACGACCTGCCGGAGCCGATGGCGAATGACGACGAGGTCATCCTGCGCTTTCATGACGGCACCAATGTCCTTGTAGGCGGCC
>Ga0233380_1000622_pt1 | contig 17947 bp, 13 predicted proteins | sample ElkDunMinimDraft_9_FD_191541 | JGI IMG/M metagenome (GOLD analysis project Ga0233380, IMG submission 191541) | Fecal eukaryotic communites from dung pellets of Tule Elk in California, USA - Elk Dung F36 | ecosystem: Host-associated > Mammals > Digestive system > Large intestine > Fecal | place... | reverse complement strand
AGCAACAAAATTATAACTTTTTAGTATCACTTGGTGAAAAATAGAAAAAAAAAATTTAAATTATAACTTTTGTAAATGATTAGTATCTTTACATTTAATGGAATTGTTTTATGAAAAAAATATTATTCTTTATAGTGTTCTTAACATCAATCATTAATGTGAGTGCTGCTAAGGATCCTTACTATATTAAATCGGTTTCTTTTAATCAAGGAAATGAATCGCTAATTCCCATTTTTAGATTAAATGAACCGTTTCAATTTTCGTTTGATGATTTAATGGGGAGTGAAAGCAACTACTATTATAAAATTGTTCATTGCACGCGTGATTGGAAACCATCGAATTTAAAAGTAACAGAATATCTAAAAGGAATGCAGAATTTGCGGATAAGTACGTTTGAAACTTCGTTTAACACCTTACAAGCTTTTGTGCATTACAAACTTACTTTGCCTAACCGCGATACCAAATTTATGATTTCAGGTAACTATAAGTTAGAAATTTATGATGAAGCCAATGAAAAAGTTATAGAGCGCCGCTTTATATTGTACGAAGATTTGGTTTCTGTTGCCTTAGAAATAAAGAAAACACGTAACCTACAATTTGCACCTGTAAAGCAAAATGTGTACATGACTATTGATTTTAATAATTTTACGGCTCAGAATCCTAAAAAAAACGTAAATGTTCTTATTTTACAAAATGGTCAATGGCATAATGCCCTAACTAATTTAGAACCGCAATATGTTATAGGTAATCAATTTAAATATCAGTATGATGAAGAAACTAACTTTTGGGCAGGTAACGAATATCTTTTTTTAGATAACAGTGATATAAAATTGGTAAACCACAATGTTGCAAAAATAACTAGAAACGATTTGTTTGAAGTTATGCTGCATGCAAAATACCCTTTAAAAGAAAGCAAATTCTATACGTTTTATCAAGATATAAACGGCGGATTTAAAAGTAGAAATGCGCTGCGCCAAAACCATAATACCGAAGCAGATTATGCTTGGGTTTATTTTAATTATCATTTAGATAAACTGCCCGCTTCGCAAAAACTATATATTGTAGGGATGTTTAACAACTATCAATTAATATCAGATTACGAATTAAAGTTTGACGAAGCTTCCCAAGCATACACAATCGCATTGCTTTTAAAACAAGGTTTTACCAATTATAAATATGTAATTGCTAATGAAAACGGAGTAATTTTAGATGAATTAAATCCTGATGGGAACTTTTTTGAAACTGAGAATCAGTACAACGCATTAATATATTACAAAACAGAAAGCGATCGGTACGAGAGAATTATTGGTATGGGTAAAGCCGATAGTAAACTTATTACCAATTAAAAATTTATTTGTAATTTTGGATAAATTCTAAAAAATGGTTTCAAAAATCACAAGGGGAATAAAAATTATTGTAAAAGTGCAGTATGTTAAACAAAGTTTGCATTTAAATAATCTTGTGAACTTTTTTAACTATGAAATTAGTATAGAAAACCAAGGTAACGATGTAGTGCAGCTTTTACGTAGATATTGGCTTATAAAAGATTCGTTTAATAATGATGAAGTAGTGGAAGGAGACGGCGTAATCGGTCAAAAGCCTATTGTAAATCCAAACGAAACTTTTCAGTACACGTCAGGATCATACATTCAAGGCGTGATAGGCAGTATGCAAGGCTACTTTACCTTTGTTAACTTTAGTACATCGCAAATATTTCATGTAAGGATACCCTTGTTTAATATGAGTGTTCCGTATATATATAACTAAAATAATAAATCAAATGTCAACAGGGTTTTTTAACGTTCCAGTGGCTGTAAATGAGCCGGTTAAAACGTATGCTCCGGGAACACCAGAGCGTGAACAAGTGCAACAAGCATTTAAAGAAATGTATCAATCAACGGTTGATGTTCCATTATACATTGGTGGAAAAGAAGTAAGAACAGGATCTACAAAAAATCTTTTTCCTCCGTTTGATCACCAACACCATTTAGGTACATACCATACTGCAACAAAAGATCTTATTCAAGATGCAATTGATGCTGCTTTAGAAGCACGCATTAAATGGTCGCAAATGGCATGGGAACACCGTGCAGCGATCTTTTTAAAAGCTGCTGAATTAGTTGCAGGTCCTTACCGCGCAAAATTAAATGCAGCAACAATGATTGCACAAGGAAAAACAGTTCACCAGGCAGAAATTGATGCTGCTTGTGAGTTTATAGATTTCTTACGTTTCAACGTGCAATACATGACCGAAATTTACAAACAACAGCCAATTTCATCAAAAGGAATTTGGAATAGAGTAGAACAGCGCCCCTTAGAAGGTTTTGTTTACGCTATTACACCATTTAACTTTACGGCTATTGCAGGTAATTTACCTTCTTGTGTAGCAATGATGGGGAATGTTGTGGTTTGGAAACCAGCTGCAACACAAATTTATTCTGCTAATGTTATTGTTGAAATTTTCAAGAAAGCAGGTTTACCAGACGGAGTTATCAACGTAATTTATGGCGATTCTTCTATGATTACGAATACTATTTTAGAATCGGCTGATTTTGCAGGAATCCACTTTACAGGATCAACAGGTGTTTTTAACGATTTCTGGAAAACAATAGGAAACAACATCAGCAAATACAAAACATATCCACGAATTGTAGGTGAAACCGGCGGAAAAGATTTCGTTTGGGCACATCCTACATCAAATGCAAAAGAAGTAGCTACGGCTTTATCGCGTGGTGCTTTTGAATATCAAGGACAAAAATGTTCTGCAGCTTCACGTGCTTATATTCCGGCATCGTTATGGAATGATGTTAAGAATTTTGTGATTGAAGATGTAAAGTCTTTTAAAATGGGATCTACAGAAGATATGAGCAACTTTATGTCGGCAGTGATTTCAGAATCTTCTTTTGATAAATTAGCGAAAGCAATCGATGATGCAAAAGCATCAAGCGAAGCAGAAATTGTTGTTGGTGGTGGGTACGATAAATCTAAAGGCTGGTTTATTGAACCAACTGTTATTGTAACAACAAACCCAATGTACGATACAATGGAGCGCGAATTGTTTGGTCCGGTTTTAACTGTTTATGTTTATGAAGACGATAAATGGGAGGACAGCTTAAAATTGGTCGACAGTACATCGGAATACGCGTTAACAGGCGCAATTTTTTCTGGATGCCGTTATGCAATTGAAACAGCTACAAAAGCTTTAGAAAATGCAGCGGGTAACTTCTATATTAACGATAAACCAACAGGAGCGGTAGTAGGGCAACAACCATTTGGTGGCGCTAGAGGATCGGGAACTAACGATAAAGCAGGTTCTATGATTAACTTGTTGCGTTGGGTTTCTCCACGTACAATTAAAGAAACATTTGTACCAGATACAGATTACAGATATCCGTTTTTAGGATAATATTTTTATAGAAAAACCAGCTGAGAAGCTGGTTTTTTTGTTTTTATAATTATTTTTGTTGGAAATATACTTCTTCGTAAGGTTGAATTAAAACCCAGCCTTCGCCTTGAAACATCATTTGGAATTCTTCACCACTGCCGCGTCCTAATAAACTTTTAAACGAAACATTGGTTTTTAGTTCAGGCTTTAAATTGCCCGACCAAGCTACGGTAGCATTAGGATCTGTAAATACGGGTTCGCCCGGTTTTACCAATAACGTTAACGGATCGCCATGTGTAGAAATTGCTACGTGCCCGTTTCCTGTTAAACGTACTTGAAACAATCCGCCAGACATCATTCCGGCAATGCTTTTAAGCATCGTAATTTCGTTTTTAATACTTTGGTCGTGTGCTAAAATATCGTTCCCATTTACACAAATCGATTCGCCTTCCAGCTTTAAAACTTGTACCTTTTTACCAGAATCGGCAACATATAAACGACCGGTTCCGCTGGCTTTCATTAGTTTTGCACCTTCGCCTGTAAGTGTTTTCTTTAACAAGTTTCCTAAGCCACCCGAAAGCATACCTTCACGTTCAAACTTAATGTTTCCAACGTATCCAACCATACTTCCGTTTTTTGTCCAAACAAATTGGTTGTTTAAATTAATCTCTAACATTTGAGGTTTTTCTAACTCAAAATAGTCATGTTCTCTTTCGTTTTGTCGTGTTTTTTCAACAAAAGCAGCAAGTGTGTATTCGCCCATTGTTTTTTTTATTGTTTATTAAAAGTAACAAAAAAATGATTTGAAAAACAAAAAGAGATAACAATTTGTTATCTCTTTTATGCTTAATTATTTACTGAACTTTTAAAGATGGTTGTCTTCGTCTTTCCAATCTCTAATTTCTTGTTCAATATCTTCTTTTGTTCTGCCGGTTTTTTCTTGAATTTTACCAATGTATTCATCAAATTTACCTTCGGCAAAAGCTTTGTCATCATCAAACCATTCTCCGTATTTTTGTTTAACGGATCCTTTGATTTTGTTCCATTTTCCTTCTAATTCTAATCTGTTCATAGCAATATGATTTAAAATTAATAATACTAAAGTTATGAAATCTAATGTAAGGAAGCTGTTAAAAATATTGTAAATAAAAAACGACCCGAAGGTCGTTTCTTAAAATATATTGAAAAAATTAGTTTTGTTTTTCAGCGAATTCGTCAACAAAATTCTGGTTTTCTTCGTAATCGGCTGTCATTAATTCTGCATAATCGGCTTTTTTGCCTTTTCTGAATCTACGACCAATTCCATCGAAAATTGAATAAACAACGGGTACAATAACCAACGTTAAAAATAACGATGATAATAAACCACCAATAATTACAATTGCCAATCCACGGTTCATATCGGCACCATCACCTTGTGCCATTGCAATAGGTACCATACCAAATACCATGGCAATAGTGGTCATTAAAATTGGGCGGAAACGTGCGTGATTCGCTGCCACTAAAGCATCATAAGTATTATAACCTGCGTCTTTTTTATGGTTGGCAAAATCTACTAACATAATGGCATTTTTTGCAACCAAACCAATTAACATGATAATACCTAAAATGGTAAAGATGTTTAATGTTTGATCTGTTAATGCTAATGCTAATAACGCCCCAATGAACGATAATGGGATTGAGAATAATACAATAAATGGTGTTACAAAACTATCATACAACGCAACCATTACAAAGTACATTAATACAATTGCTGCTAATAAAGCAAAACCTAAAGTACCAAAACCTTCTTGTTGGTTTTCCATGTTACCTCCCCATTTGAACGATACGCCAGGTTTAAGTTTTAATTTTTCAAACTCGGCTTGCCATTCTGTTGCAAGTGTACCGGCTGGTTTACCAACAACCTGTGATTGTACAGATACAGACGGTGATTTATCGCGACGTTCTAACAACGTAGGTCCTGATCCAAAACTTACGTCGGCAAATTGTTCTAACGAAATAGATTGCCCTTGTTGGTTTATGAATTTAATATTTTTAACATCATCTATACTACCACGACCACTTTCGTCATAACGAATATTGATATCATATTCTGTATCGCCACCACGGTATTTAGTGTCTGTGTTTCCAGAAAAAGCAGTTTGCATGGTCATACCTACGGTTGCTACATTTAAACCTAAGGCGTTCATTTTATCACGATTTAGCTTTACGTTGATTTCTGGGTTACCATCTTCTGAAGTTAATTTAACTTCTGATGAACCTGGGATATTACGTAATAAATCGGCAGCTTTGTTTGCGTATTCTAAAGCATCTTCTGTAGATGAAGCAATAACGGTTAACATAAGTGGAGCTTGTTCTGCACCCATAAGTCCAATAGCAACTGTTTTTACTTTAGCACCAACTAAAACTTTTTCCATTTCACGTTTTAATTTAGCTGCGTAAACCTTAGTTGGCTCTTTTTTATTGTAACCATCGGCTAAATAAATCTGCATTTCTGATTTGTATTTTGTACCAGATGTGGTCATCATACCATCAGATGCTTGACCAACGGTTGTAATAACACGTTCAATTTCTGGACGAGCGGCTAAATATGATTCTGCTTTTTGTGTCATGAAGTTGGTTTGCTCTATAGAAGCATCCTTGTTCATTTCTAATTGTAAATAAAATTCTCCTTTATCATTTCCTGGGAAGAAATCGGTACCAATGTATCCTTTTACTAATAGCATAATTGATGCAAAGAAAAGAACAACTGTTAAACCAAGCGAGGTTAATTTGTTTCGGCGGTTTTTTAAAGACCATTCTAAAATTTTAGTAATGAAATCTGTTAATGCAGATAAACCTGCTTCAAATCCGTATAATATCTTACCAAAGAATGAATGTTTAGAAATATGTGATAATTTACCAAAACGTGAATACAACCATGGCACCACTGTAAACGATACAACTAATGATAATAATGTGGCAATTACCACAGTAACACAGAACTGACGTAAGATGTCTGATACTAAACCAGAAGACATTGCAATAGGTAAGAATACTACCACAATTACCAAGGTAATAGCAACAACGGTAAAACCAATTTCTGCAGCACCATCATAAGCAGCGCGTACTTTGTTTTTACCCATTTCCATGTGTCGGTGAATATTCTCAATTACCACAATGGCATCATCCACCAGAATACCAACAACTAACGAAAGTCCTAGTAATGACATTAAGTTAAGGGTGTAACCCATTAAGTATAAGCCAATAAAGGTAGCGACTAGCGATAACGGAATTGCAATAACCGCAATACCTGCATCACGCAAACTATGTAAAAAGAATAACATAATGAAACCTACTAATGCAACAGCAATCATTAAATCGTGCATTACGTTGTTAGCAGAATTAATGGTGTATTCTGTAGAGTCACTTGCTACTTCAATACCTATATTTTTATCGGCATAATCTTTTACGATACCGCTAACAACATTTCCGTCTTTATCTTTAACAGCAATTGTTTGTCTTACTAATTCTGAAACTGCTACGGCATTTGCATCAGATTGTTTGAAAACCTGCATTAAGATGGTGTTTTTTTGGTTGATACGAGAAATTTTCTCAATATCTTTAATACCATCTTGCACATCGGCAACATCACTTAAACGAATTGCAACGCCAGAAGGTGTTGTAATTGGTAAGTTACGCATTTGATCTAACGATGTGAATTTACCTGATAAACGAATGGTAGTTTGGCTACCACGTGTTTTAACGTTACCTGTAGGGAAATCTAAGTTAGATGCAGCGATAATTTGCTGAATTTGACTGATAGTTAAACCGTAACCTTGTAATTTTTCAGGGTTTACGCTAACTTGAATTTCGCGTGTTTCACCACCAATTAAATCTACTTTAGCAACACCGGTAATACGTGCAAAAACGGGTTGTATTTTTTGATCTAATAAATCATACAGCTCTTTTTCTGATAAACTAGAAGTAACCGAAAGGTTCATAATAGCAACATCGTCTAAAGAGAATTTACTTAAAGAAGGCGTTTCGGCATCTTCGGGTAAATCGTTTATAACGGCGTTAATTTTTCGCTGGGCATCGGTAAGCAAGAAGTTAACATCGGCACCAGTGTTTAGCGTAATCATTACAACCGAAACACTTTCGAACGATTTCGTTTCAATTTTCTTAACGTTTTCTAGCGATGAAACTGCATCTTCTATAATTTTAGAGACGGATGTTTCTACCTCATTGGGTGCAGCACCCGGATAAACTGTTTGTACAGTAATTACGTTTACATCGAATTTAGGAACTAATTCATATCCTAAACTAAAGTACGACGCGATACCACCAAAAATAAGTAATAAGAATACTACAATGATGATACTTGGTCTTTTTATTGATATTTCAGATATTTTCATTTAAAGCTTCGCTTAATTATTTAATAATTTCAACAGCAGTGCCGTTTAATAAGTTAATTTGTCCGGTTGTGATTACTTGTGTACCTTTTGTAATTCCAGAAATAATTTCAATATTTTCACCAAAAGTTCTTCCTGATACTACTTTTGTTAAAACCGCTTTACCATCTTTAACAACAAATATTTGGTTTGAACTAACACTACCAACAAATGCATTACGAGGAACAACCAAAGCGTTAGCAGATTTTTCGCTTCCAAAAAATGCCGTACCGTACATACCTGCTTTTAAATCGTTGGTTGCATTGTTTTTAATTTCTAATTCTACAGGAAAATTTAAACTTCCATCTGCTTTAGGAGCGATGAATGATACTTTACCAACGAATTCTTGATCTACTAATACTGGTGATTGTACTTTAATAACTTGACCTAATTTTACAAAACCAATGTTTTTTTCGTCTACATTTACTTGTAATTTTAATGTGCCTACATTTACAATTTCAAATAGTTGTTGACCCGGTGATACATAAGAACCTGGTTCAATATTTCTTTTATTAACCACACCTGCAAATGAAGCTGTAATGTTAACATCAGATGCTGTTAATTGTGAAGAACGTAAATTGTTTTTAGCGTTTTCTAACTGTAATTTAACCTGATCTAATTGTTGTTTAGTTACGCCGCCAGATGCATAAGCGCCTTCAAAACGGGCAACTTCTGCTTTTGCATTGTTATAAACAGCTTGTGCGTTAGATAAGCCTACATTTAGCTTATCGCCATCTATTACAGCTAAAGTTTGTCCGGCGCGTACATGCGCACCTTCTTGAACCAATACACGGGTTACTTTACCAGCGGTTTCTGCAGAAAGCATTACTTCTTGTTTTGGTGCAAAAGTTCCATTGGCTATATATTGCGCATTAACATCTTTATAATCGGCTACTTCCACACGCACTGCAACAGCAGCATTTTTTTGACCTACAATAGCTGTTTGTTCTTCGTTTTGTGTTTTGTTTTTATTTAAAACGTACATAATTCCTGCTAAAGCTGCAATTATTACTATTCCTGTTATTATTACTTTTTTCATGTGTAAATGCAATTAGTTTTGTTCTTCTGTTAATGATTTTAATTCTCCTTTTGCTTTGATAAGCTGTATTTCGGCAACTTTATAATCTAGTAAAGCGTTTGTGTGATTGTTTTGTGCATCGGCATATTGTGTTTCTGCATCTAACAAATCGGTTAACGTTGCCAAACCAAATTTGTAATTGTTTTCTATGTTTGTTAATACTTCTTTAGCCAGATTAACATTTTCTTTTTGAACGTTTAAGGTGATTAAAGAGTTGTTTAATTGGGTTACGGCATTTTTTAAAGACATATCTAATGCCAAGCGAGTGTCACGTTTGTCTGCTTCTAAACGTTCAATATCAATCTGTGCCTGCTTAACTTTTGCTTTAACCGATCCACCGTTAAAAATAGGTATGTTTAAATTTAAACCTATTGCCGAATAACTTGACCAGTAAACACCATCGGCAGGTTTTGCAAACCACGGAAATTGAGATCCAAGACCTAAATATCCAAAATTAGCATTCATGCTTAAGCTTGGGTAACCTTGTGCATTAATAGCTTTTTTGTTTAAAACTAATAATTCGCTTTGTTTTTCTAATAACTTAATTTCGGTTCTATTTTCAATATTTACAGAATCATCTACCAACGCATGTTTTGTTATTTCAAAAGTGTTTTCAGGTAGTTCTATATCCTGATTCATATCCATACCTATCAAATATTTCAAAGCGTTTTCTTGTAACTGCAACGCATTAACTAACTGCTGACGGTTGCCTTTTAAATTATTTAAAGTAACATCGATACGGTCTAAATCGATCTTTTTTGCCAAACCGTTATCAAACAAACTTTTAATAACATCACGAACACGGCTTGTATTGTCAATTGTTTTATCAATTGTTGTTAATTGTGATTCTGTTTTATAAGCTTCATAATAACTATTAGCAACTTTTTCAATCACTTGTTCTTCGGTTAACTGAGCGTTTATTTTATAAAACTCTCTTGTACTTTTTGCAGCTTTTAATCCTGTGAAAACAGCCTGATTGAATAATTGCTGATTTAACGAAACTGCTGCTGTAGATTGCCATGGCTGCCCAAAAGGAATCATTATAATTTCACCGGGTCTGCCTAACATATCCCCAGGTAAAGCACTTTTTTGTAAAATAGCGTTATAAGTTAATGTACCGTTTGCGCTAATTTGTGGTAAAGCATTAGCGCGAACTTCATCTATCTGGTATTCGCTATTTTCTACATCTAAACGCGCTTTAACAGCCTCTGCTTTATTTTGCAAGGCGTAATTAACCGCATCTTTAAGCGTTAAACGTTCTTGCGCTTGGGCAAAGAATCCTAAAAACGCTAATAAAATTGAAATTCTATATTTCATTGGTATTTATGATTTTTGTAATAATTGTTCTAATATTTCTAATCCTTTTGGGGTAACTATTCCCCTTAAATGGTATTCTAATAATTTGTAGTTTAATTCCTCTAAAGATTGTGTGCTTTGCAGGTTAATAAACACTTCATCACTAAAAAATGCAGTGGTGCTTGCAAAGAAGATTTTTCCTACAAAATCAATATCAATATCACTTCGGTAATAACCTTGTTCCATGCCGTCACGAAGATTTCTTAGAATGGTAAAATCGTAATTTTCGTGTTTCTTTTGCTGGATACGTTCAGCTAGTTTTGGGTAATATTTGTTAAATTGATAGATAGTACTCGCTTGAATATTTTGTCCAAACAAATCACCTAAACAATTCTTCATTTCAAAATGTTCGTGTATGGGAGTTTTACAGTTCCCTGCAATATTCTTTATTTTATCAGATGCTGTTAAAAATACATAATCTACCGTTGCTTTAACCAATTCATCTTTAGCCGAAAAATGCTGATAAATAGTTTTTTTTGAAATTCCTAACTCCTTAGCAATATCATCCATAGTAACAGTTTTAAAGCCGTTTTGAATGAATAGTTCTAAAGATTTCTTTAATACCGTCTCTTTCATTAGTCAAAAAGTTTCGGCAAAGATAAGCAGGAAACTTTAAATACCAAAAAAGTTTCCAAAGTTTTTTTTAAAATTTTATTTACATGATTAATTAGCTTACATTTGTATTCTTGAAACGAAGTTTATACCTTTTATGAATAATTTCATTGAATACAAAAGCGCTGTCGCTGATTACATAAATCAAATTAATTTTAAAAAAGAACCAAAGGAACTTTACGAACCAATAGGTTATATTGCCAATTTGGGTGGTAAACGTTTACGTCCGCTGCTTACCCTTTTTGCAGCCGAGGTTTTTGGTGCTAAACCAACCGATGCAATTCATGCAGCAGTTGCTATTGAGCTGTTTCATAATTTTTCGTTGATACACGACGATATTATGGACGAAGCGCCTTTAAGAAGAGGTAATAAAACCGTTCATGAAAAATGGAATCTGAATACCGGAATTTTATCGGGCGATGCCATGCTGATTTTGGCTTATCAGTATTTCGAGAATTACGAACCTGCTATTTTTAAGGATCTTGCTAAATTATTCAGTAAAACGGCATTAGAAGTTTGTGAAGGACAACAGCTTGATATTAATTTTGAAACTCGAAACAACGTTAGTATTCCCGAATACATTAAAATGATTGAATACAAAACGGCGGTTTTAGTAGGTGCAGCTTTAGAAATGGGGGCTATTGTTGCAAAAACATCCGAAAACAACAAAGTTGCTATTTATAATTTTGGTCGAGATTTAGGAATTGCCTTTCAGTTGCAAGACGATTATTTAGATGCTTTTGGCGAAACGGCGACATTTGGAAAACAAATTGGTGGCGATATTTTAGAGAATAAAAAAACGTATTTGTATTTACGATCTTTAGAAAATGCTTCGGAAACCGACAAAGCAGAATTGATAAACTGGTTTGCATCAAAAGAGGGCGGGCAAGAAAAAATTGAAGCTGTTAAATCATTGTTCCAAAAAACAAATGCAACAGCCGATACACAACTTTTAATAGAAGAATATACTCAGAAAGCATTGTTGCAATTAGAAACATTAGAAATTCCGATTCATTTTAAAGAAGAATTAAAAGAATTTGCTTTATCATTAATGAGCAGAACTGTATAAATTGAAAAATCCGAAACAAACGTTTCGGATTTTTTATGTCTAAAAATAAATCAATCTAAAAGAAAACGCGGATAAAAGGCATCCAAGCTTGGTTGTAAACCAAATCACCTTCTTTATATAAAACATTATATCGTACGCCAATTGTCACGTTTCCACTAGTATAACCAGCGCCTAAAAACAATGCGGTGTTCCAAAAGTTTTCTTTATGGTAAGAACTAATTTGGTTATCAACCCAAATATTATTTACACGTAATTGTTCCAATTCTGCCGAAAGCTGAATCATTTCTGCCGGACTATAAATTCCCAAGATATTAGCACCGTACGATGTGCTTTCGTAAAAACCTTTCGATTTCATATAATTAAACTGCAATCCCAAACCTGCCGAAAATTGTTCGGTAATTGGTTTTAAAGCCATTGGCGAAACCGCAATATTGGTAAAACCGCTGCCGAAAGCCAAGCCTAAACCGCCACCAAATTGTACATCGCTAAAAAAAGTAGTGGTACGTGGTTGGTAGGTATCTTGATTTTCTTGTGCAAACGAATTAAATCCAAGTAGAAAGCAAGCTGTAAGTGTGTAAAATATTTTTTTCATAAGGATTAAATTTTCGCTAATATATTAATTAAACAGTTAAATATATCTTAACACACAAAAAGTGTACCTATAAAGTTAGAAAAGTAACTTTGCGAATAATGAAAAATTAATTTTAAAAAAGTAAGTAATATAATAAAGTTGCTAAAATTTTAAAGATTAAAAGCATTATCCCTAAAAAACTATGATTAAAGTAGATAGGTTAACGTAATTCAAAAAAACACTTGTCTAAAAAATAAAGTATAAAACTATATGAAATGTTGTATTATTAATTGAAACTATTGTATTTTTGTGAAAATTTTTTAACGAAAAAAAGAGTCATTAGACAAATATTATGGATAGGTTTTCCTTTTTAAACGCTGCACATACCTCATTTTTTGCCGATTTATACGATCAGTACTTAACAAGTCCTGATAGTGTTGAACCAAGTTGGAGAAGTTTTTTTCAAGGGTTCGATTTTGCAAATGAGTTCAATGGTGGTCCGGTAGAACAATTATCAAATGCATACCAAGGTTCTGGAGAATCGGCAGTTATAGCTGATTCAGTTAAAAAAGAATTTGCGGTTTTAAAGTTGATCGATGCTTACAGAACGCACGGTCACTTACTAACAAAAACAAATCCCCTAATAGAAAAAACTGGTGAAGCTCCCGATTTTTCTATCGAAAAATTTGGTCTTACACAAGCCGATTTAAACGTTACTTTTGATGCTGCACAAAGCGTTCACATACCAAAAGGTACTTTACAACAAATTATAGATCATTTACAAAATACCTATTGTACTACTTTAGGTATTGAATATATGTATATCCCGAGCGAAGAAAAAGTTCAATGGATTTCTAAATATGTTGAATCTAAAGTATCCGATTTAACTACAGATCAGCAGAAACATATATTAGAAAAACTAGTTCAGGCTGCGGCTTTCGAGAATTTCTTTCATACAAAATATGTAGGTCAGAAACGTTTTTCGTTAGAAGGATTAGAAGCTACCATTCCTGCAATTGATGCTATGATTGAAGCTGCGGGATCAGCAGGTGTAGAAGATGTAGTTATTGGAATGGCGCACCGCGGACGTTTAAATATTTTGGCGAATATCATGCAAAAACCTGCACAGAATATCTTTACAGAATTCGACGGGAAAGATTATGCCGATGTTGCCGATACGTTTGATGGTGATGTGAAGTACCATTTAGGATACACATCTAACCGTGAAACAAAATCAGGAAATAAAATTACCTTAAATTTAGCACCAAACCCATCGCATTTAGAAACTGTTGGTGCGGTTATAGAAGGTGTGGTTCGTGCAAAACAAGATAAATTATACGCAGACAATTTTTCTAAAGTATTGCCAATTGCCTTACATGGCGATGCTGCCGTAGCAGGTCAGGGTATTGTGTACGAAATTGTTCAAATGAGCAAGTTACGCGCTTACCAAACAGCCGGAACTATTCACGTGGTTTTAAACAACCAAGTTGGTTTTACAACAAGTTATAAAGATGCACGTTCGGGTGTTTATTCTACCGATATTGCTAAAGTTGTTGCAGCACCGGTTGTTCACGTAAATGCAGATGATACCGAAGCGGCTGTTAAAGCAATGTTGTTTGCTTTGGCGTACCGTATGGAGTTTAAGGAAGATGTTTTTGTTGATTTGGTTGGATACCGTAAATACGGACATAACGAAGGTGACGAACCACGTTTTACCCAACCAATTTTATATAAATTAATCTCTAAACATCAAAATGCACGTAACCTATACAATGCGCGTTTAATTGAACATAAAATCATTGAAGACGGATACGTTGGATCTTTAGAAGATAAATACAAGGCTATTTTAGAAGAAAATTTAACAGCAGCAAAAGCAACAGAAAAAGCAGTGGTTATTCCGTTCATGGAAAAAGAGTGGGAGGGATACCATATTGCAAATGTTGATCGTATGTTGCAAACGTATGATACAAAAGTATCGCGCGAAATGTTAGATGATGTAGCACCAACATTAACAGCACTGCCTACAGATATTAAATTCATCAGCAAAATATCTAAACTAATCAAAGATCGTTATACTATGTATTACGAAACCAACCGTTTAGATTGGGCAATGGGTGAGTTGTTAGCTTACGGAACGTTGATTTCAGAAGGTTACGATGTTCGTTTTACAGGACAAGATGTGCAACGCGGAACGTTTTCGCATCGTCATGCAGTTATTAAAAACGAAGAAACCGAAGAAGAATATGTACCTTTAAACAACATAAAATCACAAAACGGACAAATGCGTATTTACAACTCGCATTTATCAGAATATGCTGTTTTAGGTTTTGAATACGGATATGCAATGGCAAATCCAAAAGCGTTAACAATTTGGGAAGCACAGTTCGGAGATTTCTCTAACGGCGCTCAAATTATGATTGATCAATATATCGCTGCTGGTGAAGATAAATGGGGAAGCCAAAACGGTATCGTTATGTTATTGCCACATGGTTATGAACATCAAGGAGCAGAACATTCATCGGCACGTTTAGAGCGTTACTTACAGCTTTGTGCAAACCACAATATGTATGTAGCAAACTGTACAACGCCTGCCAATCATTTCCACATGTTGCGTCGCCAAATGATTACCGATTTTAGAAAACCATTGGTAATCATGTCGCCAAAATCATTGTTACGTCATCCCGAAGCTACTTCAACTATCGAAGAATTAACAAGCGGATCGTTCCAAACAATTGTAGATGATCCAAAGGTTCAAGATAAATCAGCAGTAAAAACACTGGCTTTTGTTTCAGGTAAATTCTATTACGATTTACAGGCAGAAAAAGAAAATTTAGGCAGAAACGATGTTGCTTTTGTAAGAGTTGAACAATTGTTTCCGCTAGATAACGATAAATTAAAAGAAGTAATTGCTTCTTACCCGAATGTTGAAGATTATGTTTGGGCACAAGAAGAACCTAAAAACATGGGTGCTTACGGTTATATGCTAATGAATTTTGATTTGGTCAAATTCCGTTTGGCATCACCCGCAGCCGCAGCTGCTCCGGCAGCAGGTTCATCAGTTCGATCTAAAGCAAGATATGCAAAAGCAATTGCTAAAGTATTCGATAAAAATTTATAATTTTAGAAAGTTTTTCAAATAACACAATATTAAATTAATATACTCATGAGTATCTTAGAAATGAAAGTTCCTTCGCCAGGAGAGTCAATCACAGAAGTGGAAATTGCTACTTGGTTAGTAAAAGACGGAGACTATGTAGAGAAAGACCAAGCAATTGCTGAGGTTGATTCTGACAAAGCAACTTTAGAATTACCTGCTGAAGCTAGTGGTATTATTACTTTAAAAGCGGAAGAAGGAGATGCTGTGGCTGTTGGTCAGGTAGTTTGTTTAATCGATACAAGTGCTGCAAAACCATTGGGTAGCGCACCTGCTGCCGAAGCTCCAAAAGCTGAAGAGAAAAAAGAAGAAGTTAAGGTTGCTCCGGCTCCTGCATCTGCACCAGCTGCTACGTATGCAACAGGATCTGCATCGCCGGCTGCTAAAAAAATATTAGACGAGAAAAGCATCGATGCTGCATCTGTTCAAGGTACAGGTAAAGATGGTCGTGTTACTAAAGAAGATGCTTTAAACGCAACACCTTCAATGGGAACACCAACAGGCGGACCTCGTGGAACAGAGCGCAAAAAAATGTCTATGTTACGCAGAAAAGTAGCAGAGCGTTTGGTTGAAGCTAAAAATACAACAGCAATGTTAACTACTTTTAATGAAGTTAACTTAACTGAAGTAAATAAATTACGTACCGAATTTAAAGAAGCTTTTAAAGCAAAACACAATGCGTCGTTAGGTTTTATGTCGTTCTTTACAAAAGCGGTAACGCGTGCATTACAGTTGTTCCCTGATGTAAACTCAATGATCGACGGTCAAGAGCAAATCAAGTTTGATTTTGCCGATATCTCTATCGCAGTTTCAGGACCAAAAGGATTAATGGTTCCTGTTGTTCGCAACGCAGAATTATTATCTTTCCGTGGTGTTGAAGCAGAAATTAAACGTTTGGCAACAAGAGCACGTGACGGACAAATTACAGTTGATGAAATGACAGGTGGAACGTTTACAATTACCAATGGTGGTGTATTTGGATCTATGTTGTCAACACCAATTATCAACCCGCCACAATCAGGTATTTTAGGAATGCACAATATCATTGAACGTCCAATTGCAGTAAACGGACAAGTAGTTATTGCGCCAATGATGTACATTGCATTATCTTATGACCACAGAATTATCGATGGTCGTGAGTCTGTTGGTTTCTTGGTAGCTGTTAAAGAAGCTTTAGAAAATCCAATGGAGTTGTTAATGAACAACGATCCTAAAAAAGCTTTGGAATTATAATATTTTATTGTTTTTTATATTGCTAAAGTCTTTCCAATTGGGAAGACTTTTTTTGTTAGCTTTTCGTAGCTTTGTTTTCTAATATCTAATAAAAATATGAGTTCAAAGAAATCAGCTGCAATTGGTTTTATATTCATTACAATGTTAATCGACATTATAGGAATAGGCATTATTATTCCTGTAATTCCCAAACTTTTACAAGAATTAAATCATTCCGATATTAGCGAAGCTGCACAATTAGGTGGTTGGCTGGCATTTGCCTACGCATTTACCCAGTTTTTGTGTGCGCCGTTAATGGGCAGTTTGTCTGATAAATACGGCAGAAGACCCGTTTTGTTGATTTCATTGCTGGCATTCGCAGTAGATTATTTAGTGTTGGCATTGGCGCCAAATGTACCATGGCTATTCGTTGGTAGAATTATTGCAGGTATAACCGGAGCCAGTATTTCTACGGCAATGGCTTATATATCAGATGTTAGTACACCCGAAAATAAAGCCAAGAATTTTGGTTTGGTTGGTGCAGCTTTTGGTATCGGATTCATTATTGGTCCTGTAATTGGCGGTTTGTTGGGGCAGTTTGGCTCACGCGTGCCTTTTTATGCTGCGGCTGCTTTGTGTTTTGTGAATTTTGTGTACGGATATTTTGTTTTGCCTGAATCATTAACTCCTGAAAAACGTAGGGTTTTTGAATGGAAAGCAGCAAACCCAATTGGAGCTCTAGCTCGATTAAAAAAGTTTCCGAATATTATAGGTTTGGTTGTAGCCATGTTTTTTATGTATTTTGCATCGCATGCCGTGAACGGAAATTGGAGTTTTTATACCATGTACCGATACAATTGGGACGAACGTATGGTGGGTATTTCGCTAGGTGTTGTTGGTGTTTTAGTAGCATTGGTGCACGGTGTTTTGGTTCGATTTGTGAATCCGCGAATAGGTAACGGTAAAAGTATTTTAATAGGATATTCTGTGAATTCGGTCGGTTTGTTGTTGATTGCTTTTGCATCACAAGAATGGATGGTTTTTGTGTTCTTGATTCCTTATTGTTTGGGCGGTTTG
>Ga0233380_1000620_pt1 | contig 17953 bp, 14 predicted proteins | sample ElkDunMinimDraft_9_FD_191541 | JGI IMG/M metagenome (GOLD analysis project Ga0233380, IMG submission 191541) | Fecal eukaryotic communites from dung pellets of Tule Elk in California, USA - Elk Dung F36 | ecosystem: Host-associated > Mammals > Digestive system > Large intestine > Fecal | place... | reverse complement strand
GTCGGGCCTGCTGGTGCTGATCGCGGCCGCGGTTCAGCAGATGCTGCGCCGAGCGATCGCAGGCCATGGCCGCAGCCGCTTGGGCTGGTCGCTGGGCCTGGTGGCGCTGGCCGCCGTGCTGACGCTGCATATGGTACTACCGGCCCCTTATCTGGAACGGCGGGAGGGGGAGCTTCGCTATACCCTGATCCAGCCGGACCTGCGGCAGGAATACCTCGACGATCCCACCAATTTCGAGCCGCATTTCATCAAGATGGCGCGGCTGACGATCCCGCGCCGGCCCGGTGACAAGCGGATCGTATTCTGGCCCGAGTCCGGCCTGGCCGACTACTTGCGTGACGGCTATCCCGATTATCTCTACCGCCAGCAGACCTACATGGCAGACCCGCGAGCGGCCCGTCTGCGGATTGGCCAGGTGATCGGCCCCTACAGCCTGCTTCTTACCGGCGCGGTGGACCTGGAACTGCGCGATGGCGAGATTGTTGGCGCACGGAACGCGGTGACCGCGATCGACTGGCGCGGCAACATCCTGGCCGGTTATGCCAAGGCGCATCTGGTGCCCTACGGCGAGTACCTGGCCTTGCGCTGGTTGCTCGAGCCGTTGGGGGCGACGCGGCTGGTCGCCGGCGCGCTGGACTTCCTGCCCGGTCCCGGCCCGCGTACCATCGATTTCGGTGAGTACGGCAAGGCGGCCGTGCAGATCTGCTACGAGATCGTCTTCTCGGGCGAGGTCGTCGATCGCGCCAACCGCCCCGATTACATCTTCAACCCCTCCAACGACGGCTGGTTCGGAAGCTGGGGGCCACCGCAGCACCTGGCCCAGGCGCGCCTGCGCGCCGTGGAGGAGGGGCTGCCGGTGCTGCGCTCCACCACCACCGGCATCAGCGCCGTCATCGACGCTGATGGCCTGGTGCGCGCATCCATCCCCCGCCACGTTCCGGGACGCCTGGATGGGCGCATTCCGCCTGCACACCAGCCCACGTTGTTCGCGCGCTACGGCAACGTGCTGCCGCTGGCCTTGGCCGCGCTCCTGCTTGCCGCTTCCGTGGTTGCGCGAAGTCGGCGCAAGGTCTATCCACGCTCATAAAGATATCTTTATATGATGGTGACCGATGCGTAGCGACTATGTCTTCACCTCTGAGTCCGTGTCCGAGGGGCATCCGGACAAGGTTGCCGACCAGATCTCCGACGCCATCGTCGACCTGTTCCTGAGCAAGGACCCCGAGGCGCGCATCGCTTGCGAGACGCTGACGACGACGCAGCGCGTGGTGCTGGCAGGCGAGATCCGCTGCAAGGGCGTCTACGAGAACGGCGAGTGGGCCCCTGGCGCTCTCGAGGAGATCGAGGCGACCGTGCGCGGCGTGGTGCGCAAGATCGGCTACGAGCAGGACGGCTTCCATTGGCAGACGTTCGACTTCACCAATGCGCTGCATGGCCAGTCGGAGCACATCGCGCAGGGTGTGGACGCCAGCGGCAACAAGGACGAGGGCGCGGGCGACCAGGGCATCATGTTCGGCTTTGCCTGCGATGAGACGCCCGACCTGATGCCGGCGACGCTCGATTACAGCCACAAGATCCTGCACCGCATGGCCGCTGACCGTCATGCGGGCGTCGCCCCGTTCCTGGAGCCCGACGCCAAGAGCCAGGTCACGCTGCGCTTCGAGGGCGGCCGTCCGGTCGCCGCGACGGCGATCGTCGTCTCGACTCAGCACAAGGAAGGCTACGACCAGGGCGAGAAGGAGGCCGAGCTCAAGGCCTACGTGAAGAAGGTCGTGGCCGAGGTGCTTCCCGCCGGGCTGCTTTCCGACGAGACGGTGTACCACATCAACCCGACCGGCAGCTTCGTGATCGGCGGGCCGGATGGTGACGCCGGCCTCACTGGCCGCAAGATCATCGTCGACACTTACGGCGGCGCCTCGCCGCATGGCGGCGGTGCGTTCTCGGGCAAGGATCCCACCAAGGTGGACCGCTCTGCGGCTTACGTGACTCGCTATCTGGCGAAGAACGTGGTCGCGGCCGGCCTTGCGACCCGCTGCACGATCCAGGTGTCCTACGCGATCGGCGTCTCCCAGCCGCTGTCGCTCTATGTCGACACCCATGGAACCGGCACGGCGCCTGACGACGTTCTGGAGGCGGCGATCGCGGCCGTTGCGGCCGACAAGCTGGGTGGCCTGACCCCGCGCGGCATCCGTGTCGGCCTCGGTCTCAACAAGCCGATCTATGGTCCCACCGCTGCTTACGGCCACTTCGGCCGCAAGCCCGACGGTGAACTGTTCCCCTGGGAGCGCACTGACCTCGGCGATGCGCTGCGACAGGCGGTCGCAGCCGAGGCGGCCAAGCTGGAACCGGCCGAATAAGTCGGTTCCGCCGCGCCTTCGCCCGGCTGGCGGAGGCGCGCGCGGTCGACGAACGTCATACCGGCATCGACGAGCGTCGTGCCTCCCCTTTCGGCCCGCACCCGGATCGCCTAGCCTTGGCGGCATCCGGCGCGCTTTCCGCGGCCAAAGGGACAAATTCATGATCGACATCAATCGCCGGGGCGCCTTGAGCCTCGCCGCGACCATCCCCGTATCCGCCGCGCTTGCGGCCACCGCCGGCCGCGCGCTGGCGGCGGCGCCATCAGGCGCGACACCCGGCTCGGGCAAGGCTGCCTGGGACCTGACTGACCTCTATGCCGACATCGACGCCTGGGATGCCGCCCGCAAGCGCGTCCTGGCCGCCTTGCCGGGGCTAGCCGCTCTCAAGGGTACGCTGGGCACCAGCGCCGCCGCCATGGCCAAGGCGCTCGACCAGATCTCGGCAGTCCGCAAGGAGGGCGCTCGCGTTCAGGTCTACGCCAGCCTGCTTGCGGACGAGGATCTGCGGATCGCGGCGAACCAGGAACGGCAATCGCTTGCCCGCGACATGGGCGCTGCGCTGGCCGGCACGGTCTCCTGGGTGGGGCCGGAGGTGCTGGCGCTGGGCAAGGACAAGGTGGAGGGCTTCATCGCCGCCGATGATACCTTGCGCCGCCGCTTCGCCTTCTTCTTGCGCGAGACCCTGCGCACGTCCGCGCACACTCTGGACGCCCCGGGCGAGAAGCTGCTTGCCGCCGCCGCCTCACCGCTGGGTGCGCCTTCCGACATCTACGGCCAGCTGGTCTCCTCGGACATGCCCTGGCCCACCGTCACCTTGTCTGACGGTCGCAGCCAGCGCCTAGACAGCCAGGGCTATACGATGACCCGCGATGCTCCCGCCCGCGAGGACCGCAAGAAGGTCTTCGACGCGTTCTGGGGGACCTTTGGCGAGTACCGCAATTCGCTTGGCGCCACTCTTGCCGCCAAGCTGCGGGCGGACGGCTTTCGCAGCAAGGCGCGGGGTTACAAGACCTCGCTGGCCCGGGCGACGGATGCCGATGCCGTGCCTGAGAGCGTCTACCGGACGCTGGTGTCGGAGACAAACGCAGGCCTGCCTCAGCTGCACCGCTACTTCCAGCTCCGGCGCAGGATGCTGAAGCTGCCCGACATCCACTATTACGACATCTACCCGCCGCTGGTGTCGCTGGGACGCACCTTCTCGCTGGAGCAGATGCGTACCCTGACCCTCGCCGCGACCGCGCCGCTGGGCAAGGAGTACGGCCGGCTGCTGTCCCAAGGAACGGCGGCACGCTGGCAGGATCCGTTCCCGCGGCGGGGCAAGGATTCGGGCGCTTACGTGAACGGGGGCGCGTATGATGTGCACCCCTATGTGCTCCTCAACCTGGGCGACAAGTACGATGACTTGAGCACGTATGCCCATGAGTGGGGCCATGCGATGCACAGCGTGCTGACCCGGCTCAACCAGCCCTATGAGCTGTCCGGCTACTCGATCTTCACCGCCGAGGTCGCCTCCACCTGCAACGAGCAGCTGCTCAACGAGTACATGCTGAGCAGGGCGAAGACGACCGAGGAGAAGATCTATTACCTCGGAATGCGACTGGAGGGCATTCGGGGCACTTTCTTCCGCCAGACGATGTTCGCCGAGTTCGAACTGAAGATCCACGAAATGGAGGAAGCCGGCGAGGGGCTTTCGGGCGAGGCGTTCAGCAAGGCCTACCTCGACCTGCTACGCCGCTATCATGGGCCGGATTTCGTGATCGACGAGGCTTACGCGATCGAGTGGGCCTACATCCCGCACTTCTACCGCCTGTACTACGTCTACCAGTACGCGACCTCGATCGCGGCGGGCTCGTGGTTCGCATCCTCGATCCTGGGTGGCGGCGCGGCCGAGCGGGAGCGTTATCTCGACGTACTGCGCGCGGGCGGTTCCGCTCAACCGGTGGAGATCTTGCGCAAGGCGGGCTTGGACATGACCTCGCCGGATCCGTACCGGGCACTGATCGCCGGGTTCGGGGAGACGATCGACAAGATCGAGGCACTGCTGGGATGAGCCGTGGCCCGATCGTTTCGGTTCGCGAACTGCAGGCGTTGATCGCCGAAGGCGGCCTGCTGCTGCTGGATTGCGATTTCGACCTGGCCGATCCCGCGCTGGGCCTTGCCCGCTATCGCGAGGGCCATTTGCCAGGCGCCCGGCACGTCGATCTCGAACGCGATCTCAGCGGCCTTCCTGATGGCAGCAATGGTCGCCATCCTCTGCCCTCGCGGGAGGCCTTCGCGGCCACGATGCGGCGCCTGGGGTTGGCGACCGGCCAGCAGGTCGTCGCATATGACGGGAGCGGCGGCATCTATGCGGCCCGGCTGTGGTGGATGTTGCGATGGCTGGGCCACGGCCGGGTTGTGGTTCTGGACGGGGGCAAGCAGGCCTGGGTCAGGGCCGGGCTCCCGCTGGAAACGGGAGAGCCGCCCTCACCAGTGCCGGGCGACATCGTCCCCGGCAATTCACTTGTCGGCCCCCCGGCGAATGCGGCGCAGATCCTCGCGGACATCGGCAAGGGCGCGCTGCAGGTGGTGGATGCCCGCGATCCGGCCCGCTTCGGCGGGACGCCGCATCCGCTGGACACCGTCTCGGGCCATATCCCCGGCGCTACGAACCGCTTCTATGCGCAGAACCTGGACGAGGCCGGGTTGCTGCGGCCGGCGCAGGAGTTGGCCGCCGCTTTCAAGGATGCGCTGGGCGGCAAGCCACCAGAGCAGGCAGTGATGCAGTGCGGGTCGGGGGTGACGGCCTGCCACAACCTGCTGGCGATGGAAGTGGCCGGTCTAAAGGGGGCGCGGCTTTACCCTGGGTCCTGGAGCGAGTGGACCGCCGATCCGATGCGCCCGGTGGAGCGCTAGCGCCCGGCAGGAAGGCGGCACCGGCCCTGCAAGCCGGTGCCGCCCATGCTCACTTGGCCAGTTCGGCCTCGATCGCGGAGGTCAGAAGCGGATCGTCCGGGGTGGTTGCCGGGGCGAACCGGCCGACGACCGTCCCGTCGCGCGCGATCAGGAACTTCTCGAAGTTCCACAGCACCTCGGGGTCGTCATTGGGTGTCATGCCGTAGCCCTTGAAGCGCTCCTTCATGCTCTCGACATCGCCCTGCTTGGTGGGGACCGCTTGGGTGAGGGCGGCATAGAGCGGCTGCTTTTCCGGCCCGGTGACGTCGGCCTTGGCGAAGAGGGGGAAGGAAACACCGTAGTTCAGCTTGCAGAACTCGGCGATTTCCTCGTGCGTGCCCGGTTCCTGAGCGCCGAAATCGTTGGCCGGGAATCCCAGGATTTCGAAGCCCTTGTCCTTGTGCGCTTCATAGAGCTTTTCCAGCCCTTCGTACTGGGGCGTCAGGCCGCACTTGGAGGCGACGTTGACGACCAGCAGGACCTTGCCCTTGTGCGCGCCCAGCGTGTCGGGCTTGCCGTCGATGCGGGTCAACGAAATGTCGGCGAGTTCGGCCATTATCTTCTCCCAAGCGAAGGTTCGTTCGGGGTTATGGGGATAGCTCGAGGATGGGGCAAGCAGGGACCGGCGCGTTGCACGGACGGGCAGACGGATCGGCGTGAAGGTGGCCCTCCGCGGCGGCTCTGACGCCTCGGCCGGTTCACGTCAGCGCGTGATTATCGGTGGGAATGGTGCGCGGGAGGAGAGAGAGGCCGAGCTTCTGGTCCACTCGGGCCGTCGCAGGGCCGACCAAGGCATGGCCAGCCCCGATGGGCAGGGGTGCAGGTACCTGCCAGGGCAGCCCGGCGGGCCGCCCGGCAGCACCCGCACCTCGTCAACTTTCGTAGTGGGCGGTCGTCTTGGCGGCGACTTCGTCTGCGCTCACGCCCGGGGCAAGCTCGATCAGCCGGAACGGGCTGGAGTGGTCGGGCCGGGCGAAGACGCACAAGTCCGTGACGATCATGTCCACCACGTTCCGACCGGTAAGCGGCAGGGTGCAGGTCGGGATGAACTTGGGGTCGCCGTTCTTGGCGGTATGCTCCATGACGACAATGATCTTCTTCACGCCGGCGACGAGATCCATCGCGCCGCCCATGCCCTTGATCATCTTGCCGGGGATCATCCAGTTGGCGATGTCCCCGTTCTCGGCCACTTCCATCGCGCCCAGCACTGCCAGGTCGATGTGGCCGCCGCGGATCATGCCGAAGCTGGTCGCGCTGTCGAAGTAAGCGGAATGCGGCAGCTCGCTGACGGTCTGCTTGCCGGCGTTGATCAGGTCGGCGTCGACGTCCTCGGGATAGGGGAAGGGGCCGATGCCCAGCATCCCGTTCTCGGACTGGAGGGTAACGGTCATCCCCGCCGGGACGTGATTGGCCACCAAGGTGGGAATCCCGATGCCGAGATTGACGTAGAAGCCGTCTTCCAGCTCCTGCGCGGCGCGAGCGGCCATCTGGTCGCGATTCCAGCTCATCAGACGGTCTCCCTCTCGCGCGTGGTCATGAACTCGATCTTCTTGTCGTATGGCGCGCCCAGGATGAGGCGCTGCACGAATACGCCGGGCAAGTGGATGCAGTCCGGATCAAGGCTGCCGGTCGGCACGATCTCTTCCACTTCGACGATGCAGACCTTTCCGCAAGTGGCGGCGGGCACGTTGAAGTTGCGGGCGGTCTTGCGGAACACGACGTTGCCGGTCTCGTCCGCCTTCCACGCCTTCACCAGCGAGAGGTCGGCAAAGATGCCTTCCTCAAGGATGTACTCCTCCTCTTCGCCGCTGCGGCCGCGGAAGGTCTTCACTTCCTTGCCTTCGGCCACTTGGGTGCCGACGCCGGTCTTGGTGTAGAAGCCGGGAATACCGGCACCACCCGCGCGCATGCGCTCCGCAAGCGTGCCCTGCGGGCAGAATTCCACCTCGAGCTCGCCAGAGAGGAACTGGCGTTCGAACTCCTTGTTTTCGCCCACGTAGGACGAGATCATCTTCTTGACCTGGCGGGTGCGCAGCAGCTTGCCGATGCCCTCGTTGTCGATGCCGGCATTGTTGGAGGCAAAGGTCAGGTCCTTGACCCCGCTGTCACGGACCGCGTCGAGCAGCCGCTCGGGGATGCCGCATAGACCAAAGCCGCCGCATGCGATCAGCAGACCGTCCTTCAGCAGGCCGTCCAGCGCGGCCGCGGCGTCGGGGTAGAGCTTCTTCATCGGCGAGGTCTCTCCTGGATGGCGTCTAAGCGCTGCTGCGGTGCCGCAGGCCGATAACCCATGCAAACGGTCGAGGTCCAGTTCCCGCATGGCGGTTTTCGCGTGGCTATGGGCTAACGGCTGGACTTAGGGCTGAGGCCGCTCGGTAAACGGGCCGGTAAGTCTATTTTGCGGCGCAACGAATGTTGCGATGTGGCTACCTCGTGCTTTGCCAGACGGCTGCAATCCGGACACATTCCGACATGCTGCTGCAGCATCCACACTCAGCTCGGCGACAGTATCTCTCGTTTCATCGTAAATACGTCCGGCGTCGTTCGAGTGAGTTGCGTCAAGCGCAATGGTACTGTCATATTTCGCACTTGCACAAAATCGGCGTCGCCAGCATATAGGACCTGCCTTTCAGGCATCCTCTCCCAAAACTTCCATAGCCCGGTCGGCATCCGACCGGGCTTTTTTCTGTCCGGAGCGCTCGTGTTTCCCGCAGCCGGGGCGGATTTTGCCGCGGCGGTCCCGCGCCCGTGGCCAGGTTCCTTCGAAAGTCCCTTTGAAATGCCCGCACGCCATACCTAGCTGCCATGAGGGCCGGGAGGGGCCCGTAAACGGGAAGACAATTGCATGGCCGAAGGCGGCACTCACATCCAGGATCGTACGATCAAGCTCCAGGTGGCCGCAGCCCGGCAGGAGGAGAGCGGCCACGGGATTGCCCGTCTGTCGCGCGCCTCACTGGCGGCGTTGGGGGCGATGGAGGGCGATACGCTCGAAATCACCGGCAAGAGCACCACGGCGGCGCGTGCCATGTTGGCCTACCCCGAGGACGAGGAACTGCAGGTCATCCGCCTGGATGGCTTACAGCGCGGCAACGCCGAGGTGGGATCGGGCGAACACGTGAAGGTCGCAAAGGCCGATTCGCGCGCCGCGCAGCGCGTGGTTTTCGCTCCTGCTAACAAGGAAATGCGGCTGCAGGGCCCGGCGCAGGCACTGAAGCGTAACTTCTTTGGCCGGCCGATGGTGCAGGGCGACCTTGTCGCCACGGTGGGCCAGCAGCAGGTGGCAGACCTGCCTCCACAGCTGCAGCGCATGTTCAACACGCCAGCCTACTCGCTGACGCAGATCCGCCTCAATGTCGTCTCCACGACCCCCAAGGGCATCGTCCATATCGACGAGAACACCGAGGTCGAACTGCGCGAGGTGTTCGAGGAGGCGGAGGGGCCGCGCGCGGACATCAACTACGACGACGTCGGCGGCATGTCCGAAACCATCCAGCAGCTGCGCGAGATGGTGGAACTGCCGCTGCGCTATCCCGAGCTGTTCACGCGGCTGGGGGTCGATCCGCCGAAGGGCGTGCTCCTGCATGGCCCGCCGGGAACCGGCAAGACGCGGCTGGCGCAGGCGGTAGCGAACGAAAGCGATGCCACTTTCCTCTCGATCAACGGACCCGAGATCATGGGTTCCGGCTACGGCGAGAGCGAAAAGGCGCTGCGCGAAGTGTTCGAGGAAGCGGCCAAGTCCAGTCCGGCGATCATCTTCATCGACGAGATCGACTCGATCGCGCCCAAGCGCAGCCAGGTCCACGGCGAGGCCGAGAAGCGCCTGGTCGCTCAGCTGCTGACGCTGATGGACGGCCTGAATTCTCGCGCCCATGTCGTCGTCATCGCCGCCACCAATCGGCCCGACGCGATTGACGAGGCGCTGCGTCGGCCGGGCCGGTTCGATCGGGAGATCGTGATCGGGGTGCCGGACGAGAGCGGCCGGCGCGAGATCCTGGGCATTCACACGCGCGGCATGCCGCTGGCACCAGGCGTGGACCTGAACGAGCTGGCACGGACCACGCATGGGTTCGTCGGCGCCGACCTGGCTGCGCTCGCTCGCGAAGCGGCCATCGAGGCGGTGCGGCGGATCATGCCCAAGCTGGATCTGGAAGCGCGCACGATTCCCGCCGAGGTGCTGGAAAGCCTCTCAGTCGAGCGCGAGGACTTCGTCTCGGCGCTGAAGCGGGTGCAGCCCTCCGCCATGCGCGAGGTCATGGTGCAGGTGCCCAACATCGGCTGGGCGGACATCGGTGGCCTCGACGACGCGCAGATGAAGCTGCGCGAGGGGATCGAGCTGCCGCTCAAGAACCCGGAGAGCTTCCACCGCCTGGGCATCCGCCCGGCCAAGGGTTTCCTTCTTTATGGCCCCCCGGGCACGGGCAAGACGCTGCTCGCCAAGGCGGTCGCGAAGGAAGCGGAGGCGAACTTCATCTCGATCAAGTCGTCCGACTTGCTGAGCAAGTGGTACGGCGAGAGCGAGCAGCAGATCGCCCGGCTCTTCGCGCGTGCGCGCCAGGTCGCGCCATGCGTGATCTTCATCGACGAGATAGACAGCCTGGTGCCCGCCCGCGGCATGGGCGGGTCGATGGGTGAGCCGCAGGTCACCGCGCGCGTGGTGAACACCATTCTGGCCGAGATGGACGGGATGGAGGAACTGCAATCGGTGGTGCTGATCGGCGCGACCAACCGTCCGGCGCTGGTCGATCCGGCGCTGCTGCGCCCGGGCCGGTTCGACGAACTGGTCTATGTCGGCACGCCGGATGAACCCGGGCGCGAGCATATCCTGGGCATTCATACATCCAAGATGCCGCTCGCGGACGACGTCGATCTCGGGCGGATCGCCCGCGCCACCGAGCGATTCACCGGCGCCGACCTGGAGGACGTGGTGCGGCGTGCCGGCCTGATTGCCATTCGCAAGCAAGGTGCGGCTGTCACTTCCGTTTCCCGCGCTGACTTCGAGGAGGCGCTGGAGGATAGCCGCGCCACCGTCACTCCGGAAATGGAGGAGGAGTACGGCCGGATGAAGGGCGAGCTCAAGAAGCGCGCGATGGCCGTCGAGCCGATCGGCTTCATTGCCCCCGGGATGGTGGAACCACGCCGCGAGCGCAAGCACGGCGAGTGATCACAGGCGCCTGTCCCCGACCCGAAAAGGGGAGGGGCGCCCATGATTTTCGAATCCCTGCGAAATTAAGGCCGCTTTGGAACGACCGGCGACATCGGCCGTTCTTCTGACGAACCACGCCGGGACATAGCGATGTTCGAGAAGCTGCGGATCAAGCCGGACATGGAAATTGCCGATCACAACGGCGGTCACGTGGGCACGGTAGAGGAACTGCGGGACGATCGCATCGCGCTGACTCGCGCGTATGGCGCCAGCCAAGAGCGGCACCTGATCGCCGTCGACCAGGTGGACCGCATAGAGGACAATCGCATTTACCTGAAGGCCGGAACGCCGATCCCGATCGGGCTTGGCCCTTCCTGATAAGCTGCATTCCCTCACGCGGCGGCGCTCCCCCCCTCCCCGCGCTGCCGTGAGAAGAGCCCCGGCGTCCCTTGGACGCCGGGGCTCGCCCTTTCTGGCGCGCCTACAGATACCGCCACTGTGATACACACAGGCGCATAAACGCTTTGCCTCGGCGCGCGACCCTGTTAGGCGGGCTGCACAGAAGGGCGGAGGGATGGAGAGAATGGTGCGCATCGGGAACAAGGTGGCGGCAGCGCTTGCCTTATTGCTTCCTGCTCTGGCGCTGGGTTCCTGCGATCGCGCGGGAGATCCGATCGAAGCGGCCATGGTAGCCAATCCGGATGACTGGCCCAGCTGGGGCCGCACCGGGCATGAGACGCACTTCAGTCCCCTCGACGAGATCGACACCGGCAATGTCGGCGAACTCAAGCTGGCCTGGCACTACGACCTGGAGCCCGGCTATTCCGCCAGCACCCCGCTGGCGGCGGAAGGCAAGGTGTTCATCACCACCGGCCACTCGCACATCCGCGCGTTCGACGCGGTGACCGGCAAGGAGTTGTGGCAATACGACGGTGGAACCCGGGAGCGGGCGAAGTCCGCGCTCCAGATGTCGTGGGGCAGCAAGGGCATTGCCTATGACGGGGGTAAGGTCTTCCTCGTCACCACGGACGGCTATGTGATCGCGCTGGACGCCGGGACCGGCAAGGAAGTCTGGAAGACTTACGACTATCCCGACGATGCGCCTCGTAACTCGAACGGCGCGCCGCGCGTGTTCGGCGGCAAGGTGATCGTGGGCTTTGGCGGTGCCGACATCAGCCCGGCGCGCGGCTTCGTGACCGCTTACGACGCGGGGACCGGCAAGCGCGCCTGGCGCTTTTACACCACTCCCGGCGACGAGGTGGACCCGGTGAACCGCCCTGCCGAGGAGGTCATGCGCAAGACCTGGCCCAGCGGCTGGAAGAACCCGGACGGCAGCCGTCGCGGCGGCGGCGGCTCCGCCTGGAACGCGTTCAGCTACGATCCGGAGCTGAACCTCGTCTACCTGGGCGTCGGCAACGGCTTTCCGTACAATCAGGAGCTGCGCAGCCCCGGCGGCGGCGATAATCTGTTCCTCGCCTCCATCGTCGCGGTGGATGCCAGCACCGGGGCCTACAAGTGGCACTATCAGCTGTGCCCCGGCGAGCAGTGGGACTGCACGGCAACCGCGGACATGACGCTGGCGACGCTGGAGATCGACGGCAAGGACCGCAAGGTTCTGATGCAGGCGCCCAAGAACGGGTTCTTCTACGTGCTGGACCGTGCCACGGGCGAATTCATCTCGGCCGAGAAGATCGCCAAGGTCACCTGGGCCAGCCACATCGACAAGAAGACCGGCCGCCCGGTCGAAAACCCCGGGATGCGCTACAATGGCAAGCCGGGGCTGTTCGAGATGTGGCCGGGGCCCACCGGCGCGCATTCGTGGATGCCGCAGGCCTATAGCCCGCAGACTGGGCTGGTTTACATACCCGTCCAGGAACTGCCCGCGCTGATCGGCGACGGGCAGGATGGAGGCGGTGAGATCGCAGCGGGCATGGGCGTCACCCTGATCCCCGAGGTGGAGCTGCCCGGCGGCCACAAGAGCTACCTCAAGGCCTGGAACCCGGTGACTCAGACCGAGGCGTGGAAGGTCGAGCTGCCGGGAACCTGGCCCGCAGGGGTCATGGCGACCGCCGGCGGCCTGGTGTTCCAGGGCCAGATCGACGGCAAGTTCGTCGCCCGCGATGCCACGACCGGCAAGGAGCTGTGGTCATTCAAGACCGAGAGCCCGATCGTGGGGGCGCCGATCTCCTATCGGGTCAACGGCAAGCAGTATGTCACCGTGATCACCGGCGCCGGCGGGCAGGGATCGGGCATGCAGACGCTGGGCAACCAGGCTTATCGCACCGACTATCGCCTGCCTCGCCGCGTCCTGACTTTCGCGCTGGACGGCACCGACACGATCCCGCCCTTCACCATGCCGCCGCTCGAGACGCCGAGCGATCCGGAGTATAAGCCCGATGCTGCGCGCAGCCAGGCGGGATTCATGCTCTTCGCGACGCGCTCGTGCCTGGTTTGTCATGGCTGGAACGCAGTGGGCGGCGGCGCGGCGCCCGACTTGCGCTATTCGCCGGTGATCACTGATGCCGCGACGTTCCGCACGATCGTGAAGGACGGCGGGCTCAAGGCGAACGGCATGCCGCCGTTCCCGCAGTTCACCGACCGCGAGCTTGAGGACTTGCGCTTCTACTTGCGGACCCGTGCCCAGCAGGCCCCGGGTGAGCAGAAGGCCTATATGGAGCGGCTGCAGGCAGCCAAGGCGAGCACCGCCAAGGCGCAGGACTTCGCGGGCAAGTGGAACATCGTGATCCAGTCTCCCGTGGGACCACAGAAGGCGGTTATGGACCTCAAGGTGCAGGGCAACGTGATCACCGGCACGGTCACCGCCGAGCAGGGTTCGGTCGATGTGTCGGGCGCATATGCCAACGGTCGCGCCAAGTTCGAAGGCAAGGCGAGCATGCCGATGCCGATCACCGTCAAGTATGATGTGACGGTAAAGGACGGGGAACTGACCGGCGACAACTCCAACGGCCCCTTCGGCACCTTCCCGGTCACCGGCACGCGCTGAACCGGCCGCATCGGATGCGGGGGTTCGTCGCGTCGCCGGGAACTGGCGCGACCTTCCGTTCGTCCCTGTCCTGACCGCGCCGGTCATCGGCGCTGCAGGACAGGACGATCGCATGTACCTTGAGACCACGACCGGCGAGACGGTCACGGTGCTGGACGGCAATCCGGTGCCTCCGGGCAGCCAGACGAGCGTAGACACCGCCGTCGACGTGGCGGCGGGCGCGGCGGCCGGAGCCTTCGCAGGCCTGATCGGCTCCGCTGTCATGGAAGGCTTTCAGACTTATGCCGCCACGCTGTTCCGGCCAAGCGGCTCGAACCCGCCAGCGACCGAGCAGGCGGCGCAGGCAGCGGTGCGGCTGGTCGGTGGTGCCCGGTTGCGCAAGGCCGAGCAAAGGGCGGGCGGGACCGCCGTCCATTACGTGGTCGGCACAGGCATGGGCGCTGCCTATGGCGCGCTGGCGGAGGCAGCGCCGGGGGTGACGCGCTGGCGCGGGCTTGCTTTTGGCTTGGCCTGCGCGACCGTGGTGGACCAGATCGCGGTGCCGCTGGCCGGCTTCGCGCGGCCGGCGTGGCACTACACCTTGCGGACACACCTCTACGGCTATGCCTCGCACCTCGTCTTCGGGGCCGTCACGGAGGCGGTGCGGCGAACCTTGCGCCGACGCGCCGGCCCTGCACGCGAAAAGGCGAGTGTAACGCTCGAGGACGTCTCAGTGCCGCTGCTGCTCGGCCTCGCCAATGGTCAGCGCACCTTCACGCCGCCCGCTGCCGTGACGATCGCGGCGGCGGGCAGCGGGCTTGGCCTCAGGGGGACGCCGTTGTCGTTTCTGGCATCGCCGTGGACCGGGGCGATCATGAGCGCGGCCGCCATCGGCGAATACGTGGCCGACAAGCAGCCCGGCATTCCGCCGCGCGTGTCTGCCGGCGGCCTGACTGGTCGAATGATCGGCGGCGCGATGTCGGGCGCAGCCTCGGCCCGGCCGGGGAGGGCCCTGGTCGCGGCGGGCATAGGTGCTGCCGGGGCCTTGGCCGGCGCATGGATCAGCTACAAGGTGCGCGCCGCGCTAGCCCGCGCGGTGGGCCGCGATGCCCCCGTGGCCTTCGCCGAGGATGCGCTGGCCTTGATCGGTTCCGCTGCGCTGGCCGGCTACGCCGCCTTGCGCGAGAGCCAGCGACAAAGCGTTCCTGAACTGCCGCAGGCGGCTTGAGCGCGCGCCCCATGCGAGATGGGGCGAACCCGCGCGGGCCCGGTCGGCCAGAGACGACCGAGGCGGCGATGGCGTCCCTGCTTGCGCAGCGAATCAAGAGGTGGGCGGACTCACCCGCGCCGTGGCGCCGGCGACCTTTGCGTCCGCCAAATCGAGCCGCCCGAGCTGACGGCCCGCCCGCCCTCAATGCCGCGCGAGCGTGGCCTTGGGAGTGCGGATCGCGAAATAGTCCTTTCCATACTGGTTGTACGCGAAGAACTCGGTGATCGGCACTAGGTACTCACGACCGGCATCGACGATGACGACATCGTTGCCCGCAAGCCGCAGGACCTTGCCCACGGGTTTGCCCGCGGCGTCGTAAACGGGCGTATCGCGCGGCAGTTCGGTCCGGTCGACGTTGCGCACGGTCATCACATTGGTCTGGTTGAGCGCGGCCTCTGTCTCAGGGTCGGGTTCGGGCACTTCCTGCGCGAACGAGGGCGCGGCCAAGGCCAGCGCCGCAGTCGTCGCGGCTGACATGATCCTAAACATCTTGGTCCTCGTTGAACGGGTCTATACCCTAGAAATGCGAGCCGAAGGGCGGAGTTTCAATGTGAGCCCCGGCCCTCTGGGGGAGTCGATGAAGCGATAACGGGTCGCGCCGACGCGATGAGCGGCAGATGAATGGCTGCGCGAAGCCGGGATATTCAGCGCGGCAGGTCCTGGGGATCGACAGTCAGTTGCCAAAGCAGGGTCTCCTGCAGCTTGGCCTGGTTGTCATCCGAGATCAGCCAGACGGTCAGCTTGCCGTCCTTGCGCGGGACGATCGCCAGCCCCTCGAAGTTGTCGACCGGCAGGGTCGAGGCCAGGCGAGCGACTTCCGTCACTTTCCAGACCCCGCCCGGCCTGATCTGCGCCGGGTCGCCGATGGCGATCCGTCCGGCAAACCGCATGGGGAACGGCCAGGCGAGGGTGCGCATCAGCACCAGCACTCGGCCGTCAGGCATTTGCGCCATGTCCACGGGATCGAAGCTGCCCGGTCCCTCGAAGATGAAGCGCTTGGCAGCATCGGGCGCGAGCGTCGGGTCGGTCTCGAACAGGAGGCCCTCGTGCCGGGCCGGACGCAGCGTGTGCTCCGACCCTTCGCGAAGGACGATGAAGCGCCCGTCCGCCAGCCGGACCATCGCCTCGGCGCCGCTGTTCGGCCCCCAATCCGCCATCGCCGAAGGCTCAGCACTGCGCTCCTCGCGCCAGTCAGGCCCCAGGCGCATGATCCGGTTCTTCAGTTCCAGGCCCAGCCAGATCTGCCCGGTGCGCGGGTCTCGGGTCGCGGACTCCACGTCGGCGTTGCGCTTGTCCCCTCGATCCGCGTGAAGCAGCACCCCGTACTGCGCGCGCGGCTTGGCCTTCGCGCCGGGCGGATCGAAGACCAGGTAGCGGCCGATGTCCGAGATCGCCAGGAGCTCCCCGCCGGGCAGCGGCACCAGGGCGGAGTAGCCTCCGAACAGCCAGCTACCCAGCCGCATCCGCCAGGCGCGCTCCAGCTTGAAAGGGCCAAGGTGCGCGGCCAGCGTCTCATCAGGCGGCAAAGGCAGGGGATCGAAGTGCAGCGTATCGTTGGGGACGATCAGCACCTGATCCGCGCGCACCCAAGTGAGCGCAAGGCCAAGAAGCAGGACAAGGAGAGCTATGCTGCGCCGCACAACGAGCCTGTTAGGCAAATGGCGGAAAGGTGCAAGCCCGCAACGACGCCGGGGAGGGCGTCAGCGCATGGGCCCGGTCAGCAGGATGGGGTCCAGGCGCGCGTCGTTCCACTTCACTGACCAGTGCAGGTGAGGGCCGCTGGCCCGTCCTGTCATGCCGATCCGGCCGATAGGCTGGCCCTGGCGTACCGCTTCCCCTTCACGCACCAGCAGCTCCGAGCAGTGCAGGAACGCGCTGTTGAGGCCCATGCCATGGTCGATCATCAGCAGCTTGCCTTCCAGCGTGAAAGGCTGCTCGGCCGCCAGGACGACGACGCCGTCCGCCGGAGCGACGAACTGGGTGCCGGTGGGCCCCGCGATGTCGAGGCCCGAATGGTAGGAGCCCGGCTGGCCGCGATAGATCCGCTGCGAGCCGAACCTGCCCGAGATGCGCCCCTGGGCGGGCCAGGCGAAAGTCTGACGCCAGCCCTGCGCTCCGGTGGGCCGGGCCCGCGCGGCGGCGATCCTTGCGAGTTCCGGCTGGCGCAACGCCAGGAACGCGGCGCTGGGCGCGCTGCCGGTGGGCGAGGCATTCACATGCTCGATCCGCCAGGCGCGCGGTGCGATGGCGAGCGCGCTCTCGCTGGTCCCTTGCGGGCCGGAAGCCACGAGCCTTGCGGAGGGCTTCGCGTCTCGGTCGAACGCGATGAAGAAGTTCCCGTCCTTGTCGAACGAGACCGGGCGGTCGTCCAGCACGAGCGAGCGCGTGCCGGGCGGCACCACCCCCTTGATCCAGCCGCCCTGAGTGAGTTCACCGCTGAAGCGGATGGCTTCCGACCGGCGGGATTGCACAGGCGCCTGCGCCTGTCCCCCCGCCTGCGCAGGAGCCTGCGCCAAGCTCTGCGGGCCGGGAGCGCCCGGCACCACCGCCGCACAGCCGGCCAGGGCCAGCGCCGCCGGCACCACCAGCCCGGCGCACCGGGTCACGCCGCGCCGAGCAGTCGGCGTGTGGCGATCTCTGCGCTGGCGTAAGGCTCCTGGCGTTCCGCGCTCCAGTAGCGGAGAGCTTCAAGCGGGATCTTCTCGCCGGTGACGGCGCAAAGGACGTGGTTTCCCGCGCTCAGCACGCGGAAGCCGTTGGGGCCGTAGCGGAGCATGGCAGGGCGTTCTGCGGAGGACATCAGCATGGGCAGCGCTCTAGCAAAAAGGCCGGCTCAGAACAAATCGCCTTGCCGCGTGGCGGGTTCCTCGGGTCGCGCGGCGGAGCCCTTGGACCGGGCGGGACGGCGGCTGGAGCCCTCCGGGGCGACCGTCAGATCTCCGTCGCGGAACTTGATCACCAGCGCGCTCTCGCGCTCGGCCACCGCCTTGTCGGTCACTGTGCGACCTGCCGCGTCCGTCACGCGGGCAAATCCCCGGGCGAGCGGTTTGTCCGGATCAAGCTGCGGCAGCACTCGCGCCATCGGGGCGAATTGCCGGCTGGCGTGATCGAACCTGCGCAGCAGCAAGGCTGGCGCCAGTCCGGTGCGCGCCAGCCGTTCCTCGGCGCGCTCCACCCGATGGCGCAGCAGCGGCAGCGACAAACGGGCGCCCTGCGAATCGAGCCGCGCCCGCTCCCGCCCGGCCCGGTCGCGCAGAGCCCGCCGC
>Ga0233380_1000617_pt1 | contig 18057 bp, 13 predicted proteins | sample ElkDunMinimDraft_9_FD_191541 | JGI IMG/M metagenome (GOLD analysis project Ga0233380, IMG submission 191541) | Fecal eukaryotic communites from dung pellets of Tule Elk in California, USA - Elk Dung F36 | ecosystem: Host-associated > Mammals > Digestive system > Large intestine > Fecal | place... | reverse complement strand
GCTGGTCAAACCCGCGCGCAGCCCCTACCTCATCGCCCATGGCCCGCGCCCGTGTCCTCCTGCTGAACGCTGCTCTCGGGCCGCTCGACTATCGTGTGCCGCATGAGATGGTCGCCCCGCCCGGCACCATCGTCGTTGCGCCGCTTGGGCCGCGTCAGCTGGTCGGCGTCGTGTGGGAAGAGAATGCCTTTCCCGATGTCGAGAGCGTCGGCGACAATCGCCTGCGCAATTTGCTCTCGACCGTCGATGCGCCGCCAATTCCGGAGACGCTGCGGCGGCTGATCGAATGGACCGCGGACTATTATCTCGCGCCTCCTGCTGCCGTCCTGCGCATGGCGCTCGCCTCCATGTCGGCGCTGGAGGGCGCGCGCACCGTCATCGAATATCGCGCCAGCGGCACGCTGCCCGACCGCATGACCGAACAGCGCACCCAGGCGATGGAGCGGATCGGCGAGCGGCAGGGGCTGGTCCGCGAACTGGCGCTGATAGGCGGAGTCAGCGACGCAGTGATTCGCGGCTTGGTGAAGGCCGGCGCGTTCGAGGCGGTGGAGGTGAGCGTCGACACGCCCTTCCCCGATCCCGACCCCACTTTTGCGCCGCCCGCTTTGTCAGAAGCGCAAGGCGCGGCTGCGAGCGAATTCGTGGATGCCGTCAACGCGCGCGATTTTGCCCCCTTCCTGCTGGACGGGGTAACCGGGTCGGGCAAGACCGAGGTCTATTTCGAGGCGATCGCGGCGGCGATCCGCGAGGGGCGCCAGACATTGGTCCTGCTCCCCGAGATTGCGCTGACCGAGCCCTTTCTGGAACGGTTCGAAAAGCGTTTCGGCACGGTGCCGGTCAGCTGGCATAGCGGCCTGCGCCAGTCGGAACGACGCCGTGCCTGGCGCGCCATCGCCAATGGGCAGGCACGCGTCGTCGTCGGCGCGCGCTCCGCCCTCTTTCTGCCCTACCCAAGTCTCGGCCTCATCATCGTCGATGAGGCGCATGAGGCGAGCTTCAAGCAGGAGGATGGGGTCCATTATCATGCGCGCGATGTCGCGGTGATGCGCGGTCTTATCGAGAAATTCCCCGTCATCCTGGCGTCCGCCACCCCGGCCATTGAAACCCGCCATCAGGTCGAGCTTGGCCGCTATCGCGAGATCCGCCTACCCGCACGCTATGGCGGCGCGCAAATGCCCCGGATCGAGGGCATCAACCTGCTGACCGACCCGCCGGAGCGCGGCCGCTGGATCGCGCCGCCGCTGGTACAGGCGATGGACGAGACGCTGGCGAAGGGCGAACAGAGCCTGCTCTTCCTCAACCGGCGTGGCTACGCGCCGCTGACGCTGTGCCGCCATTGCGGCTATCGATTCCAATGCCCCAATTGCACCGCCTGGATGGTCGAGCATCGGCTGACGCGGCGGCTCGCCTGCCATCATTGCGGCCATGTCGTGCCCTCCCCCCGCTTTTGCCCGGAGTGCAAGGAAGAGGACAGCCTCGTCGCCTGCGGGCCGGGGGTCGAGCGCATCGCCGACGAGGTGAAGGCACTCTGGCCGCAGGCGCGCACCGCCATCGTCACCTCCGATACGCTTTGGTCGCCGGCCAAGGTCGCGGAGTTCGTCAAGTCGGTGGAAGGCGGCGCGGTCGATATCATCATCGGCACGCAATTGGTGACGAAGGGCTATCATTTCCCCAATTTGACGCTGGTCGGGGTAATCGACGCCGATCTGGGGCTGGAAGGCGGCGATCTGCGCGCATCCGAGCGGACGTTCCAGCAGATCGTGCAGGTCGCCGGCCGAGCGGGGCGTGGGCAGAAGCCGGGTCATGTCTACATCCAGACTCGCTTGCCCGAAGCCGAGGTGATCCAGGCGCTGATCGCCGGCGATGCCGAGCGTTTTTACACCGTCGAGACGGAAAATCGTCGCCATGCGAACGCACCGCCCTTCGGCCGTTTCGCCGCGATCATCGTGTCGAGCGAGGATTCGACCGAGGCCGCCACCATCGCCCGACTGATCGGCAAGTCCGCGCCGCAGATCGACGGGATGCGCGTCTATGGCCCCGCGCCCGCACCTTTGTCGGTCCTGCGCGGCCGCCATCGCCACCGCCTGCTCGTCCATGCGACGCGGCAGGTCGATGTGCAGGGCGCGATTCGCGAATGGTTGGACGGGGTGGTGTGGAAAGCCAACACCCGCGTCGCGGTGGACGTCGACCCCTATAGTTTCATGTGACCGAACGGGGACCCCGCCGATTCAGGGTTTAGGGGCGGCTTGCCCTGCCTTCGCGTCCAACCCGCCCTTTAGTTTGATCGCATACGCGCGGAGCGCCGACTCATGCGGTGAGTAGGCGATCGGATCGAGCAGGCGAGAGGCGCGTGTAAACTCCCCCCGATCCGCCATCTCATGGGCCAACAGGATGCGATAATCGCTATTCTGGGGCAGGATCGAGAAAGCCTTGTAAAGGCCATCATAAGCCACCTCAGGCACTGGCCCGCCCTTCGCCTGATGATAGGCATGGTACAAGACCAACGGCACCGGATCCTCCAGATCCGCGCGATTGGCCTTAACGATTGCGGACAGCGCGGCTTTCCAGTCCGCGTCGGTATCGTCCTTCTTGGCCCGATCGAGCATCACCGTCGCACGCACGGCAAAAGCACGCGCAGCTTTTGGATCGAGCGCTATAGCGCGGTCGGCGGCCGCGAGTGCGGCATCGGGCGCCTCTGCTGCCAGTTCCGTCTCGGCGAGGACCGTCGCCGCCACGGCGCTTTCCGGGTAACGCGCAGCAAGCGTGCGAACGCGTTTCGCGTTAAGGGCCAGCTTGGCTTCGGGCTCATCGGGGTCGTGGCGGCGCAACAACCGCAGCTCATCCTCGATCAGCGCAGCGCGCGCCGGATCGAGAAGCGCGACGGACACTTTCGGCACGTTGGCGAACGAACGGCCGTTCAATACCCACATCTTCATCTTGCTCTTCATGTAAGCGAGCAATTCTTTCTGAAGCGCCTTCGATCCGCCGACGAATGCCAGCTCGGGATCAGGCTTCTGCCCGGCGCCAAGGGCGTCCAAATATAGACTGAGCTCCTTCCGCCGCGTCTGGTTGAACTCGAGATAATGGGTGAGCAGCCACGCCGTCCCATAATAGCGGTCGCCCTCCTCCAGGCTGAGACCCGCTGGCCTGGAAGCCAGGAGCTTGGCAACCGGATAGACCGAATTGATCAGAAGCCCAGGCGCGCGATACATGGGCACGAGGCCGAACTCGATCGAGTCATCCGGCTTGAACTTCATTGTGCTGTAAAATTCGGCGAACCCCTCGACATACCAGGCGGGATAAGCGGCCGGAAAATACTGAAACATGAAATGATGAGCATATTCATGGAGCAGGATGCTTTGAGCATCGAGGTCGAAGGGCCCGTCGCCGTTCCGCCGGGTCGCGACCGCATAGGCATAGCGCTGTCCCGAGGAATAAAAGCCTGCCGCGCGGGATGAGCCGACCAGAGCCTGCACATCCATGATATCGTCGAGCAGAAACACGCGCAGCGGCGTGATCTTTTCGCTTTCCTTTATGCCCGTGCTGATCCGCAGCAACTGGTCTGCTTTTTCGAGCCTGGTTGCGAATTGCTCGAGTTGCCGGGCGCTGCCCTCGCTGTAGACGATAAAATGCGGAGAGACCGCTTCCCGCCATTCCGCACGCGCGATCCTTGGCGCCATGAGTGCGAACAAAACTGCCAGCAACGTCGCTGTTCTGATTCGTCCCACCATGCCTTCCCCCCAATGCCCCAACATGCCGGAAGAATTTCGGGAAGAAAATGCGCGCTTTCAGTCTTTTCGCTCGCGTGCCAGCAAGCTTTGTTTGCGCGCCGTCCCATAGGCGTAGCCGCCGAGTGCCCCGTCGGCGCGCAGCACACGGTGACAGGGAACCACGATGGCGAGGGGATTGGCGCCGCAAGCCGTGCCCACCGCGCGCACCGCGCCCGGTCTTCCCGCCGCTGCGGCGATCTCGGCATAGCTGCGTGTCTCTCCGGGCGGGATGGCGCGAAGTGCTTGCCAGACGGCTTGCTGGAACGCCGTACCACCTGTGTCGAAGGGCAAGCTCACGGCCTCCCCCGGCCGCTCCACCAGAGCCAGCACCGCCGCGACGAGAAGCTCGAAATCGGCATCGGGGGCGAGCAGTTCAGCGCGTGGGAAGCGGGCCCGCAACGCATCCGCATCCTCGTCGAACGCGATGCGGCACAGCCCGCGCGGCGTGGCTGCGATCAGCAGCGGGCCGAGGCTGGTGTCCACTATCGCATGGCGGATCGTCACCCCCACCCCGCCCGCGCGCCAAGCGCCCGGCGTCATGCCAAGATGCGAGGCCGCATCGGCATAGGCGCGGCTGGGGGCGCCATAGCCAGCCTCATAAATGGCGCCGGTGACGCTTTCCTGCTCACGCAGCGCCGTTGCGAGCCGCCGGGCACGCAACGCCCGCGCATAGGCGGCCGGGGTCGCGCCCGTCGCCCGCTTGAACAGTCGCTGGAAGTGATGCGGCGCATAACCGACGGCGGCCGCCAGATCGCCGAGCGAAGGCGTCGCCTCGGCAGCTTCGAGCAATATCATCGCCCGCTCGACCGCCTCCGCATCACGCGCGAGGCCATCGGGGCGACAGCGCAGGCAGGCGCGATATCCGGCCGCCTCGGCCGCCGCGCCATCGGGATAGAAATGCATATTCTCCCGGCGCGGCCGACGCGCGGGGCAGCTGGGCCGACAATAAATCCCGGTCGTGCGGACAGCCCCGACGAAGCGTCCGTCCGCCTCACGATCGCGCGCGACGAAGGCGTCCCAGCAGGCGTCGGCATCAGGCATGGCGGTCGTGCGATCTTCCATCATGGCGCTCTTTTAGCATGACCCCATGCGACAGGCTTCCCGTCCCTTGCGGTCAAACCGGCTCCCCGTCCGATTTCCCGATTGCCTAAACAGGCATAGTCCATATGAAGTGGCGGACGATGATTGCGCAAGCTCGCCCGTTTCTCCTGCTGATGGCGCTGCTCGCGCTATGGCCCGTTTCCACCCGCGCAGAAACGCAGGACATCGCCGCCGCCGCGCGCGGTGTGGTGCGCGTTGTTCTGGTCGCGACCGATGGGAGCGAAGCCTATTTCGTCGGCCATGGCAGCGGCTTTGCCGTCGCGCCCGACAAGATACTGACCAACGCCCATGTCGTCGAACTGACGCGGGAGGAAAAGAATCTCGTCATCGGCGTCATCCCTTCGGAAGGGAAGAAAAGCTATGGCGGACGGGTCATCGCCTATTCACCGGGCAACGACCTTGCGCTCATCCAGCTTGAGGAAGGGAGCCTGCCGGTCAGCACCTTCTATGCCGGCGCGGTGGCGGACGGTCAGCATGTGACCGCGATCGGCTATCCCGGAACGGTCGACCGCGCGCAGGGCCTTGGCCTCAAACAGTTGATCGAGCCGCTCCAGACGGTCAAGACCAGCGGCAATGTCTCTGCCGGGCGCACCAGCCAGACGTTCGACACCATCCTGCACACAGCGCCGCTGGCATCGGGCAATAGCGGCGGTCCGCTGGTCGACGATTGCGGCCGCGTCCTGGGCGTCAACAGCTTTGGCTCGGTCTCGGACGGCAACGACGCCGAGTTCGGATTCGCCGTGTCCTGGCGCGAGATCGCTTCATTCCTGCGGCAGGCGGGGGTGTCTTCGCAGCGCACCGTCGTCGCATGCCGGTCGATGGCGGACGCGGATGCAGCCGAGGCGGCCATCACCCAGCGCGAATCGCAGGCGATCGACCAGAGCAGCCGCGCGAAAGCCGAAGCCCGCAATCGGGCGACGGAGACTGCGCGCGACCTGGCGGAGCAGGAAGTCATATCGGCGCGCGAGAATGCCATGGCCGGCGCCGCGCTGTTGCTGGCGCTCGCGGTCCTTGGCCTAGGCGCAGGCGGGCTGTTTTATAGCCAAGGCAGGGAAAGGCAGGCGACCTGGTTCCTGGGCGGTGGCGGCGTGCTGCTGCTGGGCGCGCTGGCGCTCTTCTTCCTCAGGCCCAGCTTCTCCAGCATCGAGGAGCGGATGAAGCTGCCCGATGACGGCGCCGTAGCCAGCAATGGCGCCTTTCAGTGGGCCGGCGACAATATCTGCCGCATCGACCTGCCACGCAGTCGCCTGACCATCTCATCGCCGGTCGACGTCCCGTTCAACTGGACCGAAACCGGCTGCGCCAATGGCGATGCGCAATATATCGCGTCCGGCACAGCATGGACCAGGACGCGTGTGCCGACCGAGGGCAATTTCATCAGCCGCAGCCGTTTCGATCCGGCGTCCGGCACGCTGCGTGTCGAACGCTGGCTGCCCGATGCCGACACGATGGAGAAGGCGCGCGCCTTCACGACAGACGATGTCCCCAAAGGCTGCGCCGCCGGCACCGCCGCGCATACCGCGATCGCGAGAATCGACAGCGACCTTGCAACGCTCCTCCCCGCTCAACCCAATGAACGGATCGTCTATCGCTGCACCAAGGGGCGCCTTGAACCGAGCGAGCCGCAATAGCCCGACACGGCGCGCTTTGGACATTGCCGGGCGCAGAGTCATTGAATCGTCGCGCGCGACTTGCATAGTCATAATGGCACTGCTAACCGGCCCGCGACAGGGGCTGGCGTGACCATGCCCCTTTCTTTGCACGACCGGCAAATGAACAAGTGGAGGCGGGAAGCGCGTGGAGACTAGTGGCGGCATACAGGCCAGCCTCAGCGGCCGTTATGCGGTGGCGCTGTTCGATCTGGCGCGCGACGGCGGATCGCTCGATACCGTGGCGGGCAGCCTGGCCGGCCTGAAGGCCGCAACCCAGCAGTCGGCGGATTTCAAGGGGCTTATCAACAGCCCCGTGCTCAGCCGTGACGTTGCATCGCGCACGATCGCAACGGTCGCCGCGACCATGGGTCTCGACCCGCTGACGACGCGGTTCCTGGGCGTTCTGGCGCAGAATCGTCGCCTGTCGCAGTTGCCTGCGGTGATCCGGGCCTATGAAACGCTCCTGTCGAATCACAAGGGCGAGACCCGCGCGGAAGTGACGAGCGCGCATCCGCTGACCGACGACCAGCGCGCCGCGCTCCAGCAGAGCCTGCGCGCCCATGTCGGTCGCGAAGTCGCCGTCGATGCAAAGGTCGATCCTGCGATCCTTGGCGGACTGGTCGTCAAGATCGGTAGCCAGATGATCGACAGCTCCATCCGCACCCGTTTGAATAGTCTCGCTCACGCGATGAAGGGCTAAACTTAGCCCGCACCCAGATTGATGACCTGCAAAGGTCCGATGAAAGGCTGAACATGGATATCAACGCCGCAGAGATTTCGAAGGTCATCAAGGACCAGATCGCCAATTTCGGTACCGAAGCGCAGGTCAGCGAAGTCGGCTCCGTGCTGACCGTCGGCGACGGCATCGCCCGCGTCCATGGCCTCGACAACGTCCAGGCCGGTGAAATGGTCGAATTCGCCAATGGCGTGCAGGGCATGGCGCTCAACCTCGAAGCCGACAATGTCGGCGTCGTGATCTTCGGCTCGGACGCCGAGATCAAGGAAGGCGACACCGTCAAGCGCACCGGCACCATCGTCGACGTTCCCGTCGGCAAGGGCCTGCTCGGCCGCGTGGTCGATGGCCTTGGCAACCCGATCGACGGCAAGGGCCCGATCATTGCCGACAAGCGGATGCGCGTTGAGGTCAAGGCGCCCGGCATCATCCCGCGCAAGTCGGTGCATGAGCCCGTGCAGACCGGCCTTAAGGCAATCGACGCCCTCGTGCCCGTCGGCCGTGGCCAGCGCGAACTCATCATCGGTGACCGTCAGACCGGCAAGACCGCCGTCGCGATCGACACCTTCATCAACCAGAAGATCGCCAACGCTGGCGATGACGAGAGCAAGAAGCTCTACTGCATCTACGTCGCGATCGGCCAGAAGCGCTCGACCGTTGCGCAGATCGTCAAGCAGCTCGAGGAAAATGGCGCGATGGAATATTCCATCGTCGTCGCCGCGACCGCTTCGGAGCCCGCACCGCTTCAGTATCTCGCGCCCTATACCGGCGTGACGATGGGTGAATTCTTCCGCGACAATGGCATGCATGCCGTGATCGTTTATGACGATCTGTCCAAGCAGGCCGTCGCCTATCGCCAGATGTCGCTGCTGCTGCGTCGTCCTCCGGGCCGCGAAGCCTATCCCGGCGACGTTTTCTTCCTGCACAGCCGCCTGCTCGAGCGCGCCGCGAAGATGAACGACGCCAACGGCAATGGCTCGCTGACCGCGCTGCCGATCATCGAAACCCAGGCGGGCGACGTGTCGGCCTATATTCCGACCAACGTGATTTCGATCACCGACGGCCAGATCTTCCTTGAAACCAACCTCTTCTATCAGGGCATCCGTCCGGCCATCAACGTGGGCCTTTCGGTTTCGCGCGTCGGTTCCGCCGCGCAGACCAAGGCGATGAAGAAGGTGTCGGGCAGCATCAAGCTCGAGCTGGCGCAGTATCGCGAAATGGCGGCCTTCGCCCAGTTCGGTTCGGACCTCGACGCGTCGACGCAGAAGTTGCTCAACCGCGGCGCGCGCCTGACCGAGCTGCTCAAGCAGGGCCAGTTCTCGCCCCTGCCCTTCGAAGAGCAGACCGCATCGATCTTCGCTGGCACCAACGGCTATCTCGACGCACTGCCGGTTGCCGACGTTAATCGCTACGAGGAAGCCATGCTGGCGCATCTGCGTCACGACCATGCCGATATCCTGACCGCGATCCGCGACAGCAAGGATCTGGGCGACGAGGTCAAGGGCAAGCTCGCGGCCGCGCTCGACGCGTTCGGCAAGACCTTCGCCTGATAGCTGAATATTCGCCATCCCGGCTCGACCGGGGTGGCGACATTAAGGGTTCGAGATGGCCAGCCTCAAGGAACTGAAGCTCCGCATCGGGTCGGTGAAATCGACCCAGAAGATCACCAAGGCGAAGCAGATGGTCGCCGCCGCCAAGCTGCGCAAGGCGCAGGCGTCGGCCGAAGCTGCGCGTCCCTACAGCCAGCGGCTGGAAGCCGTCGTCGCCAGCCTCGCGTCCAAGATCGCAGGCGGTTCGGGCGAGGGCGCGTCGCCGCTGCTCGCAGGTACCGGCAAGGACGATGTCCACCTGCTCGTGGTCGCGAATAGCGACCGCGGCCTTGCTGGCGCGTTCAACGCCAATATCGTGAAGGCCGCACTTGCCAAGGCGCGCGAATTGCAGCTCGCCGGCAAACAGGTGCAGTTCTACCTGATCGGTCGCAAGGGCCGTCCGGTCATCAACCGCACGCACCCCGGCAAGATCGTCGCGCAATATGACACGACCGGCACGAAGGAGCCGAGCTTCGCTCAGGCCCAAGCGATCGCGCAGGAACTGTCGACCATGTATCTCGACGGGAAATTCGACGTCGCGCATCTCTTCTTCGCGCGCTTTCAGTCGGCGCTGGCGCAGGTGCCGACCGAGCAGCAGCTTATCCCGGTAAAGATTCCGGCCGATGCCGACCGCAACGCCATCGGCGCAACGGTCGAATATGAGCCGAGCGAGGAAGCGATCCTCGACGAACTGCTGCCGCGCAACATCACGGTGCAACTGTTCAAGGCGCTGCTGGAAAATAACGCATCTGAGCAGGGCGCGTCGATGACCGCCATGGACAATGCGACCCGCAACGCCGGCGATCTCATCAACAAGCTGACCATCCAGTATAACCGCAGCCGTCAGGCCGCGATCACCACCGAACTGGTCGAAATCATCTCGGGCGCCGAAGCCCTCTAAGTGCAGGCAAGGACAGTCATCATGACAACCACCAATAATGTAGGCCGCATTAGCCAGGTCATCGGCGCCGTCGTCGACGTGACCTTCCCCGATGCGCTCCCCGCGATTCTCTCGGCGCTGGAAACCAGCAACAACGGCCAGCGCCTGGTGCTCGAAGTGGCCCAGCATCTGGGTGAAAACACCGTCCGCACGATCGCGATGGACTCGACCGACGGCCTGACCCGCGGTCAGGAAGTCACCGACACCGGCGCGCAGATCAGCGTTCCCGTCGGCCCCGCCACGCTCGGTCGCATCCTCAACGTCGTGGGCGAGCCGATCGACGAGCGTGGCCCGGTCGCCACCGAGATGCGTTCGCCCATCCATGCCAAGGCGCCTGAGTTCATCGACCAGTCGACCGAAAGCGCGATCCTGGTCACGGGCATCAAGGTCATCGACCTTCTCGCCCCCTATGCGAAGGGCGGCAAGATCGGCCTGTTCGGCGGCGCGGGCGTGGGCAAGACCGTGCTCATCCAGGAACTGATCAACAACATCGCCAAGGGCCATGGCGGCACCTCGGTCTTCGCCGGTGTGGGTGAGCGTACGCGCGAAGGTAACGACCTTTATCACGAATTCCTCGACGCCGGCGTTATCGCCAAGGACGCCGACGGCAATGCGATCAGCGAAGGTTCTAAGGTGGCCCTGGTTTATGGCCAGATGAACGAGCCCCCGGGCGCCCGTGCGCGCGTCGCCCTGTCGGGTCTGACAATCGCTGAATATTTCCGCGACGTCGAAAACCAGGACGTTCTGTTCTTCGTCGACAACATCTTCCGCTTTACGCAGGCGGGCGCGGAAGTGTCGGCGCTTCTGGGCCGTATTCCTTCGGCCGTAGGCTATCAGCCGACGCTCGCCACCGACATGGGCGCCCTGCAGGAACGCATCACCTCGACGAACAAGGGCTCGATCACCTCGATCCAGGCCGTCTATGTTCCCGCAGACGATCTTACCGATCCGGCGCCGGCGACCTCGTTCGCGCATCTTGATGCGACGACCAACCTCAACCGCGCCATTTCGGAGCTGGGCATCTACCCGGCGGTCGATCCGCTCGACTCGACCAGCCGCATGCTGACCGCCCGTACTGTCGGCCAGGAACATTATGACACCGCCCGTGCGGTTCAGTCGACGCTGCAGAAGTACAAGTCGCTGCAGGACATCATCGCGATCCTGGGCATGGACGAACTGTCGGAAGAAGATAAGCTGACCGTCGCCCGTGCGCGCAAGATCCAGAAATTCCTGTCGCAGCCGTTCCATGTCGCTGAGGTCTTCACCGGCATCTCCGGCAAGTTCGTGCAGATCGAGGACACGGTGAAGTCGTTCAAGGCCGTGGTCGAAGGCGAATATGACCATCTGCCCGAAAACGCCTTCTACATGGTCGGCGGCATCGACGAAGCCATCGAAAAGGCGAAGAAGCTGGCCGCCGAGGCCGCTTGATCGCGCTGCCCCTCCCCGCTCAACGCGGGGAGGGGCGGAGCGTCCGCATAGGGATGCTCCGGATGACATGACCCCTCCCCGGAGGGGGGAGACAGGTGAAAAATGGCACTGCATTTCGAACTCGTGACCCCGGAAAAGCTGCTGCGTTCGCAGGACGTGCATATGGTGGTCGTTCCCGGCACCGACGGCGACTTCGGCGTGCTGGAAGGCCATGCGCCCTTCATGTCCACGGTACGCGACGGCGAGATTCAGCTGTTCGCCAGCGCCGGCGCAGCGCCTGAGATCATTCCGGTCCAGGGTGGCTTTGCCGAGGTGAATGAGAAGGGCCTTACCGTCCTTGCCGAACGCGCCGGATAAAAATTGCGCGGAGGGGGCGGCAAGCGTCGCTCCCATCGGACTAACCAGAACGCACTGGTATCGATGCCGTGTCCCCAATTTGACGGGACGCGGCATTTTCTTTTTAAAGAGTGCGCAGCTCTGCGGTCCAGTGATTGCCGCATGGGGGATGCGCGCTTAGGCCCGCCCACCTCGGGGCCAGCCAAGCCCCCGCCGCATTAGGCATTTGTCAAAGTTTCCCGCCTATTCACCTTCTTCATCCATGGGGGATTGGCCTCTGGTCGGCCGGGGAGGCCGATCGCAGCCTGGCGGAGAGATATGAGCGCTTTTGGACGCAAGAACGGACCGGCTGGGATCAAGCCCGGTTTCGGCGTGGCCCGGCCGATGCATGGCGGCGCAGCGCGGGAAGATGCGCCTGGCGGCGTACAGTTTCCGCCGCTCGATATCGCCGCATTGGCCGGCGACCCGGCCATCGATCCCTTGTCCGCTCCCGTCGGCCAATTGCAGCGCAACGCCGACGCGATGCAGCGCCTGTCCGACCGCGCCAATGCCGAGCATCAGCCCGACACCGGCCCGCAAGGGTTCGAGGCGAGCGTCCACAAGATCAAGGAGCAGGTGCTTCCCCGCCTGCTCGAACGCGTCGACCCCGAAGCCGCCGCGACGCTGACCAAGGATGAACTGGCCGAGGAATTCCGCCCGATCATCATGGAAGTGCTGGCAGAGCTCAAGCTGACGCTCAACCGGCGGGAACAGTTCGCGCTCGAAAAGGTGCTGGTCGACGAGCTTCTGGGTCTCGGTCCGCTTGAGGAACTGCTGTCCGACCCGGACATTACCGACATCATGGTGAACGGCCCCGAGCAGACCTATATCGAAAAGAAGGGCAAGCTTCAGATCGCGCCGATCAAGTTTCGCGATGAAGAACATCTGTTCCAGATCGCGCAGCGCATCGTCAACAAGGTCGGCCGCCGCGTCGACCAGACCACCCCGCTTGCCGACGCCCGCCTGCCCGACGGCAGCCGCGTCAATGTGATCGTGCCGCCGCTCTCCTTGCGCGGCACCGCCATTTCCATTCGTAAATTCTCGGCCAAGCCGATCACCATCGACATGCTTTGCCAATGGGGCGCGATGAGCCCGAAAATGGCGACCGCGCTCAAGATCGCGGGCGCGTGCCGCTTCAACATCGTCATTTCGGGCGGCACGGGTTCGGGCAAGACCACCATGCTCAACGCCCTTTCCAAGATGATCGACCCGGGCGAGCGCGTGCTGACGATCGAGGACGCGGCCGAACTTCGGCTGCAGCAGCCGCACTGGCTGCCGCTTGAAACCCGGCCTCCCAATCTTGAAGGGCAAGGCGCGATCAGCATCGGCGATCTCGTCAAGAACGCCCTGCGTATGCGTCCGGACCGCATCATCCTGGGCGAAATTCGTGGCGCGGAATGTTTCGACCTGCTCGCCGCGATGAACACCGGCCATGACGGATCGATGTGTACGCTCCACTCCAACAGTCCGCGCGAGTGCCTGGGCCGTATGGAAAACATGATCCTGATGGGCGACATCAAAATCCCCAAGGAAGCGATTTCCAAACAGATCGCCGACTCGGTCGACCTTATTGTGCAGGTCAAGCGCCTGCGCGACGGCTCGCGCCGCGTTACCAACGTGACCGAGGTCATCGGCATGGAAGGCGACGTCATCGTCACGCAGGAACTGTTCAAGTTCGAATATCATGACGAGGATGACAGCGGGAAGATCATCGGCGAATATCGATCGATGGGCCTTCGCCCCTACACGCTCGACAAGGCGCGGCAGTTTGGCTTCGACCAGCCTTTCCTGGAGGCTTGCCTGTAAGGGCCAGTCCTCGGGGCGCTTGCCAGCGGCGCACGGGCGCGTCACACTTCCTCTTGTCCAAATAGCGGAAGAGGATCTGCCCGATGAACCATCTCGTTCGCGCCGGCGTCGCGTTGGCCGCGCTGGCCCTGCCGGTCTCGCCGCTCAGCGCCCAGCATCAGCACCATGGCGCGCATCATGCGCCGGCGCCCGCCTCGCCCGTCGCAGCGGCGGTGGCATCGCCAGATCGCACATCCGCCAATGTCACGCGCGACCGCTATCGCCATCCCGCCGAAACGCTGGCCTTCTTCGGCGTAACGCCCGAGCAGACGGTGGTGGAATATTCGCCCAGTGGCGGCTGGTACAGCGAGATCCTCGCGCCGCTGCTGCGCGACAAGGGGCGCTTCTACGCGCTTCAGCCGGGAGGGACCTATCTCGAACGATACAAGACGTTCCTCGCCACCAAGCCGCAGCTTTATGACAAGGTGACGCTCGTCACCTTCCCCGAGGAGACCGCGAAAATCCCGGCGGGGAGCGTCGATACCGTCCTCACTTTCCGCAACATCCATAATCTGGTGATGAGCGGTAAGGGCGAGGCAAGCTTCAAGGCCTTTTACGACCTGCTGAAACCCGGCGGCACGCTGGGGATCGTCGACCATCGACTGCCCGAGGGGCGCGACGGCGCAACCGAAAAGACAAGCGGCTATGTAAAGGTTTCGACGGTCAAACGCCTCGCTGCCCAGGCCGGATTCGAATTTGTCGGCGAATCGGCGATCAACGCCAATCCACGAGACACCGCCGACTGGCCCAAGGGCGTCTGGACTTTGCCGCCGACGCTACGCGAGGGCGAAACCGACAAGGCCAAATATCTGGCAATCGGTGAGAGCGATCGCATGACCCTCAAATTCCGCAAGCCCTTGAACTGACGCGCGCCGGCCGGGCATGCGGCATAACCCGCCGCCCGGCCGGGACGGAACTGCGCCGCAACCTTCTGGTTCCTTTCTTTAGAGTAGAAGGAACAGGAGAAGTATGATGGGCGACTTACGCATTGATGGGCAGGACGTCGAAAATCACGGCGACCTGATCGCGTCAGATCGGGTCGAAGGCACCGCCGTATATAATCGGGAAGGCGAGAAACTCGGCCGTATATCCAACTTCATGGTCGACAAGCGCAGCGGCCATGTGCGCTACGCGGTGCTGTCATTCGGCGGCTTTCTGGGCATAGGCAATGATCACTATCCCCTGCCCTGGTCGATGCTCCACTATGACACGGAGCGCGGCGGCTATGTGATCGAGATGGACAAGGAAACGCTCGACAAGGCGCCGCGCTATACCGCGGACATGCGGCCGCTCTACGACGAAACCTATGGCCGCAACGTCTATCAATATTATGGGTTGATCTATCCCTGGTAACGCGCCAAGTCCGACCAAGTTTTAAAGGGCGCGCGGTCTGCGGACGGTGCGCCCTTTGCCGTTGGCCCCCAATTCGCGTTGCCCATATTTCGACACATTTCATCGATTCCCAATTGTCTACTGATGAAATAGAATTATGTTAGGAGCATCACAGTGGATGAGGATCTGACATGGAACGATGTGGAATAGCCGGGGCGACCAAACCGCCCGTGGTGCTCACGATTCCCGGCCTCAACAATTCGGGTCCGGATCATTGGCAAACCTTGTGGGAAAACAGGCGCGGCGATTGCACCCGCGTCGACCTTGGCAGCTGGGCCAGCCCCAATCGCAATGCCTGGGTCACGCGCCTAGACGCCGCGATCCGGGAAGCGAATGGCCCGGTGGTTCTGGCAGCCCATAGCCTTGGCTGTCTGGCAGTCGCCTGGTGGGGCGCCTTGCAGAGCCAACCCTTTGGCTGGCCGGTAGTGGGCGCGCTGCTGGTGGCTCCGCCCGATTGCGACCGAATGGAGACGCCCGAGACAATCGGCGGTTTTGGCCCCACGCCGCGCGTCCACCTGCCCTTCCCGTCCATCCTCGTGGCGAGCCGCGACGACCCCTATATCTTCTTCGAACGCGCGCACAGCATGGGCAAGAATTGGGGCAGCACAATCGTCGATGCCGGCTTTTGCGGTCACATCAACGCCGACTCCGACCTCGACGACTGGCCTTTTGGCCAGGCACTGCTCGACCAACTGATCGACGGAGCGATCGACCGGCAAAATGGTGCACAACGCCCGACCTATGGCGCCCCCATGCTCGACAATGGCCACCACGCCTCCGGGCTTTCGCTACGCAACTGAGCCGGCGCCCCTCAAGTAAAAATTGGGGGCGCCCTATATTTGCTTTTTTGTCTACTTCGTAAGTTGAGATAATAAGGGGCGAAGAGGGACGATATGAACCAACATAAAGCGATCGACACAAGAAACGGCCAGCGGGCGGACATCGTCGCCAGCATCGATAAGGTGCGCGACATGCTCGAAGCGCTGAAGTTCGGATCGATTACGCTGACCGTGCATGATGCACGCGTCGTGCAGATCGACGTGACGGAACGCACCCGCCTCAGCAACTAAGCGACGGGGGCGTCGCAAACCAAAGACCGCTTGGACACGCGGTCACTGACGGCGGCATGGGGGGCGCGGTCAGGACTTCATTACCCCGCCATGGCTTTGACCGGACCGCCGGAGCAGCCGCGCTAGAAACACCACCGGACATCCGGATAAGGGGATATATCATGATTGCGCGTTTTCTGTTGCTCGCCGGCGTGGCGGGCGCATCCTTTGTCACGTCTATCGCTTCGGCGACTGAAGCCGCACCCGCTGCGGAATCCGTAGCGTCGAGCGATGACAACGAGAGTTCGATCATCGTCACCGCCCGTCGGCGTGAGGAAACGGCACAGGAAGTGCCGCTCGCTATCTCCGTCGTTGGCGGCGACCAGCTTGAGAAAACGGGGAATTTCAACATTCAGCGTCTGCAACAGCTGACGCCGACGCTTCAGGTCTATTCGTCGAACCCGCGGAATACGTCGGTCAACATCCGTGGCCTGGGCGTGCCCTTCGGCCTCACCAGCGACGGGTTTGAGCAGGGCGTGGGCATCTATGTGGACGACGTCTACAATGCCCGCGTCGCTGCGGCCGTGTTCGATTTTCTCGACGTTTCGCAGGTCGAAGTGCTGCGCGGCCCGCAAGGCACGCTTTATGGCAAGAATACCACCGCCGGCGCGATCAACGTGACCACGAACCAGCCGACCTTCGATTTCCAGGGCCGGGCGGAGGTCACGTTCGGCAATCTCGATTACAAGCAGGCCAAGGCCGCAATTTCAGGGCCGCTGTCCGACACGGTGGCTGCGCGCATCGCGGTTGCCACGACCAGCCGTCGGGGCACCCTCTACAATGTGACCAGCGGCCAGTGGATCAACGAGCAGGACAATCTGGGCATTCGCGGCCAGTTGCTGTTCCGCCCCAATGACACGCTCGATATCACTTTGGCGGGCGACTACAGCCAGCAAAGCCCGGAATGCTGCGGCACCGTGTTCGTGCGCGTCGGCCAGACCCAGCGCCCGCTCGCCCGCCAATATGAAGCGCTTGCCGCCGCGCAAAATTATCAGGTCGTCAGCCGCAACCCCTTTGATCGCCTGACAGACATCGACGCCAGCCTTCGTGCTGGCAACAAGATCGGCGGCGCCTCGCTGCGCGTGAAATGGGATGTCGGCGGCGGTACGCTCACCTCCATCACCGCATGGCGCTTCTGGGACTGGAAGCCGGAAAACGACCGCGACTTCACCGGCCTGCCGATCGTCTCGGCCTCGCAGAACCCGTCGCAGCAGGACCAGTATAGCCAGGAGTTCCGCTACAGCTACACCGGCGAAAAGATCGATTTCGTCGGCGGCCTGTTCGGTTTCAAGCAGCGTATCGACACGCAGGGCTTCGAACAGCAGGGAGCCGCATCGAGCCGCTGGAACCTGACCGGCGCCCTTGCTGCCCGCCCGGAAGTGCTGGAAGGCCTGACCGCCCGCAACACGCAGTGGCTAAAATCCACCAGCGCCGCTCTGTTCGGCCAGGTCAGCTGGAAGGTGACGGATGCGCTCACCATTCAGCCGGGCGCACGCGTGAACTATGACAAGAAATCGGGCTATTACCGCCGCGACGTCACCACCGGCACCGGCGAGGCGCTGACCTGCCCACAGCCCGCCGGCTCGGTCGGCGCGGCCCAGTGCGGCGTCTTCTCGCCGCAGACCAGCGCGCCGTCGGATAGCGCCTGGAATTTCACCTACGACCTCAACGTCAATTACAAGATCGCACAGGACATCCTCGTCTATGCGACCTACGCGAAGAGCTTCAAGACGTTCGGCATCAACCAGAATGGCCTGCCCACCAATGCGCAGGGTCAGCCGATTGCGACCGATATCAAGCCTGAGTCGGTCAATCATTTCGAAGCTGGCATCAAGACGCAGTTCTGGGATCGCCGCGCGATCTTCAACCTGACCGCTTTCCGCACCGACATCAAAAATTATCAGGCGACCGTCACCAACGGCCAGCTTGGCGTGCTGCGCGGCTATCTCGCCAATGCGGGCAAGGTCCGCTCGCAGGGGATTGAGGCCGATTTCTCGATCCGCCCGAGCGAACGCTTCAACGCCTATGCGAACGCCGCCTACACCGACGCCAAATATAAGAAGTTCGTCGACGCCCCCTGCCCGCCCGAACTGTCCGGCGGTACGACCGTGCCCGCTGGCGGG
>Ga0233380_1000616_pt1 | contig 18083 bp, 25 predicted proteins | sample ElkDunMinimDraft_9_FD_191541 | JGI IMG/M metagenome (GOLD analysis project Ga0233380, IMG submission 191541) | Fecal eukaryotic communites from dung pellets of Tule Elk in California, USA - Elk Dung F36 | ecosystem: Host-associated > Mammals > Digestive system > Large intestine > Fecal | place... | reverse complement strand
GAGGTACGACGAGCGAGGACTTGGAGCGAATAGCCCGACCCGACTGTCTACTTGAATTTTCTGTTATTCGTTATTGTGTATTTATCGGATTTTGTTTGGAAACGGAATTGAAGGGGAACGCCCTAAAAATTATATTTTTGATTTATTGATTGTAACAAATTATTATTTATATATATGTAGTTAATTTAGAGGTATAAAAAATTATTTAAAGATAGAGAATGTTTCGAGATCGGTTTGTGAATCGATTAATTTTGGAGTTGAACTTTATTCTAGTACTCCTGAGTATTACTACACGAAATTAGCAGCCTTAAAACTGGAAATGATTGCCGAAGCTACTAAAGATGAGCGTTTGCGCGCTGATAAAATTAGTGAGAATGCAGAATAGGAATTGGGTGATTTAAAAAAATTTGATATGGGTGTATTTCAGATTGTGGCTCCAAACTCGTCTGAAGAATATTCATGGGACAGTTCTTTTAATATTACTTCTAAAAATAAAACGGCAACTATTAGCATAAAATTGGTTTACAACATAGATTAAAATCAAAAAAAACTCATCCTTACAGATGAGTTTCTTTTAACTATATAACTAAATAAAAAACTACAAAATTAACATGGCGTCGCCGTAAGAATAGAATTTGTATCCTTCTTTAATAGCTTCGTCATAAGCTTTCATCATTAAATCGTGCCCTGTGAATGCAGAAATCATCATTAACAAGGTTGATTTTGGCATGTGGAAATTTGTAATCATGCAATCGGCAATGCTAAAATCGTACGGAGGGAAAACGAATTTGTTTGTCCAACCTTCAAACGGATTTAGGGTATGGCTAGATGATACTGAACTTTCTAAGGCACGCATAGATGTTGTACCTACTGCACATATTTTACTTTTCTTTGCTTTAGCATTGTTAACAATATCACAAGCTTCTTGAGTTATAATTAACTCTTCGGAATCCATTTTATGTTTTGATAAATCTTCAACCTCAACCGGGTTAAATGTACCTAAACCTATGTGTAAGGTGATTTTAGCAAAATCGACCCCTTTAATTTCTAAACGCTTTAATAAATGTTTAGAAAAGTGCAAACCTGCAGTTGGTGCTGCCACAGCCCCTTCTTCGGTAGCATAGATCGTTTGGTAACGATCTTCGTCTTCCGGTGTAACTTCACGGTTTATATATTTTGGTATTGGCGTTTCGCCTAATTCACGTAGTTTTAAGCGGAATTCTTCGTAAGATCCATCGTATAAAAAACGTAGGGTACGTCCGCGTGATGTGGTATTATCAATAACTTCGGCAACCAAAGAATCATCGTCACCAAAATATAATTTATTTCCAATACGAATTTTTCGTGCAGGATCTACTAACACATCCCATAAACGTTGTTCTGCGTTTAATTCGCGCAACAAGAAAACTTCGATACGTGCGCCTGTTTTTTCTTTATTTCCGTATAAACGTGCCGGAAAAACTTTGGTATTGTTTAATACCATTACATCGCCTTCGTTGAAATAATCGATTAAATCTTTAAAAAATTTGTGTTCAATTGTACCTGTTTTACGGTTAACTACCATCAAACGAGATTCATCGCGATTTTCTGCTGGAAATTCCGAAAGTAGTTCTGTAGGTAGATTAAAATTAAAATTTGATAACTTCATAAAAATAAAAGTCCGTTAAGTTGTTATCTTAATTAGATAAATTAAGCTTGCAAATATACGACTTCAAAATAGGGGTTGTCAAGTAAATAGCTCTTTATTTTAAAAACAACAACATAAATATTTAATTTACAGATATTTAGTACCAATATTCAAACTTTTTAAATGATTCCAAAAATCGGGATACGATTTAGAAACTACATGGGCATTTTTAATTATTAAAGATTGTTTTAAAGCCAAAGGTGCAAATGACATTGCCATTCGGTGGTCTTGATAGGTTTCTATAGAAACGGATTCTTTTTTAAAATCGATCGAATTATTTAACTGAATAGAATCAGCAGAAATTGAAACTGATGCTCCAAACTTCTCTAATTCATTTTTCAAAGCTTGTAACCGATCGGTTTCTTTAATTTTCAAGGTATGTAAACCCGTTAAATTGCAGGTAATTCCCAACCCTAAACAAGTAACAATAATTGTTTGAGCAATATCGGGTGCATTATTCAAATTAAGATTTATATTTTTTATTGATAGATTTTCAACCTTTTTAAGAATGATTTTATTGTCTGTAAATATAGTTTGAATTCCGAAATTTTGATAGATTTCAGTCAGAACAGCATCGCCTTGCAAACTATTTTGTTTGAAATATCCTAACGTAATTTGAGTATCGATTTTTGACAACGCTATTAAACTGTAATAATATGACGCCGAAGACCAATCTGATTCTACTACAAAAGTATCGTTTGTAAGTTTTTCGGTTTTAGAAATTCTGATTGTTTTGTTATTGAATTCGGCTTTAATACCTAATGATTGTAAAACCGAAAGCGTCATTTTTATATAAGGAATCGAAGTGATAGATCCTTTTAACTGAATTTCAAGTCCGTTTGGCAAGCTTGATCCTACCAACATTAACGATGTAATATATTGGCTGCTTACATTTGCATCAATTAAAACTTTATTGTTTTTGATTTTTTTACCAATGATTTTTATTGGCGGAAAACCTTCTTTGTTTAAATACGAAATATTGCTTCCTAACTGATTTAAGGAATCAACCAAAATTTTTATTGGTCGTTCGTGCATTCTTTCTGAACCTGAAATAACAACTTCCGATCCTTCCTGGATTGCGTAAAACGATGTTAAAAACCGCATAGCTGTTCCGGCGTGATGTACATTAATTTCACTTGAATTATCAACTAACTGCAAGGCATTTCTCATTACTTCAGAATCATCTGAGTTCGATGCGTTTTCGATCTTTAAGTTTGGATATATTGCTTGAAGCAAAAGTAAACGGTTGGTTTCGGACTTTGATCCAGAAATGATAATTTCCTGATTGTTTTTAAGTTCGCTTTTATTCAGCAAAATATCGTTCATAGTGTTTAGCCTCTTAATTTAAAATCAAAATTACTAAACAATTTATAAAAAAATCGGGCAATGTACCCGATTTTTCAATTTTCATTCAATCTAAAATTAAAAATTTTTTGAAATACCAATATTAACCGTTTTTCCAAAATTAAAATCAAAACTTGATGATTTAACAGATGGCGTAGTATCGCTTTTTAAAGAGCTGTACTGAAGACCACCAATAGAAAAGTTTAAACCAAAGCTGTTTTTCATGTTAATAAACAAAGCCGGAGTAATACCTGCGTAAAGTCCATTAGATTTTACAGATGTAGTTGGTAAACCAGTCATTGTAGTTTCTGATTTTACTGTTTGGTATCCTGCAGAAACATCTGCATAAACTGCAAATAATTCGCTTAACGGTTTAGCGTAACGGTAAAATGCCCCAATTTTAAAACCGTTATTTTTGTTTTCTCCTCCAACAAATTTAAATGTTTCGTTTAGCACAGAAGCTTGTAAACCAACAGTCATGTTATCATTAAATTGATAACCAAAAGTCGGAGAAAATTCAAACGAATTTTCTTTATTATCACCCATTTTGTCAGATGACAAACCAACATTACCACCTACTAAAATAGTTCCTTCTTGCGCATTTGCCATACCTGTTACAGCAAGTGCCAATATCAACATAATTTTTTTCATTACTTTTTTCTTTAAATTTTGTGCAAATTTATTCAGTTTTTAAAATAAAACACTAATTCTACAGCATTTACTATGCAAAATAGCATGTTTATAGTACTGTTTAAATGAAACTTTTACACCTATTTTTAAAGAAAATAAAAAACTAATTATTTTAGTTTTTGATTGTTATGATGGCGGTCGTGATCGCGATTGGTTTTTAAATCCATTTTTTTATCGAAAGCTTCTTGTAAGTCTATTCCGGTTTGGTTTGCTAAACATAAAACCACAAAAACAACGTCGGCTAATTCTTCACCCAAATCTTTGTTTTTATCGCTTTCTTTTTCAGACTGTTCGCCATACCTACGGGCAATAATACGTGCTACTTCACCTACTTCTTCGGTAAGTTGTGCCATATTTGTTAATTCGTTAAAGTAACGTACGCCGTGTTCTTTTATCCAATTGTCAACATTTAGTTGAGCATTTTTAAGATCCATTTTTATTATATTTATTTGTAAAATAAGTTCTTATTTTTCTAATGATTAAAAAGTCAAAAAAGGTCATTAATACAGTCCATGTAGCAACAAATTTCCAGTCGATCAACTGAAGCGTAACGTAGCTTAATAACAATCCCATTAAAAAATATACAATTAGCGCCCCAATAATATAACTTAAATTTTCTTTCATCTTTTAAAAATTTTAGGTTTAATAAATTGATCAAACAACATAATTAGCAACATAAAGATAATAAATTTACCTATTAAATTATACCAGCATAATTCTTCGCCGTTTATGGCGCATTGAATTTCATTGTAACTCATTAAAAATGAAACTACAACATATATTAAGGTATATACAAGGAATTTTTTACGCATTATTCTTTATTCTTTGTGTCAATTATAATTGTAACCGGGCCATCGTTAATAAGGTTTACTTTCATATCAGCGCCAAATTGTCCGGTTTGCACTTTCTTTTCTATCGCTTTTTCTATTGAAGCAACAAAAGCTTCGTATAAAGGAATGGCTACGTTTGGTTTTGATGCTTTTAGATAAGAAGGTCGATTTCCTTTTTTGGTTGATGCGTGTAACGTAAACTGACTTACCACAATGATATCGCCATTTACATCTTGAACCGATTTATTCATCACTTCATTTTCGTCGTTAAAAATTCGAAGTTGAACAATTTTTGCGGTCAACCAATCAATATCTTCAGTAGTATCGGCATCTTCAATTCCGACTAAAATCAACAATCCTATGCCAATATTGGCAACTTTTTCGTTGTTTATGGTTACCGATGCCTGCGAAACGCGTTGTATTACTGCTTTCATTTAAACATCAGGGTTTTTACCGTTTCCGTAAGCATCAGTTCTGTAATTATCTTCATCACCATCTAAAATCTGCGTGTAACTTTTATAGCGTGACCATGAAATTTCATCGGCATCTAACGCATCTTTTACCGCACAATGAGGTTCTTCGCGATGCAAGCAATTATTAAACTTGCATTGATCTTTCAATTTGAAAAATTCCGGAAAATAATCGCTCACTTCCTGCGGTTCCATATCCACAATACCAAAACCACGAATTCCCGGTGTATCTATAATTTTTGCATTGAAACTTAAATCATACATTTCGGCAAAAGTTGTGGTATGTTGTCCTTGCTGATGTTGTTCTGATATTTCTTTGGTTTTTAAATTCAAACCTGGTTCCAACGCATTTACCAAGGTTGATTTACCAACGCCTGAATGCCCGGTGAACATACAAACTTTATCTATCATTTCCGCTTTCAGCTTATCCAAACCTTTCCCTTCGGCAGCCGATACTCGTAAGCACTTGTATCCAATTTTATCGTAAATGTATTGCAGATACAGTTGGTCGTCAAGAGTTTCTTCTGAAAAAGTATCTACTTTATTAAAAACCAAAATGGCTTCAATACCATACGCTTCGGCAGTTACCAACAATCGATCAATAAAACTGGTAGTTGTAACCGGGTTATCTATCGTTACCAAAATAAAAAGCACATCGATATTCGCAGCGATGATATGTACCTGTTTGGACAAATTTACAGACTTGCGAATTAAATAATTTTTACGTTCGTGAATGTTGGTGATAACACCCGTAACCACATCAGCCGAAGTTTCCAGATCAAAATCTACCTTATCGCCTACGGCAAGTGGGTTGGTGCTTTTAATACCCTTCATTCTGAATTTTCCTTTAATTCTACACTCAAAAAACTCGTTCGTATCAGCTTTTACGGTGTACCAGCTTCCTGTAGATTTATAAACAATTCCTGTCATTCACTTTTATTTTCTGTTGATTATATGGTCTTGCCTTGTGATACTTTCATCGTGAATTGCCTTAAACAACGATGTGATAAAAGCTTCGCCTAATTTATTTTCTTTGCCTTCACGACGCATTTTTATTAAAACTTCCTGCCAACGTTCGGGTTGTAAAACTGCTACGTTTTTTGCTTTTTTAAGCAAACCAATTTCATCGGCAATCTGCATTCTGTCTTTAAGTAATTTTAAAATCTGAGTATCAATTTCATCAATTCTTGTTCGAAACATGCTCATTTCATGCAAATACGAATCTTCTAAGTTTAAAGAATCTCGCAATACCAGATTCGATAATATTTCCTGCAGTTTATTTGGAGTTACTTGTTGTGCGGCATCGCTCCAAGCTAAATCTGGCGTACAATGGGTTTCAATCATCAAGCCATCAAAATTTAAATCCAAAGCTTTTTGAGCCACTTGTTGAATCAATTCTCTGTTTCCTGTAATGTGTGACGGATCATTAATCAGCGGAATTTCAGGAAAACGAATCTGTAAATCAATCGGAATTTGCCATTCGGGTTTGTTACGATATTTTATTTTTTCGTAGCTTGAAAATCCACGGTGAATAAATCCCAGCTTCTCGATTCCTGCATTCTGCAAACGTTCAAAACCACCAATCCATAAGCTTAAATCAGGATTTACCGGATTTTTTATAAAAACAATCTTATTAGTTCCTTTCAATGCATCAGCAATTTCTTGAACAGCAAAAGGGTTTACGGTTGTACGCGCGCCAATCCACAAAACATCAATATCATGAGCCAATGCCAACTCTACATGTTCTGCAGTAGCAACTTCGGTTGCCAAAAGCATTCCTGTTTCTGCCTTAACCTGTTGCAACCATTTTAAACCGATGGCACCAACGCCCTCAAAACCACCCGGACGTGTTCTGGGTTTCCAGATTCCTGCTCGATAAATGGTCGCCTGATCTTTAACTCCATGCGCAATCTCCAACACCTGATCTGGAGTTTCGGCACTGCACGGACCCGCGATTATCAAAGGTTTGTTACCCGATAATTGCTTAAACCACAAAGCTTTTTCGCTTACTTTTGTCATACCGCAAATTTACAGATATTTCAGTAAAATACGGTATAGTTTTCCAGATATAGCCAACTATTATAAAAAATACTTACTTTTGTGTAAAACAAGAAATTCTATGTCGATAGAAGTACAAAATATCTCTAAAAACTACGGAACGCAAAAGGCGTTAGATACCATTGATTTTAAAATTAACAAAGGGGAAATTGTCGGTTTTCTGGGTCCGAATGGTGCAGGGAAATCTACGTTAATGAAAATTTTAACCACCTATATTGAAGCCGATAACGGCACTGCAATTGTAAATGGTTTTAATGTAAACACACACCCGAAAGAAGTTCAGAAATCTATTGGCTATTTACCAGAACACAATCCGCTTTATTTAGATTTGTACGTGCGCGAATATTTGACCTTTAATGCCGATGTTTATAAAGTGGACAAAAAACGTATTGATGAAGTAATACAGCTTACCGGTTTAACGCCCGAAGCGCATAAGAAAATAGGACAATTATCTAAAGGATACCGCCAACGTGTTGGTTTGGCAACGGCTTTATTACACGATCCGGAAGTGTTGATTTTAGATGAACCTACTACGGGATTGGATCCGAACCAACTGACAGAAATTCGTGATTTGATTAAAAACATCGGGAAAGACAAAACTGTTTTTTTATCGACACATATTATGCAGGAAGTTGAGGCTATCTGTGACCGAGTGATTATTATTAAAAGTGGAATTATTGTTGCCGATAATAAATTGCAACAGATGTTTAGCAATGAAAACAATCAGGTTATAGAAATTGAATTCGACGTTAAAATTGAAGAAGAATTTATTAAGCGTTTGCCTAACTTAAAATCGTTTCACAACATACACGATATGCAGTGGGAACTTATTTTTAATGCAAATGAAGATATGCGCTCTGCCCTATTTGATTTTGCTAAAGAATTAGATGTTAAGATTTTATCTATGCAGCTTAAAAATAAAAATCTGGAAACTATTTTTAGAGAGAAAACGATGTAGTTAACTAAAAAGATAAAGTATGGATTTGGATAAAAATAGAGTAATAGTTTTTAGTGATGTAGATAAGAGAGATGGCATTGGTATTGAAGTTTATCAAGACGATAAATTAATATTAGAAATATTTCGAGATGACACAAAACTTACCAAAAGAGTAACATTTTTTCAGCAAGAAATATCCTTAGAAATACTTGAAAAAAGCATAGAAACCTTTAAAAAAGAAATACCCTCTGATTTCATTGATGACTAATCATTTATAAATCACATTTCCAGTATATAAACGTTCAATTTTTACGGTATCGGGTTTGTTGTACACATAAATATTTCCGACCGATGCAATAATGCCTTCTAATTTATTTTTTGCAAATACATGAATATTCTGGTTGCTGCGGTGGTACGATAAAACTGTTTTTGCGTTTAATAATTTGGCATCAACCGAACCGTTGGCTCCGTATAATTTTACATCCAACACATTGGTTTTTCCTTTTAAAATAAAGCTTCCTACCTGATTATCTTCTACTGTTACCGAATTGTTGTTAACTTTTAAATTAAAGTTTGTTGATGCTCCGTCTTCGTTCGGAATACTTGTCAGCAGATACAGATTTGGATAACGTAGCGTATCGTTCGAAACTACATTAAACTGCGTTCGGGAATGAATTCTTTTTAAGTTTGGCGTATAGATTTTTAAAATTGCGGTTTCATGACTTTTAAGCATTTGACACGAAATTTCGTTTTTTATTGTTAGGATTGAATCTTTAACTTCAAATGAAAGTGCTTCGATTCTGTTTTCAAACGATTGAATTTCCATTTTAAAAGTAGGGCTCGGAATAATTTCTGCCGAAACATTCATGGGAATATCAATAGTATGAAATCCTGATAACTGATGTTCTTGTGAAACGGCATCGCCTTTTTTAGAAAAACAAGCATCTTCACCGAAACATCCGACAATTATCAATAACAATAAAACGACACTTTTTTTCATAACTTTATTTTTTTCCACAGATGCACTGATTTTCTTTTAAATATATATGCTTATCAAATTCTTCAATCCACTTCTTTTTTTCAGAATGACAAACTGGTCGACAATTATCAAAATGAACTATAAACATTAAAACCACAGATTTTTAATACTTAAACTTTGAACCTACAACTTATACCCAACACCAACCTCAAAAGCTTCTGCTTTCGCAAAATGTGTTTTTAAAGACATTATCCCAAAAATATTTTCTGTAACATAATATCGTAAGCCCAAACGTTGGTAAAGCGAACCATTTTTTTTGTATTCATCGTGCACGTAATAACCAATATTTCCTTCGGCGGTTAATTTGTTCAGATACCATTCATATCCCACAAAAACGCCCACACGTTTCCAATCGGTATTTTTATCCATTCCCTCTTCCGGAAAAGAAGTCGCTAAAAACGGAATCAATTCTTTTAATGAATTCGACAGAAAAACTTCGGCACCAACTTGTGCTGCACCGTAATTATTCAAAGGTTTTTCTACAATTGCAGTGATATGATAAAACGGTTTTTGTCCCATTCCTATAATATGACTTTCGTTTACGCCGGTTCTGAACAAAAAATTGTATCGAATTTGCTGCGGATTATCAACAAATGAATTCGCTTTACCGCTTTGATCTTCATCAGAAAAATGATAAATTAAACCAACATTCAATCCTAAAGTATTGGTACTTGTATTTGGCGCTTTTATGGTAGCATTTGAATGATGCACAAATAACAAACCTGCATTTATTCCTATATTGTGCCAGATTCTAGGTTGATCGTAACCCAACATAAAATAAGTCGATGGCATAAATTTAGAACCGTAAGCTACATTTCTAAAATTAGTTTCTTTATTGTAAGGATTTGTTGCATAAGACACACCCTGCCCCACTCGAAACTGCAATCGTCTGTTTAAAAAGTAAAAATTATAATGCGCATACAAACCGTATAAATCACCTAAAGTTTGATTGTGATTATTTTGCGTATGGAATGAAAAACCAACATCGGGAAAACGGTAGGTATGGTGCCATTCTTTAGAGCCATTCACATGGTGATTGACAGAAAAAAGATATCCTGTTGGTTTATTAGTAATTAAATGTGCAATGTTTTCACTGTGCGGTAAAATAGATCCTTGGTAGGTTTGTAACGATACGCTCCAGTTTTCTTGACTATTTGCAGAAAAACAAGCAACCAGAAAAAACAGATTACAAATTGTAAAACGTAAACTTAAAAACCTATTCATATTAAAACAAACCGTTAAATTCGGCATCAATACGGTTAATAATCTGTCCTAAATCTTCTGGGTTATCAACAAAATTAATAGGATCAACATCTATAATAAGCAACTTGCCTTTATCGTATCCTTTGATCCAATTTTCGTAACGTTCGTTCAATTTATTCAAATAATCAATAGAGATAGAATTTTCGTATTCACGTCCGCGTTTATGAATTTGTCCGACTAAATTTGGAATAGAACTTCTTAAGTAAATCAATAAATCAGGTGCGCCAACTAAATTTTCCATCAATTCGAACAATTGTCTGTAATTATCAAAATCGCGGTTAGACATTAAGCCCATCGCATGAAGATTTGGTGCAAAAATATGTGCATCTTCATAAATAGTTCGGTCTTGAATAGTGTTTTTCCCACTTGATTTCATTGCCAAAACCTGACGGAAACGACTGTTTAAAAAGTAAATTTGCAAATTAAACGACCAACGATCCATTGAATGATAAAAATCATCTAAATATGGATTATCAACCACATCTTCATAATGTGGTTCCCATTTGTAATGTTTGGCTAATAATTTGGTTAAGGTTGTTTTTCCTGCACCTATATTTCCGGCAATTGCAACTTGCATTTTTTCTAATTTAAAGTATATAAATAAAGCTTATTGGCAGCTACTAAACTTATGTTTTTTGCCACCATAATAACCTGCGCCACATCGGCTTGAATTTCGCGTAACCGCTGGGTTTCTTTTTTAGATCGATCTAATAAAAAAATACCACTATTTAATTTGTAAACATAATAATCGCCGTTGACAGCTAATAACTGAGCCCGACTTGGTAATTTTTGCTGTTCCAATACATTTCCGTAAATGTCAATTCCATACACCATATTTTTAACTTGCCAATAAGCAAAATTACCAGAAGTTGTAATAAAATCGTAAACTGTAATAGGATTGCTAATGTAATTAGGTTGATTTTGGTTCGATGAAATTAAACCCCATCTTTGTGTTGTTTGATCGAAAATCCAAATAGATGATTGTGACGACAATGCGGCATAAACAGCATCTATTTCAGGATACCTATCAAACAAAGAAATTTTTTCCTTTACACTCAATTGATTGTCTAATAAAACAATGTTCTGTGTGTTTTTATAAAAAACTAGTTGTTGCAACGGGTTGCGTTCATCGTACATTTCAATAGCTCCTAAAAAAGGATCTTTAAAAGTGTAGGTTTTTAATATGTTTTCTTTTTCTATTTCGTTGTTTAAAATAGAAGAAGTATCGCCTAAATGATTTAACGCATAATACGTTAATTCTGTAGGTTTGGTAAGTTCTTTTTTAAACACAGCCATTTGTGCATTTACCGAAAATGCAGTAAAAAATGCAATAAAAGCTGTGGTTAATTTTTTCATTTTTTATATTATTTTGTCATTCTGAATGCAACGATTAAAATTCCTTTTACGTTGGAATGACAGCATATTTTCTTTTACTTTTGATAAACCGTTATCGTAAAATCGTAATTATTTTTTTCGCCGGCTTTATGAAATTCTTTTGAGATCATTTTCCAATCAGATTTTATTTCTGGGAAAAACGCATCGGCATCATCAAATGTAGCATGTACGTGTGTAATTACTAATTCATTCGCAATACTGATTGTTTCCTTATAAATTTCGCCTCCACCAATTACATAAACAATTTCCTGATTTTGCTGTTGTGCAAATTGTAACGCATCGTTTACAGAAGCAAATGCAAAACAATTATCGGGAACAGGGTAATTTTTCTGTCTGGTAATAATTAAATGTGTACGGTTTGGCAATGGTTTAGGAAACGATTCAAACGTTTTGCGCCCCATTAAGATAAAATGACCGCTTGTTGTGGTTTTAAAATGCTTAAAATCGGCAGGTAAATGCCACAACAAATCGTTGTCTTTTCCTATAGCGTTATTTTGGGCAATGGCTGCTACTAAACTTATTTTCATGTGTTTTTTTTATTAAGGTTTCCGTCAGTTTAAACCTGTCGAGAAACTATAATTCAAAGATTTCTCGATACGCTCCGCTACTCGAAATGACGATATATCTTCGTCTAAAATTAGCCACATTCATTTAACTTAATACTTCTCGATACAAAATTCTTTCAGAATTTCACTCGAACTGACGTTTTAGTTCTTCAAATTACATACTATCTATACAGAAACCTGACCTTTAATTGCTGGATGCGGATCATAATCTACCAACGTAAAATCTTCAAAAGTAAAATCGAAAATATCTTTTATTTCTGGATTTAATATCATTTTTGGTAACGGACGTGGTTCTCTTGATAATTGCAATTCAACTTGTTCAAAATGATTATTATAGATATGTGCATCACCAAACGTATGAATAAAATCTCCGTAACCCAAACCACAAACCTGTGCAACCATCATAGTAAACAATGCATACGAAGCAATATTGAACGGAACACCTAAAAAAATATCTGCTGAACGCTGATACAGTTGACACGATAATTTTCCATCGGCAACATAGAACTGAAAAAATGCGTGACACGGAGGCAGCGCTGCTTTTCCGTTGGCAACATTTTCATCAAAAGAAACCGATGTATCAGGCAAAACAGAAGGATTCCAAGCCGAAATCAACATTCTGCGACTGTTTGGATTTGTCTTTAAGGTTTCGATTAACTCTTTAATCTGATCGATCTCTTCGCCGTTCCAATTACGCCATTGATAACCGTAAATAGGTCCTAAATCACCGTTTTCATTCGCCCATTCGTCCCAAATACGAACGCCATTTTCTTTTAAATAGCCAATATTCGTATCGCCTTTTAAAAACCAAAGCAATTCGTGGATAATCGATTTTAAATGGACTTTTTTGGTTGTAACCATTGGAAAACCTTCGGCTAAATCAAAACGCATCTGGTAACCAAAAACACTTTTGGTTCCGGTACCTGTTCTGTCGCCTTTTTGAACACCTTCTTTTAAAACGTGTTTAACTAAATCTAAATACTGTTTCATTTTTAAAGGTTTCGTTTTGAAAGTTCATCACGTAAACGAGCCGCTTTTTCGTAATCTTCATTCATTACTGCCATTTCTAACATATCGTTTAATTCTTGCAACGAATAATCGGCAAATTCATTACCTTTTTCTATAGGAGCAATATTTAGAAATTCATCAATAACATCGCTTAACTCTTCATCATTATCATCGTCGTCATTAAAATCTTCATCATCATAATCCTCATCTTTCGCATCGGCTTCTTCCTGTTCGCGGAGATAAATCCCTGCTTTGTCTAATATATTCTGATAGGTAAAAATAGGCGCATCAAAACGCAATGCTAAAGAGATAGCATCAGACGTGCGTGCATCGATAATCTCCTCGATTCCGTCGCGTTCGCAAATAATGCTTGAAAAGAAAACACCGTCAACCAACTTATGAATGATTACCTGTTTAACAACAATATCAAACCGATCGCAAAAAGTTTTAAACAAATCGTGCGTTAACGGACGTGGCGGCTTTAAATCTTCTTCAATAGCAATGGCAATGGCTTGCGCTTCAAACGCACCAATAACGATTGGCAGTTTACGTTCGCCACCTACTTCATTCAAAATCAAAGCATAAGCTCCATTTTGCGTATGACTGTATGAAATTCCTTTTATTGTTAATTTTACTAAACTCATATTGATAAAAATAGCCAAAAAAGGCTATCAAACAAAGATAATATCTTTAAATTTAATAGCCTTTATTTAGAAATTTTTTTTGTTTGGTTTTACTGTTTTAGTAATTAATTGCCGTCGTAGACAACTTGCCAATTCATAGTGTTTAATTCATTTAATGTTAAAACATACAACTTATCATAAATATTTTGCTCTTGAATTTCTTCCCAAGGGTGATTATCTAATGTAGATTGCTTATAAATGAATAAGTAAAGTTTTTCGTTTTTTTCAAAATGGTATTGATAAATCTTTAACTCTTTGACATTATCAACAATTAAACGCTGTGCTTTTAATCTATCAAGGTTGACACCACTAGCATTCAACAACTTAACATAAAAATCTTCATAATAATAGACATCTTCATCGCTACTATTAGTTATTAACAATTTACCTGCTAAAATTTCATCATCTTCACCTGGGCATGCTTGAAGCATCCCCATGGTTAAAAACAATACCAAAAATTTTAAATATTTCATCATAATGTATTTTATTTCAAATATAAAAAAAACAGCCGTAAAAATACGGCTGTTTGAATTATAAGATGAGATTGTTTCACCAGTTCGCTTACGCTCGTGTCTGAAACAAGTTCAGAATGACACGTTTTAGTTATTATTCGCTTTGAATTCTTTTAACTTTTTAGTTAATTCAGGTAGAATTTGGAAGGCATCACCAACAATTCCGTAATCGGCTACTTTAAAGAAAGGTGCTTCTGGATCTGTGTTGATAACCACTTTTACTTTAGATGCGTTGATACCTGCAATGTGCTGAATTGCACCAGAAATACCAACTGCAATGTATAAGTTTGATGCTACTGGTTTTCCTGTTTGCCCTACGTGTTCTGAGTGAGGTCTCCAATCTAAATCTGAAACCGGTTTAGAACAAGCTGTTGCTGCACCTAAAACGCTCGCTAACTCTTCGATCATTCCCCAGTTTTCAGGTCCTTTTAAACCACGACCACCAGAAACAACAATTTCAGCATCGGCAATAGAAACTTGTCCTGATGCTTTTTCCTGACTTTGAATGTGGATATTAAAATCGGCATCGTTTAAACTTACTGCGAAATCTTCTGCAGAAGCTGCTCCTGATGCTTCAACCAAACCAAATGAGTTTTTAGCCAATGCAATTACTTTCACGTCTGAAGTTAATTCTGTAACGTTAAATCCTTTGCTAGAAAAAGCATTACGCTTAACCTGGAACGGACTTGTTGAAACCGGTAACGCTACAACGTTTGATGCATAACCAGCATCTAAACCAACTGCAACGATCGGTGCTAAATATAAAGAATCGGTAGTTGATGATAAAACCACTATTTTTGATCCTTCTTTTTGTGCTGCTTGTTTAACAACATCGGCATACGCTTTTGCGTTAAACTTATCTAATTTACTATCTGTTACTTTTAGTACTTTATCAACACCGTATTTTCCTAATTCAGAAACATCACCAGCGTTAACTGTAACTGCAGTAAGTGTTGTTCCTAATGATTCTGCTACTTTTTTTGCATACGAAGCTAATTCTAAAGCTACTTTTTTAAATTTACCTTCTGCAAACTCTGTATATATTAAAACTGACATACTTTTTAAATTTTAAATTGATTTTAGAATTAGATTACTTTAGCTTCGTTGTGTAATAAGTTAATCAACTCATCTAAATTATCAGGGCTGATTAATTTTACTGCCGATTTTGGCGCTGGTTTTTCAAACTTCACCGCTTTTGTTTTAGCATCTGCAGCAACTGGTTCTAAAACGTTTAATGCTTTAGTACGCGCTGTCATAATTCCGCGCATGTTTGGAATACGTAAATCTTTTTCTTCAACAATACCTTTTTGTCCGCCAATTACCAATGGTAAATTAGTAGTTAATGTTTCTTTACCACCGTCGATCTCACGAACCAAAGTTGAATTAGATCCATCAACCTCAACACCAACACAAGAATTCACAAAATTGTATCCTAATATAGATGCTAACATTCCAGGAACCATTCCTCCATTATAATCTAAAGACTCTTTTCCACAGATAACCACATCGTAACTACCTGCTTTTACTACTTCTGCCAATTGCTTTGCAACTGCAAAACCATCAGTAGGAACAGCGTTTACACGTATTGCTTCATCGGCACCAATAGCCAACGCTTTACGAATAGTAGCTTCGGTTTCTGCACCACCAACGTTTACAACAGTTACATGAGCACCTTGTTTTTCTTTAAACCAAATGGCACGCGTTAAACCAAATTCATCGTTAGGGTTAATTACAAATTGAACACCGTTTGTATCAAATTCTGTATCACCGTTTGTGAAGTTAATCTTTGCAGTAGTATCAGGCACATGGCTGATGCAAACTAATATTTTCATCTATTTTACGTTTTATTAGATTAATTCTTAATTAGCTACGAAGATAAAAAAAATTTCAAATAACAATACTATGCGTGCATATAAATTATTGTTAGTTTATACAAATTAAAAATTACATTAAGCAGAAAACCTTAACTTTATTTAAAAAAATATGGCTGTATGCCGATTCACACAAATTCTTAAAAAGATAATTATGAAAAACTACTTATACCTAACACTGATTATATTGACTTTTTCATGCAACAAAAAAACCGAGGAATTGAAAACGAAAATTGAATCGACAATAAACAATGAAACTATTGAAGATACCGATATTGTTGATTTAACTACAGAAGAAAACAAACTGCTAAAAATTCATAATGATATTTCTAATGCAATGGGAAATATGAGAAACGACAGTTTACTTTCGGTAAGCAGTAAGCAGTTCACCGATTCGCTTACTTATTTAATTAAGAACAACAACAGTACGTTGAATTATCCGTTTGAAAAATTGCAGAAAGAAAACGCTTTACAAATAGCAACTTCGGAAGATAAAAAACTCCGAGTTTACAGCTGGGATAATAATTCTGGTGGATCCATGCGTTTCTTTAATCAGATTTATCAGTTTGATGCCAATGGAAATATCATGGTTAATGAAAGTCTGGCATCAAATGATTCGCAAGCTTATTTTTCGAAGATTTATACCGTTCAAAATAAAAACAACGAAAGTATTTATCTGGTAATTTCAAATAGTATCCTTTCAAGTAAACATTCTGTTCAACATATTCATGCTTATAAAATTGGTACAGAAAATTTACAAAACGCAGCAGTTTTTAAAACAAAAAAGGAAACATTAAGTTCTATTTCGGTTGAGTTTGATTTTTTTAGTGTAGTTGACAGGCCTGAACGCCCAGTTGAATTAATTACGTTGGAGAACAATATTCTGAAAATCTCTTTGGTTGACGATAAACAAAATGTAACCAGCAAAAATTTAATTTACGAATGGAACGGTGATGTGTTTATATATAAAGGTGTAAAATAATGAAAGTAGAAAATGCTATTTAAAATATACTAATACCATTTCTTTATCTTCAACATTAAGCAACTCTATTTCATTTGAATAATCTTTTACAGCAGTAAAATATTTTTCAGTATTATTAGATTTCAAGGTTTGTTCAATTTTTACAACTCTATCTAGAAGATTAGATAAGCCTTTATCTTTTAAAAACACTTTAAATTTTTCAATTTCATCATAATTTATTTGGTTAGACATCTCTTTAATATTATCATCGCAATAAGCTAAACCAAATCCGTATGTACCAACAGCACTACCGCTTTCATAAGCTTTACAAGAAAGACAAAATGTTCCAAATTTTCCTTCAACCGATAAAAAAGTAGATTTCCTAAACGAGAAAAACAGAACAATACAGATTGGTAACAAAAGAAGAAACAGCCCTTTTAAAGAAGATATTTTCATAATATTATAAACATTTAATTGATTTCATATCAAATATATACAAAAAAAATTCAAACTAAACAGAAAACATTACTCATATAGAAAGTGTAATTTTCAAAAAATTAAATACAGTTAACCCATAGTGCATTATTAAACGAGATTAATTTTTAGGTTGTTAATATTTCTGTCGAATACAAATTTATTGAGATATTGAATGGTTGTAAGTGTTATAATTTTAGCTAAAATTCGGGTTTTAAATCCCTGAAAAGATTTAGCATAATTTCTTCTGATCATAAACTGGTCACAAAGTTGCGAGAATAAAGTTTCAATACGT
>Ga0233380_1000614_pt1 | contig 18103 bp, 16 predicted proteins | sample ElkDunMinimDraft_9_FD_191541 | JGI IMG/M metagenome (GOLD analysis project Ga0233380, IMG submission 191541) | Fecal eukaryotic communites from dung pellets of Tule Elk in California, USA - Elk Dung F36 | ecosystem: Host-associated > Mammals > Digestive system > Large intestine > Fecal | place... | reverse complement strand
CAAATCGACCGCTTTCGCAGTCCATCCGGCGGCACCGCCCGGTCCCGTCGCACACCCGATGACAACTCATCGTGCGGCTCCGGTATTCCAGCGCTCCGGCCTCAGGACTTTCGCCCCGTTTTCGTCCGTTCCGCGCTGACAGAGAGAAGATTACACAAGGCCCGGCGGGGCTCCAAATCGACCCCCCGAGGGCCCGGTGCCGGCCTGAGAACACCTCGGGCGCCCGCCCAGGAGTCACGCCGGCAGAGCCCAGTGGACCCGTACCCAAGCGCCTCGCTCGACCGGGAGCCGTCGCCGAACTCGCGGCAGGCCCCTGCGTAAGCGTGCAGTTCGGCGAGGACCAGGCGCAGCTGCCCGACGGCGCGGGCCTTAGTCCCGGCGTCCGCGGCGCAGGGCGAGCAGGCCGCGTACGCCGATCACCGCGACCAGGGTGCCGATGGCGAGCGACGCCGCGATGAGCAGGGCGTGCACCCAGAGGAACGCGGTGCCGGAGCCTTCGGCGATGCGGCCGGTGGACCAGGAGCGGGGGTCGTTCCAGATGGCGAGCGCGAAGCGGGGCCAGATGGCCCAGGTCCAGACGCCGACAGCGGCGAGGAAGAGCGACGACCAGCGAGAGAGCACCATGGCGGGCCAGTATGCCAGCGCGGACGGTTGACGCCGCCTGGTCGGGGAAGGGCTGGCGGGGATCCGCCCTTCGGCGGATATTTGACGCGTCAACAAATCCCGTGGGATAGTTGACGCGTCAAAGAAACAGGTTCGAGGGTTCGAACCGCGGGGAGGAACGACCATGCAGTTCGGAATCTTCAGCGTCGGAGACGTCACCACCGACCCGACCACCGGCCACACCCCCACCGAGGGCGAGCGGATCAAGGCGATCCTGACGATCGCCCAGAAGGCGGAGGAGGTCGGCCTCGACGTCTTCGCCACCGGCGAACACCACAACCCGCCCTTCGTGCCCTCCTCCCCGACCACCATGCTCGGTTACCTCGCGGCGAAGACGCAGCGGTTGATCCTCTCCACCGCGACCACGCTGATCACCACCAACGACCCGGTGAAGATCGCCGAGGACTTCGCGATGCTCCAGCACATCGCCGACGGGCGGATGGACCTCATGCTCGGCCGCGGCAACACCGGGCCCGTCTACCCCTGGTTCGGCCAGGACATCCGCAACGGCATCCCGCTGGCGATCGAGAACTACGCGCTGCTGCACCGCCTCTGGCGCGAGCGGGTCGTCGACTGGAAGGGCAAGTTCCGCACCCCGCTGCAGTCGTACACCTCCACGCCGGCGCCACTGGACGGCGTGCCGCCGTTCGTCTGGCACGGCTCGATCCGCAGCCCGGAGATCGCCGAACAGGCCGCGTACTACGGCGACGGGTTCTTCGCCAACCACATCTTCTGGCCCAAGGAGCACACCCAGCGGATGGTCGACCTCTACCGGCAGCGCTTCGCGCACTACGGCCACGGCAGCCCGGAGCAGGCGATCGTCGGCCTCGGCGGGCAGGTCTTCATGCGCCGCAACTCCCAGGACGCGGTCCGCGAGTTCCGCCCCTACTTCGACAACGCCCCCGTCTACGGCCACGGGCCGTCGCTGGAGGAGTTCACCTCGCAGACGCCGCTGACCGTCGGCAGCCCGCAGCAGGTCATCGACCGCACGCTGAGCTTCCGCGAGTACGTCGGCGACTACCAGCGCCAGCTCTTCCTGCTCGACCACGCCGGCCTGCCGCTGAAGACCGTGCTCGAGCAGCTCGACCTCCTCGGCGAGGAGGTGGTGCCGGTGCTGCGCAAGGAGTTCGCCGCCCGCCGCAAGCCCGGCGTGCCGGACGCCCCGACGCACGCCGCGCGCAAGGCCGTCGCGGCGGCGGCCCAGCCGGAGACCGGGCGATGAGCGCGCGTACGGTCGCGGTCGTCTCGGCCGGGCTGAGCGTGCCGTCATCGACGCGGCTGCTCGCCGACCAGCTGGCCGCCGCCACCGTGGAACAGCTCGCCCAGCAGGGCACCGACACCGCGGTACGCGTGATCGAGGTGCGCGACCTCGGGCACGACCTGGTGAACAACCTGCTGGCCGGGTTCCCGTCGGCGCAGCTGAGCGAGGCGATCGAGGCCGTCACCGGCGCCGACGCGCTGATCGCCGTCACGCCCATCTTCAGCGGCTCCTACAACGGGCTGTTCAAGTCGTTCTTCGACGTGCTGCCCCGCGACGCGATGGCCGACCTGCCGGTGCTGATCGCGGCCACCGGCGGCACGGCCCGGCACTCGCTGGCCCTGGAGTACGCGGTGCGGCCGCTCTTCGCGTACCTGCGGGCGCCGGTGGTGCCGACCGCGGTCTTCGCCGCCGCCGAGGACTGGGGCGGCGACGAGCAGGAGAGCACCCTGCGTACGCGGATCAACCGGGCGGCGGCCGAGCTGGCCGAGGAGATCCGGCGGCGGGAGCCCCGCAAGCCCGCCGGCCCGTTCGCGCTCTCGCGCAGCTTCGAGGAGCTCCTCGGCGGGGAGTGAGCCGCCACTCCCGGGCGGGAAACGCCGGCCCGGGAGCGGCGTGCCGCCCGCCGTCCCGGGCGGGGAGGCGTGTAAGCCGTCCCGGCCCGGGGAACTGGGCGCATGGAATCGCTGCTGGACCAGGCGTGGCTCGGCCAGGTCGTGAACCTGCTGGTCCGCATCGTGGAGACCTTCGGCGTGGTGATCGTCTTCCTCGGCGCCGTGATCGCCTTCGTCCGGTTCGTGCTCGTCGCCGTGCAGACCCGCAACGCCCAGAACTTCACCCGGGTACGCCTCGGTCTCGGCCGCTATCTGGCGCTCGGGCTGGAGTTCCAGCTCGCCTCGGACATCCTGCGTACCGCCCTCGCCCCCGCCCTGCGTGACCTGGCGGCGCTGGCCGCCATCGCCGCCATCCGGACCGGGTTGAACTACTTCCTCGGCCGCGAGATCCGACAGGAGCACTCCGAGCTGCGTCCGGAGCGCACCAGCGAGCGGGGCGACCGGGCGGGCCGGGGCATTCCCGGGGGCACGGATCCGAGCGAGGCTTCGGCCGGGGCGGTCTGAGGTGCCGGCGTACGCGACGCTGCTCCACACCGCCGCGCTCCTGGTGGTGCTGGCCGGCCTCGTCGCCGGCGTGATCGTCCTGGTGCGCCTGCGCGACCTGCTCGCCGCCCTCCGCACGGGTCTGGACTTCTGGCTCGCCGCCAGCCTGCTCACGCTCAGCGCCCCACCGAGCCCACGGGAGCTCATCGCCACCGCGGTGATCATCGCGGTGCAGCAGCTGCTCGGCTGGGCCGTCGAGCACCGCCCGGTCACCTTCGGGGACCTTTTCAGCCGGCGGAGGCGAAGACCTGATCCCGGGCCGTGAACCGGCTGCCCGCCAACCGGCAGGGCCTCGCGGACGGCCCGGCGCTGGGCGTACGGCGGTGTCCGGGTGCTCGTATCCTTCTCCACGGTTCACATCGCCCCGGGGGAAGGAGTCTGGTGAGCAACCCGACAGAGACGCTGGAGTTCCAGGCGGAGGCGCGTCAGCTGCTGCAGCTGATGGTGCACTCGATCTACTCGAACAAGGACATCTTCCTGCGCGAGCTGATCTCCAACGCTTCCGACGCCCTCGACAAGCTGCGCCTCGAGTCGCTGGTGAACAAGGAGCTGGAAGTCGACACCAGCGACCTGCACATCACCATCGAGGCCGACCGGGAGCAGCGGACGCTGACCGTACGGGACAACGGCATCGGCATGTCCCGCGACGAGGTAGTCGCGCTGATCGGCACGATCGCCAAGTCCGGCACCGGCGAGCTGCTGCGCAAGCTGAAGGAGTCCAAGGACGCCGGTGCCTCCCAGGAGCTCATCGGCCAGTTCGGCGTCGGCTTCTACTCGACCTTCATGGTCGCCGACCGGGTCGTGCTGGTGACCCGCCGCGCCGGGCAGACCGAGGGGGTGCGCTGGGAGTCGGCCGGCGAGGGGACGTACGAGATCTCCGCCGTCGCCGACGCGCCGCAGGGCACCTCGGTCACTCTGCACCTCAAGCCGGCAGACACCGAGGACAACCTCTTCGACTACGCCGACGAGTGGAAGATCCGCGAGATCGTCAAGCAGTACTCGGACTTCATCGCCTGGCCGATCCGGATGAGCGTGGAGCGCCCCGGCGAGAACGACGAGACGACCACCGAGGTCCAGACGCTGAACTCGATGAAGGCGCTCTGGGCCCGCTCGCGCGACGAGGTCGCCCAGGACGAGTACAACGAGTTCTACAAGCACGTCGCGCGTGACTGGGCCGATCCGCTCGAGACGATCCACATGAAGGCCGAGGGCACCTTCGAGTACGAGGCTCTGCTCTTCATCCCGTCGCACGCCCCGGCGGACCTGTTCATGCGTGAGGGCAGGCGCGGCGTGCAGCTCTACGTCAAGCGCGTCTTCATCATGGACGACTGCGACGCGCTGATGCCGGACTACCTGCGCTTCGTCAAGGGTGTGGTCGACGCCCACGACCTGTCGTTGAACATCTCCCGGGAGATCCTGCAGCAGGACCGGCAGATCCGCATCGTCCGGCGCCGCCTGGTCAAGAAGGTCCTCACCACCATCAAGGAGATGCAGGCCAAGGAGCCGCAGCGGTACCGCACGCTCTGGACCGAGTTCGGCCGGGCGATCAAGGAGGGCCTGCTCGACGACGTCGACAACCGGGAGACGCTGCTCGACCTGATCTCGGTCGCCTCCACGCACGACCCGGAGGAGCCGACCACCCTGCGCGGGTACGTCGAGCGCATGAAGGACGGCCAGAGCGACATCTACTACGTCACCGGCGAGTCCCGCTCGATGATCGAGAACTCGCCGCACATGGAGGCGTTCCGCGCCAAGGGCTACGAGGTGCTGCTGCTGACCGACCCGGTCGACGAGGTCTGGGTCGAGCAGGTCGGCCAGTACGACGGCAAGCCGCTGCAGTCGATCGCCAAGGGCCAGGTGGACCTGGACGGCGGCGACGACGCGGAGCAGGAGCCGGAGCGCGAGCAGCAGCGCAAGGACTTCGCCGACCTGCTGAGCCTGCTCGGCGAGCAGCTCGCCGGCGAGGTCAAGGAGGTGCGACTCTCCTCCCGCCTGACCACCTCGCCGGCCTGCATCGTCGGTGACGACCAGGACCTGACCCCGACGCTGGAGAAGCTCTACCGGGCGATGGGGCAGGAGCTGCCGCAGATCAAGCGGATCCTGGAGCTCAACCCGGGCCACCCGCTGGTCACCGGGCTGCGCGAGGTCCATTCCGCCGGCGCCGACCCGGCGGCGCTGGCCGAGACCGCGGAGCTGATCTACGGGATGGCGCTGCTCGCCGAGGGCGGCGAACTGAAGGACCCGGCCCGCTTCACCCGGCTGCTCGCCGACCGGCTGGCCCGCACGCTGTAGGACCCCCGGTTCCGCAACTGGTCCACGGTGGGGGACGACCTGTGCGGTCGTCCCCCACCGCTGTTTCCGCAAATGCCCGGAAAACTACACATCTCGGGCCTAATCTGACGGGATGGAGAACGGAAAGCGGTACGCCTCCGAACTGATCGGCACCTTCATCCTGGTCTTCTTCGGCGCCGGCAGCGCGGTCGTCGCCCTGAAGACCGGCGGTGTGATCGTGGTGGCGCTCGCATTCGGACTGACCCTGCTGGCGCTGGTCTACGTCTTCGGGCCGGTCTCCGGCTGCCACGTGAATCCCGCGGTGACCCTCGGCGCCCTGCTGACCGGCCAGATCTCACTGGTCGGCGCGGCCTGCTACTGGGTCGCCCAGTTCATCGGCGGCATCGCCGCCGGGGCCCTGCTGCGGCTGCTGACCGGCTGGGGCGGCGTCCCCGACGAGACCGGCTCGCTCGGCGCGAACTCCTACGGAAACACCATCAACCTCGGTGGCACCTTCGTCGTCGAGATCGTGCTCACCTTCCTCTTCGTACTGGTCGTGCTGGCGGTCACCAGCCGCTCCGAGCAGGTCGGCATCACCGGCCTGGCGATCGGCCTGGCCCTGGGCGCCTGCCACCTGGTCGCGGTCAACCTCGACGGCACCTCGGTCAACCCGGCCCGCTCGCTCGGCCCGGCGCTCTTCGCCGGCGGCACACCGCTGTCGCAGGTCTGGGTCTTCATCGTCGCCACCCTCGTCGGCGGCGCGCTGGCCGCGCTCGCCTCGCCGCTGGTGCTGCACAAGGCCCGGCACGGCCGCAGCAAGGCCGAACCGCTGACCCCCTGAGCCGTTGAACCCCTGCGCTTCTCAGAGCTGCCCGCCCGGCGCGAGGTAGCGGTAGCCGGCGTCGGTCTCCTCGGCCAGCCAGCCGTTGATGCTGCTCAGGCCGCGTTCGTTGAGCTGCCCGTCGTGGATGCCGATCGTCCGTTGCGGGGCGACCGCGTTGACGAAATCGATCGCTTCGGTCAGCTTCAGCCAGGACGCCTGCAACGGCACCAGCAGCGTCTCGACCGGCTGCCCGGGCAGGTGCAGGGAGTCGCCCGGGTGGTAGAGGACGTCGTCGACGACGTACCCGAGGTTGGCGCAGTCGGGTTTGCCGCCGTGGATGGTGGCGTGCCGCCCGCCGACGGCGCGGATCCGGAACCCGGCGGCGGTGAACTCCTCGCCGGCTGCCACCCCGATGACGTCAAGGCGCGGGATCACCGCCGCCGCCGGGGCGTACACGGGTACGCCGAGGCCGGCGAGCCGCAGTACGTCGACGTGGTCGGTGTGCTCGTGGGTGACCAGCACCGCGTCCGCTCCGGTCAGCGCCCTCGGCTCGCTCCAGCAGCCCGGATCGATGACCAGCACCCGGCCGTCACGTTCCAGCCGTACGCAGGAATGGGTGTACTTCGTGACCCGCACCCGACGGAAGCTACCCGCACCGCCGGCACCCCGCTACCCGCTCGCACCCTGGAGGGCACCGCAGGTGCGGACGGCAAAGGATTAGAGCGGTATCCGACGGGTAGCCGCTGACCTCACCGAACGAGGGGGTCGGCACATGTCGCAACGGCACACCGCACTGCGTTCCCTGCACGATCTGGGGCTGGCCGCCTGGTTCGGCGGCACCCTGATGGGGGCGATCGGCGTCAACGGCGCCGCCGCCAAGTACGCCGAGCCACGGCAGCGTCTGCGGCTGGCGTCGAAGGGCTGGTCGCGCTGGACACCGGTCAACGCGGCGGCGATCGGAAGTCATCTGATCGGCGCGACCGGGGAACTCGTCACCGAGAGCCCGCGGGTCGCCCTGCAGTCCGGCGTCGGGAAGATGAGCATCGCCAAGGCCGGACTCACCGCTGCCGCGCTCGGCACCACCGCGTACAGCCGGATGCTCGGCAAGCGCATCGAACAGGCCGACGGGATGGCCAGCGAAGGCATCACCGAACCCGGCGAAGAGTCCCAGCAGATCGCCTCCGAACAGCGTCAGCTGAAGGTCCTCCAGTGGGCGATCCCCGTCCTGACCGGGGCACTGATCATCGTCACGGCGCTCGCCGGCGAACAGCAGAAGCCCCGGCAGGTGGTCAAGGGCGTCTTCAAGCAGGCCCGCAAGGCGAGCAAGCCCAGCAACATGCGACGGGTCGCCCAGCTCATCCAGCACGCCCGCTGAGCCCACGGAATGCCCGGTGCCCGGCAAGGTGCGCAAGTCGGGCGGGTAGGCAAGAACCTGTAAGCGGCTCCGGTCCCCTCGCGGGAGCCGGAGCCGCCTACTCGGTCGGCGCTGTTCACAGGTCGACCGAAGCCGCCGCGGTCGGGCGGCCGTCGACGGTCAGTCGGTGGCGCGCAGGCGTTCCCACTCGGCGCGGCGCAGTGCCTGCTGCTCCGGGTCGGGCACCGGCAGCGAGGCCAGCAGCCGCCGCGTGTACGGGTGCTTCGGCGCGCCGAGCACCTCCTCGCCCGTACCCTCCTCGACCAGCTTGCCGCGGTAGAGCACGGCGATCCGGTCGGCGAGCATGTCGACAACGGCCAGGTCGTGGCTGATGAAGAGCGCCGCGAAGCCGAGTTCGCGCTGGAGTTCGTCGAAGAGCTCCAGCACCCGGGCCTGCACCGAGACGTCCAGTGCCGAGGTCGGCTCGTCGGCGATCAGCAGCTCCGGGTCGAGCGCCAGCCCGCGGGCCAGGCTCGCCCGCTGCCGCTGGCCGCCGGAGAGTTCGTGCGGGAACCGGTCGCCGTACGCCTTCGGCAGCTGGACGGCCTCCAGCAGCTCGTCGACGCGAGGCCGGGCGGCGCGGGGGTCCTTGGCCCGGCCGTGCACGATCAGCGGTTCGGCGACCGCCTCGGCGATGGTCAGCAGCGGGTTGAAGCTGGAGGCCGGGTCCTGGAAGACGAACCCGATCTTTTCCCGGACCGGCCGGAAGCGCCGCTCCTTGACGCCGTTCATCTCCGTGCCGAGCACCTTCAGCGAGCCACCGGTGACCTTGGTCAGGCCGGCGATGGCCCGGCCGGTGGTGGTCTTGCCGCTGCCGCTCTCACCGACCAGGCCGAGCACCTCGCCGGGGCGGATGCTGAAGCTGATCCCGGCGACGGCGGTGAAGTCCGGCTTGCGCATCCGGCCGGGGAAGACGATGCGCAGGTCCCGGGCCTCGACCACCGGCGCCGAGTCGGCCCAGCCCGCCGGGCGGCGTCCGGCGCGCTCCTGCGCCCGGGCCGTGCCGGTGCCCAGCCGCGGCACCGCGGCGAGCAACTGCCGGGTGTACGGGTCCTGCGGCGCCGAGAAGATCGTCTTGACGTCGGCCTGCTCGACGATGCGGCCCTGGTACATCACGGCCACCCGGTCGGCGAGGTCGGCGACAACGCCCATGTTGTGGGTGATCAGCACGATCGCGGTGCCGAACTCGTCGCGGCAGCGGCGCAGCAGGTCGAGGATCTCGGCCTGCACGGTGACGTCCAGCGCGGTCGTCGGCTCGTCGGCGATGATCACGCCGGGGTCGAGGACGAGCGCCTGGGCGATGACGATGCGCTGCTTCTGCCCGCCGGAGAACTGGTGCGGGTAGTGGTCGACGCGCTGCTCCGGGTCGGGGATGCCGACCCGGCGGAGCACGTCGATCGCCTTGGCGCGGGCCTGCGCGCGGCTGTACTTGCCGTGCGCGCGCAGCCCTTCGATGATCTGCCAGCCGACCGGGTAGACCGGGTTGAGCGCCGTCGAGGGCTCCTGGAAGACCATCGCGGCGTCCCGGCCGCGGACCGCGGCCAGCTCGCTGCCGCTCAGCGTCGCCACGTTCCGCTCGCTCTTGCCGTCCTTGCTGGAGAGCACCACCGCGCCGCGGACGGTCGCGGTCTCGGGCAGCAGCCCGAGGATGCTGCGCGAGGTGACCGTCTTGCCGCTGCCGCTCTCGCCCACGACCGCGAGCACCTCGCCGGCGGCGACGGAGAGGCTGACGTCGCGTACCGCGGCGACGGTGCCGTGGTCGGTGGCGAACGAGACCGACAGGTCCCTGATGTCGACGACGCCGCTCATGCCTGTGCCCCCTTGTCGTCGGTCGGTTCGAGGCCGGCGAGCCCGGCCGGTCCGGCGGTCTGCGCGCCACCGGGCACGACGCTGGTCTCGGCGACCTCGCCGCCGTCGTCGCCGCGGCGGCGGGTGCGCAGCCGCGGGTCGGCCAGGTCGTTGAGGCTCTCGCCGACCAGGGTCAGACCGAGCACGACCAGCACGATCGCCAGGCCCGGGAAGACGGCGGTCCACCAGACGCCACTGGTGACGTCCGAGATCGCCTTGTTCAGGTCGAAGCCCCACTCGGCGGCGGCGGTCGGCTCGATGCCGAAACCGAGGAAGCCCAGGCCGGCGAGGGTGAGGATCGCTTCCGAGGCGTTCAGGGTCAGGATCAGCGGCAGCGTCCGGGTGGCGTTGCGCAGCACGTGCCGGGTCATGATCCGCCCGTGCCCGGCACCGATCACCCGCGCCGACTCGACGAACGCCTCCGACTTGATCCGGACCGTCTCGGCGCGCACCACCCGGAAGTACTGCGGCACGAAGACCACGGTGATCGAGATGGCCGCGGCGACGATGCCGCCGTAGAGGCTGGACTGGCCACCGCTGATGACGATCGCCATGACGATCGCCAGCAGCAGCGACGGGAAGGCGTAGATGGCGTCGCAGACGACGACGAGCACCCGGTCGAGCCAGCCGCCGAAGTAGCCGGAGAGCAGACCGAGCAGCACGCCGAGGAAGAGCGAGAAGACGAGCGCCACGACGATCACCATCAGCGCCGTACGCGAACCCCAGATCACCCGGGATGCCACGTCGTAGCCACCGACGGTGGTGCCGAGCCAGTGCTCGGCGGAGGGGCCCAGCTGCGCACCGAACGGGCCGGCGGAATCACGCAGCTGGTTGTAGCCGTACGGCGCCAGCAGCGGCGCGAAGAGGGCGGTCAGCAGGAACAGGCCGGTCAGCACGAGGCCGGCGACGAGCATTCCACGCTGCAGGCCGACGCTCTGGCGGACCTGCCGTACGACGGGCAGCCGCTGCCACAGCGGCGGGTGCGCCGGCGTGGTGGTCTTGGCGGTGGTGGCCATCTCAGTACCTCACCCGGGGATCGATGATGGCGGCGATGACGTCGACGACGAAGTTGGTCACCGCGACGATGACCGCGAGCATCGCGACCATGCCCTGCACGGCGACGAAGTCCCGGGCCTGGAGGTACTGGACGAGCTGGAAGCCCAGTCCCTTCCACTCGAAGGTCGTCTCGGTGAGCACGGCGCCACCCATGAGCATGGCGATCTGCATGCCGATGACGGTGATGATCGGGATCAGGGCGGGGCGGTAGGCGTGCTTGCGCAGCAGCCGCCGCTCGCTGACACCGCGGGAGCGGGCCGCCTCGACGTAGCCGGTGCCGAGGGTGCCGATCACGTTGGTGCGGACCAGCCGCAGGAAGACCCCGGCGGTGAGCAGGCCCAGGGCGACCGCGGGCAGCACGGCGTGCAGGAGCACGTCGGAGATGATCGCGCCGTCGCCGGTGCGGATCGCGTCGACCAGGTAGATGCCGGTGCGGCTGTCAAGGACACGCTGCATCCGGATCTCGGTGCCGGTGGAGGCGCGGCCGGCGACCGGCAGCCAGCCGAGTTCGACGGCGAAGACCAGCTTGAGGATCAGTCCGAAGAAGAAGACCGGGGTGGCGTAGCAGAGGATCGCGAAGACCCGCAGCACCGCGTCGGGCAGGCGGTCACGCAGGTAGGCGGCGCGGCGGCCGAGCGGGATACCGACGGCGAAGGCCACGATCAGCGCGTAGAAGGCGAGTTCGAGGGTGGCCGCACCGTAGGTGGTGAGGACCTCGGTGACCGGCCGGTTGTCGCTGAGCGTGGTGCCGAAGTCGCCGCGCAGGATGCCGCTGAGGTAGTCCCAGTACTGCACCAGCAGCGGCCGGTTGTAACCGGCGGCCTCGATGCGTTCGGCGAGTTGGTCCGGCGTCAGCCGTCCGCCCAGGGCCGCGGTGATCGGGTCACCGGTGAGGCGCATGACGAGGAAGACCGTCGTCACGAGGATGAGTACGGTCGGGATGATCAGCAGGAAGCGCACCAGGAGGTAGCGCCCGAGTCCACTGCCACCGCTCTTGCGGGCCGCCGGTGCGGCGGGTGGCGCCTGTGGCCCGGTACCGGGTTCGGCCGGCTCCGTCGTCGTGCTCGTCATGTCACTCCACCAAATCCGGGTGGTCGGCACGTCCGGACCGGCTCCGCGGCAGCCCCTTGTGGGGGCCACCGCGGGCGGCCGGTCCGGACGTGCCGGCCGTTACGAGATCAGTTGCGGCTCAGGGCGCCGTAACGGAACTTGAAGGAGGCGTCGAGGGTGGTGTCGGCGCCGGCGATGTCGGTTCCGGTGATCGCCACCTGCGCACCCTGCAGGTACGGCAGCGTGGAGAGGTCACCGGCGACGGTCTCCTGGATCTGCTCGATCAGCTTCTGCCGCTGCGCAGCGTCCGGCGTGGTGCCCTGCTGGGCGACCAGCTTCTGCACCTCGGCGCTGTCGTAGCCGTTGACCAGGAAGTTGTCCGCACCGAAGAACGGGGTCAGGTAGTTGTCGGCGTCGGAGTAGTCCGGGAACCAGCCGAGCTGGTAGGCCGGGTACACGTCGGTGACGCGGTCCTTGGAGTACTGCACCCACTCGGTGGTCTGCAGGTCGACCTTGAACAGGCCGCTGGACTCCAGCTGGTCCTTGATCAGCGCGTACTCGTCACCGGAGGACGGGCCGTAGTGGTCGTTGGAGTACTGCAGGCTCAGCGTGACCGGGGTCTGCACGCCGGCGTCGGCCAGCCGCTGCTTGGCCTTGTCGGCGTCCGCGCCGCCCTGGCCGTTGCCGTAGAGACCCTTGAGCGACTCGGTGGCGCCGGTCAGGCCCTCCGGAACGAAGGAGTAGAGCGGGCTGTAGGTGCCCTTGTAGACCTGCTTCGACAGCTCGTCACGGTCGATCAGGTCGGCGACCGCCTGCCGGACCGCGAGGGCCTTCTTGGCGTCCGCGTCGGCGGTCTTGGCGCCGTACGGCTGGGTGTTGAAGTTGAAGACGATGTAGCGGATCTCGCCGCCGGGGCCGTCGACAACCTTGACCTTGTCGTTGCCGCGCAGGTCCTCGACGTCAGTGGCCGAGAGGCTGCGGAACGCCACGTCGATGTTGCCCTGCTGGATGTCCAGCTTCAGGTTCGACGCGTCGGCGTAGTACTTGACGTTGATCTCCTTGGTCTTCGCGGCGCCCAGGATGCCCTGGTAGCCGTCGAAGGCCTCGTACGACACGAGGTTGTTCATGTCGTAGCCGGTGATCTTGTACTGGCCGGCGAAGGCGTTGCCCTTGACGATGTCGGCGTCCGAGGTCAGCGCGTCGGCGGCGAAGACGTCCTCGTCCACGATCGGACCGGCCGGGCTGGCCAGGATCTGCGGGAAGGTCTGGTCGTTGCCGCTCTTGAGGTTGAACACGACAGTGGTGTCGTCGACGACCTCGGTGCTCGCCAGGTTGCCCAGCAGCGACGCGGGGCCGTTGTCGTGGGCGATGGCGACCTGCCGGTCGAAGCTGAACTTCACGTCCGAGGAGGTGAGGTCGTTGCCGTTGGCGAACTTCAGCCCGGCCTTGAGCTTGACCTGGTACTTGGTCGGCTCCACGAACTCGGCCGACTCGGCGATGTCCGGCTTGACGTCGGCGCTGCCGATCGGGGTGTTCAGCAGGAACGGGTAGACCTGGTTCATCACGGCGAAGGAGCCGTTGTCGTACGAACCGGCGGGGTCGATGGTGAGGATCTTGTCGCTGGTGCCGATGGTGAGGACACCATCCTCACCCGCGCTGTCGGAGCTGCCGCCGCAGGCGGACAGCACCAGGGCCGTCGCTGCGACGCCCGCCACGGCGGCGATGCGCCGGCGGCTGTTCGAACCGGAACTCATTCGCGTTACCTCGTCTGGATACGCGCGCACCGCGGACGCCATTTCCGGCGCATGCGGACGCCTTGGGTCAACTGGAGAAAAACTCCCCAACTGTCGACCGGACGCTAGACCCGCCCCTCGGGGGTGAGGCGCAGCGCTGTCCCGCATCGTGGCGCCTGTCACGCCTTGTTCTCGCTGCGTGCGAGGGCCGCACGCTCACGCCCTCCCAAGCTCCGTCTCACAAGTTGAGACAACATTCACCGTCAAGATCTTTGCCGTTCCGTGTTCAAATCATCGCAATCACTGCATTTGCGGCTGGCGACATTGACGCCGCCCGCGCGAGCGGTCCGGCTCTCCGGGACCGCGGCGCGTGACGTCCGGGCGGGGCCCGGGACGGCCTGATCCGGCACCGGGATGCGCCGAAAAGGGGAAGCCATCCCGGATTCGATCTGGGTAGATTCGGCGCACGTCGATCTTGGAGGATGATTCGTGCGACGTACCCTGGCGGCGCTCATCACAAGCGCCGTACTCATTCCCATCGCGGTAACGGCGCTTCCCGGCACCGCTTCCGCCGCCACAAACACCCTGACCGTGCACGTCTACGGTCGAGACGGCGCGAAGGTCAAGACGAAGGTGTCGGTCGTCAACCTGAGCACCAACTCGACGTACAAACTGACCTCCGGCGAGGCCCGGAAACTGCCCAAGGGCAGCTACGTCGCCCTGGCCAATATCCGCTCCGCCGACGGCATCAACACGCTCGGCGGCCGTACCGTAAAGGTCTCCGGCAGGAGCAAGACCAGCATCGACGCCCGTAAGGGGCGACGGATGACGGTCGCCCCGAGTCCCGCCGCGCCCGACGGGAGCGGCCTGTCGGTCGGCGCCCGCATCTGCGCCCGGAACACCACGTCGGCCGCGGTGGAGGCATTCACCAATCCCGGCAAGCTCTACCTGATCCCGAACAGCTCGACGAACCTGCGCTTCGCCTACACGGCGAACTGGAACGAGTCCACGGCGACCAACGAGCGCGCCTCGTATGTCGTCGCCGGGCAGACGAAGGGGGTCCCCTCCGGCTTCAAGCGCAGCATCAAGCGCTCCAGCCTGGCGGCGGTCACCATGAACGTCCGCAAGGGGCCGGCAATCAACCCGAACGTCGACATCAGCGCGCGGGTCCCATCGGGCGGTTGTGCCGGCAACATGGGGTCGGGCCTGGAGAACGACCAGGCGCCATACCGGCACAAGACCTACCTCTCCGCCGGCAAGTGGATGCTCGAGGCCTACAGCTACTCCGCATTCCAGTGGCGGGAGATCTCGCTCGAAAAGGGCAAGAGCTACAGCCAGACGTTCTACCGCTCCGCGTGGGCGCCCGACGCTCGCCTGCCGTACGTCCTGGACGGAAAGCTGAGCTACCGCACCGACGCGATGTTCCAGGACCCCGGCTTCCCTGACCGTCCGTACTCGTCGGGCAGCAACTACTACAGCGCCAACTGCTGCTCCAGGTCGGTGGTGACGCTGACCAAGGGCGGCAAGGTCCTCAAGAAGCAGACGCGCACCGAGTGGGGCGCCGACCGGACCGACTTCCGGTACCGGCTCTCCTCGTCCGGCTGGTACGGGCTGACCATCGACGCCAAGCGCTACCACCCGGAACTCGACGTGCCGTCGGATCTGCTCTCCAACCGCACGACCGCCCGCTTCCGCTTCTATGCCAACCCGAAGAAGGACCTCGCGGCCGGGGTCTTCCTGCCCCGCTTCGTTCCCGCCGGGCTCGACCTGCACAACAGCGCCAAGCCGGGCAGCACCACCGGCGTCAGCCTCACGCTGCACCGCCCCAGCGCCTACCCGGACGTCAAGACGCCCGCCATCAAGGTCAAGACGGTCACGGCCTGGGCGTCGTACGACAACGGCAAGACCTGGAAGAAGGTCGGCGTCAAGAAGTCCGGCAGCAAGTGGGTCGTCACGGTCAAGAACCCGGCCTCGGGTTACGTCACCCTCCGCACCAAGGTGACCGACACCAAGGGCAACTCCTCCGACGTCACCGTCTACCGCGCCTACCGGATCGGCTGATCCCGCACGCGCACGGGATCGGGCCGCCTCCGGCAACGGGGGCGGCCCGAACCCTTTCGGAAAAACGGATCATCGTCGCTCCACTGATCGGCCCAATCCCACCGACCGCCGGGAAGAGGGACACCACCCCTGATTCGATCTTGATAGATTTCGCGCACGTCGATCCTGGAGGATGATTCATGCGACGTACGCTGGCGGCGCTCACCACGACCGCCGAGATCACGGGACGTGACGACACGACGGTCCTGGGTGGCCGTACCGTCAAGGTCTCCGGATCCAGCTCGACCGTCATCGACGGCCGCAAGGACAAGCCCTTCCAGGTGTCGCTCAACCCGGCCGCCACCGAACCCGAGACCTCGATCAGGGCACGAATCTGCGCCGGCGGCCAGTTCCTGCTGGAAAGCAATGCCGCGTCGGCCTGATCCGGCACGCGCACGCCCGGGCCGCCCTCGACGAACGAGGGGCGGCAGCGCACCGGCGCCCGGCCCTGCGACCAGGGCCGGGCGTCGTCGGGTTGGACCGCAGCGCAGCAGCCGCGCGCGCTGCGATCCGCGCAGAGCAATCTCCAGTCCGCACCAGACATAGGGACACACGTGCGACGCACCTCAGCGATCATCACGTCAGCCGCTCTTCTGACATCGCTCGCGATAACGGCCGCCCCGGGCGCAGCCGCTGCCGCGACGAACACCCTGACCGTGACCACCATCGACCGCACCGGCGCCAAGGTCCGGGCACAGGTGGTCGCCACGAACCTCAAGAACGGGGGGACCTACGACCTGACCGGCGGCCGGTCCCGATCCCTGCCGCGCGGCACCTACGTGGTGACGACGACGATCCGAGAGAACGGCTCGTTGGCCGAGACCGTCGGAGCCCGTACGGTCAAGGTCTCCGGTTCCAGCGCCACCACCGTCGACGCCCGCAAGGGGCGCCCGGTGAAGGTCTCTCTCGACCGGTCGCCGGGACCGGCCACCCGGGTGACGGCCGCGATCTGCGTCGCCGGAGAGGACTGGACAGGACGCGCCGCTGCCATCTCCGACCACGGCAACGTCTACGTCGTGCCGAACTCCTCCGCCAACCTCCGCTTCGCCTACCAGGGGCACTGGGAGCAGTGGTCGAAGGACCGGAAGAACAGGTGGGTCGTCGACAGCCACCTCGTCGCGGGTTCGACGAAGGGCGTACCGGCCGGCGTGAACCGCACCTTCGCCGTCTCCAAGCTGGCCCGGCTCACCACCCAGATCCGCTCCGGCGCCACCCGCGGGCACATCAACAGCGCGATTCTGGACAACAAGGCGGGCGGATGCCTCGGCACCCTGAGCGCGCATCTGTGGAACGAAGAAGGGCCGGTCACCCTCAATACCCACGTCTCCCCGGGCAAGTGGAACACCCAGGTGACCAACGAGAGCACCAGCAGGAACTACGGCGCCTACAACCGCACCCGCACCATGGAGAGCGGCAAGAGCTACTCCGAGGCCGTCTTCCCCGCCGCCTTCGCCCCGGGCGGAAAGATTCCCGTGGTCAACAGCAAGCGGCTCAGGTACCACACCGGGGCCCTCTTCCACAGCCCAGCCGGTTACGACGTGAGCGGCGCGGCGGTGGTGAAGCTGACGAAGGGCGGCAAGACCCTCAAGCGGCAGACCCGGGGGTACGGGGCCGAGTTCAACTACTCGATGAAGTCCGCCGGCTGGTACGGCCTCACCGTCGACGCGAAGCGCACGGCGCCGGGCGCGAGCTACCCCGGCACCCTTCTCTCCAACCGCACGATCAGCAAGTTCCGCTTCTACGCCAACCCGGCCAAGGACCAGCACGTGCCGGCCCACACCGTCACGATCGCCCCGCGGAACCTGGACATCACCAACACGGCCACGCCGGGCAGCACCACCCGGGTCGAGCTCACCGTGCGCCGCCAGCACTCCGGGTACGACGTGCCGCTGACCCGCTCCACCGTCAAGTCGGTGGTCGCGTACGTCTCGGTCGACCACGGCAAGACCTGGAAGAAGGCCACTCTCAGCAAGTCCGGCGGCAAGTGGGTGACCAGCGTCAAGAACCCCGGTTCGGGCTACGTCAGCCTGCGTACCAAGGTCACCGACACCAAGGGCAACAGCTCCGAGACGATCGTCTACCGGGCGTACAGGATCGCCTGATCCTGTACGCCGACGGCGACCCCCTGGCCCTCGATGTCAGGGGGTCGTCGCGTCCCCGGCGCCGGCCGCCCGGCCGGTCCACTCCGGCGCCAGCAGCGACCAGACCTCGGTGTCGTGCCGCACCCCCCGGTACGGGAACTGCTCCCGCAGCACCCCGTCCAGGCGCATCCCCAGCCGCTGCGCGACGTTGCGGCTGGCAGTGTTCTCGAAGCGGGTCTGCCACTCGATGCGGTGGATGCCCCGCACTCGCACCGCCCAGTCGATCAGGTGCCCGGCAGCCCGGGTGATCAGGCCCCGGCCCTGCCCCGCCGGTTCCAGCCAGCAGCCCAGCTCACAGGTGCCGGCGGCGGCGTTGAAGGCGACGAACATGACCCCGCCGACGAGTGTGCCGTCGAGCCAGATCCCGTAGAGCCGACCGGTGTCGGCGGCGTGCCGGTCGGCGTACCGCTGCAGGGTGGTGCGGGCGGATTCCAGGTCGGTGCTCAGCGTCGCCCACGGCACCCACGGGTCGACGGTGGCGCGGGCCCGGTCGATGTGCGCGAGGAACTCCTCGGCGTGCCACGGCTCCAGCGGGCGCAGCTCGGCGCCGTCGCCGAGATCGATTGCGAACATCAGCGCACCGTATCGC
>Ga0233380_1000612_pt1 | contig 18110 bp, 17 predicted proteins | sample ElkDunMinimDraft_9_FD_191541 | JGI IMG/M metagenome (GOLD analysis project Ga0233380, IMG submission 191541) | Fecal eukaryotic communites from dung pellets of Tule Elk in California, USA - Elk Dung F36 | ecosystem: Host-associated > Mammals > Digestive system > Large intestine > Fecal | place... | reverse complement strand
CATCACCTCTTCTTCAATGAAGTGGTTGTGCGTGTAGTCAACCAAGCCCTCCAGCACTTCAGCCAGGGTGGTGCGCGCAGGGGCGGGCTTGCCCAGCTCATCGTGCAAAGCGTTGATCAATTCCACCAGGACTTGGTGCTGCGCATCGATCTTGGGGATGCCCAGCATGAGTGCGCTGGACCAGGGTATGAAGGACATGAAGCCTCCTTGCGGGAGTGGTGTAGGTGAGGGTGCAGCCGTTGCCAGCGCAAAGAGCTGTACAGAATGCATAAAGCCCGAGCGCCCACCAATGGGTAAAGTGGCGTGTTGCTGGGGATGTCTGATAAAAATCAAACACTTAATAAGGGGCTGTCGTGTGCGGCCCACGTAAATCCGTATGCACGCTCGCTTTCAGCGCCGACAGAGCGCGAGATAATTGCGCACCTCCGCGCTGGGGGTTGTCAGACCTCACACAGAATGTTTATGTCTTCTCAGAACGCACTTCCCCTTGATATCGTCATCATGGCTGCCGGCAAAGGCACCCGCATGAAAAGCCGTTTGCCCAAGGTGCTGCAAAAGCTGGCAGGGCGTGCGTTGCTGCAGCATGTGCTGGATACGGCAGTGCAATTGCAGGCGCGTTCGGCGGTGGTGATTACAGGGCATGGCGCGCCAGAGGTAGAGGCTGCCATCAGCCAGTGCAGCAGTGCGAAAGCTGGGGTGGAGTTGAAATTTGTGCGCCAGGAGCAGCAACTGGGCACCGGCCATGCTGTGCAGCAGGCGGTACCTGCCCTGGCCGATGACGGCATGGTGATTGTGCTGTCGGGCGATGTGCCGCTGACGCAGGCGCAAACGCTGCATGATCTGGTGCAGGCTGCAGACGGCTCGCGCATGGCATTGCTGACCGTGGCGCTGGACAACCCCACCGGGTATGGCCGCATCGTGCGCAACGCGGCTGGCACGGTGCAACGCATCGTCGAGCAAAAAGACGCCAGCGACGCTGAGCGCGCCATCCACGAAATTTACAGCGGCATCATGGCCGTGCCCGCCAGACGCCTGGCGCAATGGCTGGCGCAACTGAACAACCACAACGCCCAGGGCGAGTACTACCTCACCGATATCGTTGCCATGGCGGTGGCAGACGGGGTGGACGTGGTGGCGCACCGTATCAGCGATGCGGTGCAGGTGGCAGGCGTGAACAGCCCGCTGCAACTGGCCGAGCTGGAGCGGGCCCACCAGCTGCGCCAAGCCAGCCATTACATGGAGCAGGGCGTGCGGCTGGCAGACCCGGCACGCTTTGATGTGCGTGACGACGTGCGTGGCAATGCGGCGCAGCTTGTCTGCGCGCAAGACGTAGAAATTGACGTGGGCTGCATCTTTACCGGCAAGGTGCAAATTGGTGAAGGTGCCAGCATTGGCGCGCACTGTCACATCAGCAATGCCACCATTGCGGCGGGTGCAGTGATCCATCCATTCACGCATATCGACGGAGAAAAGCTCGGTGCCAGCGTGGGCGAAGGTGCCTTGATTGGCCCGTTTGCCCGCCTGCGCCCGGGTGCGCAGCTGGGCAAGGACGTGCACATCGGCAATTTTGTGGAAGTAAAAAACTCCACCATGGCCGAAGGCGCCAAAGCCAACCACCTGGCTTATCTGGGTGACGCAACAGTGGGTGAGCGCGTGAACTACGGCGCGGGTGCCATCACCGCCAATTACGACGGTGCCAACAAGCACCGCACCGTGATTGAGGCCGATGTGCACGTGGGCAGCAACTGCGTGCTGGTAGCGCCCATCACCATTGGTGCGGGCAGCACAGTGGGCGGTGGCTCCACCGTGACCAAGTCGGTGGACGCAGGCGTTTTGGCCGTCTCGCGTGGCAAGCAGGTATCGATTACGAACTGGAAGCGTCCCACCAAACAACCCAAACCCTGAAGGCCCAACACCATGCAGCAGGCGCAATCACTTACCCCCGGCACGCTGAACGAGGCGCTGGCCCTGATTGCGCAGCAGCAGGCTGACATGGCGCGCCTGCACGCCGCGCATGAGTCGTGGATGCGTGCCGTGGCACATGACTTGCGTGCGCCGTTGCGGCATGTGGTGTCGTTTGCGCCTTTGCTCAAAGAATCGGTGGATGAGCTGGCAGCCGCTGCGCCGCAGGCGGTGCACGCCGCCGAAGATGCGCACGAGTTTGCGACCACCATGGAGCGCGCTGCGCGCAAGATGTCGGCCATGCTCGATGGGCTGGCGCACATTTCGCGTGCCGCCCGTGCCCAGTTGCAGCCCGAGTTGGTCGATTGGGTGGCATTGACTGCGCCTCTGGTGCAGGCCCTGCAAGCCCAGCACCCGCAGGTGCAGTGGACTTTGCCCACACAGGCCCAAGTGCCCGTGCTGGCGCATGCTGAGTGGCTGCGCGTGGTGATGCAGGCGGTGCTGGATAACGCCATCAAGTTCTCGGCCCGCCAAGTGCCGCCACAGGTGCAGGTGCAGGCCTATCCGCTGGCCGATGGCTGGTGGCGCTTGGTGGTGCAAGACAACGGTGCAGGTTTTAACGACAGCCGCGCCCAGCAACTGGGTGAGCTGTTTCAGCGCATGCACCACGAGAATGAATTTGATGGCGTAGGTTGCGGCCTGGCCCTGGTCAGCACGGTGGCGCAGCGCCATGGCGCACGCTGGGGCGTGCAATCACAGCCTGGATTGGGTTGTACCGTCAGCTTGGACTGGCCGGGTACATGCTGAATTTCTAGGCGAAAAGTAGCTGTAGTGCTGGCGTAGTAAGCGAAGACGGCTACCCATCACGCATGGTCTTGACTCTTTAAGACTTGGTGGCGAGCAATGGCAAGTGGGGGCTGAACTTGGCCCGCTTGGTGGCAAAAAAGGTTTTGACATTGCGCACATTGCCCTGCGCCGTGAACAGTTGCTGCGACAGCGCCAAGTAGGCCGGCATGTCGCGGCAGGCCACCACCAGCACAAAGTCGGGCCCCGGCGAGACGCGCCAGCACTGCTGCACACCTTCGTGGGCCACAGCTGCGTCTTCAAATGCATCCAGCGCTTCGGCGTTCTGGCGCTCCAGCGTCACTTCAACCAAGGCTTGCAGCCCATGGCCCACCAAGAGGGCCAGGGCCTGCGGTCGCACAATGGCGACCTGGCGCTCAATCAGGCCCAAAGCATGCAGCCGGCGCACACGCCGCAAGCAGGTGGGGGGCGAAATGTGCACCTGTTGTGCAAGGTGCACATTGCTTTGCCCGGCATCGCGTTGCAGCAAATCCAGCAGGTGCAGGTCGATCAGGTCTAGGGCAGATTCTGTGGAATTAATTTCATTAAACATATATTTTTGAAATTAAATTTCGTTTATGTTTTTATGTGAAATTTAATTTCTTAAACGTTAAAAAATAGATCATAAGTTTTATTGCGTTGCTTTTAGCATCGTGCATCGTTCCAACCTTTTCGGAGTACAGCCTATGTGTGGCATCGTCGGCGCCGTTTCCACGCGCAATATCGTTCCTGTTCTGGTTCAAGGCCTGCAGCGCCTGGAATACCGCGGGTATGACTCATGCGGCGTAGCTGTACACCGCATGGTGGCTGGCTCACCCATCAGCCAGGGCCTGCAGCGCGCACGCAGCACAGCGCGTGTATCGGAGCTGCTGGAGCAAGTGACGCAAGATGATCTGCAAGGCCTGGCAGGCATTGCCCACACCCGCTGGGCCACGCACGGCGAACCTGCTGTGCGCAACGCCCACCCCCACTTCAGCTACGGACCGGGCGAAACCGTGGACAGCGGCAAACCGCCCCGCGTAGCGCTGGTACACAACGGCATCATCGAAAACTACGAACAACTGCGCACCGAGCTGCAAGCCAAGGGCTATGTGTTTGCCAGCCAGACCGACACCGAGGTGATCTGCCACCTGGTAGATAGCCACTACAACGGTGACTTGTTTGAAGCAGTGAAAACGGCGCGTGCGCAACTGCATGGCGCTTACGCAATTGCCGTGATGCACAAGGACGAGCCACACCGCGTGGTGGGTGCCCGCGCCGGCTCCCCCATGGTGCTGGGAGTGGGGCGCGACAACAGCGAATTTTTCCTGGCCAGCGATGCAATGGCCGTGGCTGGCGTGACCGATCAGATCGTTTATCTGGAAGAGGGTGATTTGGTAGACCTGCAGCCGGGCCGTTACTGGATTGCAGACAAAACCGGCCATGCGGTACTGCCTGAGCAGCGGCCCGTTAAAACGGTGCATGCCCACAGTGGCGCTGTGGAGCTTGGCCCCTACCGCCACTACATGCAAAAGGAAATCTTTGAGCAGCCACGCGCCATCGGCGACACGCTGGAAGGCATTGTCAACATCGCCCCCGAGCTGTTTGATGGCGCAGAGGGTGCAGCCGCATGGCGTGTATTCAATGAAATCGACAACGTGCTGATTTTGGCCTGCGGCACCAGCTACTACAGCGGCTGCACGGCCAAGTACTGGCTGGAATCGATTGCGGGTATCCCCTGCAATGTGGAAGTGGCCAGCGAATACCGCTACCGCACCAGCGTACCCAATCCAAAAACCTTGGTGGTCACCATCAGCCAGTCCGGTGAGACTGCCGACACCCTGGCCGCACTGCGGCATGCGCAAAGCCTTGGCATGCACCATACGCTGACCATTTGCAACGTCGCCACCAGTGCCATGGTGCGCGAATGCAAGCTGGCGTACATCACCCGTGCGGGCATGGAGATTGGCGTAGCTTCCACCAAGGCGTTTACCACGCAACTGGCGGGCTTGTTCTTGCTGACCCTGGCTCTGGCGCAATTCAAGGGCAAGTTAAGCGAAGCGCAGGAGCAGGAATATCTGACCGCCATGCGCCATTTGCCTGTGGCCCTGCAGTCGGTGCTGGCGCTGGAGCCGCAAGTGGTGAGCTGGGCAGAAAACTTTGCCAAGCAGCAAAACGCCTTGTTCCTGGGCCGTGGCATGCACTACCCCATCGCCATGGAAGGTGCGCTCAAGCTCAAAGAAATTACCTACATTCATGCGGAAGCCTACCCCGCTGGAGAACTCAAGCACGGCCCGCTGGCGCTGGTCGACAGCAGCATGCCGGTGGTCACTGTTGCACCCAATGACGAACTGCTGGAAAAGCTCAAAAGCAACATGCAGGAAGTGCGCGCGCGCGGCGGTGTGCTGTATGTGCTGGCAGATGCCAAAACCAACATCGAAAACGCCGAAGGCATGCACGTGATTCGCATGCCCGAAAACTACGGCGCTCTCAGCCCCATCTTGCACGTGGTGCCACTGCAACTGCTGTCCTACCACACCGCTGTGGCGCGCGGCACCGATGTAGACAAGCCGCGCAACCTTGCCAAAAGCGTGACCGTGGAGTGAAAACTCAGTTTCCAGCGTTGCTTTGAATGCAATGAAAAAAGCGCTCCATTGGAGCGCTTTTTGTTTTGGCTACCAGTTAAGCCTGTGTTTGCTGTCTGAAACGTCCAGAACACTGTGGGTGGGCGTCTGTTATGCAGTGATTCGACATCATGAATGGCTGCTTTAATGCAAGCAGCCTCCATTCAGTGAAAGTGATTAAGCAACCGTCGAAGTCAGAAGACCTATGAGGAAAGGTAGTCGATTGATACAACGCTAGAACCACTTAAGTAAAGCCGCCACGGCATAGTGCCTTCTTGAGCAACGTTGTTGCGATTTATAGATTTTTGAATTAAATGCTTGTGGCAAGAGCTGAGTAAATATATACTACAAATAATAAACGTATATCATTTCGAATGATGTAATAATGATATTCCTATATAGAAATATCAAATTAATTTCAGATAGAAATATGACTTTTCTTAGATGGGCGGGAAGCAAGAAGCAAATTCTTGATACTTTGAGTTGCTGTTGGTTTGCTGCGACAAACAACATCGAATCGGATCAGAAAAGATATATAGAGGGGTTTTCTGGATCTGCCGCATTATTTTTTTATATCAAGCCAAAAAATGCAGTCTTGATAGATGTAAACAAAGATCTGCAACAATGTTTAGAGAGAGTTAAGGTAAGTCCTAAAGGGGTTTCAATAGCTATAAAAAAATGGTCTTGCAATGAGGAAGATTATTATAAAGTGAGATCGTTAGATAGGGATAAATTAAAGCCTAACGAAAAAGCTGCATCGTTTATCTTCCTAAATAGAAATTGCTTTAATGGCTTGTATAGAACTAACAAAAAAGGAATTTTTAATGTTCCTTATGGGGGTGGAAGATCTGGTTCATTGCCTGACTATAAGTCACTATTAAAAGCATCCGAGATATTGAAAAATGCAGACATAGTATCTGGTGATTTTTTTGAAGAGGTATCAAGTAGGGTTGCAGAAGGTGATTTTATATATTTAGATCCTCCTTATGCAAAGAAAAATGCAAGTCTGGATAATCAGTATGGCCCTGATGTTTTTGGACTTTCTGATCTTGAGGGGCTAGATACGCTACTGAAGTTTGTTGATTCAAAAGGAGCTTATTTTTTAGTTTCTTATGCTTTTTGTGAAGAAATAAGATTTATATCTGATCAATGGTTCTCTTATAAAGTTCAGGTTAGAAGAAGTATCGCTGCTAACAAAAATAGTAGAAAATTAGAAAACGAAATAATTTTCACCAATATAAGATAAAAATGAAAAATAAAGATTTTAAAAACAATATATTTAAACCAGGTGAATTAATGGAGTTGAAGTCTGCATTTGGCATAGATAATGCAAAGCAGATGGATGTGAAAGAAACCGTTGATTTTTTTGTTCCTCAAAAGAACTTTGATAGATTACTTGTAAAAAAAAATCAAATACTATTGGGATCTAGAGGATCTGGAAAAACAACGTGGGTGAGAATGCTTGCCCACGATCATTTGTATTTAGCTTCAAAAATTAAAAGTACAAGAACAGATTATGCAAGACGTGCGCTTGAGAAAAATTTAATAGGTGTCTATGTACCAGCAAGTGCAGCTTTTACTGGTGATTTGAAGAATAAATCATGGCAAAGTGAATTGGAGGCAGAGAATTATTTCGTATGGCGACTTAATTTACATGTATGTTCTGCATTAACACATATTATAGAAAGTTGTGTAAATCAATATTCCATTGAAGATGATTTAAATAAAACAGAGGCATTAATAAAAAAAATCTGCTTGCTTTTGGGGAAAGCATGGAGCGATGGAAAAGAGGAAGTTCATTCTGTAGATAATTTGCGTTTATTGCTAACTACCATTGAGTTGCGTCACCAGAAAGAACTTCGAATAAGGAGAATGAGTTCTGTAAAAAATGATCCATATGAGGATCATTTTGATACCGATTTAATGCTACCATTTAAGAATTCAATAAACATAATAAAAACAGTAATAAAAATACCCAAAGATGCTGTTTGGATGATTTGTTTGGATGAAATAGAGTATTTATCAACGCTTCACCATAGAATATTGAATAGTCAAATCAGATCTGCAAGCTCTGATCTTATTTTCAAGATGGCAACAATGCCATTTGCTCACCATACTCTAGCGACTAACTTCGGTGATCCTGTTAGAGAAGGTAACGATTTTGAATATATCAATGTAGACCAAGAATCAATTGATCGACGTGGAGGTCATGTTGAAGGTGATTTTTTAATATTTGCTCGTGAGATGTTCAAGAGGCGTATTGCTTCTAAAGGAAAACATCTGAGTTCACTTGATTTAAAGTCTTTATTGGGGACTTCAAAAATAATAGAGTCTAAACGTGTCAATCTAGATTCTGATATAGATAATATTTTTTATTTGCTCAGAAAGCATGCTAACCCAGCTACTATAGCAAGAGCAGAAAGATTAAGAGGAACACCCAAGTTTAAAGATGAGATAATAAGAAAAATGCATGGTGCTTTACTTTTGAGAGAAGCACTAAGTAATAATGTTGGCAATTCAAAAATGGGAATATATTCAGGAGAGTTGCTTGTAGTTCGATGCGCTGATGGCAACGCAAGAAGATTAATGAGAATAATTAATCTTCTAATCCAGAAAATTGAAGTCGATGAAAAAGGGCTACCCAATCTTCCGATAGACAGTGTTGTTCAGAATCAAATATTAAATTCTGTAGCCCGAGATACCATTAATAGAGTCCAAAGTGAGCCTCCAAATGGCGTAGTGGTAAAAGAATATCTGAGCAAGATAGGCGAATACTTTAAATGGAAATTCACAAGCTCTAAAAATTTACTGGGTACTGATCAATACACTTCTGTAAAAATTGAGTCAGCAGATGGTGAGAATGCACAAAAATTTATTAAGCAGGCCGTTCAGTTGTCGCTAATGATTCCAGGGCCTGATATTACTTTAAAAACCGGTGAAAGCGAATGCACTGGCGTCTTCCATTTAGCTTTTCTATTTTCTCCATATTTTAATTTATTGCCAAGAAGAAATAGTGCTATTCGACTTTCGAAAGCCTTGTCTCATAGCAAAGGCTCGATTGAAGAAGATGGCCAACAACAGTTACTCTGAATATGGAAATTCAATTAATTAAACAAGTTGAATTCCAGAACATAGACTGGAATAGCTACGATGTGATTTTTTTATCTTGCGGTTTTGAAGCCAGAAGTACTCATGTTTTTCAATCTATCCCAAATGAATGTCATGAAAAATGTGTGATACTAGGATTTCATCCGGAGAAAGAAATACTAAGTAGGTTTAATAACAGAGATATTTATAATAATTTTAATTTAAAATCATTGATATTTAGTGATCCAGGGGGCTATGATGCGGCGATAAAAGATAAGCTGGAATTATTTTCAAATAATAATAATTCAATTAAAATATTTGTAGATTACTCAGCAATGACACGTTTGTGGTATGGCTATCTAATAACGTGGTTACGTTATTCAGGTTCTGTAAATTCTGCAATTATTGATTTTTGTTATGTCAGTGGTGAATATATTGGGGATTTTTCCAATTTTCAAATAAAAGAAACCATTCCTTTATCAGGCTTTGAAGGCGCTACAGCGGGGACAAGAAGGACCGTGGCGCTCTATGGTTTAGGGTATGACCAATATGCTACGTTAGCCGTGCATGAAATGATTGAACCTGATAGTTTTATTTGTTTTATGGCGGCTAATGAAAATGATGATGATGGATTATCAATTGTCTCAAGGGAGAATCGTCAGATAATAGAGTTATCTGGAAGAAGTCCCATAATTTTGCCATTTTATAATATTGAGAATATAGTTGATTCTTTGATTCAGGTGATTGATGGTCTCCGTGACAACGATGAAATTATGGTGGTGCCCATGGGACCCAAAACCCATGTTTTAGCCTCTCTATTAGCTAGTCACAAAAGGGATAGGCTTACCTGTATACATACTGTTGGAGAAAGGTTGCAGCCCGTGCAGGTAAATGCTAGAAATAATATAAGCTGCTGCCGCATAGAGTATAAATAAAATGGAATCTATAATTTTGAGTTTTGTTGCAGGTATAGTATTAATTGTTATAATTTGGGGGTATTCTGAAAAAATAAAATATATATGGATTATTACAATAACTCCGATTATCGTTGTGGGTTTATGGTATTGCTGGGGTACGATAGGCGCATCTATGATGCTAGATAGTATTATAAACGTAAGGTCTGAAAAACAATCTATTTCAAATTCTTCTATTCAAGAAAAAAAATTAAGTGATTCAGAATTTATAGAGAAATTAGCTCAAACTGGGGATATTTTTGGAGGTATTAATGCTTTGTTTGGTGCTTTAGCTTTATCTGGCGTTGCCGCAGCTACAATATTACAAGCAAGATCACTGCAATTGGCTAGAGCACAGCAATTGCAGCAAGCATTTGAACCACTTTTTTTTCATTTGTTAAATTTACACAAGGAAGTTGCTGCTACAAAGTTTAAACTTCGAACTAGAATAATAAAATCATCAACAAGTATTTCAAAAAAAGATTCACTAAACGATGACGGTGTCGAGTTTTCTCGAGCTATTTTGATTATAAGAAGAGGAATAAGAATGAAAATTGGTGGGCTTGTTGATATGGGCAACAAGACAGATAAATTGTTAGAATGCTGCAAGATTTATTACGAAGATTTTTACAAAACAAATCAAAACGAAATTGGCCCTCACTTCAGAACATTATTTCATATTTTTAAGTTGATTGATAATTCAAGCTTTGATAATGAAACTAAAATAAGATATGCAAATATTGCTAGATCAACTCTTACAAAAGATCAAATTTTTCTACTATCCATAAATTGTCTTTCTGAATATGGTGTAGAATTTAAAAAAATGGTTGAAGACTATGGTCTTTTGAAGCATGTTGATAGAAATTCAACTTCTCCAACTATAGATCAGTTTATAACGGATTTGCTTTTTGATAAAATGGCTACTCAAGGATCTGAAGAAAGGAACTGTAATAAAGCAATAATTTAATTATATTTATATGATTTTTTTCTCATGGATATTGATGTTTTTTAATACTATGTTTTCATATAAATCTCTATCGTTTATTTTCCTTCTTTATTTTTGAAGTGTGCAGCACCAAAGTATTTTTCATCAAAATCACAAACATGGCAATTTTCTATGATTTCCTTTGTGTTGCCGCTTGATCAGCTCGGCAGCTTTTAAGCCGTGGGCAGACTTATCCAAAATCCATCAGCGGTCATTTAGCTTACCGATTTCAAAGACTGCATCCAGCTGTAGATTCAACCGATCGATGCAACGCAGTCGTAAATGGGAACATCTCCAAGGATGACTTCTGGCCGGTAGCTCCATTTCAGAATCTTCACTGAAAGCAGTCACAGATTAATTTTCGGCTGTGTGCTTGCAGCCTTCAGCAGTTCCAAAGGGGTGGAGACCAATTCGTGTCTTTCACTGGCTAATGAACTCTAAGCACCTCAAACTGCTGTCGGATTTGAGCAATCTGTATCGATACTTCATCACCCTCGAATTTGCCCAGCATGGCCCTGCCCAGTGGTGTTTCGCTGCTGATGACCTGAATGGGTTCAGCGCCGCTGACCAACTTCATGCTGCCCCCGGCGGGACCGAGAAAAAGTAGTTGCTGCTTTTCGTCGGAATCAACCAGACAGACCAATGCGCCGAGCTCTATGCCTTTGCTGGCGTTGTAGGGGTGTGGGTGAAACCTGCGCCAATTGGCCATAGCCTGACGGATAGCTTCAGCGCGTCGAGCCTGGCCTGTGGCCAGGTAGGCGGCTTCGAGGCCCAATGTGTCGTATTTGTTTTCAGCGACATTTTCTTCGTGAGTCGCAGCTTCATGGGCCTGGCGCGCTGCCTGTTCAACTTGTAGCAGGTCTTCGGCCAGCCGTTCTAACACCTGCTTTTGCAGAAACAATTTATCCATAATCAACGCAAATCGAGAGTGAGTTCTGGATTATCAAATGCCATGTCAACTTTGACGCTGCTGCTGGCTGCAGGTCAAGTAGCTCTGGGGGGGGAAGCTGTTGATGGCAGGCTGCTGAGAGCAGCCTGCAAGACCCTCAACGCGATAGGAGTGCGCTGGGCTGCTGCCGGTCTCGTTGACACTGGGTTGCAACCATTTCCTGGCTCCTTGTCTGCATTTTGAAAAAGCCGAGAGCCCCTTTTCAGGGGCAAGGTTACGTACTTCCAAACGCTTGCACCACAAAGCGGCGTACGCGCTCTGCGGCAGGTGCCAGGACATGCTGCTTGCTCCAGATCAGGTTCAGGCAAGTGGTCAGCACGGGCTCTTCCAGCGGCACCATGTGCATCTGTTGTGCCAGTTGCAGCTGGGAAAAGCTGTACGGTGCAAAAGCCACGCCCAGGCCCTGCTGCACCATCAGCAGCATGGGGATTGTTTCTCCCCCTAAATACACCACATTGGGTACGAACCCTGCTTGCTGGCAGGCCTGCATTTCCACCTCGTGCAGCCCCGAGTCTGCCGAAGAGCGATGAATTAAAAAGCGCTCGCCCTTTAGTTCTTCCAGCCGGATGCTGTGGCGCTGGCCCAGCGGGTGTGCTGGCGGCAGCGCCACCAGCAAAGGTTCGTGCAAGATGGGGCATACCTCCATCTCCGGGGCGTGCAGGCGGCTGCGGCTGATCAGCAAGTCCAGGCTGCGCTCACGCAAGCGCTGCAGCATAAGACCTGCCTCACCCTCATGCACATGGATGGCGCATTCATGCTTAACCTCTTCCATCACGGACGGAATCACAAACAGGCTGCCCGCCGTGGGGCAACCAATATTGACCACACCGCCTGCGCCTCGCTCTACCTTGCGCAGCTCACGCCGGGTGGACTCCATGTTTGCCAGCATAGCCCTGGCGCGTACATAAAAAAGCTGACCCACCTCGGTAGGCACCAGACGCTTGCTGCTGCGGTCAAAAAGCTGCACGCCCAGCTCATCTTCCAGTTTGCGCAGCAGCATGCTCAGCGGCGGCTGGGTCATATGCAGGCGCACTGCAGCCGCAGAGACACTGCCCAGTTCATACACAGCAGCAAAGCATTTGAGACGATGCTCGTCCATATAAAAAATATATATTGAAAGACTAACTATATATTAGACATTGCTTTTCATGCTTTCTAAACTTTCGTTGAACGGGTAGCCGCGGGCTTCATCCACCGCGCTGAAACCCTCCCAGCACACTCACCGAAAGCGCAGCACCATGAAGTTCGTCATTGCCATGATCCGCCATGAGACCAATACGTTCTCTCCTGTCTCCACGCAGTTGTCGGACTTTCGGCGCGGCACTGGCAACCCGCATGGCCCTTCCTTCGGCGCGCTTGCCCGTCAAGCCTGCGAAGGCACCAACAGTGCAGCAGCAGCTTTCCTGGATTTGGCTCAAGCCATGGGCGCTGAGGTGGAATTTGCCGTGTGTGCCAGCGCAGTGCCCAGCGGGCTGGTCGCCCGCGACGCTTTTGAAACGCTGGCCAGCGCTTTGACCCATTCTGCACGGCAAGGTTGTGACGCCATTCTTTTGGATTTGCACGGCGCCATGGTGGTAGACGGGATTCAAGACGCCGAAGGCGAACTGCTGCGCCGTCTGCGGGCATGTACGCCCCCCGGCCTGCCCATTGGCGTGGCTCTGGACTTTCACGCCAACTTCAGCGAAGCCTTGGTGCGCAACGCCTCAGTCATTGCTGGTTACTGCACCTATCCGCATGTGGATATCTATGAAACTGGTGCGCGCGTGGGGCGCACCATCCGGGCGCAGCTAGAAGGCCGCGTGAATCCCGTGATGCTGTGGAGCCGCCTGCCGATGCTCACACACATGCTCAAACAAACCCCTTCCATGCAGCCCATGAAAGACATCATGGACCTGGCCATGGAGGCAGAGCGCAGCGGACAATTGCTCAACGCGTCGGTGTTTGGCGGGTTCCCATTGTCTGATGTGAACTGTGCAGGCTTATCGACTGTCTTGATCGCAGATGCCTCTGAAGTGGCCTACGCCGAGCAGTTGCTAGCACAGCTGACCGATATGGCCTGGGAGCGCCGTGCTGACTTTGTCTTTCCCTCCGAGCCCATCCATACCTCCATTGCCTACGCCAAAACGCTGCAAGAAGGCCCGGTGATCCTGGTCGACCACGGTGACAACTGCGGCGCTGGTGGCACCACCGATGTCATGGCTGTACTGCAAGAGGTGCTGGCACAGGGGCTGCAAGACGTAGTGGCCGGCCCATTTTGCGACCCTGCTGCTGTGGAACACTTGTTTGCCCAAGGTGTGGGTGCCAGCGTTTCGCTGAATGTGGGAGGGAAAACCGATTTGCCCGCCCTGCATTTGCAGGGGCAGCCCCTGCCACTTTGCGGAGTGGTTGAGCAACTCACAGACGGTCAATACACCGTGACTGGCCCGATGTTCACTGGCATCAAACTCAGCTTGGGCCGCACCGCCGTCCTGCGTGTGGGCACATCCGTGCGTATTTTTATTTCTGAACGTCCTCAGGAGCCTTACGACACCGGCGTCTTCACCCATGCGGGGGTAGACCCCGCACAGTGCAAATACGTGCTGATCAAATCGCGCCAGCATTTCCGTGCAGGATTTGAAGCGTTTGCCAAGCACATTGTGCTGATCAGCGGCCCCGGTGTCTGCAGCTCTGACTATGACATCTTCCCCTTCGAGCACCTGAACCGCCCCATCTACCCGCTGGACCCAGGCACCACGCGCAGCAGTGAGGTGCGCTGGTCGTCTGCACCGCAGGCAGCCCTCGCCACTTAAGCGCCCACATGTTCGAATTTGCCTACCCTGCACTGACCGTGCTGCTGGGCTATGTGGTGCTCGGCATCACAGGCTTTGGATCGGCACTCGTCATCGTGCCGCTGCTCAGCTGGCAGTGGCCACTCACCGAAGTGGTGGCACTGGCTCTGTTGCTGGATGTGCCTGCATCCTTGCTGCAAGCGGGCCTGAACTTCAAAAACGTAGCCCGCTCAGAGCTGCAACGCCTGCTGCCCGGTGTACTGGCTGGCGCCTTGCTGGGGCTATGGCTCAGCGGCGTGCTGGCACCGCAGTGGCCGTTGCTGGCGCTGGGTCTGTACATCTCCGCCGTGGGAGCCATGACTTTGCGCCCGCGCGTTGCTCCGCAGACTGTCGCAGCTGCAGCTTGGAGCCCTGTGGCAGGCTTGCTGATTGGCTTGATTGAAATGCTGTTTGGTACCGCAGGCCCGGTCGTGGCGGTCTGGCTCAGCCGGCGTCTGTCCCACATCGCTGCCTTGCGCGCCACGATTCCCCTGGTCATTGCAGTGGCCGCCTGCACCGTGCTGCTGGCCATGGGCTTGTCAGGACGCCTCAGCCATGCCGTGCTGTGGCAGCGCTGGGCAGTTTTGCTCTGCGTGGCGCTGTTCGGTGTGGTCATCGGCCATCGCCTCACCCGCAGGCTAACGCCAGAGAGGGTGAAGAAAATCATCGGCTTTTTACTTGTACTCAGCGGAATTTCGCTGGCCTTGCATTCGATTTTCAAGCGCTAAACCGAGGCAGTACTTCTGCCCTTCTCACAATAAGCACCAGGAGACAAGCATGAAATCTATCCTTAAAACTTCGCTGTACATGGCTTTGGCAGCAGGCGCGCTCACTTCGGCGCCCACGCTGTATGCGCAAAGCAGCACACCGCTCAAAATCGTGATTGGTTTTTCTGCTGGCGGTGGCCTAGACAACATGTCGCGCGCACTGGCCGAAAAACTGCGCACCGAACTGGGCACCACCGTGATTGTGGAAAACCGCCCCGGCGCAGGCACCCAGCTGGCTGTTCAAGCCGTCAAGCGGGCAGCCCCTGATGGCAACACCATCTTGATTTCACCAGCCACGCCTTTCATCATTTTTCCGCTGACCTACGACAAGCTGGGCTACGACCCGGATCGGGACTTCATCCCTCTTGCACATTTGGCCGACGCGCCCATGGTGGCCTCAACCTCCGTCAACAGCTCCTACAACACCATGTCTGAGTACCTGGCTTGGGTGAAGCAACAAAAAGACCAGACAGGCGTGGGCATGGTTTCACTCGGTGGCACCGTGCACTTTGGCCTGTTGAATCTCAACAAAAACACAGGCCACAGCTTGCAACCCGTCGCCTATAAAGGAGCCCCTGGCATGCTGACCGACGAAATCGGCGGTGTACTGCCGATCGGCATTGACACAGTGGGAGGTCAAAGCGAGCTGCAGCGCTCCGGCAAGATCAAGTATTTGGGCGTAACAGGCACCCAGCGCACGCCCTTGCTGCCCAACGTACCCACCATGAGTGAAAGTGGTGCACCTGGCTTTGAGCTGTCGACTGCCTGGTATGGAGCTTTTGCTCCGGCTGGCACACCTGCGCCCGTTGTAGAGAAGCTGCAAGCGGCTTTGATCAAAATCGTGAAAACACCCGACTTCTCGGCCAGCATGGCACAGCTGGGTCTGGTGACCACAGGCCTGCCTGCCAGCGCCTTGAGCCAAACCATTCACACGCAGCGCGAAGCATTCCGCACCGTTGTGCAGAAGTCAGGCTTCAAAGCAAACCAGTAAGTTCGCATCAGGCAAGAGCTGGCGCAAGATTTTTGAAAAATACCGTGAACGGCTCTGTTGCGTAACTTCAGTTGACGGCGAGCTCTCTCTAACTGCAGCCTTGGTTATGCCACGACTGCAGTTCCTTCATCACATCCACCACACGCTCATCGTAGGAGGAGGTCTTCATTCGCCCGGCCTCGTCAACTTCCAGGAACGCCTTAGTCAACGGAGGATTGATTCCGATAGTGGGCATGTGCATCTACCGGCCCAGCACACGCATCTGGTTCAAGGTACTGAACGACTGTGACTTCTCGTGCATGCTATTCACACACAAGCCAGTCGACGATCCGCCGGGCCATCGGAGCCACGATGAGCACCACAGGAAACGCGAACACCCAGGATGTCACCCAAACGCTGGCCCAGTTCGCGATGAATCCGTCAACGGGTCCGACAAGGCGAAAAGCTGACACGCCCGAGACCAGCAGCGACATCGCACCGGAAAGGAACAGTGCGAAGAGCACGGGTGCAAATCTCTTGGAGATCATGCTGGAGCCTTCAGCGGATTGCTCCGTATCAGGGGGGGCGTGCCAAGACGCTCCAAGGTTTCGGCAAAGTTGTGGCCGAACATCCGAGCAGTCTTGATATCCCCAGAAGGGAATCCATCGGCAGGGGATGAGTGCATCGCCTGGGCCATCAAGCCACTCCATGACCCCAGGCGGTTTGCCGCCTCGTCATAAGGCACCCCAGCATGCTGCTCGGGAAGAATGGCGTTTCCGACCCATAGCATTCCATGTTGCATGCTGAACGTGAACATCGCCCCCAGCGTCGATTGCTTGTCGCCCGCCGGTAGCGACGACACGGTGAAGCCTGCGGCAAGCTTTCCCTTGAGCTGCTGCCTACGCCATAGCGGTCCAGTGGAATCCATGAACGTCTTGAACTGCCCGGAGACACCGCCCAGATAGGTGGGCGATCCGAAGATGAGGCCGTCGAACTGCAAGATTCCATTGGGTTCGGCTGTTGCGTCCTCCGCTTTCAGAAGGGTGGCATCGGCTTTGCTCACGGCACGAATCCCCGCAGCGACTTGGATCGCAATGTGCTCGGTGTGTCCGTGGGCACTGTGATAAATGACTGCAATTTTCTTCATTGGTGATGTCCTTGGTATGGCGTGAGCTTTGAGAGATTCGATGCCTTCGTCATCTCGCAACTCCTGCGACGACGAAGGCGGAGAGGAAGAGGCCGATCCCGAATGCAGCGTGATTGGCGAGACTGCGAATGCAGTTCAGCGCAGGGGTCGGTGTTTTGGAGGACATGAAGCCTGAACCCATTGCGGGCTGCATCACAAGCCAAGGGGCGATCACCGTGGTGAGTCCAAAGGACAGTGCAGGCAGGAGCGTTGGAGCTTTAAGCCACTGTGGCCCCACGATGACCACAAGCAAGGCTGCGTAGGCCAACCCGGTCGCGTAATGGATCAACCAGCCCAAGGTCAGCTCGTGCTGAACAGCGGGAGCCTTTCCGATAGCCGCATGCGTGAACCGGCCGTTCCTGAAATGACCGACCCACCGACCGATCATCGCGAAGCTACCAGTGGGGACTCCAGCGCGCCGCAAGAGCAGGAGCCACAGGTCCATGACGGCGGTGGCCCCGATTCCGATGACCGCGGTTGCGGTGACGACCTCGTTGATTTGCATGGCATGAATTCCTTTGGTTGACTTGCATGTGGCTTGGAGTGCACTATGCAAGTTCAAGTCAACTTGAAGTCAAGTCATCCATGGATATTTCTGAAATTGTCCGGCGCTCGGGAGTCCCTGCGTCCACACTGCGCTACTACGGGGAGAAAGGACTCATTACTCCGGTGAGCGAGCAAGGGGCGCGCCGACGCTACGCACCGGAAGTCCTGGATCAGCTCGCGCTCATCGCGTTGGGACAGTCCGCCGGGTTCGCGTTGGATGAAATCCAGACGATGCTTCTGCCCAATGGCGAGCCGAGCATTGACAGACAACTGCTCTCCAGCAAAGCGGACGATATTGACCGCACGATACTGCGGCTGAGAGCCATCAGCCGTGGCCTGCGCCATGCCGCCGCGTGCCCATCCCCCAAGCATGCGGAGTGTCCTTCGTTTCAGAAGCTGCTCAAGTCCGCAACGCGGGGTAAGAAGGATGCGCCCCCAATGCGCATTAGTCCCCTACGCCCATAGTTCGGGCATGCCGGTCCAACCGTCACCGCCACCAGAGACCGCTTTGG
>Ga0233380_1000610_pt1 | contig 18117 bp, 15 predicted proteins | sample ElkDunMinimDraft_9_FD_191541 | JGI IMG/M metagenome (GOLD analysis project Ga0233380, IMG submission 191541) | Fecal eukaryotic communites from dung pellets of Tule Elk in California, USA - Elk Dung F36 | ecosystem: Host-associated > Mammals > Digestive system > Large intestine > Fecal | place... | reverse complement strand
CCGGGCGTCAGCTTCGGCGCGCCGGAGAAGAAGCTGGGCTGGAACGCCTCGCCCACCGCGCAAGTCATCTTCGAGGATGCCCGCGTACCGGTGGCCAACCGTGTCGGCGCCGAGGGTGAGGGCTTCCGCTTCGCCATGGCGGGCCTGGACGGCGGCCGCATCAACATCGGTGCCTGCTCGCTGGGTGGTGCGCAGCGCTGCCTCGACGAGGCGATCCAGTACGTGAAGGATCGCCGGCAATTCGACCAGCCGATCGCCGATTTCCAGAACACCCAGTTCATGCTGGCCGACATGGCGACCGATCTGGAGGCCGCGCGCGCGCTGCTCTACATGGCGGCGACCAAGATCACGGCCGGTTCGCCGGACAAGTCGCGCTTCTCGGCAATGGCCAAGCGCCTGGCGACCGACAGCGGATCGAAGATCGTCAATGACGCGCTGCAGCTGTTCGGCGGCTATGGCTACCTCAGGGACTATCCGATCGAGCGCTTCTGGCGCGACTTGCGCGTGCATTCGATCCTGGAAGGCACCAACCAGGTGATGCGCATGATCGTCGGCCGCGATCTGCTGCGCTAGGAGTGGAGCCCGCGATGACTGACGAACTGCTTACCCGTCGTGAAGGGGTTGCCGGCGTCCTCAGCCTCAATCGCCCCAAGGCGATCCATGCGCTGACGCACGACATGTGCACCGCGATGATCGAGACGCTGCTGGCTTGGCGTGGAGATTCCGGCGTCAAGGCGGTGATCCTCGATCATAGCGAGGGCAGGGGCTTCTGCTCGGGCGGGGACATCAACTTGCTTCGCCAGTCCGCGCTGAACGACGGCGGCGCTTCCGGCCGCGCGTTCTTCTACGACGAGTACCGTCTCAACCACTTGCTGTTCGTCTACGAAAAGCCGGTGGTTGCCTTCATGGATGGCATCACCATGGGTGGCGGCGTGGGCATCTCGCAGCCGGCGCGCTATCGCGTTGCGACCGAGAATACGCGCTTCGCGATGCCCGAGACCGGCATCGGCCTGTTTCCGGATGTCGGCGGCGGTTGGTACTTGTCTCGGCTGGAGGGGCGGCTGGGGCAGTTCCTGGCGCTCACCGGTGCCCGGCTTGATGGCGCCGAGTGTCTCTGGACCGGCCTTGCCACGCATTACCTTCCCGCCAGCGCGATCCCCGAGGCGAAGCAGCGCATCGCGGCGGGGCACGAGATCGGCGGCGTGCTGTCTTCCCTGGCGGTGACCCCGCCCGAGCCCAAGATTGCCGCGCACGCGGCCGCGATCCGCAAGCATTTCGCGTCGGACAAGCTCGAGGACATCCTCGCCAGCCTGGAAGCGGACAACAGCGAGTGGGCCGCAAAGGAGCTTGCCACCCTGCGCGCCAAGAGCCCGCAGGCATGCAAGGTCTCGCTGCGGCAGCTCGCGCAATCCGCCCAGCTGACCGACTTTGCGGACAACATGGCGATGGAATACCGCATCGGCGCGCGCGTGCTGGTGCTTCCCGACTTTGCCGAGGGCGTGCGCGCGGTCATCGTCGACAAGGATCACGCCCCCAAGTGGAATCCGCCGACGCCAGAGGGCGTCGAACTTGACCAGCTGGACGCGATCTTTGCGCCGCTTGCACCCAACGAGGAATGGAAGCCCCTATGAGCACCGAAACCGCTTACGAGACGATCCTGGTTGAACGGAAGGGCGCCGTCACCCTGATCACTCTCAACCGCCCCAAGGCGCTGAACGCCCTGAACTCGACCGTCCTCGCGGAGTTGATCGACGCCTTCGCCGCATTCGAGGCGGACAAGTCGCAGGGCTGCGCGGTCATCACCGGCTCGGGCGACAAGGCCTTTGCCGCCGGCGCCGACATCAAGGAGATGGTCGAGAAGGCCGGCGCCGAGTTCTACTCGGAAGACTTCTTCGCCGGCTGGACGACCCAGCTTACCAACGCCGTGCGCAAGCCGTGGATCGCCGCAGTGAACGGCTTCGCGCTGGGCGGCGGATGCGAGCTGGCAATGATGGCTGATTTCATCATCGCTTCGGAAACGGCCAAGTTCGGCCAGCCTGAAATTCGCCTGGCGGTCGCCCCCGGCATGGGCGGCACCCAGCGTCTGACCCGCGCCATCGGCAAGGCCAAGGCGATGGACATGTGCCTTACCGGCCGCAACATGGATGCGGTGGAAGCCGAGCGTTCGGGCCTCGTCAGCCGTGTGGTCCCGGCCGACAAGCTGCTCGAGGAAGCGCTGAAGGCGGCCGAGCAGATCGCGGCGATGCCCCCGCTGGCGGCGATGATGAACAAGGAGATGGTCAACGTCGCCTTCGAGACGACGCTGCAGACCGGCCTGCTGATGGAGCGCCGCATGTTCCAGGTGCTGACCGCAACCGAGGACAAGACCGAGGGCATGACCGCCTTCGTCGAGAAGCGTCCCGGGGTGTGGAAGGGCCGCTAAGGCCACGAGTGACTGCGGGGCAGGCGGGATGTTCCGCCGCCTCGCGCCTCGGCCCGGGTACAAGGGCCGGCGCCGCCTGGAAAGGCGTGGCGCGCAGCTGAAAGGTCCCGCCTCGCGGGACGGGCCCCGGGGGGCGTGCCGGGGACGGGAGAACTGACATGAAGATCGCATTCATCGGCCTTGGCAACATGGGCGGCGGCATGGCCGCGAACCTGGTCAAGGCAGGGCACGAAGTCTCCGCGTTCGACTTGTCCGAGGATGCGCTCGCCCGCGCGCGAGAGAACGGGTGCAAGACGTTCTCCGCGGTACCGGATGCCGTGGCGGATGCCGAAGCGGTCGTCACGATGCTGCCGAACGGCGGCATCGTGAAGTCGGTCTATACCGCCGATGTCATCGGCAAGGCGCCCAAGGGCGCGCTGTTCCTCGATTGCTCGACGATCGACCTCGCCACCGCGCGCGAGGTGGCCGCGCTGGCCAACGACGCCGGTTACGAGATGGTCGATGCGCCGGTCTCGGGCGGCATCGCGGCGGCAAACGGCGGGACGCTCACGTTCATGGTGGGCGGCGCCGACGCGGCCTTCGCCAAGGCGGAGGCGGTGCTGCAGCCGATGGCCAAGGCGGTAATCCACGCAGGCGCCATCGGCAGCGGGCAGGTGGCCAAGATGTGCAACAACATGCTGCTGGCGATCCACATGATCGGCACGTGCGAAGCGCTGGCCCTTGCCGAGAAGGCCGGCCTCGATCCCCAGAAGTTCTACGAGATCAGCTCGAAGTCGACGGGCTACAACTGGTCGCTCAATGACTATACCCCGGCTCCCGGCGTCGGGGCGCAGAGCCCGGCGGACAACGATTACCAGGGCGGCTTCGCCTCGGCGCTGATGCTCAAGGACCTGCGCCTGGCCATGGCTGGTGCGCAGACCGCCGGCGCCACAGTGGCCCTGGGTGAACACGCCACCAAGATCTACGAGAGCTTTGTCGAGGCGGGTAACGGCGGCAAGGATTTCGGGGCGATCTTCACCACGCTCTGAGCGCGGCGGGAGGGCACAGGCGCCAAGCAGGACAGACCTGGAGTCTGTCTCGTCAAGGCGCGCGCGAGCTGGTGCCGCTCCTGCTTGGAGCGGACAAATTCCGTGCCTGCGCCTTCGAGGCTCTACGCCGCTCGATCTCGAACGGCGGCAGCTTCATGCCCCGGGTGCGGCTGGTCAGGTGATAGGACCGGCACAGCTGGCACTTGTAGGGCCGAAGCGTGACGCGGGCTTCGGCGGCTACGGCAAGCGCCTCCGCCTCGCTGCAATACCGCCGCTTGCGGGCACAAACGCCGGGCGCGGTCCTCAGCCGAGCAGCCCCGGCCCGAGCAGCGTCAGCACCTTCACATCGATGCCATAGCCTTCCGCACGCCACTGCGTGACAGCTTCGCCTATGGTCGAGAGCGGCGCCCGGCGTACCACGATGTCCTCGCTTTCCACGCCCCCGCCTTCGCCGACCTTTTGCAGGTCCAGCGCGCGCAACAGCGTGAAGCTCTCGCTCACCATGCCGGGCGAGGAGAAGAACTCGCCCACCACTTCCATGCGGCCGGTGCGATAGCCTGTCTCTTCCTCCAGCTCGCGAGCGCCGGCGACCAGCACGTCCTCGCCGCTGTTGTGGTCGTGATCGCCGACCAGCCCGGCGGGCAGCTCGATGCAGCGCCGCCCCAGGGGTACACGATACTGGTCCACCAGGATGACGTGGTCATCCTCGTCAATCGCCAGGATCACGGCGGCGCGGATGCCGCGCGCCCGGGCGACGTACTCCCAGCGGCCGCGCCGCTTGGTGGTGATGAACTTGCCCTGCCAGAGGATCTCCTCCGGCGCGTCGATGTCGGCTACGCTCATGTCCTGGCTCGGGCGTTCATGCTTCGAGTTCATACTTCGATCAGCCTGTCAGGCAACTCGTTCACGTCGTCCTCCTGACGCGGAAAATGCTCGGCCAGGATCGCGCCCACCCGTTCCACTGCCGCGCACATGCCGGCTGCGACGTCGCCCTGGCGAACGCCGGAGAGCAGGGCTTCCAACGTGGCCGACCAGGTGTCCCCGCTGACGACGGAGGCAATCGGAGCATCGCCCAGGATCTCGGCGCGATGCTCGCGCATGGAGAGGTAGATCAGGATGCCGGTGCCGCCGGCGGTGCGATGTTCCGCACCGATGCGAAACGCCTTGAGCGCCCGTTCGTGCACCCGCTTCGCCTTGATCGGGGCGGGAACCAAGAAGAAGCGCAAGGCCGGGATTATCTGGAGCAGCATCATGGCTCCAAAGCTCAGCGCCGCGACTCCGGCCGCCAGCGAGAATATTTGGCGCGGCGTCCACTCGTGCACCCAGCCGCCTGAAACGCGGTCGTAAAGCGCCAGGAAGGGGTCAGGCACGATGGCGAGGGTGCAGAGCGCGAGCAGTGCCGCCAGCGCGGACCAGGCAAGCGCCACGTCGGTGTAGCCATCGGATCGCTCGGCCACCACGGTCACGATCTCGCCCGCCGTGCCGCGCTCGGCCTTGGCGACCGCGTCGGTGACGCGCTTGTGCTCCTGCGCAGTCAGGGTCATCGGTCGGCTCATCGTCACCACCCCCCGCTCGCGCCGCCGCCGCCGAAGCTGCCGCCGCCTCCGCCGAAGCCGCCACCAAAGCCGCCGCCACCGCCGCCGCCCCAGCCATCGCCGCCCCCGAACCCACCAGGCAGGAAGATCACGGGACCGCCCCAGCCACGCCTGCGTCCGCCCATCCCGCCCATGGAGCGGATGATCGGCAGGATGAAGAAGAACAGCACCACCAGCAGAAACACGATGATGCCCACGACATCGTTGCCGCCGGTCTGCTTGCTTTTCTTGACCGCCTGCGCGGCGATCTGCTGCGCCTGCTCGGGCGGAAGGGTAAGCTGGCGGATGATGGCATCCGCGCCCGCCTCGATGCCGCCGGGCATGTCGCCCGCCTTGAAACGGGGCACGATCTCGTTGTTGATGATCAGGAAGCCCATGCCGTCGGGCAGCACGCCCTCCACGCCATAGCCGGTCTCGATCCGCAGCTTGCGTTCCTTGGGCGCCACGATCAGCAGCACGCCGTCATTGCGTTCCTTGTCGCCAATGCCCCAGGCCCGGCCGAGCTGGTAGCCGTAGTCGGATATGTCGTAGCCCTGCAGGTCCGGCAGCGTCGCGATCACGAACTGGCGCTGTGATTGCTGCTCCAGCGCCTCCAGCTTGGCCGTGAGGCGGGCTTCCACCTCGGGCGACAGGATATTGGCGCCATCGACCACGCGGCCGGTCAGCTTGGGAAACTGCGGCGCCGCCCAGAGGGACGGCGCCATGAGTACGCTGATGCAAAGCAGCAGCGTGCCGAGAAGAGCCCGGCCGATGGTCGCCCTGAAAGTCACGTCCTTACAGCTTGCCTTCCAGGCTGGGGGCAACGTCCGCGCCCGGCGTCACGGCCTGGTACGGCACCAGCGGCTTGGCCCCGCGCATGGCGGCACCGATCATCGAGGGGAAGGTCCGAACCTCGGTGTTATAGTCCTGCACCGCGGCATTGTAGTCGCGCACGGCGACGCGGATGCGGTTCTCCTGGCCTTCGATCTGGGTCTGGAGCATCTGATAGTTCACGATCGACTTGAGATCGGGATACTGCTCAACGCTGACCAGCAGGCGGCCCAGGCTCTGCCCGAACTGCTCCTGAGCGGCCTGGAACTGCTGCATCTTGGCCGGATCCTCCAGATCGTCGGCACTGATCTGAACGCTGGTGGCCTTGGCCCGGGCCTCGACGACGCCGGTGAGAATCGCCTTCTCCTGCTCGGCCGCGCCCTTGGCGACGGCGGCAAGGTTGGGGACCAGGTTGGCGCGTTCCTGGAAGGCGGCCTGAACGTCGGCCCACTTGGCCTTGGCCGCTTCCTGCTTGGTGGGCACCGTGTTGAAACCGCAGGCGGACAAGGCCAGGGCGGCAAATGCCACCACCGCCAGGCGCGCGGCCTGCCTGAAGCCGGGCTTCAAGCTAGGAAAGACGGTCGACGTCATTCGGGTATCCTCACACTGCGGACGCGGATGATCCGAGCGTCCCTCCTCGCCTGTTAGATAGCGCCCGCCGGTGCGCGCGCAAGGCGTGGGGCACGGCGACCCCGATTCTTGCCATCCGTGCCCAGCTTTGGCAGATCCCGACGCGCGGGTCGTAAGTGGAGGGCGTGGATGACGCTGGTCGACGATTTCAAGAAATTCATAGCGCGCGGCAACGTGCTCGACCTCGCCGTCGGCGTGATGATCGGTGCGGCATTCGGCAAGATCGTCACTGCGCTGACAGAGAACATGATCATGCCGATCATCGGTTGGGCGTTCGGGGATATCGACTTCTCGAACTACTTCGTGCGCCTCGGCTCGCTCCCGGCGGATTACCAGGGCAGCCCCACTGACTACGCCGCGCTCAAGGCCGCGGGCGTGGCGATGATCGGCTATGGTGCATTCATCACGCAGATAATCAACTTCCTGATCATCGCGCTGGTGCTGTTCCTGCTGCTGCGCTCGGTCAATACGCTGATCGACCGGCTTGAGCAGGAAAAGAAGGCGGCGGCCGCCACGGCCACGGCGGAAGAACTTCCGACCGATCCGCAACTCGATGTGCTGAAGGAAATCCTGGAGCAGCTGAAGAAGGACGGCGGCCGCCCACCGGCTTGAGGGAAGGGCATGGCTGGCCACACCTCGAGCCATCGCCCCGGCTGCGAAGCAGTGGGGCGATGCAAGTCCGGGAAGGGCGCTGGCAGGCATCGCCCAGCTTAGGCCAGATTTTCTTCGTGTAGGAAAGTTCTTTCTTCGCGCAAGCGCCAACGGCTCTGCGCGAGGCTTCACATCGCGCGCTGACGGCCTATATAGGTCCCTGCCGGTTTCGGCCGGCTATGGTGATAAACTGCGGCGTGCAATAGGCACAGCGGACCCGGGGGCGGTACCCGGCGGCTCCACCACTCCTCTCGCTTGCGCGGGAGAAATGACGGGGCCGAACTAGGATCGACGTGTGTTGAAAGACGTTGTTTTCACCCGGGCTGAGTAACCCGTTCAAGGCTCAAAACTCATAAGTGCCAACGACAACGAAGCACTTGCTCTCGCGGCGTAATTCTAGGGGCTAGCGCCCTGAAGTTACAAAGTTAGAACGCGGTTGGGCCCACCGGGCAACAGAAGCGGACTCCAGGGGTTCGGGGTGTACCTGGCAACAGAAACACCCCACTTTCCGTGCCCAGCCATCAGGCCCGGCCGGTCCCCCTCATTAGGTTCCCTCAGAAGGTATCCTTGGCGCTGCGCAACGCGGCAAAGGTCGCTACCGCGTCGCCGCCGCCCCAGCGGGCCTGCATCTCGGCATCGTCGGCGCGCAGGAAGGGATTGGTCGCCAGTTCGCGCTCCAGCTTGGCTGGCACGGTGGGCAGGCCACGCTCGCGCGCCTGGGCGATTTCCGCGGCATAGGCCGCCAGCTCTGCATTATCGGGATCGGCATGCACGGCGAAACGCGCGTTCGACGCGGTGTATTCGTGCGCGCAGTAGAGCAGCGTCTCGGCAGGCAGGGCCTTCAGGCGCGACAGGCTGGCCCAGAACTGCGGGGCCGTTCCTTCGAACATCCGCCCGCACCCGAGCGCGAACAAGGCATCACCCACGAAGGCGATGCCCGCTTCGGGCAAGTGGTAAGCGATATGCCCGGCAGTGTGACCGCCCACGTCGATCACCTCGGCGGTGTAGTCGCCGATGGTCACCGTATCTCCCTGGCCCACGGTGCGGTCCACGCCCTCGATCCGGGCGGCGTCACCGACAGGGGCAGTCACGGTGCAGCGGGTCGCCGCCTTGATCGCGGCATTCCCGCCGGCATGGTCCGGGTGCCAGTGGGTGTTCCAGATCTGGGTGATCTGCCAGCCCTTCGTCGCCGCCTCGCGCAAGTAGGCTTCGGCATCGGGGGTGTCGATGCACACGGTCTCGCCGGTCACGCTGTCGTTCAGGAGGAAGCCGTAGTTGTCGGATAGGCAGGGGAACTGGTGAACTTCGAGCATGCGTGTCTCCTCGGGCCCAATGTAGCGGGACCGGGGCAAAGAAAAAGCCCGCCCGGATCGCTCCGGGCGGGCCTTTCTTTGCCTGAGGCAGGTGCGAGGCTTAGCCGCGACCCTTGAGCGCTTCGCCCAGGATGTCGCCGAGCGAGGCACCCGAGTCCGACGAACCGTACTGCTCGACCGCTTCCTTCTCCTCGGCGAGCTGACGCGCCTTGACGGAGAAGTTGGGCTTCTTCGAGCGGTCGAAGCCGATGACCATGGCGTCGAGCTTCTGGCCGACCTGGAAGCGGTCCGGACGCTGCTCGTCGCGATCGCGGCCGAGGTCCGAGCGCTTGACGAAGCCGGTGGCGCCATCGTCGCCAGCCTGAACCTCGAGGCCGCCGTCGCGGACTTCCAGAACGGTGACGGTGACGACTTCACCACGACGCAGCGAACCGCCGCTGGTGGCGATGCCGGCCGCCGGAGCGCCACGCTCCAGCTGCTTCATGCCAAGGCTGATGCGCTCCTTCTCGACGTCGACGTCAAGAACGACCGCCTGAACCTGCTCGCCCTTGCGGTGCAGTGCCAGCGCGTCCTCGCCCGAGATGCCCCAAGCGATGTCGGACATGTGGACCATGCCGTCCACGTCGCCGTCCAGCCCGATGAACAGACCGAATTCGGTCGCGTTCTTGACTTCGCCCTCGACGACCGAGCCAACCGGGTGCTTCTCGGCGAAGTCTTCCCACGGGTTGCCGATCGCCTGCTTGAGGCCGAGGCTGATGCGGCGCTTCTCGGAGTCGACCTCGAGCACGACCACGTCGACTTCCTGCGAGGTCGAGACGATCTTGCCGGGGTGGACGTTCTTCTTGGTCCAGGACATTTCCGAAACGTGGACCAGGCCTTCGATGCCCGGCTCCAGCTCCACGAAGGCGCCGTATTCGGTGATGTTGGTGACGGTGCCCGTCAGCTTGGCGCCGACCGGGTACTTGACCGCCGCACCTTCCCACGGATCGCTCTCGAGCTGCTTCATGCCCAGGCTGATGCGCTGCGTTTCCGAGTTGATGCGGATGATCTGCACCTTCACGGTGTCACCGATGTTGATGACCTCGCTCGGGTGGTTCACGCGCTTGTAGCTCATGTCGGTGACGTGGAGCAGGCCGTCGATGCCGCCCAGGTCAACGAACGCACCGTAGTCGGTGATGTTCTTGACGACGCCGTCGATCACCTGGCCCTCGGCCAGCTTGTCGATCAGCTCGCTGCGCTGCTCGGCGCGGGTCTCTTCCAGAACCGCGCGGCGCGACACGACGATGTTGCCGCGGCGACGATCCATCTTCAGGATCTGGAACGGCTGCGGGACGTCCATCAGCGGGCCGACGTCGCGGACCGGACGGATGTCGACCTGCGAACCGGGAAGGAACGCCACGGCGCCGTCCAGGTCGACCGTGAAGCCGCCCTTGACGCGGCCGAAGATCACGCCCTCGACGCGCTTGCCTTCGCCGAACTCGCTCTCCAGCTTGTCCCACGCGGCTTCGCGGCGGGCGCGGTCGCGGCTCAGCATGGCCTCGCCGTCAGCGTTCTCGACGCGATCGACGTAGACTTCGACTTCGTCACCGACCTTGAGGCCGTGCTCGGCGCCTTCGCCACGCGCGAATTCGCGCAAGGACACGCGGCCCTCACTCTTCAGACCGACGTCGATGACGGCCTTGTCGTTCTCGATTGCGGTGATGGTGCCCTTGACGACGCGGCCTTCGAAGCCTGCGTCAGCGGCGGTGCCGAACTGTTCGTCCAGCATTTTCGCGAAATCGTCGCGAGTCGGGTTTGCCGTAGAGGCCATGGAGTTGTGTCTCTCTATGTCTGGTATTCCGGCCAGGCGGTTGTATCCGCCGGTCTTTCCTCCGCCGCCGCACCATGCGGGATCGGCGGGCCAAAAAGGGCCGAACCGCCGCGAAGGCCGGATGCCCAGCGCGGCGTCCCCTGGAGTCGTGAAGACGCTGTGGGACCGGCGGCCCTTATGCCCGCGACGCGGGGAAAGCAAGGAAAATGGGGTAGTCCGCCGCCTTCCGGAGCCGGGGCGGAAGTGCCTGCAGCGGGCTCGATCGGGCGCGTGCCGTTGTGGCAGTATCAGCGGGCGCCGGCAGGAGCCTTATCGGCACCCTCAGCGCCGGAATCCCGCAACGGCGCGATAAAAAACCACCCCGCGCAAATGCGCGAGGTGGCCAAGGTTCAGGGAGGAGGTGCACGATGTGCACCAGCTTCACCAGGCCATGAGGGTAGCACTGGCGAAGTTCCGCCAATTTAGTATGTCGGGTTTTCGAATGCAAGTGCCTGTATGTCCGGGCAACGAAGCCGCCCGGACTGCGGCCGTGTGCCTCAGGCGGACTGCGGGAGCGGCGGGCCCTTGCCCTGCTGGACCTGCCGCCCAAAGACCTCACGCACGAGGTCGAGCGAGAAGAGGTGAGCGTAAATCAGCGCCAGCAGGCCGCTCTGGTTCCAGGTCCGAAGCACGTCGCCCCGCACTTCGCGCAGCTTGTTCTCGTCGACCATGCGGAACCCGCGGTAGTTGACGGGCTGTCCGGTGCCGATGTCGATGTTCAGCTCGCCGTCCATCAGCAGGTTGTGCTTGGCCAGCTCAGCCATGAAGTTCGCAGTCTTCTGGCCGGCGATCTCGAACTGCTCGCAGAAGCTAAGCGTGTTCTTGCAGGCTTCGGACGGTTCGTTGTTCTCGAACAGCGGCTGGCCGTCCTCAAATTCGCCCACCAGGTCGCAAGTCGGATCGACGCAGAGCGACAGGTCCTCGGAATCGGGGTTCACCCTGGCGAGAAGGAAGGGGTAGCGGCGGACATAAGCCGGTACGTAGATCGGCGCGTTTACCGTGCCGTCATCGTCCACGAACACGTTCACGCCCTCGTTCATGCCCATCAGCGCGATCGGGAACGGGTTGTCACCGCCGGAGAAGACAATCGGGAAGTGGCGCTGAGCGAGCGGGAACTCTTCCACGGTGAGCGGCACGGTGTTGACGCCAACCAGCCAGGGCGCCTTGTCGGTCGAGCGGCTCTTCCAGTTGGCGTGTTCCTGCGTGCTGAGCAGCACGAGATCATTGTAGAACAGGGGCAGGGGCGGCGCGCTCGCCATCGTATCTCTCCGCGTAGACCAAGGGCGCCCTTTAGGGAAACGCCGGTTGCGGCGCAAGCGCGCCAGCGAGGGCGCGCGGCCGGGGCAAGGGGGCAGTGGGATCCGTTCTGCACGTCATCTGTCGAGCCTAGGGGAGCGGCAGTGGCGACCTCCCGGTGGCCTGGGTTCAGAGCAGCTTGCCGGGGTTGAGCAGGCCCTGGGGGTCCAGCGCGTGCTTGATCCGCCGCATGACGTCGAGCGCGGTCGGATCGCCCAGGCGGGCCAGTTCGTCGCGCTTGAGCTGGCCAATGCCGTGCTCGGCGGAGATGGAGCCGCCCCACTGGGTGACAAGGTCGTAGACCTGCCGGCTGATCGCCTTGCCCTCGCTGGCATGCCAGGCGTCGCCGTCGGTGCCGGGCGGGGCAATGACGTGGAAGTGGACGTTGCCGTCGCCCAGGTGGCCGAACGCGACCGCCTCGGTCCCCGGCCACGCGGCCTCCAGCTGTGGCACGGCGGCGTCGATGAACTCGGGCATCTTCTCGACTGGTACCGAGATATCGTGCTGCACGGCGGTTCCGCGCGCGCGCTCTGCCGGCGCGATTGAATCGCGCAGCAGCCAGAAGGCTTCTGCTTGCGCCTCGTTTGCAGCGATCACCGCATCGTCAAGCAGCGCCTTGGCGAATGCGGCCTCCAGCATCGTCTCGCAGGACGCGCGCAGTTCTGCGGCGCCGGCGCTGTCCGCCACCACCTCGATGAGCGCGTGCCAGGCATGGTTGCCCGCCAGCGGAGCGCGCGCGCCGGGAAGGTAAGCCAGCACCGCATCCATCGCGGCGTGAGGGATCACCTCGAAGCCCTCAAGAGCGTTGCCGGCCATGCTCTCGCAGTGGACCAGCAGGGCCCGCGCCGCCTGGAGGCTCGGCACGCCAGCCCAGATCACCACGCGTTCTGCCACGGCCGGGCGCAATTGCAGGGTGGCCGCTGTGACGATCCCCAATGTGCCTTCGGACCCGATCAGCAGTTGCTTGAGGTCGAAGCCGCGATTGTCTTTCTTGAGCGGTGTCAGCATCGAGAGGACCTGCCCATCGGCCAGGACTGCCTCGAGGCCCAGCACCAGCGATCGCATCGAGCCGTGGCGCAGCACCTGGGTTCCACCGGCATTGGTCGAGATGAGCCCGCCCACCGTGGCCGAGCCCTTGCCGCCGAGTGTCAGGGGAAAGCGCAGGTCGTGCTGCGCGGCTGCCTCGTGCAGCGTCTGCAGGATGACGCCTGCTTCGCAGGTGACCTTCTGGCCCTCGGCATCGATGTGCCGGATCGCGTTCATCCGCCGCAGCGACAGCAGCACGGCCTCGCCGCTCGCGTCAGGCGTGGAGCCGCCGACCATGCCGCTGTTTCCACCTTGCGGCACCAAGGGCACGTTGTGCGCAGCGCAAAGCCGGACGAGCGCGACGAGTTCCTCAGTGCTTGCCGGCGATGCCATGGCACGCGCCCGGCCGCGGAAGCGGCCTCTCCAGTCCGTGAGCCAGGGCTCGACCAGTTCCGGGTCTGCGGTGATCCCGCGGGGGCCAAGCTGCGCCTGCGCGGCCTCGAGGAAAGCTTGCTGTTCGCTCATGGTCAGGGTCTATGCCATAGGAAGCGCAGCGGGTTAAGCGGCGGTTCAAGCTCCAGGGGTATGGCCGAACCGTTTGTTTCCAAGTACCCGCTGCCAAGCCCGTCGGGGGGGGCGATCCGTTCGATGCACCTAGCCGCTGCCATGCTCGCACCGTTTCTGCTGCTGGTCGGCGGTGCCCGTGCTTCCGAGCACGTCGAGGATGAGGCCGCTCCCGATGCCGCCGATGCCGCGCGCGCGTTTTCCAAACCATTGCCGTCGCGGGAGGTGACCGAGTGGCCGGCCGGCGCTCTCCGCTCGTTCCAGCCCGACAGCGCCTGGCAAGTGCGGATCGAACAGCGCATGACGATCCGGATCGTCCCGCGTGCCACGATGCCGATTGCCCCGGACATCCTCAGCGCCATGCCCCAGCAGGGCGAGAACCCGCGCTTCCTTGAGCGCAAGGTGGGCAAGTGTCTTCCGGTCTCGGCGATCGCCGGCGTGCAACCGCACGGGGGCTCCAGCTTGATCCTGCACATGCGCGACCGGCGGATGATCAGCGCGGAGCTGGACCGTACCTGCCGGGCGCGCGACTTCTACTCGGGCTTTTATCTCGCCGGCAGTTCGGATGGGATGCTGTGCGTCGATCGAGATCTGCTGCAATCCCGCAGCGGGGCCCATTGCACCTTGTCGCGGTTGCGCCAGTTGAATGAGGCTACCGATTTCAGCGAATACTTGACTCCCTGCCCCCCGCGCGACTAGGGCGCGGCAAGCTTGCGCCGAATTTTCGCGCGGCCGGACGGGATCGGCGCCAGGTCGATTGCGGCCCTTACTTTCCGGACAGATATCAAACCTATGAACTTTGCCGATCTCGGCCTGTCAGACGAGTTGCTGCAAGCGGTCGTGGAAGCCGGCTATACCGAACCGACTCCGATCCAGGCCCAGGCGATCCCGCAAGTCCAGATGATGCGCGATCTGATCGCCATCGCTCAGACGGGGACGGGCAAGACCGCCAGCTTCGTGCTGCCGATGATCGACATTCTGGCGCACGGGCGGCGCCGGGCGCTGATGCCGCGCTCGCTTATTCTCGAGCCGACGCGCGAACTCGCCGCTCAGGTGGCGGAGAACTTCGAGAAGTACGGCAAGAACCACGACCTGAAGATGGCGCTGCTGATCGGCGGCGTTCAGATGGGCGACCAGGTGAAGGCGCTCCAGGAAGGCGTGGACGTGCTGATTGCCACGCCCGGCCGCCTGATGGACTTGTTCGAGCGGGGCAAGATCCTATTGACGGGCTGCTCGCTGCTGGTGATCGACGAAGCGGACCGCATGCTCGACATGGGGTTCATCCCCGATATCGAGCACATTTGCACCAAGCTTCCCCCGACCCGGCAGACTCTGCTGTTCTCGGCAACGATGCCGCCGCCGATCAAGAAGCTGGCTGACCGGTTCCTGACGAACCCCAAGTACATCGAGGTCGCCCGCCCGGCGTCCACGAACGTCAACATTGCCCAGCACAAGGTTTTTGTCCCCTCGCGCCAGAAGCGCGAGATGCTTCGCACGCTGCTGCGCACGGACAACGTCAACACCGCGATCATCTTCTGCAACCGCAAGGTGACGGTGCGCGAACTCAACAAGAGCCTGCAGAGCCATGGGTTCGCCAGCGCCGAGATTCATGGCGACATGGACCAGCCCGCGCGCCTGGCCGAGCTGCAGCGGTTCAAGGATGGCAAGGTCAACATCCTGGTCGCCTCGGACGTTGCGGCGCGTGGCCTCGACATCAAGGGCGTCAGCCACGTCTTCAACTTCGACACGCCATGGCACCCGGACGACTATGTCCACCGCATCGGCCGCACCGGCCGTGCTGGCGCCACCGGCCGGGCGTTCACTTTCGTCTCGCCCGAGGATGCCGAGGCGATCGAGAACGTCGAGAAGCTGACGGGCGGCGCCATCCCGGTGTTCGAGCCTGCGCAGGCGGACCTGGAGCCCACTCGCCGGGAAGAGCGTCCCCGCGCCGAAAAGCGCGAGCGTTCACGCGGAGAGCGGCCCGAGGAGAAGCGCGAGCGCACTCCGCGTCGCGAGGAGCGTGCCGAAGAGCCGCGCCGCGAGCGGCAGAACCGCCGCCGTCACGCCGAACCGGAAACGGCGGACGAGGGCTGGAACGGCCCCGTGCCCAGCTTCCTCAGCGTATCGGCACTGGCCTGATCCGCTCGTTTTGCCGCGGCGGGCGGGACGCCCGCCAGGCATGAAAACCTTTAGCGCCTGACGGTAACGCGCGGCAGGCGGGGCAGCGAAGGCCCCTTATCGCTCTCTTGCCTATTCGGCCGGCTTCACGAAGCTGTCGATCACGCGCTTGCGACCGGCCTGCTCGAACTCGATCTCGAGCTTGTTGCCTTCCTGGCCCTCTACCGTCCCGTAGCCGAACTTGTCGTGAAACACGCGCGCGCCGATCCTGAGGTCGGTGCGCGGCTTGGCGGCGAAGCTCGCCGCCGATCGCGTGCTCTCCGTCACCCGGCGCGGTGCCGGATCATAGTCCCGCGAGGCGGCGCGCTGCCACCCCGGACCGCGCGTCGTCGTGCGTGAAGGCTGAGCCTGCGCCACGTGAGCAAAGGGGTCGGCATGTTCCGACCATTGCGCTCGCCACAGCGATGCGCCGCCGCTCATGCTGGTTTCCTGCTCCACATGCTCGGCGGGCAATTCGGCAATGAAGCGTGAGGGGATCGAGCTCGTCCACTGGCCGTAGATCCGGCGGTTCGCCGCATGCAGGATCGTGCAGCGCCGACGAGCGCGAGTGATCGCGACGTAGGCGAGCCGGCGCTCTTCTTCCAGACTCGCTAGCCCGCCTTCGTCCAGCGAACGCTGAGAGGGGAACACGCCTTCTTCCCAGCCGGGCAGGAACACCTGGTCGAATTCCAGCCCCTTGGCGGCATGCATGGTCATGATCGTGACCTTCTCGGTCTCGTCCGCCGCATCGTTGTCCATAACCAGGCTGACATGCTCCAGGAACTCGCCCAGGGACTCGTATTCCTCCATGGCGCGGGCCAGTTCCGCCAGGTTCTCGAGCCGGCCGGTGGCCTCGGCCGTCCGCTCCGCCTGCAGCGCGTCGGTATAGCCGCTTTCGTCCATGACGGTGCGCAGCAGGTCAGCCGGTGTCGTGGATCCCGCCAGATCGCGCCAGCGCGCGAAGTCGCGCATCAACGCAAGGAAAGTGTTGCGCGCGCGCGCGGGCAACTCGTCGGTATCGGCGATCTGCAGGGCTGCGGTCGCCAGTGGCACACCGCCGCGACGGGCGTGGACGTGGAGCTTCTCAAGCGCCTTCGCACCCAGGCCGCGCTTGGGCGCGTTGTATATGCGCTCGAACGCCAGGTCGTCCGAAGGCTGGGCGATTACCCGCAGATAGGCCAGCGCATCCCGGATCTCGGCCCGCTCGTAGAAGCGGAAGCCGCCGACGATGCGATAGTTCAGGCCGATCTGGATGAAGCGGTCCTCGAACTCGCGCGTCTGGTACTGCGCGCGAACCAGGATCGCCACTTGCGCGAGCGAAGCGCCCTGGCGTTCCAGGCGTTCGATCTCCTCGCCCACCCGGCGTGCTTCCTCGGGCGCGTCCCAGACGCCGATCACCCGCAGCGGATCACCGGGGTGGCGCTCGGTCCACAGCGTCTTGCCCAGCCGCTGGCTGTTGGCGTCGATCAGTCCGGAGGCTGCCGCAAGGATCTGGGGCGTGGAGCGATAGTTCTGCTCCAGGCGGATCACCTTGGCGCCCGGAAAGTCCTTTTCGAAGCGCAGGATGTTCGCCACTTCGGCGCCGCGCCAGGAATAGATCGACTGGTCGTCGTCACCCACCACGCAGATGTTCTGGCGGCCTTGCGCGATCAGCCGCAGCCACAAGTACTGGACCTGGTTGGTGTCCTGGTACTCGTCCACCATCACATACTTGAAGCGGCTCTGGTACTGCTCCAGAACCTCGCGGTTGGTCCGCAGCACATTGACCATGTGCAGCAGCAGGTCCCCGAAATCGCAGGCGTTCAACGCCCGCAGCCGATCCTGGTAGAGCTTGTAGAACTTCTGCCCCTTGCCGTTGGCATAGGCCTCGTTCTCCGCCGCATCGAGGTCGGCGGGGTTGAGCCCGCGGTTCTTCCAGCGATCAATGCACCCGGCGAGCTGGCGGGCGGGCCAGCGTTTCTCGTCCAGGCCCTCGGCCACGATCAGCTGCTTGAGCAGTCGGAGCTGATCGTCGGTATCGATGATCGTATAATTGGATTGCAGGCCCACCAGCTCGGCATGGCGTCGCAGCATCTTCGCGGCGATGGAATGGAACGTGCCCAGCCACGGCATGCCTTCCACGGCCGGTCCCGCCAGCTGGCCCACGCGCTCGCGCATTTCGCGCGCGGCGCGGTTGGTGAAGGTCACGCAGAGGATTTCCGAGGGCCATGCCAGCCGCGCGCGGACCAGGTGCGCGAGCCGGGCGGTCAGCGCCGCCGTCTTGCCCGTGCCCGCGCCCGCCAGCATCAGCACCGGTCCTTCGGTGGTCAGAACCGCCTCACGCTGCGGCGGGTTCAGACCGTCGAGCAGCGGGTCGGGAGCGAGGCCGGGGGCGGGGGGGTAAGAGCCGTTCACAGGCGAACAGCTAGGGAACGGATTAACGCAGTGCAACCTCACTTCGCCGCAGCACAGGAACATTTGCCCCGCTGAGCCGTCGCTTCACCCGCTACAGAACGTGACGGGAGAATGATCATGCGCAAGTTTCTGATGGCGGGCGCCGCCGCGCTCGCCTTGAATGCGGTTCCCATGGCCCTTCAGGCCCAAGACACATCACCCGCGCAGCAGCGACCGGTCGATGTTGCGGATGCGGCTCTCCCGGACGACACCTTGAGCCCCGTTCCTCCCGCCGATGGCACGACCACGGTCACCACCACTCAGACGACGCGGACGACCAGTCCCCAGGCCGTCAAGGGTACCGAGGCGGGCAGGACCGTCGAGCTGACGACGCAGCAGCAGA
>Ga0233380_1000609_pt1 | contig 18123 bp, 10 predicted proteins | sample ElkDunMinimDraft_9_FD_191541 | JGI IMG/M metagenome (GOLD analysis project Ga0233380, IMG submission 191541) | Fecal eukaryotic communites from dung pellets of Tule Elk in California, USA - Elk Dung F36 | ecosystem: Host-associated > Mammals > Digestive system > Large intestine > Fecal | place... | reverse complement strand
CACCGCTGCGTCGACCGGCACCGCGCCGTCGTCCGGCACCGCGGCGTCGACCGGCACCGCGCCGTCGACCGGCAGCACGCGCGACGGTGCGAGGGGGTGCGCGCCCATCCACAGCTCGGCGGCCGGGCGTCCGTCCGGCTCGAGCCCCAGGAGCTCCTGGATGGCCGACGTCGAGCCCCAGTCGTACGCCTGCACCGTGTTGTCGAGCCGGTAGAACGACGGCGGGCGACCGGCGGGGACCTCGTCGTGCACCGACGTCTCCCCGTACCGCTCGCCCGCCGTGTTCGTCATGTGCCGAGCCTAGAGGCCCAGGACCTCCCGGATCGGGCCGAGCAGGAAGTAGACGACGAACATCGCCGAGGCGACCCACATGAGCGGGTGGATCGCCCGCACCTTGCCGAGGGCCAGCTTGATGACGACGAACGCGAGGAAGCCCGCGCCGATGCCGTCCGCGATCGAGTACGTGAACGGCATGATGATGATCGTGAGGAAGGCCGGGATCGCGATCTCGACGTTCTTCCAGGAGATGCCGGCGATCTGCGTCATCATGAGGAACCCGACGAAGACGAGCGCGGGCGCCGCGGCCTCGTAGGGGACGAGCGCGACGAGCGGGGACAGGAACGTCGCGAGCAGGAAGGCGACGCCCGTGACCACGGACGCGAGGCCCGTGCGCGCGCCCTCGCCCGCGCCGGTCGTCGACTCGACGAAGCTCGTGTTCGAGGACACCGAGCCCGCACCGCCCGCCGCCGCGGCGATCGAGTCGACCACGAGGATCGCGCGCGACCGCGGAGGGATGCCCTCGGCGTCGTTGAGACGGGCCTCGGCGCCGACGGCCACCATGGTGCCCATCGTGTCGAAGAAGTCCGCGAGCAGGAGCGAGAACACGAGCAGGATCACCGTGACGGTCGCGATGTTCTGGAACGAGCCCAGGAGCGAGAACTGGCCGAGGAGGCCGAAGTCGGGGACCTGCACGACGCCGTCGAACGTGGGGGCGTTGAGGTTGAACCCGTCCGGGTTCGAGCCGTCGGGCGCCTTCGCCCCGATGTGCAGGGTGTTCTCCAGCACGACGGCGAGAGCGGTCGCGGTGAGGATCGCGACGAGCAGCGCGCCCTTCACCTTGCGCACCCACAGGACGATCGTCAGCACGAGGCCGACGACGAACACGAGGATCGGCCACGTGCCGAGGTTGCCGAGCGCGAGGAGCGTGCCGCTGCCCGCCGTGACGAAGCCCGCGTTGACGAGGCCGATGAGCGCGATGAAGAGCCCGATGCCCACGCTGATCGCGGTCTTGAGCTCCACCGGCACCGCGCGGAAGACCGCCTCGCGGAACCCGGTGAGCACGAGGACCAGGATGATGAGGCCCTCGATGACGACGAGGCCCATCGCGTCCGCCCACGTCACCCCCGGCAGGGACGCGATCGAGTAGGCCACGACCGCGTTGAGGCCGAGGCCCGCCGCGAGGCCGAGGGGGAAGTTCGCGAACAGGCCCATGGCGATCGTCATGACGCCGGCGACGAGCGCCGTCGCCGCGGCGATCTTGCCGAAGTCCGGCGCGGCTCCCCCACCGAGGAACTGGCCCGTGCCGTCCTGGACGGTCCCGATGATCAGCGGGTTGAGCACGATGATGTACGCCATCGCGAAGAACGTCACGAGACCACCACGGATCTCGGTGCCGATCGTCGAGCCACGCTCGGTGATCTTGAAGAAGCGGTCGATCGCGCCGGTCGCAGGAGGCGGCGCCTGCTCGTCCTCGTGGACGGAGGTGGGGGTGGACATGAGGAGAATGCTGCCAGAACCTGTGTTCGCGACGTAACGCGCTCGTTGCGCCCGTGCGTCGGGACGGAGGTCGTCCGCCCTCGTCAGGCCGCCCCGGCGGTCGCGAGGACGGGCCCGGGTGTGTTCGACACCACGCCCGGCACGACGCCGGTGGCCGTCCGGGAGGTGCCGGCACCGTGCCCCAGCAGCTCGGCCGTGGCGACGTCGGTGGTGGTCCGCCGCGCGCCGGAGGCGAGCTGGACGGCGTGCAGGGCGTCCAGGATGCCGACGGCACGCTCGCCCTCCGTCCCGTCGGGCACCCCGTAGACGAGGCGTGGCGGGCGGAGCAGGTCGACGACGGCGTGTCCCGGGCGGTGCTCGTCCGGCAGCCACACGACCGTGGCGTGGACGCCGTCGGCGACGAGCCCCGCGGCGAGCCGGGCGGCGGTCCCGGCGGGGACGCGGGCGCGCCCGACCACGAGGTCGCCGGGACCGAGGTGCGGGGCGAGGTCCTCGAGCGCGTCGCGCAGGGACGCGACGCGTGCGGTGCCGCTCGGGTCCTGCGCCCCGCCCGACCCCACGCACAGGACGTGCACGCGGGCCCCGGCGACGGCGGTCCGGTCCGACGTGACGCGGAGCCGGCCGCTCACGAGGCCGAGCGCGGCGAGACGGCGCAGGCGCGGCTCAGCAGCCCCCGACAGGCCCTCGCGCAGGACGTCGAGCGCGTGCCGGTCGGTGTCGTGGACAACCACCTCGTGCCCCGTCGCCGCGAGGCACGCCGCGTGCAGGACGCCGCGACGACCGCATCCCGTGACCGAGACCCGCACGGCTCATCACCTCCGCCCGACCTGGAGCTGCCCGGACCTCAGTAGGCCCCGGAGCCCGAGAACACCGCGCGCGCGGTGCGCGCGAGGATGAGGAAGTCGCCGAACATCGTCCAGTTCTCGACGTAGTAGACGTCGAGGCGGACGCTCTCCTCCCAGGACAGGTCCGACCGGCCGCCGACCTGCCACAGACCCGTGAGGCCCGGCTTGACCAGGAGACGGCGGCGGACCTTCTTCTCGTACTTCTGGACCTCACGCGGCAGCGGGGGACGCGGACCCACGAGGCTCATGTCGCCGCGCAGCACGTTGAGCAGCTGCGGCAGCTCGTCGAGCGAGTAGCGGCGCAGGACACGGCCGACAGGAGTGACGCGCGGGTCGTCGCGCATCTTGAACAGCGGCCCGGCACCGTCGTTCTGCTCGGCCAGGTGCGCGACCTCGTGGTCGGCACCGACCCGCATCGAGCGGAACTTGAACATGGAGAACGTCTTGCCGTTGCGCCCCACGCGCTCCTGACGGAACAGCACGGGACCCCGGCTCGTGAGGCGCACCGCGAGCGCGACGAGCACGAGCACCGGGAGCGCCGCCAGCGTGACGAGCGCCGCTCCGAACCAGTCGACGACCGTCTTCACGACGAACTTGGGGCCGGTGAAGCGCGGCGCGTCCACGTGGAGGAGGGACACGCTCTCCGCCGGGGTGATCGTGATGCGCGGGCCTGCGACGTCGGCCAGCTCGGCCGTGAGCATGAGGTCGACGCCGTACGGCTCGAGCTCCCAGCCCAGCCGTCGCACGACCTCCGCCGTGATGGCGTCGGATCCGGAGACCGCCACGACGTCCGCGCCGACGCGGGTCGCGACCTCGCCCGCGTCGCGCAGCTCGCCCAGCACGGGGACTCCGCGGATCTCCTCGCCCGCACCGACGGCGCCCGACGGGACGCACACGCCCACGACGCGGTAGCCGGACTCGTCGCGGTTGTTCAGGTCGCGGATGAGCCGCTCCGCCTGGTCACGGTGCCCGATGGCGAGCACGGCCGAGCGCATGAGCCCGTGGGCGCGCTGCCGGTGCAGCCACTGGCGCCACGCGTAACGCCCGAGCAGGAGACCCGCGAGACCGATGGGGAAGGCGAACGCGAGGTAACCGCGCGCCTCGGGGAAGCGCAGCAGGAACGCCAGCACGGCGAGGATCGCGAAGAGCCGCCACGACGCGTCGAAGACCCGGTGGTACTCGGTGGGCCCGCTGCCCATGACCCGGGGGTCGCGCGTGCGAGCCGTGCCGAGGGAGAGGGACCACGCCAGCCCGACGAGGAGGCTCAGGACCACGTACGGGACGCGCACCTCGCTGCGGACGGGCTCGGAGACGAACTGGTCCCAGCGCAGGAAGTAGGCGACGAGCACGGCCCCGACGATCACGGCGGTGTCCGTGAGCAGGAGCCGGCGCCGGTAGGCGACCTCCCACCCCTGGGCGGCGAACGCCGCACGCGCGGCCCGGATCCGCGATGCCGGAGAGGCCGAGAGGAGGGTACGCAGGGTACGCCTGCTGTCTTCGGTGACGCTGTGGGACATGCGTCCACCTCCGGTCGAATCCACACCCTGCATGGCGACTCATCCTAGGGTTCAGATACTGCGAGAACGAGGTTTGTCGATGGCTTTCACCCGGGTGAGAAGCCGCGCCGGGAGGCCGCCGTCAGAGGGCCAGGAGGCGCATGATCCTGCGGTTCGCGACGGTGAAGATCTCAACCGGAATGTGGCTGGACAATCGTCCAAGTCAAACGTTCCGCTTGCGAGACCGTCGGAGCCGTGGCATGGGGCGCCGCCCGAGGCGTCCCGAAGAGCCGCGCCGTCGCGGTTGGACGAACGTCCAGGCTGCCAGGGCCGTGCTGCGGCGCACGCATCCTAGCGCGCCGTTGCGAGGTGACCTGTTCCGTGCTCACACGAGGAGAAGATGTGGTCGCGGTCACTCCTGTGACACGGTGGACCGGGTGAAAAATCCGCTCCCCCGATACGATGCGGGACGTGCCCTCGTTCGTCACGCTCCTCCTGCACCCCGACCGCCGGCGGCCCGACCCCGCGCCGCGCCGGGTCGACCTGCGCGTCGTGATCCTCGCCGGCATGGCCCTGTGGACCCTCGCACTCGTCGTCTGCGTCGTCCTGCTCGCGACGGGCCTGCTCGGGGCACGGGCCGTCGCGACGTGCGGCGCCGGGCTCGTCCTCGGGCTCCTGGGCCTGGTGTGGGAGCGCCGGCACCGCGCGAGCTACCGCGCGGGCACCGAGGACTGAGGGTCGTCCCAGGCCGTCCGCGCGAGCGCCGCCCGGACAGCTCCCGGGTCGCGCAGCACCTCGTCCAGCACGTGGCGGGAGCGGTACCGTCCGGAGGCGACGGCCAGCGCCTCGGCGAGCGCCTCCGGGCCGCCCGCGTGGACGACGGCGGCCTCGCCCGCACCCTGCACCCACCACGGGACGCCGACGCCACCGACCCGCAGGTCGTCGTGGTGCGCCCAGGTGCGCGGCAGTCCCTCCACGACGACCCGGACCTCCTCGGGCACCTGGCGCGTGCGCCCGACCTCGTCCGGGGGCGGCGCCTGCGTCGGCGCGGTCGCGACGTCGAGGAGGTCGGCCACGTCGTCGACGAGCCCCGTGGGAGCGGGCACGACCGGGCGGACGGGTGACCACATCGGGTCCGGTGCGACGACGACGTCGTCCGCGCCCGCCACGACGACCGCCCCGGCGGACAGGGCGGGCACCCGGTCCGGCGCCGGGTCCAGGCGCACCCCCCGCTGCCCGAGGACGGCGAGCGCATGCCACAGGGCGAGCGCGTCCCGCGCGTCGACCTCCGTCCCGGCGCCGGGCAGCGCGTCGAGCACGTCGGCCCAGTCGGCCGGGTCGAGGTCGGCCAGGTCGCGCACCCCGCCGAGCGCGGCGCGGACCTCGTCGTCGAGACCCGCCACCTCCGGCGGCGCCGGGCGCAGGAACGGGACCGCGGGGGCGCCGCCGAGACCGAACGGCCCACCGAGCTCCTCTCGCAGCCACCACGCCGCGTACGAGGGCGCGCTCCGGGCCGTCCCGCCGGCCTCCACCCGCACGGGCGTCAGGAGCGCGGCGCGCGCGTCCGGGTCCGCTGCGAGACGCGCGAGCACGTCGGGCCACGCGTCGTCGGCGACGGCGTCCAGGTCGGCGACAGCGAGCAGGTCGCCGACGTACGCCTCGGGACCGAGGACCGTCGTCAGGTGCGCGAGGTAGCCCGCCCAGTCCGAGAGCCATCCCTCGGGGGCGTGCGGGTCGAGGTCCGGCTCGTCGTCCGCCGAGGAGGGCGTCAGGACGTCGCGCACGCGCAGGGTCGTCGGCCCGGCGGCGACGCCCACCGCGCGCAGCACGTCCTCTCCCCACCGCTCGACGGTGCCCCTCGCGACGACCTCCAGCCCGTCGAGCACGTCGGCCGCCCACGTGCCGGGCAGGACGGAGCCGCGCGCGGGGGTCCGGTCGCCGTCCGCGGTCGGGAGCGGCAGCTCGCCCCACCAGAAGGGCAGGTCGGGCCGTCGGCGCTCCCCCGTGCCACCCACGGCCGCCGCGACGAGCGCGAGCAGGCGCTCGACGTCGTCGTCCGGGGCGTCGCCGCCGTCCGCCGCCTCGGACGCGGCGAGGACCCGCTCGCGCACCGCGTCCTCGGCGAGCACCGTGCGCAGGTCGCACGCCCGCGCCCCGAGCCGCTCCAGCAGCGGGTGGGCGGCGCGGGGATCCACGAGACGCAGGCCGAGGTCCGCGGCGACCCGCGGGTCGAGGGACGCGTCGTCGAGCAGCAGGAGGCCGCGCGCACCCCGCACGACCCGCCCGCCCACGAGCGGGACGGGCAGCGCGCCGAGCGCCTCCAGCACCGAGCGGTCGGCGGCGTGCGGGGCGAGCGCCTCGTAGAGCAGGTGCCACCGTGCCGGGTCGCCGACGAGCGGCAGGTCGTCGACGACGTCGGCGAGGTCGAGCACCTCGGTCCCGAGCGAGCGGGCCACCGCGCGCAGCGGGGCCGGGACGTCCACGAGGCCCGCGACGCCGAGCGCCGCGCGCACGCGCGCGTCCCCCGCGTCCCCTGCCAGGACCCGGGCGTCGGCCGGGGCGACGAGGCGCGTCCGCGAGGGGACGTCGTCGGGCGCGGAGGGCTCGACGGTGCTCGGGTCGAGCGGGAGCAGCGGCGTGCGGCGCACCGCGTCCTCGGCCGCGGTGCGGACGGACGCGTCGACCGCGCTCGCCGGCAGCCCGGTCGGCACGAGCGCGAGCACCTGCGCGCCACGCTCCGGGGCGAGGGTCGCGAGGAGCTCCGCGTAGGCCGTGCCGGCCACCCGGGCCACGTGCTCCGTGAGCGGGCCCGGGGGCACGTGGCGGCGGGAGGGGTCGAGCGGGAACGTCGCCAGGAGCAGCGCCGGGAACGTGAGCCGTTCGTCGGTGGGCGTGGGCGCGTGCAGGACGGCGGTCGCGTCCGCGCGCTCGCGCGGGAGCGCCCAGGCCACCGACCACCGGGTCGTGGCACGCTCCTCGACCGGCCGGTCCGCGAGGAGCGCCGGGTCGAGCAGGCCCTCGCGTCGCAGGACCGTCCAGCGCGCGCCGACGTCCGTGACCCGGCGCTCCTCGCCGTCGGCGGACACGACGACCTCCGTGAGCGCCGGGAGCGCGAGCAGCAGGGGGTCGCCGACGTCGGCCAGCTCGGCGCGCACGGCGGCGATCGCCTCCGCGTCGCGCAGCTCGAGCTCGACGACGGTGTCGTAGCCCGGGGGGACGTCGAGGTGCGCAGGGAACGGGAGCCGCAGGACCGGGAGGCGGTCGCCCCGGCGCGCCACCTCGGCCGCGAGGTCCGGCAGGTCGACCACGGCGTCGTCGAGCGCCGCGCGCGTGCGTGCGAGGGAGAGCTCGACGGCGCGGTCCCCCGCACCGGCACGGACCTCGTCGGCGACCGAGCGCACCGCGGCGAAGCCGACGCCGAACCGCCCGACGGTCGCCCGCCGGGAACCGGTCGCCCCCGTCGCGGACGCCCGCATCGCGACGAGGGACGCGACACCCGCGGCGTCGAGGGGCTCTCCCGTGTTCGCCACGCGCAGCACCGCGCGCGCGTCGGGTCCCGTCGGCGCGTGCAGGCTCAGCCGGAGCCGGCCCGGGACGCCGGCACGGGCCGCGGCGTCGGCGGCGTTCTGGGCGAGCTCGACGACGACCCGGCCGCGGTAGGCGCCGTGGGCGTGGTCCTCCTCGGTGTTGGCGTCCTCGCGCAGCCGCGTCGGCGACGACCGCCACGCCTCCAGGACCGCACGGCGCAGCGCGGCCGTCCCGAAGACGTCGTCCGTCACGCCTCCGGCTCGTCCGCCGCGGAGGCGTCCTCGGGAGCCGACGGGGTCTCCGACGCCGCCGCGTTCTCGAGCAGCGACACGATCTCCACGTGCAGCTCGTCGACGAGCGGGCCGGGGTCGGGCCACTCGCTGCGCTGCGGCTCGACGTCAGTCTCCGAGTGCGCGCCGCACCCGTGGTCCAGGCTCACGACCTTGCCGTCGTCGGGCGACCACTCGTTCGCGCACACGCCGAACACCTGGCCGAGGCTGCCCTGCAGCCGGACGAGGAAGCCGCACGAGCCGCACTCGGCCGCCGACGCGACGGCGCCGCGCGCCGTCGGGCCCCGCGACCCCCGGTACCAGCGCTCGGCGGCCTCGTCACGCCCTTCGGGCGAGAGCACCCGGGCGCGGGCGAGTGCGAGCTCGTCGATCGCGACCGAGTCCTGCTCCTCGTCGCCCGTCGGGACGTAGCCGGGCTCGAGGCGCGGGTCGTCCGGCCGGAAGGGCAGCACGTCGCCCGGTCCGAGGTCGCCCGGACGCAGGCGCTCCGACCAGGGCAGCCACGACGGTGCGAGCAGGGCACCGTCGCCGGGCAGGAGCTCGACCTCGCACACCGTCGCCGTGCGACCGCGCGGGACGCGCGCGAGAGTGACCGTCCAGTGCCATCCGCGGTAGCCGCGCATCGTGCACGCGAAGCGGTGGGAGATGAGGCGCTCGGCCTCGGCGATCGTGCCGAGGTGCTCGCCGACGTCCTGCGGGCTCTCGGCGACCTGCTCTGCCGCGGCACGGGCGATCTCGACCGCGCCCGTGAGCACGGCGTCGCGCGCGGCACGGGCGGAGACCCCCCGGACGCGCTCCTCGGCGGCTGCCACGGCGACCATCGTCAGACCTCGATCTCGTCCGCCACCGCGCGCAGGACTGCCGCGACCTTGGTGGCCTTGCTCTTGTCCGGGTAGCGCCCGCGGCGCAGCCCGTTGCCCACGGTGTCGAGCTCCTTGATGAGGTCCTCGACGATGACGGCCATCTCGTCGGCCGTGCGGCGCTTGGCCTTGACGATCGACGGTGCCGGGTCGAGGAGCGTGACGGCCAGCGCCTGCGGGCCACGGCGGCCGTCCGCGACGCCGAAGTCGACGCGCGCGCCGGGCTTGGGCGCGGGCGCGTCCGCGGGCAGGGCGGAGGCGTGCAGGAAGACCTCGCCGCCGTCGTCGTTGGCGATGAAGCCGAAGCCGCGTTCGGTGTCGAACCACTTGACCTTGCCGGTGGGCACGTGAACCTCGTTCGTGCTCGTAGGAACCAGAACCCCCAGGTTACCGGCCGCGCGGCGACGTCGTCGCATCCATACCGCGGGGTGGTCTCCCGCTCCCCCGCGCAGCGGCGCCCAGGACGGGCGCGAGGCCCTCGGCCGGAGCGCCGGCGTGGTGCCGGGGTCGCCCGCGGGCGGCGCGTCGCCCCGACCCGTCCCACGGTGTCGGCTCGGTGCCGTGGCGGACGCCGGGTGGGGAGATCTCACCATGGGCGCCGGTTCCCCGCGGGGGCGCGGATCGGTACGGTCGACGCATCGCGACGCGGCGGCCCGGAAGGTCGCCGTCGGACCCGCAGGGGCGATCCCGACGAGAGTCCCGCCACCCACGACCGTCCAGCACCTGGGGGATCCCTTGACCGACCACCCGCACGTCCCCGGCCCGGCGCACCAGCCCGGCCCGGGCGTCCCGCCGCCGCCGCAGCCGCAGCCCGGCGCGTACCCGCCGGCGCCGGGTGCCTACCCGCCCGCGCAGGGCGGTTACCCGGGTGCGCCGGGCCCGTACCAGGCCGCCGGGCAGGAAGGGTGGGCGGCCGCGCCGGTCCCGCCCGTCCCGCCGGCCCGGCGCTCGCGCAAGGGTCTCGTCGTCGGCGGGTCCGTCGTCGGCGGCCTGCTGCTGCTCGGCGGGGCGGGAGCCTGGGCGTACACCGCGATCGACGGCGGCGGAGCGCAGCCCGAGGAGGCGCTGCCGGCCTCGACCATCGGCTACGTGCGCGTCGACCTCGACCCGTCGGCCGCGCAGAAGATCAACCTCGTGCGCCTCGCGGACCGCGTGCCCGACCTCGCGGCGGAGCTCGACGTCGAGCTCGACGAGGACACCGACCTCAAGCAGCTCCTCGCCGAGGCCCTCACCCGCAGCGGCGAGTGCGAGATCGACTACGCGCAGGACGTCCAGCCGTGGATCGGCGACCGCGCCGCCGTGGCCGCGATCCCCGGCGCCGACGAGCCCAGCCCGGTCGTCGTCCTCGCGGTGACCGACGAGGGCGCCGCGCGCAGCGCCCTCGAGTCGGGGCTCGGGTGCGGCGACGGCGTCGCGGCGGAGCAGGTCGCGTTCGCCGCGGGGTACGCCGTCGTGACGGACGAGGGCGTGTCCGCCGCGGACGTGGTGGCCGACGCCGGGAAGTCCTCGCTCGCGGACGACGACGTGTTCGTCGCCGACATGAAGGCGCTCGGCGACCCCGGCCTGGTCTCCTTCTGGGCCGACACGGAGGCCGTCGCGTCGCTCGTCGAGGAGGGCGCGGACGCGCTGGGCGAGGACGTGCCGGGAGCGGCGGACCTCGCCGCGCTCGAGGACTACACGTCGGTGACGGGAGCGCTGCGCGCCGGCCCCGACCACCTGGAGCTCACGATGCTCACGGCCGCCGGCGACGACGTCCTCGCCCCCTACGACGCCACCGGCCGGGCCGCGACGGCGGACCTTCCGGGGACGACGCTCGCAGCGGTCGCCTTCTCGGTGGACTCCGCGGCGGTCGACGACGCGTGGCGACGGCTCGCGGAGCTCGCCGACACGTACGGCGACCTGGGCGGTGCCGACGCGTTCGAGATGTCGCACGAGATCTCGCTCGGCACGACCGCGAGCACCGCCGGGGGCCTCGGCCTCGACGTCGCACCGGACGGGGTCGACCAGGAGACGTACGACTTCTGCCTCGAGGCGGCGCAGGAGTACGACCTCGGCCTCGACGGCTACGACTTCACCGACCAGGAGCGCGCCGAGTACGAGCAGATGTACCTCGACTCGTTCATGGAGGGCTGCACGGGCGTCCCCACGACCACGGGGACCGCGACGGACGGCCTGTCGGGCAGCACGGACGTCGGCGACGTCGCCACCGACGAGCTCGGTACCGACGATCCTTGGGGCGGCTCCACGGACGTCGACGACCCGTGGGGCGGCTCGTCGTCCGCGGAGGCACCGACGTTCGACGACACCGTCGCGCTCCTCGCCGAGGAGTACGACCTGCACCTTCCCGAGGACCTGAAGACCCTGCTCGGCGAGCAGGTCGTGGTCGCGGTCGACGCCGGAGGGCTCGCCGACGCCGCCTCGATCACCGGCCTCGAGGACGTGAACGTGGGCCTGCGCACGGTCGGTGACGCGGCCGCGCTGCAGGACCTCGCGGACCGGTTGGACGCGCTGGTCGTGGACGCGGGCGGCGAGCCGCTGGCCACCGCGGAGACCGGCGACGGCCACGTGTTCGCGACGAACGACGGCTACGCCTCGGCCCTCGCCGCGGGCGGCGACCTCGGCTCCTCGGAGGCCTACCGCAGCGTCGTGGACGACGACGGTGCGAGCAGCGTCCTCTTCGTCGACCTCGACCGGCTCACCGACGTGCTCCGCGCGAACCTGGAGGGCGAGGACGCCGACGGGCTGTCCGCCCTCGAGCCGCTGCGCGCGGTCGGCCTGACGACGTCCGTCGACGGCGGCCACGCGCGGTTCGCGCTGAAGCTGAGCTTCGACTGACGCCGAGCCACCACGTGAGCACCGACGCGCGCCCGGGGCCGACCGCCCCGGGCGCGCGTAACATCGAACGGATGGCCACCTCCCGGCCCGTGCGGCCCCCGACGTTCAGCGAGGCCCTGCGCCGGCGTGACGATGCCGCGCTCGTCGCGCTGCTCGCGCACCGCCCCGACCTCGCGACCCCCTCTCCCTCGACCCTGCCCTCGCTCGCAGCGCGCGCGATGAACCGCACGAGCCTCGAGCGCGCTCTGGCGGGCCTCGACGAGCTGAGCCTGCGCGTCCTCGAGTCCGTCCTCGTGCTGGAGTCGGTCGGCTCGGCGGCGACCGCCGCGGCCGTCGCGCGGGCGACGGGCGTCGACCGCAGGACGGTCACGACCGTGCTCGCGCTGCTCGACGGCCTCGCGCTCGTGTGGGCGCCCGGCCCGGCGTCGGCCGGCTTCCGGCCCTCCCCCGGGCTCGCCGAGGTGCTCGGCCCGCACCCGGCAGGCCTCGGCCCGGCCGGGTCGGTGGGCCCCGGACCGTCCGCGACCGCGGCCGCGGAGCCCTCCCCGGCGGTCGGCCTGCTCCCCGGGGGCGACCTGCCCGACGACGCGCCCCCGGGCGCCGGTGCCATCCTCGACGCGCTCACGTGGGGACCGCCCGTCGGCGTCGCGCCCCGCTCGGACCCGTCCGCACGCCGGGCGACGTCGTGGCTGGTCGAGCGGGGCTACCTGCGGGCGGACGACGAGCGGCACGTCGTCCTGCCGCGCGAGGTCGGCCTGGCCCTGCGCGGTGGCCGCACGCACCGTGACGTCCGCACGACGCCGCCCGTCCCCGACGGCGCCGTCCTGCCCGCGACGACGGTCGACGCCGAGTCCGCGAGCGCCGGGCTGGAGGCCGTCCGGCTCGTGGCGCGGCTCGTGACGCACTGGACCGAGCACGCCCCGGGCGTCCTGCGGTCCGGGGGGCTCGGCGTGCGCGACCTGCGGCGCGCGGCCCTCGCGCTCGAGATCGACGAGACGACGGCGGCCGCCGTCGTGGAGATCGCCGCGGCGGCGGGGCTCGTGGTCGACGACGGCGACGACCCGCCCGCGTTCGCGCCCGCCCCGCTCGCCGAGGACTGGCTCGACGACGACCTCGGCGACCGCTGGGCGGCGCTCGTGCGCGGGTGGTGGCGCTCGCGCCGCACGCCGTGGCTCGTGGGCAGCCGCGACGAGAAGGGTGCGCTGCGTGCCGCCCTGGACCCCGAGCTGTGGCGCCCGTGGGTGCCGCGGCTGCGCCGGACCGTGCTCGAGGTCCTCGCGCTCGTGCCGGGGCGTGCGCTCGGCGCGGCGGACGTCGTCGAGGTGTTGCGGTGGCGCACGCCGCGGGCGGTCCCGCCCGAGCAGGCGGTCGCGGGGCTCCTGCGGGAGGCCGCGCTGCTCGGTGTGACCGGCGCGGGCGCGCTCACGCCCCCGGGGCGCGCCCTGCTCGCGGCGGACGACGCCGCGGCGGCGCCCGACCTCGGCGCCGCGTTCGAGTCGGTGCTGCCGCCCGAGGTCGACGACCTGCTCCTCCAGGGCGACCTCACGGGCATCGTCCCGGGTCGGCCGTCGGGCGCGCTCGAGCGGCTGCTGGAGGTCGCGGCCGACGTCGAGTCGCGCGGCGCGGCGACGACCGTGCGCTTCTCCGCCGACTCGGTGCTGCGGGCGCTCGACCGCGGCGCGACCGCCGACGAGCTGCTCACCGAGCTCGCGACGCACTCCCGCACGCCCGTCCCGCAGGCGCTGGAGTACCTCGTGCGCGACACCGCGCGCCGCCACGGCCGGGTCCGCGTGGGGACGGCGTCGTCGTACGTGCGCGCCGAGGACCCCGTCCTGCTCGCGGGTCTCGTGGAGGACCCCGCGCTGCGCGCGCTCGGGCTGGTCCTGCTCGCCCCGACGGTGCTCGCGTCCGTGGCTCCCGCGGGCGAGCTGCAGGAGGCGCTGCGCGGCCGCGGCGTGCCCGCGGTCGTCGAGAGCCCGGACGGTCGCGTCCTGGTCGCCGACCGGGCGGGACGGCGCGGTGCGCCCGACGCCGGCTCGCCCCGGCGCGCGCGGGCGGCGGCGGGGCGGCGCACGGGACGGGCACGCACCGGCATCGTGCCGGGCTCCGGGGCACGCGTGGACGGGTCCGGCGGTCCGGACCGGGGCGCCGAGGAACGGTACGCGGACCTCGTCGCCCGGCTGCGCGCGGCCGAGGCCCGCACCACCGAACGGTCGCCGCTCGCCGCGGCCTCGGACGCCTCCGCGAACGGGGACGCCGCACGTCCGGGCGCGCGGACGGCGTCGGGCACGGACGGGAACGACGGCGACCCCGCGGCCCGCGGGGGAACATCCGACCCGGTGGCCGCGTTGGGTCTGCTGCGCGAGGCGATCGCGGACGGCGCGATGGTCTGGCTCGAGGTCGTCGGGTCGTCCGGGGCCCCGACCCGGCGCCGCGTGCGCCCCCTGACCCTCGACGCCGGGCGTCTGCGCGCGCAGGACCCCGCGCGCGACGCGGAGCTCACGGTCGCGGTTCACCGCATCGCGTCCGTCGCCCCCGACGACCGGACCTCCCGCACCGGACCTCCCGCTAGACCCTCGCAAGGAGACGCATGACCGACGGACCCCTCATCGTCCAGAGCGACAAGTCGCTCCTGCTCGAGGTCGACCACCCGCGCGCCGACGACGCGCGCCGCGCGATCGCGCCGTTCGCCGAGCTGGAGCGCGCGCCCGAGCACGTCCACACGTACCGGCTCACGCCGCTCGGGCTGTGGAACGCGCGCGCCGCGGGCCACGACGCCGAGCAGGTCGTCAACACGCTCATCGAGTACTCGCGCTACCCCGTGCCGCACGCGCTGCTCGTGGACGTCGCCGAGACGATGTCGCGCTACGGGCGGCTCACGCTCGCGCAGCACCCGACGCACGGCCTCGTGCTCGAGGCGACCGACCGCGCGGTGCTCGCCGAGGTGCTGAAGTCCAAGCGCACCGCGGGGCTGGTGGGAGATCGCATCGACGACCTGACGGTCGTCGTGCACCCGTCCGAGCGCGGCCACCTCAAGCAGGTGCTCGTCAAGCTCGGCTGGCCGGCCGAGGACCTCGCGGGCTACGTCGACGGCGAGAAGCACGAGATCGCGCTCACCCCCACGACGCCGTCCCGCGTCGAGGGCGAGGCGCCGAAGCCCTGGGAGATGCGCCCCTACCAGACGCAGGCCGTGGACGGGTTCTGGCACGGCGGGAGCGGCGTCGTCGTGCTGCCCTGCGGCGCGGGCAAGACGATCGTCGGGGCCGGGGCCATGGCGAGGTCCGGGACCACGACCCTCATCCTCGTGACGAACACGGTGAGCGCGCGCCAGTGGCGCGACGAGCTCGTGCGGCGCACCACGCTCACCGAGGACGAGATCGGCGAGTACTCGGGCGCACGCAAGGAGATCAAGCCCGTCACGATCGCGACGTACCAGGTGCTCACGACGAAGCGGAAGGGCGTCTACACGCACCTCGAGCTGCTCGACGCGCGCGACTGGGGCCTGGTCGTGTACGACGAGGTCCACCTGCTGCCCGCGCCGATCTTCCGCATGACCGCGGACCTGCAGGCGCGGCGCCGGCTCGGGCTCACCGCGACGCTCGTGCGCGAGGACGGCCGCGAGGACGAGGTGTTCTCGCTCATCGGGCCGAAGCGCTACGACGCGCCGTGGAAGGACATCGAGGCGCAGGGGTACATCGCGCCCGCGGACTGCGTCGAGGTCCGCCTCACGCTGCCCGAGTCGGAGCGCATGACGTACGCCGTGGCGGAGCCGGAGGACAAGTACCGCCTCGCGGCGACGGCCGCCGGGAAGAACCGGGTGGTCGAGCGGATCGTCGCGCAGCACCCGGACGACCAGGTGCTCGTGATCGGCCAGTACCTCGACCAGCTCGAGGAGCTCTCGCAGCACCTGGACGCGCCGCTCATCACCGGTGCGACGACCGTCCGCGAGCGCCAGCGACTGTTCGAGGCGTTCCGCTCGGGCGAGATCTCACGGCTTGTCGTGTCGAAGGTCGCGAACTTCTCCATCGACCTGCCGGAGGCGTCCGTCGCGATCCAGGTGTCGGGGTCGTTCGGCTCGCGCCAGGAGGAGGCCCAGCGCCTCGGCCGCGTCATGCGGCCCAAGGCCGACGGCCGCACCGCGCACTTCTACGCCGTCGTCTCCCGGGACACCGTGGACCAGGACTTCGCGGCGCACCGCCAGCGGTTCCTGGCGGAGCAGGGGTACGCGTACCGCATCGTCGACGCGGAGGACCTGGGCGTCGTGCAGTGACGGGTGGGGGCCGCAGCGAAGCAAGGCACCCGCCCGGCACGGAACGACGCCCAGGGCCGACCAGGAACACGGAGGACCTGGGCGTCGTGCAGTGACGGCTAGACCCCCGCGCGCTGAGTGCGTGAAATATGTCGTCTCGAACCGATGCGAGACGACATATTTCACGCACTCAGGGCACCCGGGGTCACCGCCCGGCCGTACCGATTGCGGGACCTCGGGGCGTGGGCAAGGATCGGCGCGTGAGCTCGGTCCAGCGCTCGTCCGCCCCGTTCACCCGCACCGCCGCGAACCGGGCGACGCGCGTGGTCGTCGTCCTCCTGGGCGCGCTCCTCGCCGCCGTGCTGGCCGCCGTCGTGCTGCTGGCCCCGGGCGGCCCCGCGCACGCGGTCGCGCCGCTCGACGTCACGGACGAGATCACCGATCCCGACGGCGTCCTGGGTGACCGGGCGGACGACGTCCAGGACGCGCTCGACCGCCTGGCGCAGGACACCGACCTGCAGCTCTTCGTCGTCTACGTCTCGACCCTCGACGGCATGGACGGCGTCGACTGGGCGAACGCGACGGCGAACGCGTCGGGTCTGGGCGTGGACGACCTCCTCCTGGCGGTCGGGACGGAGGACCGGCGCTACGGGCTCTCCTACGACAACAACGTCTCCCTGAGCGACGCCGAGCTCGACCGGATCTCCGCCGCGGTCGAGGACGAGCTGCGCGACGACGACTGGGCCGGGGCGGCGATCGCCGCGGCGGAGGTCGCACGGGGCGCGGGCCAGTCGAGCGGCGGGGCGACGTGGCTGTGGGTCCTGCTGGGCGTCGTCGTGCTCGTCGTGGTGGTGGTCCTCGTCGCGCGGGCGGCCGCGAAGCGGCGTCGAGGCGCGGCGGGCACGCCCGGGGGCGAGGACGAGCTCTCGGCTCTTCCGACCGAGGAGCTGAGCCGGCGCGCGAGCGCCGCGCTCGTCGCGATCGACGACGCCGTGAAGACCTCGGAGCAGGAGCTCGGGTTCGCCCAGGCCCAGTTCGGTCTCGAGGCGACGCGGCAGTTCTCCGCGGTCCTCGCGGAGGGCAAGCAGAAGGTCGCGGAGGCGTTCACGATCCGGCAGCAGCTCGACGACGACCAGCCGGAGACCGAGCCGCAGGCGCGCGCCCTGATGGCTCGGATCGTCGCGCTGTGCGACGAGGTCGCCGACGCGCTCGACGCGCAGTCGCGGACCTTCGACGAGCTGCGCGACCTGCAGGCGCGCGCACCCCAGGTGCTCGAGGAGACCGACCAGCGCGCGGTCGAGGTGCGCGCCCGCGTCGAGCCCGCGCGCGTCACGCTCGACGGGCTCTCGCGCACCTACCCGTCGACGGCGCTCACGTCCGTCGCGCAGAACCCCGACCAGGCCCTGGCCCTCGTGGAGAACGCGCGCGAGTCGGTGGCGCGGGGCCGCGAGGCGCTCGCCGGCAAGGACCGTGCGACCGCGGTGGCCCTCGCGCGCGCGGCGCAGAACGCCGTCGGGCAGGCCGTGACGCTGCTCGACGCCGTCGACCGCGCCGGGTCCGACCTCGCGGAGGCGGGGCCGCGTATCGACAAGGGGCTCGCGTCCATCACCTCGGACATCGCCGACGCCCGGCGCCTGGCCCCCGAGGACCCGAGCGTGGCCGTGGCGCTCGCCGAGGCGCAGTCCGCAGCGGCGGCCGCTCCCGCGGCCCGCAAGGGTGGTGACCCGCTCGCGGCGCTGCGACGACTGACGGACGCGGAGGCGGCGCTCGACGCCGCGCTCTCCCCGTTCCGCGAGCGCGCCGAGCAGGCGGCCCGCGCCAACGCGCTCCTGCGGGACACGCTCGCGCGCGTCGACTCCCAGGTCCGGGCGACGAACGACTTCATCGAGACCCGCCGGGGCGCCGTCGGCCCCGAGGCACGCACCCGGCTCTCCGAGGCGATCCGCCTGCTGGGCGAGGCCCGCGCGCTCCAGCCGACCGACCCGGTCGCGGCGCTCGAGCGCGCGCGGCACGCCGACGCGCAGGCTCAGGCCGCGGCGCAGCGTGCCCAGCAGGACGCGTCGAGCTGGCAGTCCACCCAGGGCGGGAGCGGGATGTTCGGCGGCGGTGGCGGCAGCAACGTCGGCGGGATGGTGCTCGGCGGCATCCTCCTGGACTCGATCCTGCGGGGCGGCCGATCCGGAGGGTTCGGCGGCGGGCGCTCCGGCGGGTTCGGCGGCGGGAGCTTCGGGGGCGGCTCGGGCG
>Ga0233380_1000606_pt1 | contig 18131 bp, 16 predicted proteins | sample ElkDunMinimDraft_9_FD_191541 | JGI IMG/M metagenome (GOLD analysis project Ga0233380, IMG submission 191541) | Fecal eukaryotic communites from dung pellets of Tule Elk in California, USA - Elk Dung F36 | ecosystem: Host-associated > Mammals > Digestive system > Large intestine > Fecal | place... | reverse complement strand
GACGGCGTGCAGAGCGTTCTCACCCGCGACGCCATCGGCCAGTTCCCGGACCAGAATGTCGCTGAATCGCTGCGCCGCCTGCCCGGCGTCAACATATTGAACGATCAGGGCGAAGGCCGCTTCGTCTCGGTGCGCGGGCTCGACCCGTCGCTCAACGCCGCCTCGATCAATGGCGTGCGCGTCCCCGCCCCCGAAGGCGACACCCGCACGGTGGCGATGGATGTGATCGCCTCGGAGCTGATCGAATCGATTGAGGTCAAGAAATCCCTGACCCCCGACATGGACGGCGACACCATCGGCGCCTCGATCGAAATCAACACGACCAGCGCCTTTGATCGCAAGAAGGACCTGTATTCGGTCAAGCTGGAAGGCAGCTATAATGATTATGCCGACGCGCTGACGCCCAAGGGCAGCGTCGACTTTTCGACGCGCGTCACTGACCGCTTCGGCATTGCCGGTGGTTTCAGCTATTATCGCCGCAAGTTCGAGACCGACAATATCGAGGGCGCCGACTGGGGCATCGATGACGCCGGCAACGCCTATGCCGCCGAGATGCAATATCGCGATTATGACGTCGAGCGTAAGCGCGTCGGCGGCTCGCTGAGCTTCGACTGGCAGGCGACCGACACGACCAAGCTTTACGCACGCGGCCTCTACAGCGAATTCGAGGATCAGGAATATCGCGGCGACGTGATCCTGCTGTTCGACGAAGCCCCCCGTAGCAGCACCGCGACCAGCGCGGAATTCTCGTCCGAAGATGGCCGCATCGAGGTGCGCCGCCGCATGAAGGACCGGTTCGAAAAGCAGAAGATCAAGTCGTTCACCGCCGGCGGCGTGACCGAAGCGGGGCCGTGGAAGGCGGTCTATTCGGGCAGCTGGTCGCAGGCTGGCGAGACCGAGGCCGGATCGATCGACCCGACCCGCTTCCGCGCGCGTTTCGACGAAGGCGACGACCTCACCATCGGCTTCGACTATGGCAACCCGAAGAAGCCGCGCTTCACCGTCGGCGGCAACAGCGACCCCTTCTACGACCCGGAAAGCTACGGCTTCAACGAGTTGCAGCAGACGGTAGCGCTGCGCGCGCGCGACCGTGAATATGCGATCAAAGGCGATATCAGCCGCGAGTTCGTGGGCGACACCGGCACCTTCACCGTCCAGGCGGGCATGAAGGCGCGCTGGCGCAAAAAGTCGCTGGTGCAGCGGGTCGACGCCTATGACGATTATGACGGCGACTACACGCTCGCCGACGTGCTGGGCAATCAGAGCTACCGCATCCAGGACATCATGCCGCTGCCCAGCCACCGGGGGCCGACGGATTTCTTCAACGCCAATCGCGACAAGTTCGTCCTCAACCCCATCGATACGGCAATCGAATCCAACTCCGCCGATTTCTCGGTGAAGGAAGACATCCTCGCCAGCTATCTGCTGGGGCGGTGGGATAGCGATAAATTGCGCGTCATCGGCGGCGTGCGCGTCGAGCAGACCCGCAACGACATCCGCGCCAAGCTGACGCAGGTGGTCGAGGAGGGACAGGACTATCAGGGCGTGGAAGTGGCCGAGGACAGCGTCTTCGTCACGCCCAACCGCTTCATCCGCAACTATACCGACTGGCTGCCCAGCCTGACGATCCGCTATGAACCGACCCGCAACCTCGTGCTGCGCGCGGGCGCATTCAAAAGCCTGGTGCGGCCCAACCTCTCCAGCCTCGCGCCGCGCTTCATCCTGAACGAGGATCTGGAGGCGGAGACGGGCAATCCCAACCTGAAACCCTATCGCGCCTGGAACCTCGACCTGTCGGCGGAATGGTATTTCGGCAGCAACGCCGCGCTGACCGGCGGCTTCTTCTGGAAATCGATCAAGGATTTCACGGTCGAACAGCGCACCCGCACGCCCGGCACCATCTATGGCGTTGCCTATGATGAGCTGACGACCTTCATCAATGGCGACAAGGCCACGATCAAGGGCTTCGAACTCTCGTACAGCCAGGTCATGAGCTTCCTGCCTGCGCCGTTCGACGGGCTGCTCGTCAACGCCAACTACACCTATACGGACGCCAAGGGCACGGTGCTGACCGATGGCGATATCGCCGATCCGCGCCGCATTCCGCTGGCGGCGGCGTCGAAGAATACGTTCAATATCGTGCTGGGGTACGAGAAGGGACCGGTCTCGCTGCGCGCGGCGGGCACCTATCGCGATAAATATCTCGATGAGCTGGGCGGCAGCGCGGAAGAGGATCGCTATGTCGCGAGCCAGTTCCAGCTCGACCTGAGCGCCAAATATCGCATCACGCCGGGCGTTCAGCTGTTCGCCGAATGGATCAATGTGACCGATGCGCCCTATTTCGCTTACCAAAATCTGGGCGGCGCGCGCCGGCTGCTGCAATATGAGCAGTATAATTGGACCGCGAAGTTCGGCGTTTCGGCGAGCTTCTAAAGGGCCAAAAAATAGGGGCGGTGGACTTCGAGCCACCGCCCCTTTTGTCTTCGGCGATTAGCGCTTGGCGAACCAGGCGACCAAGGCAGGCTTCAGCCGTGCGCGAGTTTCGGCGCGGGTCTTGATCGCCGAGATGGCGCGATCGGTCACCTTACGCGATTCCGGCGTCAGATATTGGGTGGCATAGGCGTCGAGCTTCTGCGCCATGGCCGGATCGGCCGACCCGCCGCCAAGCCGCGCCAGCGCCTGGCTACGAGCAGACACGTCGATCAGCGCATCATATTCCGCGCGGCGGGCAAGCACGGTGTCCACCGCCAGCATCGGATGCGCGCGGCCCACTTCGCTGACGATCGCGGCCGAAGTGGTCTTGCCCGGCTCGTCGGTGAAGGCGAGGTCGAGCGCCTTGCGGCCGAGCGCCTCATCCTGCGCCGCGCCGAGCAGACCATAGAGCGTGCTCTTTTCAAGGTCCGTCTTCGCACCCTTGGCGAGGCCACGCAGCTTCTCCCAGGTCGCGGCATCGGCATTTTCCGCGATGATGCGCAGCCATACGGTGCGCAGCGGCCCGTCGAGCGCGGCCGGATCGCTCGCTTGGCGGGCGAAGCGACGGTTGGCTTCGCCGACCACGGCCTTGTCGCCCATCGCGCCCAGCGAGGAAACGAGCGCCGAGCGCAGCACCGGCACCTGCGGGCCTTCGCCGGCCTTTGCGTCATAGCCGATCGCGGTCAGCACGGGCGTAAGCTTCTTCGAACCATAGGCCGCGACCCGCGCCTGCGCCGCCTTGTCGCCCTCCAGCATGTCATAGCTGCTCTCGATATAACCGGGCACGTCGGCAAGCACGGCGGGGCTCGCCGTCGCCGGCACCGCGTCGATCAGATCGAGCGCAAGGCCCATCGGCTGATAGCCGCCCAGGCCAAGCTGATAATTGTCGGCGAGCAGGCCGACCTGATCGATGCTGGCAAGGCGGGTGAAATCCTTGGCCAGCGCCTTCACATTCGCCTGCGGATAGAGCGAGCGATAATAGCCCGTTTGCCCGGCATTGACGACATAGGCGCCGCAGCCCGGCAGCGTCATCTGCCCACTGCCCTGAAGGATAAGGCGCTGCGCCTCGCCGCCCAGCGTCTGCGCCTTGACCGGCACGTTCCACTTGAGCGGCGTCTTGTCCTTGGCGTCGCGGCTGAATTCGCCTTGGCTGAGGGTGAGCAGCGTATTGCCGCCCTTGCACTGCGCGGCGTCCACCCGGACCAGCGGGATGCCCGGCTGGCTGGTGAAGTCATGGGCGATGGACACAAGCCCCTTGGCGCCCGCGCCCTCGACTGCCTTCCACAGGTCGTCGGTGACCGTGTTGCCATAGGCATGTTGCTTCATATAGGCGCGGATACCGTTCTTCCACACATCCTCGCCGGCATAGCCTTCGAGCATGGTGATGACCGCTTCGCCCTTTTGATAGGTGATGGCGTCGAACGCCTGGTTCACCTGATCGACGGTCGTGATCTTCTGCACGACAGGGTGGGTGGTGGTGAGCGCGTCCAGACCCATCGCCGCCTCGCGCCCGTCGACGCGGGTCAGCAGCATTTCCCAGCCGGGCTGCAGCTTGTCGGTGACCTTGGTCGCCATCCAGCTCGCGAAGCCCTCGTTCAGCCACAGATCGTCCCACCAGGCCATGGTGACGAGGTCGCCAAACCATTGATGCGCCATTTCATGCGCGACGGTTTCATAGATGCGGCGCTTGGTCGCTTCGGAGGTAAAGCGCGGATCGACCAGAAGCGCGCGCTCGAAGGTGAAGATCGCGCCCCAATTTTCCATGGCGGAGAAGAACTGGCTCTGGCCGGGCCCGGCGACATTGTCGAGCTTGGGCAGCGGATAGGGGACGCCGAAATAATCGTCGAACCAGGGCAGGATCGCGGCCGACGCGTCGAGCGCGAGCTGCGCCTTGCCGCTATTGCCCTTGCCCGTGATGACGCCGACTTCGGTCTTGCCGACCACCTTGGTCGCGCGCTCCAGTTCACCAAGGCCGAAGAAGAGGAGGTAGGACGACATTTTGGGCGTGGTGCCAAATGTCACCGCTTTGCGGCCGCCGCCAAGCTCCTTCGTCGCCTTGACCGGCATATTGCTGACAGCCATCTCGGCCGACGGCACGATCGCGGTCAGGTCGAAGGTTGCCTTGTAGCTCGGCTCGTCGAAGCTCGGCACGAATCGGCGGGCGTCAGGTGCCTCGAACTGGGTAAAGAGCGCGCGCTTCTGCGCCCCGCCATTGTCCGTGTAATCCAGCGCGAAGAGGCCGTTGGCCTGTTGGTTGATGACGCCGGCATAATCGACGTCGATGCGATATTCGCCGGGCTGGATCGGCTTACCGAAATCGAAGGCAACGGTCTGCGCCGCCGCGTCCAGCACTGCCTTGCCCGTCAGCGCCTTGCCCTTTTGCGGGGTCAGCGTCACGCGCGAGACCGTGAGGTCGGCGGCGTTCAGCACCAGCGTCGGCATCGCCTGCGCGACCGTCACATCGATCGCCGCCTTGCCCGTGAATTTGAGGTTGGCGGCGTCAGGCGTCACCGTGATCGCATAGTGGCGGGGCGCGGCGCCGCGCGGCAATTGCGTCGTGACGCCGGCGGCGGGGCCGGCAGGCGCGGCATTTTGCGCATGCGCCGGCGTGACGAGGGCGAGCGGGGCGGCTGCGACCAGCAGCGGCAGTAGCTTTTTAAAAGACATGATAGGCGTGACTCCGACAAGTCAGGGTGGCGCGACCGATCCAAAAAATCGTTTCGCGCCTGATGAACGCCGGGATCAACCGTTTCGCTGCATCGGTCAAGCGATGCAGCCGCGCGGTCCATGTCGTTTGTCGAAGCTGGTCAGCCGTTCGTCAGAGCACCCGGCTCAGCCGCGCCCGCGATAACCCGGCACATCCTGCGGCGGCAGCCACAGGCCGGCCGGCGGCTCGCCCGACTGCCAGAACACGTCGATCGGTATACCGCCGCGCGGATACCAATAGCCGCCGATACGCAGCCACAGTGGTGCCATCTCGTTGAACAGCCGCTCGCCGATGCCCACCGTGCAATCCTCATGGAAAGCCGCATGGTTGCGGAACGCGCCCAGAAACAGCTTGAGCGCCTTTGATTCGACGATCGTGGCCGCCGGTGCATAGTCGATCACCAGATGCGCGAAATCGGGCTGGCCGGTCACCGGGCAGAGCGAGGTGAACTCGGGCGCGGTGAAACGCACCAGATAAGGCTTGCCCGGACGGGGGTTGGGCACATAGTCGAGGACGGCGTCCTCGGGCCGCGCGGGCAAGGTGCTGGCGCGGCCGAGATGCAGGGGAAGGCTATCGGTCATGGCGGCGCATGTAGGGGATTTCACGGCAAAAGTCATCGCCGATGCACATTCACGCGCCGTTCAGCGGCGCAGGCCATGGCTCGCGGCCATGCGTTCGGTCCCCCTCATGCTTCTCGCTGCGTTGCTGATAGCGCCCGCCCCCGCCGCCCATGCGCAGGACGACACTGCGCCGCCGGTAACGATCCCCTCCCTGCCCCGCGCGCCTGCGCCGACCGGGCCGGAGCGACAGGGGCCCGAACTCGACGTGTTCCGCGATCCTGCGCCGGGGCAAGCGCCCGCGCCGCAAGCGCCGGTCATTCAAGTCCCGCCACCGATTGTCGCGCCGCCTGCCACGACCACATCTCCGGCCACGCGCGCGGAACCGTCGCGCCCGGCCGCCCCGCGCGAGACGCCTGCAACGGAGCGGCGCGCGCCCACACAGGCTGCGCGGCCCGAACCGACAGCGACAGCGACAGCGGAACCGGCTCCCTCGGACGTGGCGCCCGACATCGCTCCGCAGGATGAGACGGCGGTCCAGCCGGCACCGGCGCCGCAGCCAGAAGCCGAGCCCGCTGCGGAGCCCACACCGACACCCGACGCCAGTGCGCCCACGGAAAGTAAGGGCACGCCTTGGCCATGGATCGTAGGCGGACTGCTATTGCTGCTCGTGCTGGCCGCAGCAGCGCTCCGCAGGCGCCAAAACCGCGCGAATCTGGCCCTGCCGGCGCCTGCCGAGCCTGACCAGGCGGCCGTCCCGCCTGCCGCGCCAGAGCCCTCACCCGCACTAGATCCCGCACCGCGCCCCGCACCACCGCCCGCGCCGATCCCAACTCCGCCGCCCGCTCAAGCCGCCGACCGGCCCCATCTTGCGCTGGCGCTCGAGGTCGAGGGCGCCCGGCTTTCGCTGATGGGCGCGACCGTCACCTACAGGCTGGCAGTCACGAACTCTGGTGCAAACGAGGCGCGCGATATCCTCGTGCGCGGCGTCATCGCCAATGCGAACGCGCCGATGGACGATCTGCTCAAGCCCTTCTTCGCCGGCGAAGCGGGTCTGGCGATCCATTCCGTGCCTGCCCTGGCGCCCGGCGAGACGGTTCACCTCAAGAGCGAGATGCGGCTCGACGCCGACCAGATCGCCCCGATCAGCGCGGGTCCGCGCGCGCTGATCATCCCCCTGCTCGCCTTCGACGCGCGCTATGGCTGGGACGCCGAAGAGGGTGGCGCGCAGGGCCGCACCGGCCGCGCCTTCATCGTAGGGCAAGAGCAGGAACCGCCGACCGAGCGGCTCTCGCCCTTCCGCCTCGACCTTGGCCCGCGCCAGTTCCGCCGCCCGGCCGCGCGGGCCACCGCGCTCATATTGGACGCCTAGAGAAGACTTTCTTCCGTCCCGGCCTCTGCCTAGAAGGCAAGGATGAGCGACGATACACAGGACCAGCGCGCGCCCCTCACCCGACTGGCGCAGGCCGGGCGCCGGCGCGAATGGACAGGAATTCCGGGCCAGCCCGGCGGCATCGTCAACCCGCCTGTGTGGCGCGCGTCGACCATCCTTTACGATGACGTCGCCCATCTGCGCGCCGCCACCACCAACACGCATGAACGGCTCTTCTACGGGCGCAAAGGCACGCCGACCGCCTGGAGCCTCGCCGACGCGCTCACCGAAATGGAACCGGGCGCGGGCGGCACCATGTTGTTTCCGTCGGGCGTCGCGGCGATCAGCTGCGCGCTGATGGCGGTACTGAAACCGGGCGACCAGCTGCTGATGGTCGACAGCGCCTATGACCCGACCCGCGCTTTTTGCGAGCAGATGCTGCGCCCGCTCGGCATCGAGACGATCTATTATGATCCGTTGGTGGGCGCAGGGATTGCCGACCTGCTTACCGACCGCACCCGCGCCATCTTCCTCGAAAGCCCGGGCAGCCTGACCTTCGAAGTGCAGGACGTGCCGGCCATTACACAAATCGCGCGCGAACGGGGCATCGTCACGCTGATCGACAACACCTGGGCGACGCCGCTCTATTTTTCGGCGCTTGGGAGCAACGTCGACATCTCCATCCTGGCCTGCACCAAATATATTGTGGGCCATAGCGACGTGATGATGGGATCGGTGACGGCGACGCCCGATCTGTTCCCGGCGATCCGGCAGACGGCCTGGCTTTTCGGCCAGATGAGCAGCGCGGACGATGCCTGGCTCGCCGCGCGCGGGCTGCGGACGCTCGGCGTCCGGCTGGCGCAGCATCAGGCAAGCGCGCTTGCCGTTGCCGGATGGCTGGAAGAGCAGCCCGGCGTCGCGCGCGTGCTATACCCGGCTTTGCCCTCCTCCCCCGGCCATGCGCTGTGGCGCCGCGACTTTTCCGGCGCCTCCGGCCTGTTCGCCTTCGTCCTCGACGGTGGCGACGACGCCGCGCGTGCGGCCCTGATCGACGGGCTTACCCATTTCGGCATCGGCTATAGCTGGGGCGGCTTTGAGAGCCTGGCGCTCCCGGTCGATCCCGCCCGCCACCGCAGCGCGACGCGCTGGCAGGCCGAAGCGCCGGTGGTGCGCCTCAATATCGGGCTGGAAGACCCCGCTGACCTCATCGCCGATCTCGACGCAGGCCTCGCCCGCTTCCTGCGCGCGCGCGGATGACGCCGGCGCCGCTCGATATCGCGCCTCTGCTGGCGATGGCGCCCGGCAATCCGGCGATCGTCCATCCGCTCGCCGCGCTCGTCGTCGCTGCGGTCATCTACCTCGCCGCCGCCGCGCTCGCCGTTCCGCTCGACACGCGGCTGCGCCCCCTTATCCAAGGTGCGGGCGAGCCGGTAGCGGACCGGCTGCGCACCATTTTGCATAATGCCATCGGCGCCATACTGGTCGCGCCAATCACTTTTCTGTGGCCCGCCGATTCGCTGGGCCACCTGATCCTGGGCGGTGCGCTGGGCGCGGCGCTGGCGCTGCTCGCCAACCAGTTGCTGCGCGCGCTCGCCATTCCGCGCTGGGCCTCCTTCCCGCTCGCGCTGATGCTCTTCCTCATGGTGATTTCGGGCACCAATGGCGGCTTCACGCCGGTCGCGGACATGCTCGACGAAATCGGCGTCGATCTGGGCAAGCGGCGCATTACCGTTTTGGGCCTGCTCGGCGTGGCCGCCACCTGCGTCATCCTGTTCGCGCTCGTGCGCCTCGCCAACCGGATGATCGGGCGCAGCATCGCCCATACCAGCGGCCTGGACGCGACGCAGAAGCTGCTGGTGCAAAAGCTCGCCGCCATCGCCGTCGTCGTTACTGCTTTCTTCGTGGGCGTCGATCTGCTCGGTATCGACCTCACCGCCTTCACCATCTTTTCCGGTGCGCTGGGCCTTGCCGTCGGTTTCGGCCTGCAAAAGACGGTCGGCAATCTGATCGCGGGCATCATCCTGCTGATGGACCGATCGATCAAGCCGGGCGACGTCATCGTCGTTGGCGACAGTTTCGGCTGGGTGAACAAGATCGGCGTGCGCGCCGTCTCGGTCATCACCCGCGACGGCAAGGAACATCTGATCCCCAACGAAATATTGATGACGCAGGAGGTGGAGAACTGGTCCTTTTCCGACCGCAATGTCCGCATCCGCATTCCCGTCGGCATTTCCTTCGAATGCGACCTGACCCTCGCGCAGCAATTGATGCTGCAGGCCGCGCAGGAAAGCCCGCGCGTGCTGCGCAATCCCAAGCCCAATGTCTGGCTGACCGGCTTTGGCCCCGACCGCGTCGAACATGATATATTGGTGTGGATCAGCGATCCCGAAGGCGGGGTTGGCAATGTGAAGTCAGACGTTCTCGGGCGCCTTTGGACGCTGTTCCGCGACCATGGCATCACCATTCCCTATCCCCAGCGCGTGGTGCATCAGGCACCCGGCGCGCCAAGCCAGGTCGATAGCGCGCGCGACCCTTTGCCCCCGCGCGCATGACCCTATATAGGGCCGGTCATGACCCCGCTGGTCCTCCTGCTCATCTTCCTTGGCACCATCGCCGCGATGGAGCTGTTCGCCTATGTCATGCATCGCTGGGTCATGCATGGGCCGGGCTGGTTCCTGCATGCCAGCCACCACCGCCCGCGGACCGGCAATTGGGAGGCCAATGATCTCTATTTCGTGATCTTCGCCATGCCTTCCATCCTGCTGCTGCTGGGCGGCGTGCAGTGGGGCTGGGGCGGATGGGCGACGGCGTGCGGCGCGGGGATCGCGGCTTACGGCGCGATCTATCTCGGCTTCCACGACATCATCGTCCATCGACGGGTCGGGCACCGCTATGTGCCGCGCTCAGCCTATATGAAGCGGATCGTGCAGGCGCACCGGCTGCACCATGCTGTCGGGACCAAGGGTGGCTGCGTCAGCTTCGGCTTCCTCGTCGCGCCCCGCCCCGAAGCGTTGAAGCGTACGCTGGCGCAGGGTGACCCCACCCGCCTGCGCGCGCCGACGCAGATGGATAATGGCCAGACCTAAACCGGCGCGCGCAGCTTCTGCCCGAACGCCCAGCGCACCGTCTGCGCCAGCGTAAAAGCGCCCGCCTTCACCATCGTCCCGCCGAGCGGCGAGGCGTTCAGCCCATGCATCGCACGCACCCAGGAAGGTAAGATATCGACCGCCGCCCGGCTCATCAGCCGCTGCGCCGGGATCAGAGCTGGCTTTGTCGTCGGCGGGCGCAGGATGAGCCTGGCCACCTCGCGCGTGCGCGCCGTCACGGCAAGTTGCGGGCGAAAGTCGCGCAAGAGCGCCTGCGCCGCTTCCCGGCTTTCTGGCACCGGATCGGCGCCCAGCCCCCGTGCGACCACCGCCGCCTGCGCGAAATAACGGTCCTGATCGGCCCGGCTCATGCCCGGTTCGGCAAAGGCGATCCACGCGTCGAGAAAGGCGGTCGCTTCGCAGACATGGACCCAGGCGAGCAAAGCGGGATCGCTCGCCGCATAAGGCGTGCCGTCCTTCATCCTGCCTTCGATATGGGTGTGGACCTGCCGCACCTTCGCGATCGCCGCCTCCGCCTCGTGCGCTTCGCCATAGGTGGTGACCGCGATAAAGCGCGCGGTTCGCCGCAACCGGCCGATCATGTCCTCGCGGAAACGGCTATGGTCCCAGACGCCGGCGAGTGCCGCGGGGTGAAGCATCTGCATCATCAGCGCGGCGATCCCGCCGATGGTCATGGTCGAGACATCGCCATGAACGCGCCAGATGACCGAATCGGCGGGGAAGAGCGCCCGGTCCGACCGGACGACCGGGCGTTCGCCGGCCTCCTTGTCGTTGAACAGGCCGCGCACGTCACCGACGATGCGGCGGCGCAGGGCGTTGGGCATGTCATGGGGTAGCAGCAGCGCCATGTCCGCATCAACGCGCCAAAGCGCGAATGGAACCGCAAAGATTAATCGCGCCCACGCCCTTCATCTCACGCGCGGCTTCCTCTATGGCAGGGCTCACCCCGCCGCTGGAGAGCGCAACCTTTGATGCTGGACTTTGCCGCCGCCGCTGCCGGCGCCATTCATTTCGACAGTCTCGGGCTCGATCCCGTCGCGCTCGACCTCGGCTTCTTCGCCATCAAATGGTATAGCCTCGCCTATCTGGCAGGCATACTCATCGGCTATTGGTATCTGCTCAAGCTGGTGGCGCAGCCCGGATCGCCAATGGCGCGCCGTCATGCCGACGACATGATCTTCTACGCGACGCTTGGCATCATCCTGGGCGGGCGACTGGCCTATGTGATCTTCTATCAGCCCGACATACTCGCCAACCCGCTCGACATCTTCAAACTGTGGAACGGCGGCATGTCCTTCCATGGCGGCGTCATCGGGGTGTCGCTCGGCATCCTCTATCTCGCACGCAAGGAGGGGCTCTCCTGGCTGCGCGTCCATGATTATGTCGCCTGTGTCGTGCCCTTCGGCCTGTTCTTCGGCCGCCTCGCCAATTTCGTGAATGGCGAGCTGTGGGGCAAGGAAACCGACGTGCCCTGGGCGGTGGTCTTCCCGACCGGCGGGCCGTTCCCGCGCCATCCGAGCCAGCTTTATGAAGCGATCCTCGAAGGCCTCGTCCTCTTCGCGATCCTCGCCTTCGCCTTCTGGCGGACCAAGGCGCGCTACCAGCCCGGCCTGCTCGTCGGCCTGTTCCTCTTCTTCTACGGCCTGTTCCGCTTCGGCGTCGAATATTTCCGGGAAGCGGACGCGCAGCTGATGGAGTTTGCCGCGCGCACCGGTCTGCATATGGGCCAATGGCTGTGCCTGCCGATGATCCTGGGCGGTCTCTACCTCATGCTGACGGCGAAGGGCCGCCGGGTGCGGGTCGAGCCGATCGCCGGCAGCGCGAGTGTCAGCTGACGCGCCATTGACGCTCGGACAACGGCTCGCCCGGCAGATCGACGCCGGCGGGCCGATCTCGGTCGCCCATTATATGGCCGAGGCGAACCATCATTATTATGGCACGCGCGACCCGCTGGGCGTGGGCGGCGACTTCACCACCGCGCCGGAAATCAGCCAGATGTTCGGCGAGCTGGTGGGGCTGTGCCTCGCCGATGTCTGGATGCGCTCGGGCCGGCGGCCGGGCGCGCTCTACGCGGAGCTTGGTCCGGGTCGCGGCACGCTGGCAGCGGACGCGCTGCGCGCCATGGAGCGCGCCACCCTCGCCCCGCGCGCGCATTTCGTCGAGACGAGCGACAGCCTGCGCCAACGCCAGCGCGCCTTGCTGCCCCATGTCACCCATCATGACGCGGTCGAGCAATTGCCCGCCGACGGGCCGCTGCTCGTCGTCGCCAATGAATTTTTCGACGCCCTCCCCGTGCGCCAGATCATCCGCACCGGCGGCGAATGGCGCGAGCGCGTCGTCATCCGCAGCGAGGCGGAGGATGACCGCCATTTCCTAGCCATTCCGGGCTATCGCCGGATCGAAAGCGACCTGCCACCGATCGCAGCAGGAGCGGCGGACGGCGCGATCGCGGAAATCCCGCTCGCCGGCACCGCCATCGCCCTCACCCTGGCCCAGCGCATCGCGCGGCAGGGCGGCGCGGCCATCATCATCGACTATGGCTATGAAGGCCCGGCGATCGGCGACACGCTGCAGGCGGTGCGCAATCATCAGTTCGCCGACCCCTTTCTCGATCCGGGCGAATGCGATCTCACCACCCATGTCGATTTCACCATGCTCGGCAATATGGCGCGACAGGCGGGCTTGCAGGTCTTCGGCCCTGTCGGTCAGGGGGCTTTCCTGCGCGAGCTCGGCATCGACGCGCGTGCGGAGCAGCTGGCGCGGGGCAATCCGGCCAGTGCGGACGGCGTCGAAGTCGCGCGTATGCGCCTGACCGAGGACGCGCAGATGGGGACGTTGTTCAAGGCGATGGCCTGGGTCCATCCCGACTGGGCCGCGCCTGCGGGTTTTGGCGGCGGGTCGATTTAGCCGCGTCTGCGTTCTCCTCCCCGACAGTGGAGAAACCCCGCAATGATCACCGACGAAGACCGGCGCTGGATGCGCGAGACGATCGCGCTTGCGCGCAGCAAGGGGACTGAGCCCTCAGATACGCCGATCGCCGCGCTCATCGTGATGGACGGCAAGAAGCTCGCCGCCAGCGTCAACCAGACGGCCGAGCATAATGACGCGACCGCCCATGCCGAGATCATGACGATCCGCGACGCGGGCGCAGCCTATGGCGACATGGATCTGCGCGGCGCGACGCTTTATTCGACGCTCCAGCCCTGCGGCATGTGCACCATGGCGTCGATCTGGGCGAAGGTCGGACGCATCGTCTTTGGCGCGGGACGCGACGACGTCCATTCTATGTATTTCGAGGACCGGCATCTCGACACGATGGACTTCGTGAAGGACGCCTGGCGCGACGACCTCGTCATTGAGGGCGACTGCATGGCGCAGGAATGCGCCGCGCTTTATTATCGACCGTGGGACGATGTGCCTGTCGAGGAACAGGGCAATATCTGACGCGTCCTGATCAGTCGTCCTGATGATAGCGGCTGAGGCGACGGATGAAACCGATCAGGCCGGTCTGGCGGCTGCGCTTCATCCGTTCCGCATGCAATATGGTCTGCACCTGCGCGAAACATTCCTCCGCATCGACATTGCACAGCACATAGTCATAGCCGTCCCAATGCGCGATCTCGCTCGCCGCGCGGCTCATGCGGCCGTCGATCACCTCGGCGCTGTCGGTCGCGCGCCCGCGCAGGCGACGTTCCAGTTCCTCCATCGAGGGCGGGAGGATGAAGACGCGCACGACGTCGCCGCCGGCGATCTGGTGCAGCTGCTGCGCGCCCTGCCAATCGATGTCGAACAAGACGTCCTTGCCGGACCGCAGCATCGCCTCGACCGGCGCACGCGGCGTGCCGTAGCGCTGGCCAAAGACATGCGCCCATTCCAGAAATTCATTCTCGGCGGTCATCTCGCGAAAGCGTTCGAGATCGACGAAATGATAATCCTTGCCGTCCACTTCGCCCGGCCGCATCGGCCGCGTCGTGGCGGACACCGACATGGAAAGGTCAGACTCGGCGCCAAGCAATTTCTTGGCAATGGTGGACTTGCCCGCGCCCGAAGGGGACGAAAGGACAAAAAGCACGCCCCGCCGTTTGAAATCGGGGACGTCGCTGGAGATGCTGTCGGCCATGGCCGCTAGTGGCGTCTGCGGCTCTTTTTGGCAAGAGGGGACGCGTAGGGCAGAATCAGCCCTGCCGTGCCTTGCGCGCCTCGTCGATGGGGATGGGCGCGCTGGCAGCGGCCTCGACATCTGCGATGCTTTCGCCGCTCTTGTCGGGAAGCAGCTTCTGGTTACGGCGGCGCTCCGCCTCCTTCTTGGTCTCCCACGCCTTGCCGGCAAGATAGGCGCCGGTGACGAGCAGCGCGCCGGCCGGGTGTCGCATGATAAGCCGCTTGGCGCCGATGCCTGCAACGATGCCCGCGACACCGCTCTTGCCCGTCCTGGCCGCCACGCGCGCGGCAATCACCGTCGCGCCAAGTCGCGCCGCCTTGCGCAACAGGCCGGCGGGCTTGGGGGGACGGACGACGATCGGGGGCGTTTTCCTGGACATGACGCAAAAATCCTTCCTGTTGTCAGGGAAATGGTTCGCAGGCGCGACGGTTCCGTCCGCGTGCGAAGGTTCAGACCATATTTTCAGGCCGCACCAGCGAATCGAAATCCGTTTCACTGACAAGGCCAAGGGCCAGCCCCGCTTCTTTGAGCGTCATTCCCTGCTCATGTGCATATTTGGCAATCTTCGCGGCATTGTCATAGCCGATTTGGGGGGCAAGCGCGGTCACCAGCATCAGCGAGCGATCGACCAGTTCGGCGATGCGCGCTTCATTGGCCTCCAGCCCGTCGACGCAGCGCTGCGCAAAACTGTCCATCCCGACGCTCAGCAGATGGATCGAGCGCAACACCGCCGCCCCGATCATCGGCTTGAAGACGTTGAGTTCCATATGCCCCTGCAGCCCGCCGACCGTCACCGCCTGATGATTGCCGATCACTTGGCCCCCGACCATCGTCAGCATCTCGCACTGGGTTGGATTGACCTTGCCCGGCATGATCGAGCTACCCGGTTCGTTCGCCGGCAGGTCGAGTTCGCCAAGGCCGGAGCGCGGTCCCGACCCCAACAGACGGATATCATTGGCGATCTTGCTAAGCGCGACGGCAAGCGTCGAGAGCGTGCCTGACAGATGGACGAGCGGGTCGTTAGAGGCCAGCGCTTCGAACTTGTTGGGGGCTGTCACGAACGGCAGGCCGGTCAGCGTCGCAATCCGCGCCGCGACCGCCTCGCCAAAGCCTTCCGGCGCGTTGAGCCCGGTGCCGACCGCCGTCCCGCCCTGTGCCAGCGGATAGATGGCCTCGAGCGCCGATTCCATCCAGCGCCGCGCAGCCCCAAGTTGCTGGACATAGCCGGAAAATTCCTGGCCAAGCGTCAGGGGCGTCGCATCCTGCAAATGGGTACGGCCGATCTTGACGATGCCGGCCCATTTCTTCGCCTTGGCATTGAATGCATCGTGCAGCCGGTCGAGCGCAGGCAGAAGCTGACCCGTCACCGCGCGCGCCGACGCCACATGCAGGGCGGTCGGGAAGCTGTCGTTCGACGACTGGCCCATATTCACATGATCATTGGGATGGACCGGTGCCTTGCCGCCGCGCGTACCCGTCAGCGCTTCATTGGCGATTCCAGCGATCACTTCATTGACGTTCATATTGCTCTGGGTGCCGCTGCCGGTCTGCCAGATGACGAGCGGGAACTGGTCGTCATGCTCGCCCCGCGCCACCTGCGCCGCCGCAGCCTCGATCACGTCGGCAAGGCTGGCGTCGAGGCCATGGCTGCGATTAACCTGTGCGGCGGCCTGCTTGACCAGGCTCAGCGCATGAATGATGCCGATGGGCATGCGCTCGGTACTGCCGAAGGGGAAATTTTCGATGCTGCGCTGCGTCTGCGCGCCCCAATAGGCGCTGGCCGGCACCGCGATCGCGCCGATGCTGTCGGTTTCGGTCCGCGTCTGCGTCATCGGCCATGCTCCCTCAAAAACGACGTGCGGCTGGTCGCATCGATATGGGAGGGGGGCGGCCGATACCAAGTCTCAGACGCGATGACCCGCTTTACTTCTTCTTGCCGAAATCCACCGTCACGACGTTGGAGCCATCGTCGGTCTTGACCGCAGGCACGTCATTTTCCGCCGGGTCATGGGGTTCGGGCTCATCGCCCTCGACCTGGAACTGGAGCGCGAAATTGACCGCCGGATCGACAAAGGCCGTGATCGCGGCAAAGGGGATGAAGAGACGCGCGCCGACCTGGTTGAAGGTCAGGCTGACCTCGAACGCGTCCGTCCCGACCTTGAGGTCCCAGAATTTATTCTGGATGACGATAGTCATCTCATCGGGAAAGCGCTCGACCAGATGGCGGGGAATGTCCACGCCCGCCGCCTGCGTCTTGAACGTGATGTAGAAATGATGGGCGCCCGGCAGGCCGCCGGTCCGCTCGATCTCGCCCAGCACGCGGCCGACGACTGCGCGCAGGGCCTCCTGCACGATTTCGTCATAGGGAATCAGGCTGTCGGGCAGGTCTTCGCTCATCGCCACTGTCCTAATGATGGCGGGCGGCGGGTCAAGAGCAGGCAGAGGGCAACCGTCCATTTCGCACCCGATGATTGCACGCGCGCGTGCAGGCGCTATAGGGCGGCCATGCGCACCGCCGAAATTCACCGCAACACTGCGGAAACCCGAATCGACGTAGCCGTCAATCTCGACGGTAGCGGCGTCTACACCGTCTCGACCGGGATCGGCTTCCTCGACCATATGATCGAGCAGCTGTCGCGCCACTCGCTGATCGACATGACCGTCAAGACGGTGGGCGACCTCCATGTCGACCAGCATCACACGACCGAGGATACCGCGATCGCGATCGGCGAGGCGGTGGCCAAGGCATTGGGCGACAAGCGTGGCATCAGCCGCTACGGCACCGTCTATGCGCCGATGGACGAGACGCTGACGCGCGTCGCGCTCGACATTTCGGGACGGCCCTGGCTGGTATTCAAGGCGGACTTTACCGTGCAGCGCCTGGGCGAATGGGATACCGAGCTGATCGAGCACTGGTTCCACAGCTTCGCGCAGGCGGCCGGCATCACCTTGCATGTCGAAACGCTCTACGGCAGCAACAATCATCATATCGTCGAAAGCTGCTTCAAGGGCCTCGCCCGCGCGCTGCGACAGGCGGTGGAGATCGACCCGCGCAAGGCCGACGCGATTCCGTCGACCAAGGGCATTTTGTGATCGGAAGCCTGCGGTGACCACGGCCCTTATCGATTATGAGGCGGGCAATCTTCATTCCGTCCACAACGCACTGCGCAAGGCAGGCGCGCAGGATGTCATCGTCACCGCCGACCCCGATATCGTCGCAAAGGCCGACCGCGTCGTCCTGCCCGGCGTCGGCGCCTTTCGCGCCTGCCGCGACGCGCTGGTCGCGATCCCCGGCATGGTCGATGCCATGGGTGAAGCGGTGCAGGCGCGCGGCGTTCCGTTCCTCGGCGTGTGCGTCGGCATGCAGTTGCTCGCCGATGCGGGTGAGGAATTCGGACGCCATCCGGGCCTTGGCTGGATTCCGGGTACGGTGCGGCGGATCGAGCCTGCCGATGCGAGCATCAAGGTGCCGCATATGGGCTGGAATGACGTGAAGCTGCGCGGCAGCCGCGACGGCGTGCGCGCGCTGCTGGAAACGGGCGAGGCCTATTTCCTGCACAGCTATCATTTCGACGCCGCGGACGAGGCCCATGTCGCCGCCACCACCGATCACGGCGCCCCGCTGGTTGCCGCAGTCGCGCGCGACACCATCATCGGCTGCCAGTTCCACCCGGAAAAGAGCCAGTCCTATGGCCTCGCCTTCCTCTCGCGCTTCCTTGCCTGGCGCCCCTGATCCTTTCCACTCGCTTGCGGC
>Ga0233380_1000603_pt1 | contig 18159 bp, 13 predicted proteins | sample ElkDunMinimDraft_9_FD_191541 | JGI IMG/M metagenome (GOLD analysis project Ga0233380, IMG submission 191541) | Fecal eukaryotic communites from dung pellets of Tule Elk in California, USA - Elk Dung F36 | ecosystem: Host-associated > Mammals > Digestive system > Large intestine > Fecal | place... | reverse complement strand
AATTGGTAGTAATTGTTACCGGAGTGGCAGATACACCTCCTTCACATGAGGTTGCTGTTGAAGATGATAATTCAAAAGCCGGTTTGGGATCTACCGTAACTTTTACTTCGTGCATAACAGAGCTACAAGACCCACCATTCAACTGCCAATTGTAAAAGAAATAATAATAAATAGTACCTCCACTTGTACTAGTTAAACTTGCTAGATTTTGAGAATCTGTATAAGGATAGGGAAACGTACCATTATCTCTATATAAATTTGTTACACCTCCAGTCCAACTCTTAACACCTAATCTGTAATCTGATCCTCCTTGAATTGGAAAATTCAAAATAGCAGTTTGAGCAGGCGAAGTAGGCGAACTTGTTCCTGTAACATTTACAACTTGTGACATTATTGGAGTACCTGTACTAGTTCTTAATTCAATTTCTACTGTCCCAGGACCTGTTCCAAATGGAAATATATCTACAGATTCAAGCACAAAATCTGAATGGGCTGTAAAAATCTGATAGGTAGTTAATCCGCCACCAGTACCTGCATTAGAATCGGTTCCTACCTTTCCTAAATTAGATTTAATTGGTTGTCCGTCTCCTGCTTGAACCCAGTAGCTTGTATCTGATGTTAAATGTGGTGTTGTAAAATTAGCACCTGTATGAATCAGATTAGTTCCTGCTGCATCATCGTACCAAAAAACTGTACCTCCACTATATATCGCTGTTAAATCTACTTCTTGCGATCCGCAAACTGTTACACTAGGTGCTGCAATTAAATCGGGATAATTACATAATGTTTGAAAAGAGGTTCCGTCTGTCCAAATACTACTATCTGTTGCCGAACATATAGTCTTTATATATATCGTATATTTAGTTGAAGGTTGCAAACCTGAAACTGGAAAAGTAGGAGTCGTAGACACCCCTGCTGTAACCAAACCTGTAGCACCACTACCTGGATTTCCAGAAGTACGTACTTCATACTCGAAACTAACATTTGAAGCACTTTTAGGATCAGGAGTTACAACCACAGTTGCTGCATCCTTAATTGGATCAATAACTACACCTATAGGTCTACTGCATGTTATAGGGAGTATTTCAATATTGTCTATAGCAGCTCCCGGCATTGTACCAACTGAGCCATCATTTCTCCACTCAAAAACGATTCTGAATGAACCCGTATAATTTGCAATGTTACGAATTAATTGTTGTCTTTTAAAAGCTGCATCCATGTTCATGTTCCCAAACAGATCAATTCTGTCATTAGCCGTAGTTATTTGCGTACCTACAACTGGAGTAAATGAACTAGGGACTAACCAAACTCTTATATAATCACAACAACTTTCACCAAGAGATCTCCAATCAAAACCTATAGTAATTTCTGAAATATTTAATGGAATCCCAAAATCTTTATAGGCATGAACAACAGTAGTTGATGTTATTGTATAGTTATTCGTAACACCACTATCGTTAGAAACATACATACCTTTAGTACCGCCATTATTAGCAGCAGTTCCTACAACCCACTTATTCACTGAGGATCCATTAGAAAGCATCCATGCGGGATTTGCTCCTTCAAAATCTTGTGTATAAGGTATAGGTGTTGGCGCATGTACAAATTGATAACTTGAATAAATACTTTTATCTGTAGCACCACAAGATGTGCGTATATATATAGTGTAAATAGTTCCAGCCGTTAATCCGGTTACCGTAAAGTTTGGAGTTGGTGAAGAACCAGACGTTACAAACCCAATCGGACCACTACCTTGGTTACCTGATGTTCTAACTTCGTAGTCATAAGTTACACCTATTGAACTTGCCGTATTTGGAGTAACCACTACATTTACTGATGTAGGCGTTGCTTCCGTAACTGAAGCTGCTATAGGTTGATAACATGACACTTGATTAATTGAGATATTATCGATAGCACCAGCTGGCATAGTCCCAACTGAACCGTCATTTTTCCATTCAAAAACCAATCTAAATGAACCTGCAGCTGCATAAGCTGAAATGCTCTGAATTAGTTGCTCTCTTTTAAAAGAGGCATTTAAATTCAGATACCCAAATAAATCTATTCTATCGGTAGCTGCTGTGATCTCAGCACCAGCTGTGGGAGTAAACGTTGAAGGAACTAACCAAACTTTTATATAATCCCAAGTACTTTCTCCTCCCGCTCTCCAATCAAATTCTAAGCTAATATCTTGAGCAGTTGGCGAAATTGTAAAACCTTTATAGGCATGAACAACAGAAGTTGATGTTATTGTATAGTCATTCGTAACACCACTATCGTTAGAAACATATAGAGACTGTGTACCACCATTCGCAACTGCATTACCTACAACCCACTGATTTACTGCTGTTCCGTTTGAAAGCGTCCAATTATGTCCAGCACTTTCAAATCCTTGAGAGTAAGGTAAGGCGGTTTGAGCTTGGACATGCATACTTTGTATAAACAAACCAAGTAATATCAGCAACAATGCTTTTGGTGAAATCCACCGCACATTAAGCTTTGACAATTGTGTAATTTTTTTCATAAATTATAATATTTTATAACTAGTCATACAAGCCATAAACTTAATTATTATTTTTTAATAATTTAAGTTTTAATTATATTTTTTTTAACGTGCGAAAAGTTTTTTATTAACCATAATTTTGTATAAAATGAATAAAAAACAAAAAGCTACCCGATATCGGGTAGCTTTTATAGTAATTATTAATTGAAATTAAACTTTTACCTAAAAATCATTAAAAATTTAGATCAATTTCTTGTTTTGTATCTGCTGTTCCAACAAGTATGTTATCATATTTACGCATACCAGTTCCGGCAGGTATTCTATGACCAACAATAACGTTTTCTTTTAAGCCTGATAAATTATCAACCTTACCTGCTACTGCTGCTTCGTTTAGTACTTTTGTTGTTTCTTGGAACGATGCCGCAGAGATAAACGATTTAGTTTGTAACGATGCTCTTGTAATACCTTGTAAAACAGGGGTTGCTGTTGCAGTTATTACATCACGTGCTACTACTAAATTTTTATCTTCTCGACGTAAAATTGAGTTCTCGTCTCTTAATTCACGAACCGAAATTATCTGTCCTTCTTTAAGGTTTAAAGAATCTCCAGCCTCTTCAACAACTTTCATTCCGAATAAACGATCATTCTCACGGATGAAATCATCCTTATGAATTAATTGTTCTTCTAAGAATAAGGTATCCCCGGAATCTTGAATTTGTACTTTACGCATCATCTGGCGAATAACAACTTCAAAGTGTTTATCTGAAATTTTCACCCCTTGTAAACGGTAAACTTCTTGAATTTCGTTTACCAAATATTGCTGTACAGAAGACGGTCCTTGGATTCTTAAAATATCGTCTGGTGTAATTGCACCATCTGATAATGAAGTTCCTGCTTTAACGAAATCGTTTTCTTGAACTAAAATCTGGTTCGATAATTTCACTAAGTATTTACGTTGATCATCTTCACCTGTTTTTGGCGTAACAATGATTTCACGGTTACCACGTTTGATTTTTCCAAAAGAAACAACTCCGTCAATCTCTGCAACAACTGCTGGGTTTGATGGGTTACGCGCTTCTAACAACTCAGTAATACGAGGTAAACCTCCAGTGATATCTCCCGTTTTTGATGATTTACGAGGGATTTTAACCAATACTTTTCCTGCTTGAATCTTATCTCCATCATTTACCATTAAGTGTGCACCTACTGGTAAGTTGTATGAACGTACTAATTCACCTGATTTGTTATAGATTAATAAGGTAGGAACTAACTTTTTGTTTCTTGATTCTGTAATTACTTTTTCTTGGAAACCTGTCTGCTCATCGATCTCTACCATAAATGTTTGGTTTTGTTCAATGTCTTCGTAAGCAACTTTTCCTGTAAATTCAGAAATAATTACCCCGTTATATGGATCCCATTTACAAATTACTGTTCCTTCTTCAACAACTTCTTTATCTTTTACAAAGATGGTTGATCCGTATGGAATGTAATGTGTATTTAAAACGATACCTGTATTTAAATCGACCAATTTTAATTCGGTTGAACGGGAAATTACAATATCGATTTCTTTTCCGTCTGCATCTTCTCCTTTTACAACTTTTAAATCTTCGATCTCCAAACGACCTTTAAATTTAGTTGTAATAGTTGAAACTTCAGAAATGTTACCTGCCGTACCCCCAACGTGGAATGTACGTAATGTTAACTGTGTACCTGGTTCACCAATAGACTGTGCTGCAATAACACCAACCGCTTCACCTAACTGCGCCATACGGTTTGATGCCAAGTTACGTCCGTAACATTTCACACAAATTCCGTGGTCAGCTTCACAAGTTAATGCAGAACGAACTTCTAATTTCTCTAATGGCGATGCGTTAATTTTAGCAATATGTGCTTCTTTAACCATTTCACCAGCAGGAACAATTACTTCGTTTGTTAACGGGTTAACGATATCATCTAAAGTGATACGTCCTAAAACGCGTTCTCCTAAAGATTCTACAATTTCTTCGTTTTTCTTCAACGCTTCAAACTCAATACCTCTTAATGTACCACAATCTTCTGAATTAACGATTACATCTTGAGCAACATCGTGTAAACGACGCGTTAAGTATCCAGCATCTGCTGTTTTTAATGCGGTATCGGCAAGACCTTTACGTGCACCGTGCGTTGAAATAAAGTATTCTAAGATCGATAAACCTTCTTTAAAGTTCGAAAGAATCGGGTTTTCGATAATATCTCCACCTGAGGCTGTCGATTTTTTAGGCTTAGCCATCAATCCACGCATACCTGTTAACTGACGGATTTGCTCTTTAGATCCACGCGCTCCAGAATCAAGCATCATGAATACCGAGTTAAATCCTTGTTGGTCTTCACGAATGTTTTTCATTGCTAACTCTGTTAACGCCGCATTAGTTGAAGTCCAAATATCAATTACCTGATTGTAACGCTCGTTGTTGGTAATAAGACCCATGTTATAGTTCATGGTAATACCTTCAACTTGATTGTTAGCTTCATCAATCATTCCTTGTTTTTGATCCGGGATCTTGATATCACCTAAAGAGAATGATAAACCACCTCTAAACGCGTATCCGTAACCCATATCTTTCATATCGTCCAAGAATTTAGCAGTTGTAGGAACATCTGTTACCGCTAAAATTTTTCCGATAATATCTCTTAAAGATTTTTTAGTTAAAACCTCATTAATGTAACCTGCAGCTTCTGGAACTACCTCGTTAAACAAGATACGACCTGCTGATGTTTCAATAATTTGGTTAACCAATTCACCTTCTGCATTAAAATCTTTTGCACGTACTTTAACTGGTGCGTTCAAATCTAAACGTCCTTCGTTAATAGCAATATGCACTTCTTCTACCGAATAGAATGTTAAACCTTCACCTTTCACGATATAATCTGGTGTAGATCTGCGGATTTTGGTCATATAATAAAGACCCAAAACCATATCCTGAGAAGGTACTGTAATTGGAGCACCATTCGCCGGGTTTAAGATATTGTGCGATGCCAACATTAACAACTGCGACTCTAAAATAGCCTCTGGTCCTAATGGTAAATGTACCGCCATTTGATCCCCATCGAAATCGGCGTTGAATGCCGTACATACTAATGGGTGTAAACGAATTGCTTTTCCTTCGATTAATTTAGGCTGGAATGCCTGAATACCTAAACGGTGAAGCGTAGGGGCACGGTTTAATAATACCGGGTGACCTTTAATTACGTTTTCTAAAATATCCCAAACAACTGGTTCTTTTTTATCAATGATCTTTTTAGCAGACTTCACAGTTTTTACAATTCCACGCTCAATCAACTTACGGATTACGAATGGTTTGTATAATTCTGCAGCCATATCTTTAGGAAGACCACATTCAAACAATTTTAATTCAGGACCAACAACAATTACCGAACGAGCCGAGTAATCTACACGTTTACCTAATAAGTTTTGACGGAAACGACCTTGCTTACCTTTTAACGAATCTGACAACGATTTTAACGGGCGTTGAGATTCTGTTTTAACAGCTGTAGCTTTACGTGTGTTATCGAACAATGAATCTACTGCTTCTTGTAACATACGTTTTTCGTTACGTAAGATAACTTCAGGAGCTTTAATTTCCATTAATCGTTTTAAACGATTGTTACGGATAATTACACGACGGTATAAGTCGTTCAAATCTGACGTTGCGAAACGACCACCATCTAACGGCACTAACGGACGTAATTCTGGCGGGATCACAGGAACCACTTTTAAAATCATCCATTCTGGACGGTTTTCGCGGTTATTGTTTGATTCACGGAATGCTTCAACAACCTGTAAACGCTTTAACGCTTCGGTTTTACGTTGTTTAGATGTTTCGTTATTAGCCGCGTGACGCAATTGGTAAGATAATGCATCTAAATCGGTACGCTCTAATAAATCCATAATACATTCAGCACCCATTTTAGCGATGAATTTATTTGGATCTTGATCATCTAAATATTGGTTTTCCATTGGAAGGGTATCTAAAATATCTAAATACTCACTTTCTGTAAGGAAATCCAAACGTTTAAGTTCTTCACCATCTGGGCGTTTTGCAACACCTGTTTGGATCACAACATATTTTTCGTAATAAATAATTTCATCTAACTTTTTAGATGGCAATCCTAAAACATAACCAATTTTGTTTGGCAATGAACGGAAATACCAAATATGAGCGATAGGCACTACTAAGTTGATATGCCCTACTCTGTCACGACGAACTTTTTTTTCTGTAACTTCAACCCCACAACGGTCACAAACGATTCCTTTGTAACGGATTCTTTTATATTTTCCACAAGCACATTCGTAATCTTTAACAGGTCCGAAGATACGCTCACAGAATAAACCATCGCGCTCTGGTTTGTGCGTACGATAGTTAATTGTTTCAGGCTTTAAAACTTCACCTCTCGACGCTGCTAATATCGATTCTGGTGATGCTAACCCTATAGAGATTTTGTTAAACCTTTTTACAGTAGAATTATCTTTACTGTTATTTCTATTATTCATCATAGTTTTTACTATTGATTTATTTGCAATTAAAAATTGATTCTTATTTAAGTCTAATATCTTAAAGTTTTAATGTCTTAATGTCTTGTGCGACTTTGGACTTTGGACTTTTAACATTAAGACTAAAACACTACCTCGGATTACTTCTCTAAACTTCAGATGCCTATCTTGAAGTGCTAATTATAAACTGTGTTATAAAAAATCGGAACGGTTTACGGGTATAAATCCTAAAAACTTATTGAAATTAAGTATTCAGTTTTCGGGTGATCTACCTAAAAACTGAATACTTTATGGTTTTATTATTCTTCTAATCTGATATCTAAACCAAGACCTTTTAATTCATGCATTAATACATTGAACGATTCAGGTAATCCTGGTTCTGGCATTGGTTCACCTTTTACGATTGCTTCGTAAGTTTTGGCTCTACCTATAACGTCATCCGATTTAACAGTCAATATCTCACGTAATGTTGAAGATGCACCATAAGCTTCAAGAGCCCAAACCTCCATCTCTCCAAAACGCTGACCTCCAAATAACGCTTTACCACCTAATGGCTGTTGCGTAATTAAAGAGTATGGACCAATAGAACGCGCGTGCATTTTATCGTCAACCATGTGTCCTAATTTTAACATATAGATTACACCCACCGTTGCTTTTTGGTCAAAACGCTCACCTGTTCCACCATCATATAAGTAAGTATGTCCAAAACGTGGCACACCTGCTTCGTCTGTTAGTTCGTTGATTTGTTCTAAAGAAGCACCATCGAAAATTGGAGTAGCATATTTGCGTCCTAATTTTTTACCAGCCCATCCTAAAACGGTCTCATAAATCTGACCGATGTTCATACGAGATGGTACACCAAGTGGATTTAATACGATATCAACAGGAGTTCCGTCTTCTAAGAAAGGCATGTCTTCATCGCGTACGATTTTTGCAACAATACCTTTATTACCATGACGACCCGCCATTTTATCACCAACTTTTAGCTTACGTTTTTTAGCAATGTAAACTTTAGCCAATTTTAAGATTCCTGATGGTAATTCATCACCAACTGTAATCATAAATTTCTCACGACGTAATACACCTTGAATGTCGTTTAATTTAATTTTATAGTTGTGAATTAAATCAGTGATCATTTCATTGGTATAATCGTCTGTAGCCCACTGTCCTTTTGTTAAGTGTGTAAAATCTTCTACAGCGTGTAACATTTTCAAAGTGAATTTTTTACCTTTTGGTAATACTTCTTCACCTAAATCGTTCATTACACCTTGTGATGTTTTACCATTTACTAAATGGAACAACTTGTCTACCAAACGATCCTTCAATTCGTTGAATTTCACTTCGAACTGTGTATCTAACAAAGCAATATCTTCTTTGTCTTTAGAACGCTTGCGTTTATCTTTTACCGCACGGGCAAATAATTTTTTATCTAAAACTACACCGCGTAATGACGGAGAAGCTTTTAACGATGCATCTTTTACATCACCTGCTTTGTCACCAAAAATGGCACGCAATAATTTTTCTTCGGGTGTTGGATCTGATTCTCCTTTTGGAGTAATCTTACCAATTAAGATATCGCCAGGTTTTACTTCCGCACCAATACGGATCATTCCGTTTTCATCTAAATCTTTAGTAGCTTCTTCTGAAACGTTTGGAATATCATTCGTTAATTCTTCTGATCCTAACTTGGTATCACGAACCTCTAACGTATAATCATCAATATGGATCGATGTAAAAATATCGTCACGTACAACACGTTCTGAAATTACAATTGCATCCTCAAAGTTATAACCTTTCCATGGCATAAAAGCTACTTGCAAGTTACGTCCTAATGCTAATTCCCCGTTTTGTGTAGCATATCCTTCACATAAAACTTGTCCTTTAGTAACGCGGTCACCTGTACGAACAATTGGTTTTAGGTTGATAGATGTACTTTGGTTGGTTTTACGGAATTTGATTAAGTTATATGTTTTGTCGTCAGCATCGAAACTTACTAAACGCTCATCATCTGTACGGTCGTATTTAATAGTAATTTTCTGTGCATCTACATAAACAACTTCGCCTTCACCTTCTGCATTAATCAATACACGAGAATCGGTAGCAACCTGTTTTTCTAATCCAGTACCAACAATTGGAGATTCTGGACGTAATAAAGGAACTGCCTGACGCATCATGTTTGATCCCATCAACGCACGGTTGGCATCATCGTGCTCTAAGAATGGAATTAACGAAGCCGAAATAGAAGCAATCTGGTTAGGTGCCACATCGGCATAGTTTAACTCTTTTGGTTCAACTACTGGGAAATCGGCATCTTGTTTTGCTACTACTCTTTCGTCTTCAATTGTTCCATTTTTACCAACAGTTACAGTTGCTTGGGCAATTAATTTTTCTTCTTCTTCTTCTGCCGATAAATAAACAGGAGCTTCATTAATTTGCAACACACCGTTTTCTACTTTACGGTAAGGTGTTTCAATGAATCCCATAGTGTTTACTTTTGCATAAACTGCCAAAGATGAAATCAAACCAATGTTTGGTCCCTCTGGAGTTTCGATCGGACATAAACGACCATAGTGCGTATAGTGAACGTCACGAACTTCGAAACCTGCTCTTTCACGAGAAAGACCACCTGGTCCTAATGCCGATAAACGACGCTTATGTGTAATCTCTGCCAATGGATTGGTTTGATCCATGAACTGAGACAACTGGTTTGTTCCGAAGAATGAATTGATAACCGATGATAATGTTTTTGCATTAATCAAATCGATTGGTGTAAACACCTCGTTATCACGAACGTTCATACGCTCGCGAATTGTACGTGCCATACGTGCTAAACCAACACCGAATTGTGCCGATAACTGCTCGCCAACTGTACGTACACGACGGTTTGACAAGTGATCAATATCATCGATCTCTGCTTTTGAATTAATAAGCTCGATCAAATATTTAACAATAGTGATAATATCTTCTTTTGTTAAAACTTGTTTATCGATCGGCGTATTTAAGTTCAATTTTTTATTCATTCTGTAACGACCTACATCACCTAAGTTGTAACGTTGGTCAGAGAAGAATAATTTATCTATGATACCTCTTGCTGTTTCTTCATCAGGAGGTAATGCGTTTCTTAATTGACGGTAAATATATTCTACCGCTTCTTTTTCAGAGTTTGTTGGATCTTTTTGAAGCGTGTTGTGAATAATTGTATAATCGGCAAGGTTACTGTCTTCTTTATGTAAAAGAATTGTTTTAACGTCTGCCTCTATAATTTCCTCAACATTGTCTTTATCTAAAACAATATCACGGTCTAAAATAATTTCGGTACGTGGTATCGTAACAACCTCACCTGTATCCTCATCTACGAAATCCTCATGCCAGATATTTAATACACGTGCAGCCAAACGACGGCCAATGTATTTTTTTAATCCTGTTTTAGACACTTTAACTTCTTCTGCAAGGTCGAAAATCTCTAGGATATCCTTATCTCTTTCAAAACCAATTGCACGGAATAAAGTAGTTACAGGTAATTTTTTCTTACGATCAATATACGCGTACATTACACTGTTGATGTCTGTAGCAAATTCAATCCAAGAACCCTTGAAAGGAATAATACGTGCAGAATACAATTTGGTACCGTTTGCGTGGAAAGACTGACCGAAGAAAACACCTGGTGAACGATGTAATTGCGAAACAACAACGCGTTCCGCACCATTAATTACAAAGGTTCCACTTGGTGTCATATATGGTATAGTACCTAAATACACATCTTGAACGATCGTTTCAAAATCTTCGTGTTCTGGGTCTGTACAATATAATTTTAAACGAGCTTTAAGAGGTACACTATAAGTTAACCCTCTGTCAATACATTCTTCAATTGAATAACGTGGTGGATCTACGAAATAGTCTAAAAATTCCAGTACGAATTGGTTTCGTGTATCCGTGATTGGAAAATTTTCCATAAAGGTTTTGTACAAACCTTCGTTACCTCTTTCATCAGATTTGGTTTCTAATTGAAAAAAATCTTTAAACGATTTTACCTGAATATCTAGAAAATCTGGATAATTCGGGATATTTTTCGTAGAGGCAAAATTTAATCTTTCAGTATGATTTGTAATCATTAATGAACAAAATTTTGGTTTAAAAAAGTAATTTTTTTGTGTAAACACAACTATTTAATACTTCCCAATTTTAATTAACCAATACATCTTAAAAACAAGTTAGGAAAGTTACTTGCTTTTTTCTTCGTTACTGATTATTTTTTATATGCAAAATGGTTTAGGCCATTGGAATAACTTCCAAGGCCTAAACCGTAAAAATTTATATGTGTGAGATTATTTTAACTCAACAACAGCACCAGCTTCTTCTAATGCTTTCTTCAATCCTTCTGCTTCGTCTTTAGAAATACCTTCTTTAACGTTAGCTGGAGTACCGTCTACTAAATCTTTAGCTTCTTTCAAACCTAAACCTGTTAATTCTTTAACAGCTTTAACTACAGCTAATTTAGAAGCACCAGCTTCTTTTAATACAACTGTAAATTCTGTTTGCTCTTCAGCAGCAGCAGCTTCACCACCACCTGATACTACAACTGCAGCAGCAGCTGGTTCGATACCATACTCATCTTTTAATATAGTTGCTAATTCGTTAACTTCTTTAACTGTTAAGTTAACCAATTGTTCTGCGAATTGTTTCAAATCTGCCATTTTTCTATCTTTTAATTTGAATTTGTAATAATATTATTTATTAATGTGCGTTCTGTTTGAACATTTAAAAACGAAAGTAGATAACTACTATTCTTCGTCTTTAAATTGATTTTGAAGAGCAGAAATAACTCTTTGAGCAGGAGATTGTAATAATCCAATGATTTCACCAATCATCTCTTCTCTAGACTTAATTGCAACTAATGAATCTAATTGGTTATCGCCAATGTAAACTTCTTCGTTGATGTAAGCTCCTTTTAATTCTGGTTTACTACCTTTCTTACGGAATTCTTTGATTACTTTTGCTGGTGCATTTGCAGCCTCAGCAATCATAATAGCGCTATTTCCTTTTAAGATCGAAGGTAAATCACCATACTCATTTTCTGATGCTTCCATTGCTTTTGCAAGCAATGTGTTCTTAACTACTTCTAACTTGATACCTGCTTTAAAACAAGCTCTACGTAAATCTGAAGTAGTAGATGCATTTAATCCAGAAATATCTGCAACATAAATAACTTTAGTGTCAGCTAACTGTGCAGTTAAATCTTGAATCGCAATTGATTTGTCTTCTCTAGTCATACTAAATAATTTTAACTACCAATTATACTGCTTTTGGATCTAAAGCAATTGCAGGGCTCATTGTACTTGATATATGAATAGACTTAATATAAGTACCTTTAGCTGCAGTTGGTTTTAATTTAATTAATGTTTGAATTATCTCCGCTGCATTTTCTGTAATTTGGTCAGCACCAAAAGATACTTTACCGATTCCGGCATGAACGATACCTGTTTTATCAACTTTAAAGTCAATTTTACCAGATTTCACTTCTTGTACCGCTTTAGCAACATCCATTGTTACAGTACCTGTTTTTGGGTTAGGCATTAAACCACGTGGTCCTAAAATACGACCTAACGGACCTAATTTACCCATTACAGACGGCATTGTGATAATTACGTCGATATCCGTCCAACCATCTTTGATTTTCTGTAAATAATCGTCTAATCCAATATGATCTGCACCAGCAGCTTTAGCTTCCGCTTCTTTATCTGGAGTAACTAATGCCAATACTCTTACATCTTTACCTGTACCGTGTGGTAATGTTACAACCCCACGTACCATTTGATTTGCTTTACGAGGATCTACTCCTAAACGTACTGCAATATCAACAGACTCATCAAATTTTGCAGAAGCAACTTCTTTAATTAATGCAGATGCATCTTTTAAAGAATATAATTTGTTCTTCTCAATTTTTGCTGCAGCCTCTTTTTGCTTTTTCGTTAATTTTGCCATTTCTTCTTTTCTTTAAGATTAAAAAGGAGCGTTTCCTGTTACCGTGATTCCCATAGAGCGTGCAGTTCCTGCAATCATAGACATAGCTTTCTCGATAGTGAATGCATTCAAATCGGTCATTTTGTCTTCAGCAATTGCTTTTACTTGATCCCATGTGATAGAAGCAACTTTTTTACGGTTTGGTTGTCCAGAACCGCCTTTAAGTTTTGCAGCTTCTAATAATTGAACAGCAGCAGGTGGCGTTTTAACTACAAAGTCAAAAGACTTGTCCTTGTAAACTGTAATCTGTACTGGTAAAACTTTTCCTGGTTTATCCTGTGTTCTAGCATTAAATTGCTTACAGAATTCCATGATGTTAACTCCAGCAGCCCCCAAAGCAGGTCCAACCGGTGGCGAAGGATTCGCAGCACCTCCCTTAACTTGTAGTTTAACTACTTTACTAATTTCTTTTGCCATTTTTAAAAAAATTTAGCACATCTTTCAATTGGAAGCGATTGATGTGATATGTAACAATTATACTTTCTCTACTTGTGTAAAGCTTAATTCTAGTGGTGTTTTTCTTCCAAAGATTTTCACCATTACTTCTAGCTTGCGTTTGTCTTCGTTCACTTTTTCAATAGTTCCGTTGAAACCATTAAAAGGACCGTCGACAACTTTAACTGTTTCACCTATTTCATAAGGAATTAATCCATGATCTACAGATACAGCTAATTCATCTACTTTACCTAGCATTCGGTTAACCTCTGCCATTCTTAACGGCACAGGATCTCCACCACGAGTTTCACCTAAGAAACCAATTACGCCGGCAATAGATTTTATTATATGTGGTAATTCGCCGGTTAGGTTTGCCTCGATCATTACATAACCCGGAAAATAAATACGTTCTTTTGTAACTTTTTTTCCATCGCGTTGTGAAACTACTTTTTCAGTAGGCACTAAAACCTGCGAAAGATAATCTTCCATACCTAAACGCACAATTTCGCTTTCTATGTAACCTTTTACTTTATTCTCTTGACCGCTTACCGCCCTAACTACATACCATTTTTTAATACTACCTTCTGTCATGTCTTTTAAATTATGAATTTAAAAGGTTGAAGAAACCAGCAAGAGCTTCAGAAAACAAGGTATCTACGCCCCATGTAGCTAATGAAAGTACTACTGTAAAGATAGCAACAATAATTGTATAGCGTTGTACCTCTGCCCATGGTGTCCATGAAACATTAGATTTTAATTCGGTAAACGCATCAGATATATAATTAACTACTTTTGCCATAATATTATTTTTTGCACGGGTGGAGGGATTCGAACCCCCATCAACGGTTTTGGAGACCGCTATTCTACCCTTGAACTACACCCGTTTGTTAAAAAGTTGGCAGAAGAATCTGCCAACTTAAATTTATAATTTAAACTTGTAATTAGTCTAAAATTTCAGTTACCTGACCAGCACCTACTGTACGACCACCTTCGCGGATAGCGAAACGTAAACCTACTGATAATGCGATTGGTTGTAATAAATCAACATGGATAGTTAAGTTATCACCTGGCATAACCATTTCCGTTCCTTCTGGTAACATGATAGTTCCTGTTACGTCAGTTGTACGAACGTAGAACTGAGGACGGTAGTTGTTATGGAATGGAGTGTGACGTCCACCTTCTTCTTTTTTCAAGATATAAACCTCTGCTTTGAATTTAGCGTGTGGTTTAACTGAACCTGGCTTAACGATAACCATACCACGACGGATATCTTCTTTAGCAACACCTCTTAATAAGATACCTGCGTTATCTCCAGCTTCACCTCTATCAAGGATTTGACGGAACATTTCGATACCAGTTACAGTAGAAGTTAATTTATCTGCACCCATACCAATGATTTCAACTGGATCTCCTGTATTACAAACACCTGTTTCGATACGACCTGTAGCAACAGTTCCACGACCTGTAATTGTAAATACGTCTTCAACTGGCATTAAGAAAGGCTTGTCTGTATCACGTGGTGGCTCTTCAATCCACATATCAACCGCAGCCATTAATTCTAACACTGTATCAACCCATTTTTGCTCACCGTTTAATGCTCCTAAAGCAGATCCTTGAACAACCGGTCCATTATCACCATCATATTGATAGAAAGATAATAAGTCACGGATTTCCATTTCTACTAACTCTAATAATTCAGCATCGTCAACCATATCAACTTTGTTCATGAAAACAACGATACGAGGAATACCAACTTGGCGACCTAATAGGATGTGCTCACGAGTTTGTGGCATAGGACCATCTGTAGCAGCAACTACTAAGATAGCACCATCCATTTGTGCAGCACCAGTAACCATGTTCTTAACGTAATCCGCGTGACCTGGACAGTCAACGTGAGCGTAGTGACGGTTAGCTGTAGCATATTCTACGTGAGATGTATTAATTGTAATACCTCTTTCTTTTTCTTCTGGAGCGTTATCAATTTGATCAAATGATTTAGCCTCTGAATAACCTGCATCTGATAATACTTTAGTAATAGCAGCTGTTAATGTTGTTTTACCGTGATCTACGTGTCCGATAGTACCAATATTTAAGTGAGGTTTCGAACGATCAAAATTTCCTTTTGCCATGATCTGTTTAATTTAATCTTAGTTATATAATTAGTGTTCAACTTTAATCACCTTTGAGCCAACGACGGGATTTGAACCCGTGACCTCTTCCTTACCAAGGAAGCACTCTACCCCTGAGCTACGCCGGCAAAAAAGATTATTGTGGGGAGAGCAGGATTCGAACCTGCGAAGGTTTCCCAACGGATTTACAGTCCGTCCTCGTTGGCCGCTTGAGTATCTCCCCTGACCTATTTATTTTTACAACTTTTTTTGTTGCAGAGCCTTTGGAGGGACTCGAACCCACGACCTGCTGATTACAAATCAGCTGCTCTAGCCAGCTGAGCTACAAAGGCACTTAAAAAAAGTCCGCTATTTCTAACGGACTGCAAATATATATACTTATTTAAAAAAATAAAAGCTTTTTTAATTTTTTTTACTTTTTTAATGCGCTTTAATTTTTTCTTTGCGTTTTACTAACAAACGTTCTAAAGCATCTGCTCCTAAATCTGCTGCTTCTTCAAACGTCTTTGCTGTTTTTTTTACCACTAAGTCATCACCAGGAATGCGTACAATTATGTCTACCGACTTGTTTTCTTTGTCACTGGTATTTTCCGTACGCAAAGATACATCTATTCCTACAATCTTATCATAAAATTGCTGTAATTTTTCTAAACGTATATTTAAAAAATCAACTAATTTTCTATCAACATTAAAATTAACTGCTTGAACATTCACTTTCATAAAAAATATATTTTAAAGGGTTCATAATAAATCGTCATCGGCATTAAAGCGTGGATGGGTTTTACTGTACATTTTTTTTAACTCTGCTAAACTGGTATGCGTATATATTTGTGTTGATGATAAACTTGTGTGCCCCAACAACTCTTTTACAGTATTTAAATTAGCTCCCGCATTTAGCATGTGTGTTGCAAATGTATGGCGTAACACATGTGGGCTTTTTTTACCTTTGGTTGTAACACCTCTAAAATAAATATTTATTAAACGATAAACAAATGTTTGATTTAAATTTTGCGTGTTTTTTAACAAAAAAATATTTTGGCGGTAATCATCGCCAAACTGCTGCTTGCGCTTTTCAATAAATTCTTTTAAAACAGTAGCTACCGAAGTCAATATTGGCACGCTACGCTCTTTGGATCTTTTACCTAAAACTTTAATTTCTAGTTTATTTAGATCTACATCGTGCAACTGCAGATTAATTAATTCACTTTTACGAATTCCTAATGTATAAAAAAGCACAATAATTACGTAATTCTGCAAACCAAAATAATCATCCTCAAAATTGGCACGATCTATTTTTTGCATTTCGTCTTCAGAAAAAGGAATTTGCAGTACTTTTTTTACACGCAATGCTTTATGTGCTTGCAATGGATAATGACTTATGGTTTTAGTGATATACAAAAACTTAAAATAGCTTTTTAAAGATGCAACTTTACGGTTTATAGAATTGTTACTCATTTTTTTTGCCGAAAGGTTTACTATCCACCCGCGGATATGTTTATAAGTAATATCTTCTACAACCGAAACATGTTTTGCAGCATATTGTAAAAACGCTTCCACATCGTTTACATAAGCATTCACGGTATGTAACGAAAAGTGTTTTTCTTTTAAAAGATAATCGTAATAAGGCTTAATAAATTTTTCCATAAAAAAATCGCTAATCAAAGTTACCTTTAATTAGCGATTTTAAAAATATTATTTCAAAAACTTACTAGATTTCTACTGCATCTCTTAAGCCTTGTACATATTGTGCTTTTTGCATTTGAGCGCGCTTTGTTATAGAAGGTTTCGTAAAGTTTTTACGAGATCTTAACTGACGTAACGTTCCTGTTTTGTCAAATTTTCTTTTGTAACGTTTTAACGCTCTATCAATATTTTCTCCGTCTTTAATTGGAATGATCAACATAATTTATACACCTCCTTTCGTTATGGCTGCAAATGTAGGGATATTTTTTTTTATTACAAATTATTTATTTGAAATTATTTATTTTTATTTGAATAATGAGAGTTTTTCAAAAGCAAAAACTCTTTACTTTCTTCACTCAAATCGACTTTTAAATCATGAAATTTTTGATATTCAGTTTTCTCGAGAGATTTATCTATTAAGACATTAAAATTCTCTGGATCGATACATACCAAACCACGATCAAATAAAATGTGCAAATCGCTTCTTAACAATATTCCGTTCGCTGTATTATTTTGCCCTGATTCTGAATAAGGAAATATATGTCCTGCTTCAATAAGTTCAGGGATTTTAATTTTCGATATCAAACATTGTGAATTATACTTTTTAAGTAAGTTCAATTTAAATTTACTTTGATTTTTACGTTGATTGATCCAAACTTGAATTTTATTTAACTCATCATCTTTTGCTTCATTAACCCGTAGTGCATTATAGAAAAAGTTGCTCAAAAGATTAAAAATCAGCATATTGTATTGACTATCAAATAAATACAATTATGAGCAACTTAGAAGCAAGTTACAAATTAATTTTAAAAGAACTAATCAAAATATCCAAAGTTGAGAACTTTTATTTCAAACCTATA
>Ga0233380_1000600_pt1 | contig 18203 bp, 17 predicted proteins | sample ElkDunMinimDraft_9_FD_191541 | JGI IMG/M metagenome (GOLD analysis project Ga0233380, IMG submission 191541) | Fecal eukaryotic communites from dung pellets of Tule Elk in California, USA - Elk Dung F36 | ecosystem: Host-associated > Mammals > Digestive system > Large intestine > Fecal | place... | reverse complement strand
GTGGGGCATTCTCCACCGCGAGCAACGCGGCGCCACCCCACTCACCCCCCAGCCCCAGGCCTTGCGAGAAGCGCAGGATGCACAGCAAGAGCGGGGCGATCCACCCTGCGGTCTCGTAAGTGGGGAGGAAGCCGATCAGTACAGTGGCACCGCCCATCAGCAGCAGCGAGGCGACCAGGGTGGACTTGCGGCCGATCCGGTCTCCGAAGTGCCCGAAGATCATGGCGCCTAAGGGGCGGGCGACAAAGGCAATGCCGAAGCTGGCGTAAGCGAACATGAGCTGCGCCGACGAGGATTCGACGGGGAAGAACAGCGGCCCGAAAACGAGAGCGGCGGCTGTCGCGTAGATGTAGAAGTCGTAAAACTCGATGGCCGTGCCAACGAGGCTGGCCGTCAGTACGCGCGCATGGCGCCTATAGACGTTCATCGGCGCTTCTCCCCCTATTGCCGTTCAACCATCCGTCTCGTTCCGGATGCCGGTCTCCGCCGCCCCCCGGTGCCGCGGTGCTTGTCCGGTCGTCCCATCGCATGGGGGCATCATGGCATTCTGACAAGGATATTACCGCATGGCCGGACCCGCCTTGGACGGGCAGGGTCCCGGCACGGGTGCCGTTCAGGAGGCTGCGGCAATCCGCTGCGCCACCGCGACCAGGCGCTTGGCCTGCTCAAGGTGAAGGAGTTCGGCCATCTTGCCTTCCACTCGGATCGCTCCCTTACTCGCGTTCTCAGGCAGGCCGAACGCTTCGATCACCGCATGGGCCCAGGCCAAGTCTTCGGAGGAGGGAGAGAACACCGCGTTGCACGGCTCTATCTGCGCGGGGTGAATCAGGCTCTTTCCATCAAAGCCGAACATCAGCCCTTGCCGCGCCTCCGCTTCGAAGACTGCAAGGTCCCGGAATTCGTTGCAAACGCCATCCAGCACCGCGATGCCCTGACTGCGGGCGGCGGCGACGGCCATCGACAAGAAAGGCAGGAACGGGGTGCGACAGGGCGTGAGCTGGGCACGCATTTCCTTTGCCAGGTCGTTCGTGCCCATGATCCAGAGCGAGAGTCTGGTTGATCCGGCCATCGCCGCGATTGCCGGGAGGTTGGCCACTGAAGCGCACGTCTCGATCATCGCCCAGAGCTGCATCTGCGGGGGCGCGACGTTCAAGGCTGCTTGGTAAGCCGTGATATCGGCCGGGCCGTTGACCTTGGGTACGAGCACCGCGTCGGCCGCGCTACCTGCGATGGCGGCAAGGTCCGCTGCGCCCCAGGGCGTATCCAGCCCGTTAGCGCGGATCGCCACCTCGCGGTGGCCGAAGCCACCTTGATTGACCGCCATCACGGCGGCTTCCCGCGCCTCATCCTTCATCTCCGGCGCAACCGCATCCTCGAGGTCGAGGATCACCATGTCGCAAGGTAGCGTACGCGCCTTGGCGATGGCCTTCGCGTTCGAGGCGGGGAGATAAAGGGCGGAGCGGCGCGGGCGCAGGGTCGAATCCATGGGCTGGGCTGGTAGCGCGAACCGGTGCGGTCTCAAAGCAGCCGTGTGCCGATCAAAGGCCGAGCTTTGTGAGCAAGGCCTCGCTCTCCGACCACAAGCGCGCTGCCGCCTCATCGTCGCGTCCTTGCGGAGCGATCGGCGCTTCTGCGAGATCGTGGAAGTACCGGCCGCCGTCGCGGCCGCCTTCATCCCCGGTGGCCAGCCAGAAGATCGTGCGCGCCGCCGTTTCGGGGGTCGATCCCTGGATCGTCGCGAAGTAGTCCTGCATAGCCTTGTCGCCGTGATTGGCGAAATTCGAGTGCACGACGCCCGGATGCATCGCCTGGGCAACGATCCCCGTTCCTTCGAGGCGGCGATCAAGTTCGCGGGTGTAAAGCACGTTGGCGAGCTTGGCCTGGCAATAGGCCGCGCCCGCAGGGCCGTTGCGGAACATGAGATCATCCCAGTTCATTCCCGGCGCGTGCTCATGCGCGCTGGACGAGACCGCGATGACGCGCACCGAGCCCGGCGTCGCCTTGGCAACTGCAGCCTTCAGAAGCGGCAGGAGCTTCCGGGTGAGCACGAAGGGTGCCAGGTGATTGGCGGCGAAGGTTGCCTCCAGGCCCTCGCCGGTGGTGTAGATCGCGTCGCGCACGCCACCGGCATTGTTGACGAGAACATCGACCCGATCGGTCAGCTCGGCGATCTCTCCCGCGACGCGCTTGACGTCTGCCATCTCGCAGAAATCACCGCGCAGGAAATCGACCCGGCCGCTGCCGGTGGTCGCCGCACGAAGGGACGCCTCGGCGCTGGCACTGCGGCCCGCGTCGCGCCCGGTGCCGATCACGTGCCACCCGTCGCGCGCGAACATCTCGGCCGCCGCAAGGCCGATGCCTGAGCTGGCGCCGGTGATCACCACGACACGGGGGCTGGACTGGTCAGTCATTATCGATCTCTCCTCAAGCGGGTTCGGGTGCGGGCGCGGATGTGGTCGCGGCCGCTTCCGGCGAGCCCCGTCCTCCACGGCCGGTCAGGAAGAAGCAAGCCGCACCCACGATGGTCAGCACCGCAGCCAGTATCAGGAACAGGTCGAAGCGGTCGGTCGTGTGCAGCGTGTAGCTCAGTACCACCGATCCCACGGCCATCGCGATGCCCATCGAGGCGATCAGGAAGCTGTAGATGAAGCTGAAGTGTCGCAAGTCAAACGTACGGGAGGTGAGGTACGCGCCGACGTCACCCTCGGCACCTTGCGCGAGGCCGATCAGCAGGACCGAGCCCGCGAGGACCCAGGCCGCGTTGAAGGGCGATGCGATCGCGATAAAGCCGACGGCGGGAAGTCCCAGCGCCACGATTGCGACCAGCTGGGGCGAGACCTTGTCCAGCGCGATGCCCGAGACGAAGCGGCCAACAATGACCCCGGCCGCATAGAGCGAGACGATCCAGGTCGCCAGCGTGCCCGGCGCGCCATTCTCGATCAGGACGAGCTTCAACTGCGACGATACGATGATCTGCGGGAAATTGCAGAAGAACATGCCCGCGACGATCAGCAGGAACGAGGGGTGCTTCAGCAGCGAAATCAGGTCTGCGCGGCTGATGCCGTGGGGCTGACGCGCGTGGCTGGCGGCCGCAGCGCTGCGACGCCCAACCAGCGAGACGGCGACGATCCCCCCGACGAGCGACATGCCGGCCATCAGGCGGTAGCCGGCGCGCCAGCCTTCCTCATCGATGTACTGCCCGATCAGCGGCGTCAGGACCGCGCCGGCGAGCGGCGCGCCGGTCATCAACAAGGATAGCGCCATGCCGCGCGCAAGATCGAACCGCTCAACCACCACGCGGCTGAAGACGAGGGTCGTGGTCAGTACGCCGAAGATGTGTTGGACCAGCGACAGCGCGAAGAATTGCCAGATCGGGCCGGTCATCAGGCTGTATGCGAAGAAGCAGAACGGCAGCGCGACGAAGCCGACCGCGGCGGCGGTACGGGCGCCGTAGCGGTCCGTGAAGCGGCCGGCGAAGGGTACGAAGACCATGGTGATCAGACCGAGCGTGCCGACCAGGGCGAACTGCGACTTTTCCCAACCGAACTCCGCGAGCAGGGGCGGGGCAAACAGATTGGTCATGTAGTGATTGAGCGCCGAGCCGAGCGCGATGCCCAGGGCGGAGCCGAACAAGCTTGGCCAATGCGTCCGGAATTCGGTCCAGTACGTCACGTGCGCTCTCCCATTTTTATTATGCCGCTTTTTGTTGGAATTTCAGCGCGGTCTTGCACCTTGTAAGAACAGGGTCACGCCGAAGGCAATGCGCCTCTCCACCTCCTGGGGTCTCAGTGGGTTGCCAGAGAGGATGAAACGTACCGGCCCGCTGACGACCATGCTCAGGAACACGTTCGCGGCAAGGGAAGGGTCGTCGATGGCGAGTTCGCCGCGCGCGGATTCCTCGGCCAGCAGATCGGCAAGGAACTGCACCGTCGGCTGCGTCGCCAGCTCGTAGTACATCGTGAAGATGGCCGGGAAGCGGTAGGACTCGGTGTTCACGATCCGCTGCAGCTTCTGGCCCTGTTCGGTCGCAACGAGGTCGATCCGCAGCCGCGCGATGTTGCCCAGCGTCTCGGCCAAGTCTTCGGCCCGCGTGGCGGCGATCCGCTCGGGCGCCAGTTCCAGCTTCTCGATCCCGCGCCGGACCGCCGCCATAAACAGCGCGGCCTTGTCGGAATAGCGGGCGTAGACCGTGCGCTTGGTCATGCTGACGTCAGCGGCGATCGCCTCGATCGTTGCTTGTTCGAAGCCGCGCTCAAGGAAGTGATCGAGCGCCCGATCCAGCAGTTCCGCGTGCCGCGCCTGTGCTTGTTCGCGGGTCGGCCGCCCCGGTTTCACCGCCGCAGGCGATGCCGCGGCGAGAGGCCCCGCTGCGTTCGCCGCGTCCTTGAAACCGCTTGCGCCATCCGGCGAATCATGGATAACGAAACGCATAAGGTGCCATTAACGAGTCGAGAGGCTCCGGCCAACCCCAGAACGAGAGGACGATGCGATGGGATCAGCGACCGACAAATTGACTGCCTTGGTGGCGGACCCGCAGCGCTTCAGCTTTTCGGCGGATGAACTGCGCGCCACGCAGGTCGCCGCACTTGACGAGCGCTTCCAGGAGCGGCGCGATCGCATCAGGCTGCTGGCCATGCGGGCGCGGGATGCCGGGATCGAGAGGATCACCTGCATTGCGGACATCGTGCCCGTCCTGTTCCCGCACACGGCCTACAAGTCCTATCCCGAGAGCTTCCTGATGGACGAGCGCTGGGACAAGCTGACCAAGTGGCTCGGCACGATTTCTCCCTACCCGATCGAGGGGATAGATCTGGAAGGGATCTCCGGGATCGACGACTGGATCGAGCGGCTCGCAGCCAAGGGCTACTTCATTTCATGCTCGAGCGGGACGACGGGCAAGTCGGCGATGCTGATCGCGTCGCAGAAGGACATGGACTGGTCAAAGATCGATACGGTCAACGTCTTTTCGTGGGGTTCGGGCGTGGAGCCCAAGCAGGATCGTATGATCGTGGGCAGCGCCCCGGTCGCATCCGTGCCCAAGAACCGCACCATCGCGCAGGCGCAGTACGATGCTTATGCGAACCCGGAATGGCCGCGCTGGAACTACCCCGTCCCGCCGATCACCGTGGGCTCGCTGACCAGCATGGTCGTGATGCGTAAGAAGATCGCCGACGGGACGGCGCGGCCCGAGGAAATCGCTGCCTTCGAGGAAACCTCCGCTGCGCGCGCCAAGGCGATCGAGGACGCGGTGCCGGCGACGGCCGAGCACATCATCGCTCACCGCGACAAGAAGCTCCAGCTTTCGGGCATGTGGAACGGTCTGTGGCAGGTGGCCAAGGCAGTGCGCGACCGGGGCTATGGCCGCGACGATTTCAACCCGGATAATTCGATCTATGTCGGCGGCGGGCTCAAGCGCGCTCAGTTGCCGCCTGATTACCAGCAGTTCGTCTACGAGACCTTCAACATCCCTTCGGATCGCCAATTCCAGAACTATTCGATGCAGGAGCTGAACTCCGGCATGCCCAAGTGCCGTGAAGGCGGCCGCTACCACGTTCCGCCCTGGATCGTGCCCATCCTGTTGGACAAGACGGGCGATGCCGCGCTCGATCACACGCATGGCGAGATGGAGGGCAGGGCGGCCTTCTTCGACCTGTCGCTGGACGGCCGCTGGGGCGGAGTGATCACCGGGGACAGGATCAGCCTGGACTACAGCCCCTGCCAGTGCGGCAACGCGGGCCCGTCCATCCGCGACAATGTTGCGCGCTACGCTGATCTTGAAGGTGACGACAAGATCGGCTGCGCGGGGACCGTCGACGCTTATGTGCGAGGTGTGGCATGAACACGAGCGTTCTTCCGGATGCCGAGGCGGCCGAGCCGGTCGTCTCCGCCCCCTTCTTCCTGCGCGGCGAGGTGCTGCACGGCACTGACGTGATCCAGAAGTCGCGGGATCTTGGCGTCACATTCGCGACGCCGCGGATCCCGTTCGATCGTGCGGTGCCGCCGCGTACCGAAGTGCCCCCGCTGCTGAACGTCCCGCTGGCCGAGATCATCGACTTCCTGGTCGAGACGGGGGCGCGGCTGCTGTCGCCGGACAACGATCACATGCAGGAATGCATCGAGCGGATGTGCAAGACGCATATCCTGCCACGCGCCGTGGTCGAGAACACCGCGCGTCACGCTGCCGCCTATCTCAACAAGCAGACCCTGATGGCGGAAGTTGAGCAGAACTTTTCCGATCCGCGGGCGCTCGATACCTGGGTGCCGCGGCAGGACTATACCGGCCGCAAGAGCTTCGTGCGTGCTTTCGCGCCAAGGTTGATCCATGTGCTGCCAGGCAATTCGCCGGGCGTTTCCGTAAAGTCCGTGGCGCAAGGGGCGATGGTGAAAGCGGTCAACCTGTTCAAGATGAGCAGCGCCGATCCGTTCACGATGGTGGCCATCTTGCGCACGATGGCGGACCTGGATCCGGGGCATCCGATCGTCCGCTCGATGTCAGCGGTCTACTGGCGCGGCGGGGACGAGGCGGTGGAGCGGGTACTCTACCGGCCGCAGTACTTCGACAAGATCGTCGCCTGGGGCGGCGGCGATGCGATCAGCAACGTCATCAAGTATCTGGGCCCTGGGTTCCAGCTCGTGTCCTTCGACCCCAAGACCTCGATCTCGATGGTCGGTCGCGAGGCGCTGGCGAATGAGGCGACGATCGATGAGGTTGCCGATCTGTGCTCTGCCGACGTCATGACCTTGAACCAGGAAGCCTGCGTTGCCAGCCGCTTCCAGTTCGTGGAAGGCCCGCAGGAGGATGTCGACCGCTTCTGCGAGCGGCTGCACCACCACATTGCCCGCCGCGCGGCGGCGAGCGGCGACGTTCGTCCGCTCGACATGGACATGCGCGAGCAGGTCGAGGCGATGATCCTGATGGACGATGAGTACGGCGTATGGGGCCGCACGGACGGGCGCGGGCTGGTCATACGATCGGACGAGCCGGTGGACTTTCATCCGATCAACAAGACCGCGAATGTTGTCCGGGTGGATTCGTTGGACGATGCGGTGAAGTGGATCAACGTGGCCACTCAGACGGTCGGCTTTTACCCGTTCCACAGGATGGCCGATTTCCGCGACCGGCTCGCGGCGGGCGGTGCGCAGCGCATCGTCCACTTGGGTGAGGCGGGCCCCTCCACGATCGGCAACCCGCACGACGCGATGTACCCCCTGCACCGCTTCGTACATTGGATGGCGCACGAGGACGGCGTGGAAGGCCGCTGACGAAAAAGAACTTTCCTACACCTAATGTTCCATGTATGTTCCGATGCAATCTTTGACATCGTGGACATCATGGAATGGGAGGGGGCGCCGCTGTCGGCGGGGCCGGGCCATTTCCGGAAGCGGCCGGGCGATGGATCGTCGCGGGGGCTTGTCAGCGTCGCGCGAGGCGCTAGGCAGCACTTAAACCGACAAGAGGATAGTATACACCATGGCCGTTGAAATCCTGCTCCCCAAGATCGGCTTCTCCATGCAGGAGGGTCAGGTCGCCGAGTGGCTCGCCAAGGACGGTGACCAGGTGACCGAGGGGCAGCCGCTGTTCTCGCTGGAAGCTGACAAGTCGACCAACGAGGTCGAGGCTCCGGCCACTGGTACGCTCAAGATCGTTGCTGCCACGGGCGAGACTTATGAGGTCGGCACCGTGCTGGGCTACATCGAGTAAGCGATTGCTGGACTTGCTGGCGGGGGAAGCGCAGATTGCGGTCATGCGAAAGATCATGACCCCGCTGGCTTCCCTGGCCGCTCTTGCCGCCTTCGCTCTCCCGGGGGCGGCGCTGGCCACTTTGCCCGTTGGTGCCACGGCGCCGACCTTTACCACTCAGGGCGCGCTGGCGGGCAAGGATGTGCCGCTCGACTTGCGCAAGGCTTTGCGCAAAGGCCCGGTGGTCCTTTACTTCTACCCGAAGGCTTTCACCCAGGGTTGTACCCTGGAGGCACATGCCTTTGCCGAAGCGACGCCGGAATTCGCCAAGTACGGCGCCACGGTGATCGGCCTCTCCGCTGACGACCTGCCGACCCTGCGCAAGTTTTCGACCGAGGCCTGCCGGGACAAATTCACTGTCGGTGTGGCGAGCCCGTCGATCATCAAGTCTTATGATGTTGCCCTGAAGCGGGCCGGCATGTCGGCCGGGATGAGCGATCGGACCAGCTACGTGATCGCGCCCAGCGGCAAGATCGCCTTCGTGCACTCCGATCTCGATTACCGCGACCACGTTAAGCGGACCCTGGAAGCGGTGAAGGCCCTGAAGGCCAAGCGCTAATCCGCCGGGTGCCGCCTTTACAGGCGGCATGATCGCGCTCGTGCGCGTGCTTGACGCAACCTGCGCTCGCGCTCTTTCGACGATCGTCTTGTGGGTGGGTTTAGCGCGCAACCACAGCGCCTGCGCAGCTTTACTTTCGCGTCTGCTCCGCTAAGCGGGGCGCCCCTGTTTGATCCGGAGTCCCTGTCATGCGTGCCGAAGGGCAGGCCCACGTTGAGCGCATCGAAAAGGCCATGGCGCTGGTGCGCAAGTTCCTCGATTGGGACCGCGCAGTTCGCCGTCTGGACGAGTTGAACGCCCGGGTCGAGGACCCGACGCTTTGGGACAAGCCCAAGGAAGCGGAAGCCGTGATGAAGGAACGGCGGCGACTGGAAGCGTCCATCGGCGCGGTGCGCCAGATCGAGAGCGAGATGAACGACGCGGTCGAGTTCATCGAGCTGGGCGAGATGGAAGATGACGCGGCGACCGTGGACGAAGGCCATGCGACGCTGGCGGCGCTGGCGGAACGGGCGGATCGCGACAAGGTGCAGGCACTGCTCGCGGGCGAGGCGGACAGCAACGACACATACCTCGAAATCCATGCGGGTGCGGGCGGCACCGAGAGTCAGGACTGGGCCGAGATGCTCCAGCGGATGTACACCCGCTGGGCGGAGCGCAAGGGCTACAAGGTTGAACTGGTCGATTACCACGCGGGCGAAGCGGCCGGCATCAAGAGCGCGACTCTCCTGATCAAGGGTGAGAACGCTTACGGTTATGCGAAGACCGAGAGCGGCGTGCACCGCCTGGTCCGCATCAGCCCTTACGACAGCTCCGCGCGGCGCCACACCAGCTTCTCGAGCGTCTGGGTCTACCCGGTGATTGACGACAGCTTCGAGATCGATATCAACCCGGCCGACCTGAAGATCGATACTTATCGCGCTTCTGGCGCGGGCGGGCAGCACGTCAACACCACCGACTCCGCCGTGCGTATCACGCACCAGCCCTCCGGCATCGTGGTCGCGAGCCAGATCGATCGGTCGCAGCACAAGAACCGCGAGATCGCGATGGGCATGCTGAAGGCCCGGCTCTTCGAGGAAGAGATGCAGAAGCGCGAGGCAGCAGCCAGCGCCGAGCACGCGAGCAAGAGCGACATCGGGTGGGGCCATCAGATCCGCTCCTATGTCCTGCAGCCCTATCAGCAGGTGAAGGACTTGCGCACCGGGCTGGTCTCCACTTCGCCCGACGATGTGCTGGACGGGGATCTGGACCCCTTCATGGCGGCTGCGCTCTCGCAGCGCGTGACCGGCGAGAAGGTCGAAGTCGAGGACGTGGATTGACGCCCCCTCGCGCGCCTCAGGCGTGACTGACCGGCCGGTGTCGGTCCAGAGATCGAGGCAGGCGCCTTTTGCCAAGGCGCGGACGAGTCGCTAAGGGGCGGCATGGTCGCGCGCTTTCGTTTCATCTCCTGTGCCGCCTTGGCGCTTGGGCTGCTGGCATCCGGCTGCGAGAAGAAGGTGGACGACGGCCGTGTGCCCACGGCTCGTGCCTTTCCGCGCGCGGACCGTCCGGTTTCCAACCTGGGTGCCAACGGGTTCTCTTCCGAAACGGAGCGCGACAGCGTTAACGAAGCGCGTACGGTCATGGATCTGGCCGGGATTGCGCCCGGCATGACGGTGGCCGACATCGGCGCGGGCGAGGGGTACTATACGGTGCGCCTGGCTCAGCGCGTGGGCCGCCAGGGCAGGGTCCTGGCACAGGACATCGATCCCGACGCATTGCGGAGCCTGGGGCTGCGCATCGAGCGTGAGCGGCTCGACAACGTTTCCATCAAGCTGGGCGCGGTGGACGACCCGCGACTGCCGGCTGACAGCTTTGACCGCGTGTTGCTGGTCCACATGTACCACGAGGTCGCAGAGCCTTATGCGTTCCTGTGGCGGCTTCGGCCGGCGCTGCGATCGGGTGGCAGCGTGATCGTCGTCGACGTCGATCGCGGCACAGACAATCATGGCATTCCGCCGGCCTTGCTTTTCTGCGAATTCGAGGCAGTAGGCTTTCGCTTGGCAGAATTTGTGCGTAAGCCCCAGATGCAGGGGTACTACGCACGTTTCGAGGCAAAGGGACCGGCTCCCGCGCCCGACGCGATCCGGCCCTGTCGCTTGGCTGGCAGCGCTCCGGCCGCAGGAAGCTGATCAGGCGCGCTCCAGAGGGAAGACGAAGAAGTCATGAGTTTCAAGGGTCTTAAGCCTATCGTTTACGGCGGCCGTGAAGTCTGGCCGTTGGTCGAGGGCGGCAAGGGCGTGTCGGCTACAAACCATATGAGCTCGGGCGCATGGGCAGCCGCGGGCGGTATCGGCACCGTGAGCGCGGTCAACGCCGACAGCTATGACGCCGAGGGCAAGATCGTCCCGCAGGTCTATCACGCGCTGACCCGCAAGGAGCGGCACGAGGAACTGATCCGGTACGCCATCGAGGGTGGGGTGGAGCAGGTTCGCCGCGCTCACGAGATCTCCGGCGGCCAGGGCGCGATCAACATCAATGTGCTGTGGGAAATGGGCGGCGCGCAGCCGGTGCTCGAAGGCATTCTGGAGCAGACCCGCGGCCTGGTGACGGGCGTCACCTGCGGCGCCGGCATGCCTTACAAGCTGTCCGAGATCGCGGCTCGCTACAACGTCAACTATTTGCCCATCGTCAGCTCTGGCCGTGCCTTCCGGGCGCTCTGGAAGCGCGCGTACCACAAGGTGGCCGACCTTATGGCGGCGGTGGTCTACGAGGACCCCTGGCTGGCCGGCGGCCACAACGGCTTGTCCAATGCGGAAGACCCGGCCCGCCCGGAGGACCCCTATCCGCGCGTCAAGACCTTGCGCGATACGATGCGGGCCGAGGGTATTTCCGACGAGGTGCCGATCGTGATGGCGGGCGGCGTCTGGTATCTGCGCGACTGGGAAAACTGGATCGACAACCCGGAACTGGGCACGATCGCGTTCCAGTACGGCACTCGCCCGCTGCTCACGCACGAGAGCCCGATCCCGCAGCAGTGGAAGGATGCCTTGCGCGACCTGGAGCCGGGCGACGTGCTGCTGCACCGCTTCTCGCCCACCGGCTTTTATTCCTCGGCCGTACGCAATCGCTTCCTGCGCAATCTCGAGGCGCGGTCCGAACGGCAGATCCCCTATTCCAAGGTCGAGGCCGGCGAGCATACGGTGCGGTTGGACGTGGGTGTGAAGGGCAAGAACTTCTGGGTCACGCCAAAGGACCTGGAACGGGCGCGGACCTGGGCGGGCATCGGCTTCACTGAAGGGCTGCGTACACCGGACGACACGATCATCTTCGTCGATCCGGCCGAGCGTGCCGTCATCCGGCAGGACCAGGCGGACTGCATGGGTTGCTTGTCCCACTGTGGTTTCTCGTCCTGGAAGGACCACGACGACTATACGACCGGCCGCCTTGCCGATCCGCGCAGCTTCTGCATTCAGAAGACCCTCCAGGACATCGCTCATGGCGGTCCGATTGAGGACAACCTGATGTTCGCGGGCCATGCGGCTTACAAATTCAAGCAGGATCCGTTCTATTCCAACGGCTTCACGCCGACTGTGAAGGAACTGGTCGACCGCATTCTGACCGGCGACTGACAACCCTTGTGGCTCCTTCCGGGTCGGGGTGACCCGGAAGGTGTTCTTCTCAGAGGCCTGTGAGGCCGGGCCGGTCGAATTCGGCAGCCTCTACGCGCTCTGTCACGCGCATGGGGATGATAACCGAGGCCATGAGCGCCAGGATCGTGCCGACGATTGCCGACCATGCGAAGACGGCGACGACGCCGATCCCCTGTGCGGCTAGCTGGCTCAAGGCGTCCATTCCTTCCGCATAGCCTGTCCCGCCCAGGGGCGCTGCCATGAAGGGCGCCAGCAGGAGCGCGCCTACGGCGCCGGGAACGGCAAACAGCGCGAACACGTCCAGCCTGTCGTCCACGCCGATACGCCGCAGCAGGTCCGCGCTGAGGGCCGAGAGGAGGGCCGCCATGGCGCCGATTGCCATCGCACCGCCGGGTGAGACGTAAAGCGCGGCAGGCGCGATGCCCGCCAGCCCTGCAACCAGACCACAGCTGAGCGAGCCAGCACTTATCGCGTCCTTCTGCAGGTGGTCCAGTGCGAGACGGGCCAGCACGCCTGCGCATCCCGCCGCGTGGGCTGAGATCATCGCCGAGGCCGCGTCGTCGTTTGCGGCGAAGGCTGAGCCGCCGCAGAGGGCCATCCATCCGATCCACGCCATCAGCGCGCCGGCCAAGGCGAGCATGGGCGCGGGCTCTTCTCGACGGGCGGGCCCGAAATCCTTGCCTTTGCCCATCAGCAGAGCGGTGACGAGAGCTGTCGTACCGGCGGCCAATTCCACCGCGAGTCCGCCGGCGAAGTCTATCGTTCCGAACGCCGCAGAGAGCCAGCCACCGCCCCACAGCCAGTGCATCACAGGGGCGAGCGAAAGGCTCCAGGCGGCCATGAACAGAACGACCCAGCCAAAACGTGCGCGGCCGGCCCAGGCGCCCGGCACGATCGCGGCGGCTAGAACCACGAAGGCGATCTGGAACAGGGCGAAGGCGCTTTCCGGTATCGTCAGCCCAGCCCGCACGTTGCCGAGGTTCATCAGCATCCAGGCTCCGCCACCGCCGACCCAGCCGTTCGTGGCCTGGCCGAACGCGAGGGTGTAGCCGGCGACAATCCAGGCCAGAGACACCGCCGCCGCTACCGCTGCGGTCTGCGTCAGGAGCGCGGCGGCGCCGGTACGCGCGCGCCCGGCGTAGAACAGGGCGAGGCCGGGCAAGGCCGCGAGCAAAATGAACAGCGAGGCGGCCAGCAGCAGTGCGGTGTCGCCGGTGTCGCTCGCTTCGATGATGCCCTCCTGCGCGTAAGCGGGTAGCGGCACCAGGGTCATGCCGGCTGCGGCAAGGCCCGGGATGAGGCCCGGAACGGCGACGAGGCGGAAGAAGCGGCTGATATTCATGCGAGAAGCCCCCTGCGAATCATCGCTTAGAACCGCATCTCCTAATTTCTTGGTCACACCCGGGCCGTTCATGTGGGCAGGACCTGGTCCGGTGGCCGGTGCCCTTCGGCCCAGGTGCAGATATTGGCGACCACCCGCAGGCCGGCGGCCTCCCGACCTTCATGCGTGGCGCTGCCAAGGTGAGGCAGAGCGACAAGATTGGGCAATTCGAGCAAGCGCGGGTTCACGTGTGGTTCGTTCGCGAAGACGTCGAGGCCGGCGCCCCCCAGATGCCCGTCCGAAAGCGTGATAATCAAAGCCTCCTCGTCCACCAGGCCTCCTCGGCCGGTGTTGATCAGGAAGGAGCCGCGCTTCATCAGCCCGAGGCGGCGTGCATCCATCAGGTGTCGGGTGTCGTCTGCCGCCGGGCAGTGCAGGGTCAGGATGTCCGCTTGCGCCACGAGGCGATCCAGTTCCGGCTCGTAGCGTGCCGCCAGCGGCTGTTCGATCGCCTCGGGCAGGCGGTTGCGGTTGTTGTAGATGATCTCCAGCCCGAATGCCCGTGCGCGTTGCGCCACTGCCTGGCCGATCCGCCCCATGCCGACGATCCCCAGGCGCTTGCCATGCAGGTTGTTGCCCAATAGCCCCGACGGGCGCCATCCATCCCATCCCCCCGCGCGAAGAAGCTGGCCGCTGGACCAGAATCGGCGTGAGACGAAGATGATGAGCGCGAGAGTCAGGTCTGCCGTGTCATCGGTGAAGAGCGAGGGCGTATTGGTCACCATGATATTGCGGGCCTACGCCGCGGCGACATCGACATGGTCCGTCCCTGCGCCGAAGCTCGCGATCAGGCCCAGCTGCGGCCCGGCGGCGGCGATCAACTCCGCATCAAGGATGTCCGTGACCGTCGGAACCAGCACGTCGCATTCCGCCATCGCCGCAGCGAGTTCGCCGCGTGTCATCGGGCGGTCCTCTTGGTTCAGCCGAACATCGAACAGCTCGGTCATGCGAGCTTCGGTTTCCGGCAGGAGCCGTCGGGTCACGACGACGCGAGGCTTGCGGGGAAGGGCGGGCGCGCTGTCGGCGACGATGGTCATGGTCGGTCGCGCTAGGCCGTGGCGCGGCCGAGGGTCAAGAAGCCTTGATGCTCGCGACTTGCCGACGCTATGCACGGGTATGGCTCCATACCGTTCGATGCTTGCTGCTTTGGCCCTGGTAGCCGGTTTGGCTGCCGTTCCCGCGCGAGCGGGTGATGAGGGCGTTCCCTACTGGGCTTCGATTGACGCCGAGATCGCCAACATGCGGGTGGGGCCGGGCGACAGCTATCGGATTTCGTGGGTCTACAAGCGGCCGCAGCTACCCGTGAAAGTCTTGCGGCGCGAGGGCGCCTGGCGCCTGATCGAGGATCCGGGTGGTGACCGAGGGTGGATGCGCGACCTTCTGTTGTCGCGCAAGCGCGCGGCTATCGTGATCGGGCGGGAGCCGGCCGAGATTCACGCCGAAGGGCGCGGCGGTTCACGGCTTCTGTGGAAGGTGGAGCCGGGGGTGGTCGGCCTCTTGGGCGACTGCGATGCGGGCTGGTGCCGATTCGATGCCAGCGGTCACATGGGCTTTGTGCCGGAAGATCGCCTGTGGGGTACCGGCGAGCCTTGAGGCTTTGACAGAGCAAAGATGAAAGCGCCGCCGAGGAGACCCCCTGCGACGGCGCTGTCTTGTCAGACCAGTTCGACCGCGATGGCCGTGGCTTCGCCGCCGCCGATGCAGAGGCTGGCGACGCCCCGCTTCAAGCCCTTGTGCTTGAGCGCGCCGATCAGCGTGGTGATGATGCGGGTACCCGAGGCGCCGATCGGGTGGCCCAGCGCGGTCGCGCCGCCGTGCACGTTGATCTTCTCGCGGGGGATGCCGAGATCACGCATCGCGAACATCGCAACGCAGGCGAAGGCCTCGTTGATCTCGAACAGGTCGACGTCGGAAATCTGCCAGCCAGCCTTGTCCAGCAGCTTGGTGATCGCCGGTCCGGGCGTGGTGGGGAAGCGGTTCGGCTCGTGCGCGTGACCCGAAACGGCAACCACCTTGGCGACCGGGGTGAGGCCCTTCTTCGCGGCAACGCTTGCACGCGTCAGGACTACCGCAGCGGCGCCGTCGGAGATGGAGCTGGAGCTGGCCGCGGTGATGGTGCCGTCCTTCGAGAAGGCGGGGCGAAGCGTCGGGATCTTGTCCGGACGGCCCTTACCGGGCTGCTCGTCCGTATCGACAATCGTTTCGCCCGCGCGGTTCTTGACGGTCACCGGCACCAGTTCGCTGGCAAAGGCGCCCGTCTCGATGGCTTCCTTGGCGAGGCGGAGCGACTCGATTGCGTAGGCGTCCTGGTCTTCGCGGGTCAGCTGGTATTCGTCCGCCACGGCCTGCGCGAACGCGCCCATCGAGCTGCCGTCATAGGCGTCTTCCAGGCCATCCAGGAACATGTGGTCGTAAATGGTGTCGTGACCCGCACGCGCGCCGCCGCGATGCTTCTTGCTGAGGTAGGGCGCGTTGGTCATGCTCTCCATGCCACCGGCGACCATGATCTCGTGGCTGCCGGCCAGCAGCATGTCGTGCGCGAACATCGCGGCCTTCATGCCGGAGCCGCACATCTTGGACAGCGTGACGGCCCCGCTGCTCTTGGGCAGCCCGCCCTTGAAGGCGGCCTGGCGCGCCGGGGCCTGGCCCTGGCCGGCCATCAGGCAGTTGCCGAACAGCACTTCGCCGACGGCGTCGGAGGGGATGCCGGCGCGTTCGACGGCGGCGCGGATGGCGGCGCCGCCCAGGTCGTGGGCCGAGAGCGCGCTGAAGTCGCCCTGGAAAGCGCCCATCGGGGTGCGGGCGGCGCCGACGATGACGATGGATTCGGACATGGTTTGCACTCCTATCAATTGGCTGGAATATGGATGGGGCCGCGTTCTTCGGCGGCGATTCGCTGGATGTAGCCGACGAATTCGGGGTCTTCGCCGCGCAGCAGGGCCGGCAGCGTGTTGTGGAAATCCTCGCGCCGGCACCACTCGCGCATGTAGTCGTCCCAGCTGTTCCAGCGCCGCCGCTCGGTTTCGCCCATGTCGGCCTTGAAGGCGACCAGGTAGGCGCGCTCGAACAGCGAGATCAGCATGTCGAAGATGACCAGCATGCGCTCGCGCTGCTCGGGTGTGGGATCCGACAGCGGCGCGTTGGTTCGCAGCTGCAGGTCGGAGTGGTCCAGCACCACTTTGAGGAAATCATTGTAGGCATCGGAGAGCAGCTGGTACTGCTCCTCCTCCTCGTTGTCCCTTTCCTTGCGCTGCTCCCAGGCGAAGAAGAGGATGGCCACCGGCAGGCCGAGCGCCGTGACGATGTAGCTGGCGAGCTCCCAGACGTCACGCATGTTCGCCCCCCTGTCCGCTCAGCTGTACTTGGCCACGATCTCCGCGACGGCCGTGCGGTACATGGGCTCGATGCCGTCGGTGCTGGTCACCGACATCTTCAGGTCCTGCAGCAGGCCGTCGTGCACGCCGAAGGCCCAGCCGTGGATGGTGACCTTCTGCTGGTGCGCCCAGGCGTCGACCATCACGGTGCTGACGCACACGTTGACTACCTGCTCCACCACGTTGAGGTCCACGAGCGCGTCCGCCCGCTTTTCGGGCGCGATGTTGTCCAGCAGCTGGCGGTGCCGGTCGCGCACGTCCTGGATGTGGCGGATCCAGTTGTCCGCCAGCCCGATGCGCGTGCCGTGCAGCGCCGCCATCACGCCGCCGCAGCCGTAGTGGCCGACGACCATGATGTGCTCCACCTTGAGCATGTCCACGGCGAACTGGATGGCCGAAAGCGCGTTCAGGTCGGAGTGCACCACGACGTTGGCGACGTTGCGGTGCACGAAGACCTCGCCCGGTTCGAGCCCGGTGATCTGGTTGGCGGGCACGCGGCTGTCGGAGCAGCCGATCCACATGAAGCGTGGCTTTTGCTGCTTGACGAGCGACGTGAAGAAGCCGGGGCGTGTGCGCTCCATCTCCCCGGCCCAGGCGCGGTTGTGGGTGAAGAGATCCTGGATGAAAACCATGGGTGCATTCTCGCTGTGAAGGCGGTGTTTTGACGGGCAGGGGCAATCCCTGCCGGCGCAGGGATCCCGGGATGGCCTGCTACATCGTCTCGGCGAACAGTTCGCGGCCGATCAGCATGCGGCGGATCTCGCTGGTGCCGGCGCCGATCTCGTACAGCTTGGCGTCGCGCCACAGGCGGCCGAGCGGGTATTCGTTGATGTAGCCGTTGCCGCCGTGGATCTGGATGCCCTCGCCCGCCATCCAGGTGGCCTTTTCGGCGCAGTACAGGATGACCGAGGCGCAGTCCTTGCGCACCTGCCGCACGTGCTCGCTTCCGAGCATGTCGAGGTTCTTGCCGACCGTGTAGCAGTAGGCGCGGGAGGCCTGCAGGATGGTGTACATGTCGGCCACCTTGCCCTGGATGAGCTGGAACTCGCCGATGCTCTGGCCGAACTGCTTGCGGTCGTGGATGTACGGGATGACGTTGTCCATGACCGCCTGCATGATGCCGATCGGTCCGGCGGCGAGCACCGCACGCTCGTAGTCGAGGCCGCTCATGAGCACCTTGGCGCCGCCGTTGACGGTGCCCAGCACGTTCTCGGCCGGCACTTCGACGTCCTGGAACACCAGTTCACCCGTGGTGCTGCCGCGCATGCCCATCTTGTCGAGCTTTTGCGCGATGGAAAAGCCCTTCATCGTCTTTTCGACCAGGAAGGCGGTGACGCCGCGCGCGCCCAGTTCGGGCTCGGTCTTGGCATAGACGACCAGCGTGTCGGCGTCGGGGCCATTGGTGATCCAGAACTTGGAACCGTTCAACAGGTAGTAGCCGCCCTTGTCCTGCGCCTTGAGCTTCATCGAGATGACGTCGCTGCCGGCGCCCGGCTCGCTCATGGCCAGCGCGCCGACG
>Ga0233380_1000599_pt1 | contig 18218 bp, 17 predicted proteins | sample ElkDunMinimDraft_9_FD_191541 | JGI IMG/M metagenome (GOLD analysis project Ga0233380, IMG submission 191541) | Fecal eukaryotic communites from dung pellets of Tule Elk in California, USA - Elk Dung F36 | ecosystem: Host-associated > Mammals > Digestive system > Large intestine > Fecal | place... | reverse complement strand
GCGGGCGTTGGGCATCGCCCGGGCCAAGACGACCAAGGTGCCCATCGAGCCGTACGACGTCGGCGAGGCCGGCGAACCGGCGGTCGTGGAGGGTGTGAAGGGGCAGTGGCGGGTCGACCCGGCCCAGCTCGGGCAGCCCTTCAATGGACGTACGGCGTTGTTGTCGCCCTTCGACCGCCTCATCCACGACCGGAGGCGCGCACTGGAGCTCTTCGATTTCGACTATGGACTGGAGATGTACAAGCCGGCCGCGAAGCGGCGCTGGGGGTACTACGCGTTGCCGATCCTGCACGGCGACCGGCTGGTGGGCAAGCTCGACGCGAGGGCCGACCGCAAGGCGGGGGTGCTTCGGGTGAACGCCGTCCACGAGGACCAGCCGTTCGGCGCTGACGTCACCGCGGACGTCGACGGCGAGATCGTGGCGCTCGCCGACTGGCTTCAATTGGAACTGGTGCGCGGGTAGGCAGGCGCTCCACCCTGGCCGTGGCCTGGGTCGCCGCCGGACGCCGCGCCGCCTACGTCACCGATGGCCGGTTGGGCGTCTTCACCTCGCGAATCGTGGATCTGCGGGGCGACCGGTGCGGGAGTTGCCCATTTCGGTGATGCTCTGTTGGATGGCAAGGCCGGTCATGTCGTCGGTCGATGTTCGGCCGGTCCGGCCGCGCCGATGCCCAGGAGAGGTATCAGACAATGACCATCAGCAGGGAAATGCTTCAGGGCAGGGTCGCCTGGGTGACGGGTGCCGGTCAGGGCGTGGGGGCGGCGGTCGCCGAAGGGCTGTCGCGGGCCGGCGCGTCCGTGATCCTCCAGTCCCGCCGCCCGGATGCGCTGCAGAGGGTCCGGGGCAAGATCGTGGCGGACGGCGGTACGGCCGAGATCGTCGCCGGTGACGTCACCGACGAGTCCACCGCCGAGGCCGTGGTGTCGCTTGCCCGGCAGCGGTGGGGCCGTCTCGACATCCTGGTGAACAACGCCGGGATCAGCCCGGCGCTGAGCCGCAGCGAGCAGTTGAGTGTCGCGGAGTGGCAGCAGGTGATCGACACCAACCTGTCCGGGGTGTTCGTCTGCGCCCGCGCCGCCGGCGCGTTCATGATCGAGCAGGGAACGGGCAGCATCGTCAACATGTCCTCGGTCCACGGCCAGGTCGGGTTTCCACGGCTGGCCGCGTACAGCGCGAGCAAGGGCGGGGTCGAGCAGTTGACCCGGACGCTGGCGCTGGAGTGGGCGGCTGCCGGCGTACGGGTGAACGCGGTCGCGCCCGGTTACCTGGAGACGCCGATGACGCAGGGGCTGCGCAGCCACGACGAGTGGTCGCAGCGCCTGCGGGACCGGATTCCGATGGGCCGATTCGGCCGCCCCGACGAGGTCGTCGGCGCGGTCGCCTTCCTGGCCTCGGACGCCGCCAGCTACATCACCGGCAGCATCCTGCACGTGGACGGTGGCTGGACCGCGCAGTGACGATGGCGCAGGGGCATCGGTTAACCCGTGCTCCCGTGAGCCCAGCGGTGACCGGTGCGGCGATGTGGTCTGGTGACCTCGGTTCCATGGGAAACAAGGGCGCGTCCTCCGCGCCCCCTTTCCAGGAAGTTAACGCTCGTTTACAGTGCTGCCATGGTTGCGGAGAACCCTGCGATGGACGTGAGCGAGGCCCGGGCCCGCTTCTTCGTGCTTCGGCGGCAGGGCGGCCCGGTCTCCGTCGCCGAGCTCGACGAGATCTGGGCCGCGCTGGAGACGGTGCGCCCCGAAGAACTCCTCGGCGAGTGGAAGGGCGCCGACTTCGACACCGGTCACCCTGTCAACGGCCAGCTGAAAAAGATCCGCTGGTACGGCAAGACCTTCGTCTCCGTCAAGGACGTCAAGCCGCTCGTCTGCCGCGACGAGAGCGGCGAGCTCTACTCCAACACGGTTGTCGGCAAGGGCGAGGCGAGTCTGTGGAACGTCGAGTTCCGCGGTGAGTCCACCGCGACGATGGTCTACGACGGTCAGCCGGTCTTCGACCACTTCAAGCGGGTCGACGAAAAGACCCTGATGGGGATCATGAACGGCAAGAAGTTCCCCGCCGACGGGCCCTTCTTCTATTTCCTGCTCGAGCGCGTCGGCTGAACCGGGCCCGTCCCGAAGGAGTGTGGTCATGCGGATCCGGGCGGCGCTCACCGAGACCCCGGGCGGACCCTTCGTCCTCCAGGACGTCGATCTCGAAGCCCCTCGGCCGGACGAGGTGCTGGTGCGGATTACCGCAGCCGGTCTCTGCCACACCGACCTCGGCATGCAGGCGACCTGGCCCCGGCGGCGTACACCGATGGTCTTCGGTCACGAGGGAGCGGGTGTCGTCGAGGCGGTCGGTGTCCAGGTGGGCGGCCTGGCGCCGGGCGACCATGTCTGCCTGACCTTTGACAGCTGCGGATCGTGCGCGCAGTGCGCGGCCGGGCAGCCGGCGTACTGCCACTCGCAGCACGCCCTCAACACCTCCGGCCGTCGTGGTGACGGCAGCACCGGGCTCTCCCGTGACGGTGCGCCTGTGTACGGCAGATTCTTCGGCCAGTCCTCCTTCGCCACGTACGCGCTCGCCCACGAGCGCAACACCGTCAAGGTCCCCGCCGACCTTGCGGCGGTGCTGGCGGCGCCACTGGGCTGCGGTGTGCAGACGGGGGCGGGCACCGTCTTCAACCGGCTGCGCCCAGAACCGGGAAGCGCCCTGGTCGTCATCGGCGCCGGCGGGGTCGGGCTCAGCGCGCTCATGGCCGCGGTCGTGGCGGGCTGCGACCCGGTGATCGTCGTCGAGCCGGTCGCCTCGCGACGCGCTCTCGCCCTCGAACTCGGCGCCAAGGCGGCCCTGGATCCGAACGGCGCCGACGACCTCGTCAGCGCAGTGCGGGACCTGACCGGCGGCGGCGCACACCACGTAGTGGACACCACCAGCCGGTCGGAGGTGCTCCGGCAGGCTGTCGCCGCTCTGCGTCCCCGGGGTGACCTCGCCCTCGTCGGCATCGGCGACACGATCTCGCTCGACGTCATGGCCCTGCTCACCAAGGGAATCCGGCTCCACGGCGTGATCGAGGGGGACGCGGAACCGGCGCGCTTCATCCCCGAGCTGGTCGGGCTGCACCAGCGCGGCCGCTTCCCGCTGGACCGGCTCGTCACCACCTTCCCGTTCGAAAAGATCGGCGACGCCGTGGCAGGCATGCGCGACGGTACGGCGATCAAGCCCGTCCTCACCTTCGACTGAGCCGCCCGCCGCGCCGCGGCGCCTGTGCGTCTTGGGGCGGTACCCGTCGTCACCTCAGGGCGGCGGCCAGACGCTGGGCGTTCATGTACGCGATGGCCTCCACGGAGATCATCGGGTTGACTCCCAGCGACGCGGGGAAGGTCGACGCGTCGGCGACGACCAGGTTCGGGACCTCCCACGTGGCGCCGTCGGGCCCGGCCACCGACGTATCCCGGCTGCCGCCCATGCGGGCCGCGCCCATGATGTGCAGGGCAGCCATCGCGACCTGGCCGGGACCGGTGCCCAGGGCGTTCGTACGCCGGATGAAGTCGTCGACGGAGCTCTCGCCGCGCTCCCAGATCCGGCCACGCTGATGCCCGGAGAAGAGCCGGAGGGCGCCTGCGGCCTCGAGGATCCTGGCACCGCCGGCGATCCCGGCGCGCAGGTGAGCGGCGTCGTAGACGGAGATCCGGTAGTGCACCGTCGGCTCGCCGTCGTCGCCGACCCGGACCTCCCCGCTGTCGCGGTCGCGGGTGATGATGCCGACTCCGCTCAGGTGCGGCAGGGACCGCATCTGGTCCAGGTGCGACTGGGCGCCCCGCCAGCTCATGAACGACACGGCGGTGGCCGGGTTGGTGGCGGCGGTCTCGTAGATCACGCCGTAACCGCGGCCGTCGAGGTCGGCGTGTTCGGTGGAGTAACGGGTCTGCATTCCGCCCTCCCACGGCCGCACCTCCTCGGCGAAGACACCCCAGACGCCGGTGGCGGGGTGCAGATGGAGGTGCCGGCCGATGTTGGGGTTGGTGAGGCCGGAGCGGCGCAGCAGGGCCGGGGTCTGCACGCTGCCCGCGGCGGCGACCACGGCGCGGGCGTGAATGGTCACCGGGTGGCCGTCGGCGGTGTGGCCGGTGACACCGGTCGCCCGGCCGCCGCTGACGGTGACGGTGCGGACGTCGACGCCGACGACGAGTCGCGCACCCGAGGCCTCGGCGTCGACGAGCCAGGTCTTGCTTACCGACTGCTTGGCGCCGATGCGGCAGCCCAGCCCGCACCGTCCGCACTCGACGCCGGTGTCGCAGCCGAGGACGTTGCGTGGCATCTCGTCGACGTGCCAGCCGAGCGTGCTCAGCCCCCGCTCCATGAGCGCGTCGCGGGACGAGACCCGGCCGTGGTCGCGGTTGACGCCGAGCCGGGACCAGACCGCGTCGAGGCAGTGGTCGTACTCGTCGCTGACGAACTGCGGCACGCCCAGCGCCGCCCACTCCTCACGCACCCGCGGCGGAGTGCGGAATGAGGTGGTGTAGTTGACCACGGTGCTGCCGCCGAGGCACTGCCCCTGCAGGATGCTCAGCTGCCCCTCCGCGCTCGCCGAAGGGCCGGGAGCGTAGAGCCGGGACATGCCGGAGAGTTCGCCGCCGTCGAAGTCCCGGTCGTCGTAGTAGCCGCCCTTCTCCACGACGATCACATCCAGCCCTTCGGCGGCGAGGACGGCCGCGGCGGTGCCGCCGCCGGCGCCCGACCCGACGACAACCACATCGCAGTCCAAGGCCGTCGCCCCGGACGGGCGGATCGGCGTCAGTACCGGCTCGGGCGCGTCGGGCCTGGTGCCGAGCGGGCCCGGGTAACCGATGGCGTCCCAGAGCGGCGAATGTCCGGTCGGTCCGGGCGTCATGTAGTACGACAGGGTGGCGGCGCCCTTGAGCGCCTGGAAGAGCGCCCGCTTGCTGGTGATGCTCGACCCGGCCAGGGCGAGCAGCATCTGCTCGCGTCGCTCCTGGCTCTGCTGGGAAAACCGCCGTGGGCTGCCACTGAGGACGAGTTGGGTGACGGGGGAGTCCCACCGCTCCAGCAGCCGGAGGAACTGCTCGGTCTCGGCGGCGCGCGGGTTGCTCAGCACCAGGGCGGCCATGACATCGACCGCGCCGAGCCGGCTGGCCGGCGGAAGTCCGTCCCCGTCCCCGGGGGCGAACGTGTCGCAGATGCTCTCCAGGGCGGCGCGCTGCTTGGCGGACAGCTCCATCGTCTCTCCGTTCGAGGGGGTGATCGGGCCAGGCGTGGCCGGGGCCCGACGTGGGGATTCGAAGCGAGAACCATTTCGGTCAATGTTTTACGGAACTGTAAATCAGCGTTAACTTTCTGGGAAGTGTCAGGGTGCGCCACCTGGGTCGACGCCAACCCGGCCGGCGTCGACTGACGAAAGTGAGGGTTGCGGAGACATCGTTCGCCACTGGGAGCAGTCTTGTCCCCTGCATAGCGTCAACGGGACAGAAAAGCCCGACCGGGGGAGAAACATGATCACGCTACGTGGACTGACGAAACGCTACGGCGACAAGGCCGCCGTCAGCGATCTGTCGGTGGAGATCCGACCCGCACGGGTCACGGGCTTCCTGGGCCCGAACGGGTCCGGCAAGTCGACGACCATCCGGTGCATCCTCGGTTTGGACCGGCCCACCTTTGGGACGGCGCTGGTCTTCGGCAAGCCGTACGTCTCGCTGGACCAGCCGCTGCGCAAGGTGGGTGCGCTGCTCGACGCACGCGGTGTGCATCCCGGTCGCACCGCCTATCGGCACCTGCTGGCCGAGGCGCGCACCCACGGCATCCCGAGGAGACGGGTCGACGAGGTGCTGTCCACCGCCGGCCTCGGGGACGTGGCCAGCCGCCGCTGCGGCGGTTTCTCGGCTCGGCATGAGCCAGCGGCTCGGCATCGCCGGCGCGCTGCTCGGCGATCCGGAAGTGCTGATCTTCGACGAGCCGGTGAACGGCCTCGATCCGGACGGCGTGCGGTGGGTACGCGATCTGATGCGTTCGCTGGCGGACGAGGGCCGCACCATCCTCATCTCCAGTCGACGCCGAACGCGGCCGGCAGACCCACCACGATGAGGGACCCCCGACGTGCCCGACGTTCTGCCCGGATCCGACGGGCATCGGCCTCGACCGCCGGTCCGGGCGGTGGACCCGGGGTGGCGCCGTCGAGGGGAACCGGGTGCTTGGACAGGGTGGCGACGACCCGGAAGCCGGCGCCGTGCGGCCCGGCCTCCAGGGTGCCGCCGAGTAGCCGGACCCGCTCCCGCAGCCCGGTCAGCCCGTGGCCCCCGCTGATGAGGCCGGAGGCCGGCTCGGTGGGCCCGCCGTTGGTTACCGTCACCAGCACGTCGGTGCGCCGGTGGACGAGCCGGACGTCGACCGCCGCGCCGGGCGCGTGTTTCGTGGCGTTGGTGAGGGACTCCCGCACCACCCGGTACGCGGTGCGTTCGGTGAGCGGGGAGACATCCACCGGCGCACCGGAGCGGTGCAGCTCGACCCGGACCCCGGAAGCGCGCCCCCGGGCGACCAGATCCTCGATGCGTTCGTTGGCCGGCTCGGTGGGCGGGGCGGCGCCATCGGTCCGCAGCACCCCGATGATCTCCTGCAGACGTCGCGTTGCCTCGGCGGCGACCCGCAGCTCGCCGGTGGCGGCCCGGCGCTGCGCGGACAGGTCCGGGGCGAGCTCCAGCGCACCGGCCCGCAACGCGATGAGGCTCAACTCGTGGCCGAGCGAGTCGTGCATGTCCTGGGCGATCCGGGACCGTTCGATCAGCCGGGTGCGTTCGGCCATGATGAGCTGTTCGCGTTCGAGGTGCCGGGCCAGTTCCCAGCCGCCCAACATCAGGTCCCGGCGCTGTCGCAGGTAGCGGGCCGTGAGCCAGGGGAACCCGATCAGCAGCGGGGTGACGGTGATGGTGTAGAACCACTGTCACCGCTCCGTACTGAGCGCGATGCTGGCCACCGTGCCCGACACCACGATGGCCGTCCACCACCAGAGCTGTGCCCGACGTTGATCCGCCGCCGGTGCCTGGCCTGTCGGTCGGCGGGCAGGATCAAGGGTCGGGGGCGGTGTCGCCTGGCGGTCGGCCAGGTGGGCAAGCACCATCACGGCGAAGGTGAACCGGTCGATCGGGCTCCACGGGTCGGCCGCGCTCAGCAGTACGGCGATGCCGAGGGCGGCCACCGGCCGGCGGCGCCGCACGGCTACCGCAGCGGCCAGCGGCTCCTCCCGCCGACCGCAGCCACCCTACCGGCACGCATTGGCTGGTGACACTGCCGAAAGTAAGGACTTGCTCCCTGCCGGAGGACGGGGCCTCCCGGCACCCGTCCTGGATGCCGCGTGCCGTGCACCGCGTATGGGCAAGACCCGCCGGGGTGCGCCTTCGCCCCGGCGGGTCCTCGTCCGGCCGTCAGCCGTTGTTGTCGATCAGGCTGGCGATCTCGTTGTAGATCAGGTGGGCCTTGGCGCCCTGGTTCGAGGGGCAACCGCCGAGGTGGTGCAGGGCGATCACCCGGTGGCCGGCGTTCAGCACCGGTGAGCCGGAGTTCCCGCCGGAGGTGTCGCAGCTGTAGCTGATGTTGTGGGTGTTGTAGTTCGCGCTGCGCACGCTGCACAGTGGCCCGCCCTGGCTGTCCTCATAGATCGACAGTCGCTTCGGGTTGCCGTCGCCGTGGCCGGGAATGTAGATGCGGGCGCCGTTGGTGGTGGCGCTCGTCGCCAGGTACAGCGTGCCGAACCCCTGGATACTGGCGAAGTTGTTGACCGAGTAGAGGGCGTAGTCCAGCTGGCTGGAGCCGCCGCTGCTCACCTTGTAGAGGGTGGCGCCGCTGACCTTGGTGCCGGCACCGGGGTTCGCGCCGCCGCAGGTGGAGCACTGGTAGTTGAACTGCATCTCGCTGCCGCTGACAGCCGACTGCGTCGAGAAGCAGTGCTTGTTCGTCAGCATCCGGTTGGTGTTGCCGATGCGCCAGGTGGTGCACATGCCACCGCCGCTGATCAGCAGCCGCGCCACTGCCCGGCCGCGGGCGTACTCGGTGGGGTGGCTGCTCTGGTAGCAGACCACGTCGCGGCGTGCGTCGGTGCTGCAGACCGACTGCGTGGAGATGTTGTGCTGGGCGATCTCGGCGCGGTCATAGCCGCGCCAGAACCGGTCGATGACCGCGGCGTTGCCGCGGGAGGGATGCTTGCTGTGCAGCGTCACCACTGCGGTGTCGCCCTCCACCGACATCGCCCAGAAGCCCGGTCGCCCGTCGGTGGTGTAGTCCGATCCGGTCGCCCGGTTCAGGTCGCGGTCGTAGCGGTGGCTTTCCTGTCCATCCGGGCTGGACACGGTAACGTGCTCGCCCGGGGCCAGTCGCAGGGAGCTGAAATGCACCTTGATGTAGGCCGCGCCGGGGTGGCTGATGATCTGCGTCCGGCCGTCCTGGGCGTAGGACAGCGAACTGGTGATGGTGCGGAGTTCGCCGACGGTGGTGACGCCCTCGCGCGAGAACTGCTCCGCTTCGGGTGCGCGCTCGGATTGCGGCGCGAGCGCCTGGACCGGCTTCGCCTCGGCGGCGGGTGCTGACAGCAGACTCAGCCCGAGCATGCAGGCGCCGAGCGCGACCGCAGCCTTTCGCAGGCGGCGCGGGGGATTTTTCATCGTCGCTCCTCTTCGATACCCAGCACCGGGGTGTGCTTGCAGACTTCATACCGATTTCATCGACTAATGTAAATGCCATGGCATGGGAGATCTTCATCGGCTCCTGCTCCACGAAAATCGGAACAGGCATTCCCTCACCAGCAGCGTCGAGGACTTCACTTCTCGGGCTTGACTCTGTGGCACGTGGAGTTAACCTCGGCGGCGAACGCCGCCACCCTGGCCAACGCGCTCCAGTCCACGGGAACCCGTCTCGCGCAGATCGCCGCGGCGATGACCGAGACCGAGGCGACCTCGACGAGGGAATGCTGGAAAAGGTGCCGGTGGAGACGTGCTCGTCGGCTCGGTCGGCGACGTCGCTGCCGCGCTGCTGTGCCACTGAAGTCGGATGCCAAGGAGAAAAGATCACAACCCTGGAAGAGGGCCCGACACCCAAGCATGTTGCCCGCCTACAGGAAACTGGCCGTCAGCCAGACCAGTATGCCGAGCACGAGGAGTCGGATGGACCACGTAACCTGTACGAACTTCTGGTGCGCCACGAGGTGCGCCGCCCAGATATGCCCGGCGAGCATTCGTGCGGTCAGACTTTCGTCGGCTGTCGTGGTCAACCACGCATCGATGAAGCCTTGGCTGTTGCGCCCGTACCTTTTGGCAACGTGATCGAAATGATGCAGGGGTTCCGGCGCGGCTGCCTGGTGTCGGGGAGCGAGGGTGCTCAGGGCCAGGAGAGCGCTGGCCGCTGCAGCAACTCCGGCGATCACGGTCAGTGCCACCATCTGGGCGGGAGGTGGCCTGAGTAGTTCGGACGTTGCTGTCCACAACTGTGACCCGAAGAGGCCGGCGGCTGCCAGGACAGCCGTTGCCTTGAGATCAGCGAATCGTGCCGTCTCATTGAGCTGCTGCAACGCCATCCAGTTCGCATCGCAGCGGCGTTTCCGCTGGTCGTGATCAGTCATGCCGGCGTCCTGCCTGTCGGCGCTTGATCGGCTGGCAGCCGATCTGCGAGATCTCCTCGATCGAAGCTACGAAACACACGGCTCACTTGGCTGATCAGGTGACCACGCTCGTCCGCATCGAGGCCGTCGACGAACTCGACGATCAGATTTCCGATCAGATTCTCCTTCTCCCGGGAGGAGTTCGGTGAGCTACCAGCGGTGAGACATGCGGCGATAGCGTCAAACACCGGTGCGGTCAATGAGGCGAGATCCGTGGGATGCCGAATGTGCCAGTACATCCGGGCAATGTCCGGATGGCGGAAGATTTCATCGCGGAGCCACCGGAGCTCGCGGAGGTCCCGTTGCCGGCGGAGGTGGTCGAGTACGGACTGCCGCTGCGCATCGTGCCAGGCGGCGGCAGCGTCGAGTGCCTCTGCGGAGGCGGTCAGACTGACGTGCAGGTACGTGATGACCAGGTTGGTGCCGGGTAGCGACCGCTTTGTGGTTCCTCGCGAGTTGAGTGAGTCGGCGAGCTGGTCCATGGCGGTGACGTGGTAGTGGGAGGCTTCTTGGGCCAGATGGTCGCGTGCGGCGTAGCGGACTCTCGCGAGGTCCTCAGGACCATCCCCGAGCCATCGCACCGTCACTGCCGCAATGAAGAAGGCGCCCTCGAGAGCGCTGGGCAGGGTCGTGTTGAAGGACGTCAGCCGTTCACGAGGCGGGTGCTGCGGTTCCGCATCCTCGTAGGGCCAGGTTTCGGATACCCGACGCAGGAAGTTCCACATCTCTTCAGACCTCCGCGCTCAGCGGATCGGCTTGGTGCAAGGCCTCGCAGAGGCGGTCGCGAAGATCGCGATGGGCGGGGCGCATCTCGTCGGCGTTCACCGGCTGCCACTCGAATGCGAGTCTGGAGATGCGCACGAGCCTCTTGCTTCCGCCATCGCCGCAGCTCACGACATCGCGGAGAAGGTCTGTGACCAGGTTTTCCTGGTCAGCCGAGCGGAGCGCGGCGTCTAGCAGACTGGCGCCGAAGGGGGACGTGAGATCAACGCGGCCGGGGCGATCGAACAGCCGCGCAGCGGCACGAGTGAGCGCCCGGCGCGTTGTGATTTCCACGGCTGCATAGCTGACTGGGTGTACGTCGGTGCTGGCGAGAGCGGTGAGTGCCTGCCAGGCCGTCTCGGTTCTGGCGTCGCTGTCATCGCCTAGCCAAATGATGAGTGCATCGAGGACCCGTCGACGCAGCCTGGGCCGCTCCCATAGGCGAAGCGTCGCGTTGACGACCGCTTCCCGTACCGGAACCGACTCCCGGGTGGCGAGATGACCAAGCCGCGTCAGCGACACCCTGGGGTACAGCTCCGCCAGTTCGCCGGAACAGACTTCAGCGATTGTGCATAGCGAGTGCTCATCGCTGGCCGAAGATCTCGACCACCGGTAGAGCAGGGCACGTACCTCGACGCCAACTTCGTCGCTCACGGCGGTCGAGGTGAGCGCCTGAACCACATAGGGGCGCAAGTCGGAGCGACCGGTCCATCCGACAAGGCGTACGAGAGGACGGGTGTCCCCGTGTCGTAACACCATGGCCACCAACATCTCTACGACCCGTTCGGCGGCTGTGCCCCGTCGTTCCGCTAGCGGAAGATCAATGGCCCACTCCCAGAGTCCTTTCCTGAAGGCAGCCGATCTGTCGACGTGGATGAAGGACAGCACCGCGGAGGCGTAATAGGCGCGTTGGAACCGCAGGCGCGTGTCGACGATCTCGGCGTTGATGACCTTCGTTAACGTTCTAAGGCCAGCTTCGGCCAGCCCGTCGGGATGTGCCGTCGGTAGGTCTCCGAGGCGCTTACCAAGTGCGTTGGCGGTGCTCAGAATCGTCGCTGCCTGCTCGCCCTCGAGCATCGCGGCGGCGACGAGGAAGAGGCGGGCGCGAAGACCGTTCTTCTCATCGTTGAACCACCGGGCCAGCTCGTCGTCCCAGTTGCGGTATGCGCCTTGGACCTCCTGTACCAGGCTCTCGAGTTGAGCCTCGGGACTTCTTCGTACGGCAGTCACGACAATGCGGGCGAGCCTGGCCGCATCCGCAACGGCGGCCTTCTCGAGGACCTGCACGATGGCCGTGTGTTCGATGACCTGCGCGGCTTTCGCGCCGGCATCTGCGCACTCCTGCCGAGCCACGTCAGCGGTCGCCGGAGGGGAAACCTCGATGAAGGTCGTAGGCCTGCCGCCTCCAGCGATCTGCCAGACATCGGGGGTCGTCACGACCAGCAGATGCGCGTCAATCGTGGCCAGGTGAGTCCCGTGCACGTGCAGTCGGCGGGCCAGGTCCGGGCTGACTCGGTCTGGCTGATCAGGAAGTCGGAGCAGATAGATGACTCCCCGCTCCGCGGGGAGGTCCCCACCAGTGAAGCGGCGTTCGCGCTCCTCGTCGATGAGGATTTCTTCGAGCCGAAGTCCCCCGTGGGATGGCTCGTGCAGTAGCGCAACCGCGGCAGTCCGCAGGCCGGAGTTCGGTGCCCCGCACAGCACTGTCCACGACTCTGTCGTGACAAGCCGGCTGGCGCGAGCCCGGTCGAGGGTGATGTCCCCAAGGCGGTATTTGCGAGGTGCAAACGCTCGCATTACGTGCCCGATATAGGCAGGGGTGAGGTGGTGGCGGGTGATGAGATCGCTCATCAACTTGTTCTCGATGATCGTTTTGTGCTGATGCATTCCGCCGTGCACGATGCCCGCGATCTGCCCGTTGTTGGTGCTGACGTCGGGTACATCCTGGTAAAGGTCGTCTTCGAGGTCGGCGGAGGCGTGCGGGTGTGCAGGCAGTTCGATGGACGCGCTCATGCCGGCCGCCTCGGGCTCTGGTGCATTCCGCCGTGCACGATGCCTGCGATTTGCCCGTGGTTGATGCCGACCGACGGCACCGGTACGGGGGAATGCTGGACGAAGCCGTCCGGTTCAGTGACTGGCTCGGAACTGCCGCCGGCGCCGAGACCGGACCCCGAGGGTGCGGGCAGGTGAAGCCACGCACGTTGCTCGAATGGTTTCCCTTCTACCCGCGCAATCACGTCGACGAAGTGGTCCGGGTGCAGCCCGGAGTAACCCGCACTGACAACGTCTTGGAAGACACGGTCGGAGACGATCATGGCAACGAGGCTGATCCGCGGGCTGGCGTCGGCGAGTGCCCGCTTGACCACATCCGAGTCGAGTAGGCGGTGGGTCTCGTTGCGAGCCGGGCCGTTACCGCCATTGCCAGGCGCGGCCGAGTCGGCCGGGAGTGGACCAACGTGCAGACTCACCCGTAGCCGCAGGGGATCAGCGCCTCGATGCTCCCGTCCGTGGGTCTCCAGACGTTGCTGCAGCAGGGCGGGAAGTGGATGAACAAGGTACGGCAAGATTCGGGTGGGCAGGCCCATGGCGAAGCCGTCGCCAGTGTGGCCGTAGAACTCGGGGTCCGCCCATTCGGCAGCCAGCCCTGCTTCGCGCATGGCGTCTCCGACGAGCCGCGGAATCAGAGCAGCGACGTCCTCGTGGGTGCTGCCAGGCATGTCGGTGAAGCCTTTGGCGTCGACCGCCAGGACAGCACGGTAGGGGGGGAGCGGTCGGGAGCGTTCGAATGGATGCATCTCGGTCACGGGGATTTCCCTTCGATAGGCACGGCCCCGCAAGCGTCTCGGCCATCGACCGGTCGTACTGCCCAGCAGTAGGCAAGAGTCCCGTGATGCGTCTATCAACAGCCGCTGTTGACTTGACCAGCGATGAGCTGTAGGGCCACGGGGTCGACCACGGTTACCTGCCGTCGGCTGGTGTCGATGACCCCTTCCGCGCGGAGGACTCCCAAGGCCAGCACGATGGCGTTGCGTGACGCGCCGATCAGGTCCGCCAGGTCCTGCTGAGGCAGTTCGAAGGCACGCTGATGTCCTACGGATGCGGCAGCCTCGTCCAGGCGTAGCAACGCACGGGCAAGGCGTTGGCGCACGGGTAGAACTGCGATCTCGGCGCGGTGCCGATCCGCTTCGCGAAGACGCCACACCGTGTAACGCGCGAACGCGGCGGCGGCAGAGGGCTGGTCGATGAAGCGCCTGAAGACGGGGCCCGCCATCACTTGGCAGACCAGCGGTGTCAATGTGGTGACGGTGGCCGAGCGGCGTCCACCATCGACTGCGGCCATGTCTCCCACGACGTCGCCGGCCGTCCGAATCGCCAGTATTGCGCTCTTGCCGGCAGGTTCGCTCCTGGTGACCTTCGCGACTCCCTGGAGTATTACGTACACCCAGTCGCCGTCGTCGCCCTGTCGGAACAAAGGGCTTCCCGCATCGAGATGGCACCGCGCGCCGGTGGATCGCAGAGCAACCCAATCGGAAGCGGCGAGATAGGTGGACAATCGACCACTGAATGTCATGCGCGCACTGTCATCACCCACAGGCAGAAAATAGCTAACATTCATCGTAGTCGTCAGCCCAGCGTTCCTGAAGTGGGCGGCTTACGGGCGGCGTCGGTGGCCAGCTTGGCCCCGGGTGGCAGGCGGTCGGCTTTCGCCGCTCGCCACAGCGTTGATAGCCGGGGGAGCCAACGCCGGCGTGGCATCCTTCCGAAATGCAGAGCGTGTACGACGCCGTCGGTGGCAGCCAGGGCCTGCTCCGCCTGGCCGAGGCGTGGCACGCCCGCGTCATGGCAGACGAGGTCGTCGCCCACGCGTTCAGCCACGGCTTCCACCCTGACCACGGCGAACGGCTAGCCGCGTACTGGGCGGAGACGCTCGGCGGCCCCACCCTCTACTCCGACCGTTACGGCAACGAGTCGTCGGTCGTACGGATGCACAGCGGCAACGGCGCGCACGAGGAGATGGACCGGCGGGCAATTGCCTGTTTCGACCAGGCGCTCGCCGACGTGGGGCTCACGGCCGGGCCACTGCGGAAGGTGCTGCACGACTACTTCGCCTGGGCCACCACGACGACGATGGCGCAGTACCCCGAGTCCGCTGACGACGTACCCGAGGGCTTTGGAATCCCGCGATGGTCGTGGGACGGACCGCAGCGCTGAACGGTGGTGTACCTGATCAGCGGCGGCGGCTCAGGCCCGTCGAAGCTCCCTGCCAGGCGTGGGTTTCCGTCCCGGCGGACGCCGCGCCGATCAGTGGGCGGGTGTCGCCGCGGCGCAGGGTCTGGATCGCGGGGCGCAGATCGTGCCGGGCCGCCGCCCCGAGGAAGTCCGTCAGCGGAGACCGGAACACCCGGTAGTCGTCGTAGTGGATCGGCAGGGTGACCTTCGGGTTGACCAGGCGCATCAGGTCGACGCCCTGCCGGCCGTCCATGGTCACCAGGAAGCCGAGGATGCGGGTGCCGCCCAGATGCACGAGCATCGCGTCGATGTCGGGGAAGCGGGCCGGGATCTCTGCCAGCTCCGGCCGGTAGAGGGTGTCGCCGGTGACGTAGAGGCGCAGCAGCCGCCGCCCGGCACGTTCCAGGTCGATGATCGAGCCCATCACCGGGGGCAGGAGCCGGTCGAGCAGCCCCGGGCCGTGGTGACCCGGCACCGACGTGATCGTCAGCCGTTCGTCGCCGCGGCGCAGTTCGTACCGTTCCCACGTGGCCAGGCCGTCGGCCGCGCCGAAGCCCCAGCGTCTGAGCCGGTGTTCGGCCTGGGGGGTGGTCACGATCGGCAGGGAGCGGGGCAGGCCGTGGCGGGCACGGCGGTCGAAGTGGTCGCCGTGCAGGTGGGACAGGAGCACCGCGTCGAGTTCGGGCAGCTCCGTGAGGTGCAGCGCCGGATTGGTGAGGCGGCGCGAGAAGAGACCGTAGCCCAGGTAGGCGTGCTCACCGGCATGCAGGAAGTTCGGGTCGGTGAGCAGGGTGAAGCCGCCGAGCCGCAGCAGGGTCGTCGCCGTACCCACGAAGGTCACCTGGCCGGCGGGTTGCAGGTCGTCTGCCATGTCTCCTCCGAGGGCCGGCGGCAAACGGTCAGTGGCGCTCGCGCCAGGCCTTGGCGCGTCGCATGTACCGGAGTATCCCGGCGGGACCGGTCGAAACCGGCCAGTCGTCGGTGCGGAACCACGCGTCAGACCCGCCGTCGAGGAAGATCACCGATCCGCAGAGGAAATCCGCGGCCGGGGAGAGCATGAACGTCACCCAGTCGCCGACGTCCTTCGGGTCGCCCCGGCCGCCGATCGGCACGGCCAGCCCCTCGACCGCTTCCTTCTCGCCGCGGGCGATCTGCTCCTCGAGCAGTGGGGTGGAGATGATGCCGGGAGCGAGGACGTTGACCCGGATGCCCGCACCGGACCACTGCGGCGAGATCGCCGCGTGCCGCGCCCACCGTGTCACGGCCAGCTTCGAACTCGCGTACGCGAACGGCGCCGAGCGGCCGCGGAAACGCCCCACCACCCGCAGCGCCTTCTCCTGGTCGCCGCGGAGCAGGGCCCGCACCGCGCTCTCCGGGACCATCGGGGTGAGCGTGGTGGAGTTCGAGCCGATGACCACCACCTTGCTGTTGCCGGCCGCCGCCAGCGCGGGCCGCCATGCTTCCAGCAGCTCCACGACACCGAAGTAGTTGACCTGCTGCACGAGCCGGTCCCGTCCCGGGATGCCGCCGAGCCCGGCGGCGCAGACCGCGCCGTCGAGCCGGTCGCCGGCCCGCGCCAGCACCTCCTGCGCCGCCGTGGCGCGCCCCTGCGGCGTGGCGAGGTCGGCGATGACCTCGACGTCCCGCAGGTCGACGCCGATGACGGTGTGCCCGTCCCCGCGCAGCCGTTCGGTCGTGGCCCGGCCCATGCCCGAGGCGGCCCCGGTCACCGCGTACGTGCCCATGTCGTTCCTCCCTGTTCCGTCGGCGGGCCCGCCCGTTACGCCCCGCTCACCGGGGCCCCCGGCTCGTTGATCCCCGGGCGCCGACGTACGTCAGATCGTTGGGCTGCCTTCCCCTTTCTCCGCCGGATCCACCCGGTGCGCCCGCCCGGACGTGCCGGCGTCACGGGCGTCTGCCGCGCGCTGCCGTGATCAGCGGCCGGCCGGCCCTGCCGGAGGCTCAGCCCTTCGGCGGAGAGAGCGCTTCGGCCAGGATCCGCGCGAACCGGGGCAGGAGTTCGGCGTCCGGCAGGTGATCGGGATTGATCTCGGTGACCGAGAGCCCGGCGAAGCGCGGGCTCGCCACGAGCGTGGCAAGGGTGGTTGCCGCCTCGGCCAGGGTGAGCCCGTCCGGCTCGGGCACGTCGGCCAGCGGGGCCTCAATGAAGGCGAGCACATCGACGTCGAAGTGGACCACGAAGGCCGGCGCCGCCGCCTCGCTCGAAGGGGCGCCGATGACATCCCAACTCATGGTCACCGCCATCATCGTCGATGTTCCTGTCGCACGCCACGGACCGGCGTCGACGCCGGCGGCTCCGGGATCCGGCCCGCGGATCGCGGCCAAACATGATTAATTCCAGAAAAGCGGCTATGTTCATGGCATGACGTCCGACCCGGAGAGCCAGTTGCGAGCGGTCTCGCTGCGCGTGACCCGGCCCCGGCTGGCGGTGCTCGCCGCGCTGCGCGACCATCCGCACGTCGACACCGAGACGGTGATCACGCTGGTCCGCGGGGACCTGCCCACCGTCTCCCACCAGGCGGTCTACGACGTTCTGCGCGCCCTCACCGACGCCGGTCTGGTGCGCCGCATCCAGCCGGCCGGGGCGACCGCCCGCTACGAATCCCGGGTGGGGGACAACCACCACCATGTCGTGTGCCGCTCCTGCGGTGCGATCGCCGACGTCGACTGCGCTGTCGGCCATGCTCCCTGTCTCACCGCCTCCGACGACCACGGTTTCACGGTCGACGAGGCGGAGGTCGTCTACTGGGGCACCTGCCCCGGCTGCGCGACCGACCGCACCTCCCAGTGATCCAGCAGTTCGGAAGGAAATACATGAGCGACACCCAGGATTACCCGGCCAGCGCGCAGGGCGTGGACAAGAAGGAGGCGGCCGGCTGCCCGGTCGCGCACGACTCCGTGACCGCGCACGGCAGTGAGAGCGAGAACCCGGCGATCGACTCGCCGACCCCGAAGACCGGTGGTCGTCCGCGCAGCAACCGGGACTGGTGGCCCAACCAGATCGACCTCTCGGTGCTGCACGCCCACTCGTCCAAGGGCAACCCGCTGGGGGAGAACTTCAGCTACGCCAAGGAGTTCGCCAAGCTCGACGTCGAGGCCCTCAAGCGCGACATCACCGAGGTCCTCACCACCTCGCAGGACTGGTGGCCGGCCGACTTCGGCCACTACGGCGGCCTGATGATCCGGATGAGCTGGCACGCCGCGGGCACCTACCGCATCCACGACGGCCGCGGTGGCGCCGGTGACGGCGGCCAGCGGTTCGCCCCGCTCAACAGCTGGCCGGACAACGCCAACCTCGACAAGGCCCGCCGCCTGCTCTGGCCGGTCAAGCAGAAGTACGGCCAGCAGATCTCCTGGGCCGACCTGCTCGTCCTCGCCGGCAACGTCGCCCTGGAGTCGATGGGCTTCAAGACCTTCGGCTTCGGCTTCGGCCGCGAGGACGTCTGGGAGCCGGAGGAGATCTTCTGGGGTCCGGAGGACACCTGGCTCGGCGACGAGCGCTACGTCTCCGAGAAGGAGATGGCGCCCGAGGTCGGTGCGACCGAGATGGGTCTGATCTAC
>Ga0233380_1000597_pt1 | contig 18269 bp, 22 predicted proteins | sample ElkDunMinimDraft_9_FD_191541 | JGI IMG/M metagenome (GOLD analysis project Ga0233380, IMG submission 191541) | Fecal eukaryotic communites from dung pellets of Tule Elk in California, USA - Elk Dung F36 | ecosystem: Host-associated > Mammals > Digestive system > Large intestine > Fecal | place... | reverse complement strand
GTTGTAATCAATAACATCCTGAAAATTTTTAACCGCATCGGTTTTTTGACCTGTTTTACTGTTTAATTGTCCTAAAATATAAGTATAACGTGCTTTTTCGTCAGTATCTTTTGTAAGTTCAATAGCTTGTTGCAAGGGGATTTTAGCCGAATCTAAATGTTCTAAATGAATATAACCTTGTGCTAAAGTTGCGTAAGCATCTGCTTTTGTTTGATCTTTTAATTCACTTTCACTATCTCTAAAGATCTTTTTAATATTCTGTATTGCTAGCCCGTAATATTCTAATTTCAAATTGGTTTTTTCTTTCCAAATAAGTGCATCATAAAACAAATCACTGTCTGGATATTTTAAAATAATATAATTAAAAGCTTCAACCGCAGGCACAAATCGCAAATCTTGGTAACGTGCCTTACCTAAAAGCATATAAGCTTCGTCCATTTGTGGGTTGTGTTCTTTACCAGCAATATTTATAGAGTGCTTTTGAGCAGCTTTCACAGCTTTGTCTTCGGCTCTTTGAAAATGCGGACTTTTTTCGGCAGCACCTGTAATAATTAATGCTTTTTCATCTTTTTGGGCAGGTTCTACCGTTATAAGATTAGAAAAATCATCTACATATTTCTTTTTAAGTTCCATTACTCCCCTATCGTACGAAACGGTACCATTGTAAAGCACATTGTATTTTGTGGTAGTAGCGTGGTATCTTTTGTTGGCAAAACCTGCTTTTTCGGTAGAACAAGCAATTGCTACCAAAACAAGAAATAAAACAGGAATATATTTAAAGAAAAAAGTTTTCAATAGTTTAGATTTTTTATAATAACTAAAAAACACAGAATTTCGTATAAATAACTTAAAAAACTTAATGCTCTGTACTTTAATGTGTAAAAATAATAAAACAGAACAAATTTTCATTATAAAAAGAATTTAAAAAAAATCGCTCCAAAAAATGGAGCGATTCTTTTTCATAGCAAATTTTGCTAATCTATTTTAATCTAACCAAAAACCAATTTATTTCTTTAAATACTAAAAATATAATATCAAAAATACAAATTTAAAATACATTAGACAAATATTTAAATATTTTTTTGATAATTTAACTTAAATAATATTTAAAAAGGATACAGTACATTTGTTTTTTTAATAATTTGAAATGAGAAAAGATATTGATTTTCCTAAATCGGAAAATGTTTTTTTAGCCGCAATACAGCAATGGAATGACGACTTTCAGGAAAACAGCTGGTTTGTTTACCTTATAAATAATACTAACGAAACTTTAGAATTGGTAATGGCAGTATCTCGCGCTTACGGAATAATAAGCAACGAACAGCGTATAACAGGAACATTTCGCCATTCGTTTAAAGAAGTTGCACCAAACAGCATTACCAAACTTGAAATGCTAGAAAACAATGTTTTACAGCTTAATAACGAATTTGTGGTTTCGTACTTTTTAAACAACAAAATGTTCGATAAAACCTTTGTTTTTAAAACCAATTCTATTAACACCAAAGCATTAAGCGATATTCCCGGCACTGATTTTCGAGGAGTTTTATTGAAATAAAAAAAGCCAGATTTTAAAAATCTGGCTTTTTGTTTTATGCTTCTTTATTTTTTTTGTTTGATACTAACGACCAAATTACCGAGATTGCCAATACCGAACCTATAATAGCTAACGATATAGAAGAATTAAAATGATAATAAGGCATAATAATCATTTTTACACCAATGAATGTTAAGATAATCGCCAAACCGTAATGTAGTTTAGAGAACATATCCATTGAATTTGCTAATAAAAAGTAAAGCGAACGCAAACCTAAAATAGCAAATATATTTGATGTATAAAGAATAAACGGATCGTCTGGTGCAATGGCAAAAATTGCCGGAATACTGTCTACCGCGAAAACCAAATCGGTAATTTCAATAACAGCCAACGCAACAAACAAAGGAGTTACCATTTTTACACCGTTTTCAACCGTAAAGAATTTATCGCCATGAAAATCTTTGGTTACTTTAAAGAATTTGTGCACAATGCGCACGCCAATATTTCGTGACATGTCTGCACCTTCTTCTTCATTGTCATGATTATCTGATGCCCATGATTTTATACCCGCAAAAATTAAGAAAATACCAAAAACGAATAACACAACGTTTAATTGGCGTGGGTCCCCTGTTTCGGGATCAATACCTAAAAATGGTAAGGTTACATAAGTTAACTTAATAAGTTCAACGCCAGCAAAAATAAAGATCGCTCTAAAAAATAAGGCGCCTAAAATTCCCCAGAACAATACTTTGTGTTGATATTCTTTTGGTATCTTAAAAAACTTAAAAACCAGAATAAAAACAAACAAATTGTCAACAGACAATGCTTTTTCTATCCAGTAAGCTGCCTGATATTTGGCAAAATTATCTGTAATTCCGTAAGGTTTGTCTAAAACCCAATAAACAACACCACTGAAAACCATAGAAAGGGCAATCCAAACTATTGACCAAGAAAGCGCTTCTTTATTAGAAATGACGTGGCTTTTTTTATTAAAAACGCCTAAATCAAGCAAAAGCATAATTACAACTGCAATTGCAAAGCCCCCTATTAGCCATGGGTGGTTTATTAAATGATCGTCTGGTAAATTGTTCATAGTAAATAGATTTAATCTAATTTATCGGTTAGTTTTTTAAATACTTTTTTAGGTTCTTTATTATTATATAAAATGTCGTAAACGGCATCAATAATCGGAGTTTTTGCTTTTAATTCTAAATTCATTAGGTAAGCACTTTTTGCTGCATAATAACCTTCGGCAACCATGTTCATTTCCATTTTTGTAGAAATTACAGTGTATCCTTTTCCAATCATATTTCCAAACATACGGTTGCGTGAAAAAAGCGAATATCCGGTAACCAGCAAATCGCCCAAATAGGCAGAATCGTTTATATTACGTTTTAGTTTGTGCACTTTTTTAATGAATTTCTTCATTTCGCGAATGGCATTACTCATTAACAACGCCTGAAAGTTATCGCCATACCCCAAACCATGCGCCATACCAGCTGCTATTGCATAGATATTTTTTAGCATTGCGGCATATTCTGTTCCCATAACATCGTCTGACGTTTTTGCTTTAATATAATGGCTACGTAAACTAGAAGCAATTACTTCGGCTTTTGATAAATCGCCACTGGCAATTGTTAGGTAAGACAAGCGTTCTAAAGCTACTTCTTCTGCGTGACATGGCCCTGCTAAAACCGCGATGTTTTCAATAGCAATGTTGTAGGTTTCCATAAAATGCTGCCCCACAATTAAACCTGTCTCGGGGATAATTCCTTTAATAGCAGACACGATTATTTTACCATCTAAAGAAACAGTAAGATTTTCTAATTCGCTACCCAAAAAGGCAGATGGTATTGCAAATATTATATAATCGGCATAACCAATTGCCTGATTAATATCTGTTGTAAGCAACAATTGTTCGGTATCAAATTCTACCGAACTTAAATAATTTGGATTGTGTTTATTAACTTTTAATTCTTCAATTGCAGTATCGTTGCGCATATACCAGGCAATTTCAGATAAATTGTGGCACAGCATTTTAGCAATAGCCGTTGCCCAACTACCACCGCCAATTACTGCAAACTTTGGATTGTTAATCATTCTTATTTTTTTGATTTGCAAAAATAGCTTTTTTAATCTTCTTTTAAATTATTATTTTGTTAAGCTTATTATTTACGCTTTAAACAATAATAAAACTAGGTTTTGCGTTGTACTTATGATTTTTAATTTGATTTTTTTATTGAATTTAAAAAGCGACTTCGTTATTGTTGTCGCTTTTTTTATTAAAGATAATCTTTTTAGTTATTTCTTGTAGAACAAATTATGATTGATGTACTCCCAAACATGTGCATCTAACATTGGTTTTATATTCTTTTGATCTTTTATGCCGTTACGGATGAATGTGGAAGAAAGTTCTATAATTGGCGCCTCTACTTTATGAATATGTGGATGATTTAGAAATTCTTCAGGAACCTCATCGGTTGAAATTCTTGGATACACATACAAATGATAATCGTTCAGAATCAACTCATAATTCTTCCATTTTTTGAGCGATTTTAAATTATCCTCGCCCATTATCAATGAAAAAGTATGTTGCGGAAATTTTTCGTGCAGATGCGCCAACGTGTTTACAGTGTAATTGGGTTGTGGCAGTTTAAATTCTATATCGCTCGGAATAATTTTATCGTAATCCTGGGTAGCCAGATGCACCATTTGCAAACGATGATAATCTGCCAATAAACCCGATTTTTTTTTCAGCGGATTATGAGGCGTAACAACCATCCAAAGCTGATCTAAATTGCTGTTTTCAACAATATGGTTGGCAATAATTAAATGACCAACGTGTATAGGATTGAATGTGCCGAAATACAAACCTACCTTCATAATTTACTTGTTTAAAAAATTCGAAACCAAGTTACAAGCGTCTTTTTTTGCTGTTTCTAAATCGTGATTTTCTAAAATAACATCAAATTCAGGTGCACGTGAAATTTCACGTTCTGCTTTTTCTAATCGCATGGCAATTTTTTCATCACTTTCGGTCTGGCGAAAACGTAAACGACGCTCTAATTCTTCAACAGAAGGTGGACTAACAAATATTGCCAATGTTTGATCTGGATATTGTTGTTTGATATTTAACCCGCCCACTACATCTATATCAAAAATTACATGTTTGTCTTCTGCCCAAATACGTTCAATTTCGGTTTTCAGCGTACCGTAATAATTATCTTTATAAACTTCTTCAAACTCAACAAAAGCATTTTCTGCTATTTTCTCTTGAAATTCAGTCGGAGAAATAAAATAGTAATCTTTACCATTTACTTCGTCACCACGCATGTAACGCGATGTTGCCGATATAGAAAAATCTAAACACAATTGTTTTTGTGTTAGCAAATGCTTTACAATTGTTGTTTTACCAGAACCTGATGGTGCCGAAAAAACAATCAATTTCCCTTTTGGTGCTGTCATTTATGTAGTGTTGTTGATTTATAGAGATTGAATAAATTTACTATCTTTTTTGTCAAACCGCACTTGATGCGGTTTCTCATCTTTTTCTTAAACTTGTGAGATGCTGCACTTCGACTACGCTCAGTGACCAATTCAACATGACAACTATAGATCTATTCAATTATAATATATTTAAAACTTGTTCTTTAATTTTTTCTAATTCATCTTTCATTTTCACGACCAACTTTTGCATTTCGGCATGGTTTGATTTTGATCCCATGGTATTTATTTCGCGTCCCATTTCTTGGGCAATGAAACCTAATTTGCGTCCGCCATGTTCACCGCTGTTCATTGTTTCTACAAAATAATCTAAATGGTTGGTTAAACGCACTTTTTCTTCGTTAATATCTAATTTTTCAATATAATATACTACTTCTTGTGCATATCGGCTTTCATCGATATTAAATTCTAATTCTTTTAAATTTTGAAGCAAGCGGTCTTTCACCGTTTTAATTCGATCTTCTTCATAACTTTCTACTTCAGTTATACAGTTGCGAATGATATTTATGCGGTTTAAAAAATCGTTACCCAATTTCTCACCTTCTTGTTGACGGAATTCGTTTATATTTACAAGAGCTTGGTTTAAAACTTTTACAATTTCATTCCATTCTTGTTCATCTAACTCACAACGTTCAACCTTTAACGCATCGGGCATACGCACTGCCATTTTCATTAATTCGGTTTCATCTGCATTAGGAATTATGTTTTTCATTTGCGCGATGTATGCTTTAACAATGGGCGCATTTAAAACAGACGATGTTTCTTCACCAGTAACTTCTATAAAAACAGAACTTTCTACTTTTCCGCGTTCTAACTGCTGTGCAATTACATTGCGAATTTCTAGTTCTTTTTCTTTGTACGGTTGTGGTAAGCGAACGCTTAAATCTAAATTTTTAGAATTTAAAGATTTAATTTCTACCGTAATTTTTTTTAAGGGTAATTGCACCGACGCCTTACCGAAACCTGTCATGGAATAAATCATACCGAATTATAATAAAGGTGCAAATTTAGTAAATTGTAACATACCTTGTTAATTATTTGTAAAACAAAAAGCTGCCTTAAAAAAGACAGCCTTTGTTTTGATATAAATTTATGATTTTTATCTTTAAAAACGGTAACCAATACCAATTGATGCTCTTATTCCAGCCCAAGGACCGTCTAATTTTGCTTTTGCACCTGAATCGTTTACTTCGTATTCTAAATCAACCACAGGTAGATCCAAATCATTCAATGCCTTTTTAATCGCGGCTTGTTCGCTTTCATTTATAGATTTCTTTCCTTCTAATGTTCCTTTTGCAGAACCGTAATGTGGTCCCATAATCATCCAATCTAAATAAAACTGCTTGTAAACACGCCATTGTGCACCAATAGCAAATCCGCCCGAAAACGATTTAATGCTACCATCAACCACAATATGTTGTTCGGTTCCTTCGTAATCGTAATTAACCGGGAAATCTACATTATACTTTCCATATCTTAAAAACGGTGCAATGTAAAAGCCTTTATAACCCTCTTTTCCTAAATAAAAACGGATTTCTGGTGTTACCGAAAAACTTGAAATACTTACCTGCTGAAGTTGTGCACTTGTTGTTTTATCGTCTACAATTGATTCGATTGAATTTGAAAACGGTAAACCTTTAGACGGCATCATGTTAAAAGTTACACCTACTGTAGTTTTAGGAGTAATAAGACGCTCGTACTGTAAAGAAATGTTTCCGGTGGTTAAGGCTAAAAGATTAAGCTTAACCATGTTTTTGCTTTCTACTTGTAGTTGTTGTACTTCGACTTCTTCTTGTGCGATGCCCAAATGTGAAACAAAAAAAAAGTCATTGCTAAAATTGTTTTTTTCATGTTTTCTAAATTTTGGGCAAATGTACTTTTAATTTATTGATCTGAAAACACTTTTACAAAGCTGGCACTGTGTTTATTGCGATTTTTAATGAAATTACTATTTATATGCTATAGCAAATCTGAATGATTAAAACCGATATCCGACAGCTAAGGCTAATTTGGCATTTGCCCACGGACCTTTTATTTCAACATCAACACCATCATCTTTTACTTCATAAGTATATTTTACAACGGGAAGCTCTACATCGTTCATTGCTTTGCGTACTTCGGCTTGTTCTTCGGCATCTAAAGAGCGTCTGCCGGTTAATTCGCCCGATGCAAAACCATAACTTAAGCCTACAAAAGTAACATCGAGATACCATTGCGAAGCCAATCGCCATTGTGCACCAAATGACAATCCGCCGGAGAAACCATCAACATTTCCGTTAATAGTCACACTTTCTAACTGTTCTTTATAAATATATTCCACCGGAAGCTCAATAGAAAAACGATCGTAACGCAAAAAGGGTGCAATGTAAAAACCACGCATGCCTTCTTTTCCTAAATAAAATCGGACTTCGGGCGTAAACGAAAAAGCATTCATTTTTACATCTTTCAAAATATCGATCGCGCCTTTGTCTTTTACAATATCCTCTACCGTACCAAAAAACGGAATACTGCGTTTGGGCATAATGTTGATATTTGTAGCAATGCTGGTTTTGGGTGCAATGAGTCGTTCGTATTGTAACGAAATGGTAGATGATGTTAAACCAAGAACATTCCATTTAACCATGTTTTTATCTTCGGAAAAATTGGTTGTTTCTTGTGCAAATCCGCTAAAGCAAAGTAAACTAAAAAGTAGGGTGACTGTATTTTTCATAGCAAACAGGTATTTATACTTTAACGGTTAATTTACGTAAAATATTTCTGTTTGTAAGTTAAATATAACGATTATTCACACCATATACATTTCAAACAAAATCAAAAAAAAGAACCAATAAAGGTTCGTTTTAGTTATTCTTCTATAATAAGTTCGCCACAAATGGGTGTTTGAAAAGCTTGCGAAAATTCAGACAAGGTTAATTCTTTAGGTAATAAAACCATTAGTTTGGTAATTGCAGCTTCGGTGGTGATATCGTATCCCGAAATAACTCCAATTTGTTTTAATGCAGTGCCGGTTTCGTATTTGCCCATATCTACACTACCACCCCAACATTGTGTAATATTTACAATTTTAATACCACGATCTATAGCTTTTTGCAGTGTATTAATAAACCAAAATTGTGTGGGTGCGTTACCCGATCCAAATGTTTCTAACACAATTCCTTTTAAATCTGGGATGTTTAAAATTGCGTCTAGTACATTTTGAGTAATGCCTGGGAAAATTTTTAGTATTACAACATTTGTATCTAATTCTTTCTGAATAACTAATTGTTTGGATCCATAAAAATCGTCTAACAAATGTTCGTTTATTTTTAAATGTACACCACTTTCTGCCAAATGCGGTAAATTGGGTGATGTAAATGCATTGAAGTGTTCGGCTGAGATTTTGGTGGTTCTATTTCCTCTGTACAACTTGTATTCAAAGTACAAACCAACTTCTTTTATAACAGGGATTTTATTTTGATGAAGTGATGCAATTTGTATGGCGGTAATTAAATTTTCTTTGGCATCGGTACGCAGATCGCCAATTGGCAATTGCGAACCGGTTAATATTACCGGTTTCGAAAGATTTTTCAGCATAAAACTTAGTGCCGATGCGGTGTACGACATAGTATCTGACCCATGCAAAATCACAAAACCATCGAAATCATGGTAGTTTTTTTCAACAACTTCGGCAATGGTAATCCAATGTTCCGGATTCATATCAGAAGAATCAATAGGATCTTCAAAAGAATAGGTATCAATGGTACAATCTAATAACTGTAATTCGGGAATACGCTCTAACAACTGGTTAAAGTTAAAGGCTTTTAAGGCACCGGTTTCAAAATCTTTAACCATGCCAATTGTACCACCCGTATAAATTAAAAGAATAGCCGGTTTATGCATTTTGTAACTTTAATTTGTTTACTACCGGGTTGGCATACATTTCTAAAAACATATCCACTAATGCTTCATTGCTTTTATCTACTTTTAGTTCCAACCTACGTAAAAATAATTGTTTTTCTTTATCGGTGTATTCGTTTTCAAAAGTTTTGGTGTGGTTTAATAAGTCATAAGCAATATAGTTGGTTGGCCACAGTTTGTAGTTGGCAATAATTTGCTCGTCGATTACTTTAGCAACCATTTGTATTTGCTTGTTTACATTGGTAGTTTCGTTTTGAATAACATCTAATTCTTTATCTAAAACATCGCCAATATGAATGTTGATTCGTTTTTTTTGTCCAACAATACCGCTCATTAAATTGATAAAATCTTCGTTTTTATCTTTAATATAAGCTTCTTCTGCCATTTTTGCCATTAACTGCGGCATTTTTAACTTATCGGTGGGATCGTATTCATAAGATATGGTAACTGGAACAATACGCAGTTTCTTAAAATAATCCATCATTGATGGTTCATCGCACGCCATTCCAATCATTTTCAATACACCTGGGTGCGTGGCATCGTTACCATCTTTCGTTCTTCCTTCGCGTTGTGCAATCCAAACCGAACGGTTTTTTTTATTTATTAACGCATACATATATTCAGAAAGTGTTTTACTACTTTCTAATAATTCGCGTGGAGAAATATTACGTTTAACAATAAAATTACGGTTTAGTTTGGCTAAATCCATAAATAATTGTTTTTGCACCAAGTTATCTCCAACTGCCGAGCCTGTCATTATTTTACCATTTTCAAACAATAGCACATTTAGTAAACTGGTGTCTAATAGAATATCGCGGTGGTTTGATATGAATAAATAAGAAGTATTAGGATCTAGCTTCTCAAAACCTGCACCAAACAATCCTTCGGAAGAATTTTTTAAAACACGTTGTAACGTTATGTAGATGATTTTCGATTGAAAATCGCGAATTGAATGTATATTGTTAAAAAGATCTTGAACTTGATCTTCACTATAATCGGGAAAAGTATACTCTATCAACGATTTTACCATTGGATGCTGCGAAATACTCTGTATTTTTTGCTGTACTTCTTCATCGTGATAAAAACGTATCGAATCGAATTTAGACATAGTTTTAATATATTTTCGTAAAATGAAACAAATATACTTCCAATTTACAATTTAAAAATGTTTAATGCGTTTTTTGTTGTTTGTTGTGCAATTTCTTCTGCAGAAACACCATAAATAGTTGCTAATTTCTGTGCAACCAATGCTACATAGCTACTTTCGTTACGTTTGCCGCGATGTGGTGCAGGCGCTAAATAAGGCGAATCGGTTTCTAAAACGATCTCTTTTAATGGAATTTGATCTAAATATTGATCTATTTTTCCGTTTTTAAAGGTAGCTACACCGCCAATTCCTAATTTCATGTTTAGATTCAATGCTCGTTGCGCCTGATTAAAATCACCCGTGAAACAATGAAAAATTCCGAACAAATCGTCGCTTTTTTCTTGATCTAGTACTTCAAAAACCTCATCGAACGCATCACGACAATGAATATTTATTGGCAACCCTAATTTTTTTGCCCACTGAATTTGTGTTTGAAAAGCTTGCTGTTGAATGTTTAAAGTAGATTTATCCCAATACATATCAACACCAATTTCGCCTACCGCTGCGTAATTTCCTTTATTTAATTCCTGCTCAACAAAAGTCAATTCTTCTTTAAACGTTTCGGGTTTAACGTAACATGGATGCAAACCCATCATTAAATGAACGTTTTTCGGATATTGCTTTTGTATTTGGTGCATACTCTTAAAATAAGAAGAATCTATTGCCGGAACAAAAAAATGCTCTACCCCAACGGCAAGTGCGCGTTCCATCATTTGGATACGATCGCTTTCAAATTCTTCACTGTATAAGTGCGTATGTGTATCAATTAAAATCATTTTGTATTTTTAGCCTTTAATTAAATCTATTTTAATGAACGATATTGTAACTGTTTTAGAGCAGCAAGATTATTTCAGCATTTCGTTTCGCATTCGTAAATCGAACCATTTGTATGTACACGCAAAGGTAAACACCATTAAAGGACTGTTTTTGATTGATACCGGAGCGTCAAATACCTGTATTGACAGTAACGAAAAATCGTTTTTTAAACTACTGTCAAAGGCACATAAAGCTAAGGCTTCAGGTGCGGGTTCTAACGATATGCATGCCGAAATTTCTACCAACAATGCCATACAATTAGGTAAATGGAAAAAGAATGCGGTTGATTTAATTCTGCTTGATTTAACCCACGTAAACATTGCTTTAAGCGAATACGATTTACCAAAAGTTCATGGAATTATTGGCAGCGATTTGCTTAAAAACAACAGCGCCATTATTCATTATCCTTTACAATTACTTTTTATTAAGTGATTGCTTTTGCCACTCGGCGGCAAAGGTTTCTAATTCGGTATACCAATTTTCGCCAAACTTACGAATTAATGGTTCTTTTAAAAATCTATAAACGGGCACTTCTAGTTCTTTTCCAAGCGCACAAGCATCGTCACAAATATGCCAACGGTTGTAATTTACAGCAGAAAATTGTGAATATTCTTTAATACGAATAGGATACAAATGACACGAAATAGGTTTTTTCCATTTAATTAAACCTTCGTTATACGCTTGTTCAATACCGCATAAAGCCGTATTTCCGTCGAAAATAACGTACGCACATTCTTTATTATCAATCAATGGAGTTTCTAAATCACCGTCTTCGCCCGTTACCCAGGTTCCTTTTTCTTCAATTACAGCAATACCTTTAGCACGTAAATAAGGTTTTATTACAGGATATATTTCTTCTAAAATAGCTGTTTCTTCCTTATCTAAAGGCGCACCCGCATCACCATCTACACAACATTGTCCTTTACAAGCTGTTAGGTTACATACAAATTCTTTTTCAAGAACATCGTCTGAAACTATTGTTTTTCCAATCTGAAACATAAAATCAATTCATTATCAATTTGCAAAGTTACAACTATTTAATAGTTTCTATAGTGTTACAAAAAATCTAAAAATAAACGTTATATTTATACTTAATTTTCAATAGATTATAAATACCTTTGCAAAAAATTTAAGGCTATGGAAATTAATTTTAAAGAAATTTTTACCGCTGGTATGATTTTATTTGCTGTAATTGATATTTTAGGATCTATACCTATTATTGTTGATTTACGTACAAGGGTGGGTAAAATTCAATCGGAAAAAGCATCAATTGTAGCTGCGTGTATTATGATTGCTTTTTTATTTGTGGGTGAAAGTATTCTAACTTTAATTGGAATTGATGTAAATTCGTTTGCTGTTGCAGGTGCATTTGTATTGTTCTTTTTAGCCTTAGAAATGATTTTGGGCATACGACTGTATCGAGACGAAGAACCTAAAACAGCATCAATTGTTCCTTTAGCGTTTCCTTTAATCGCCGGACCCGGAATTATGACTACCATTTTAGCGCTACGTGCAGAATATCAAACAATAAATATCGTTTTTGCAATTGTGTTAAACATTATTGTGGTTTATGTAGTTTTAAAACTTTCCGGACAAATAGAACGTATGATAGGCACTAACGGTTTAGGAGTAATTCGCAAAGTATTCGGAGTAGTTTTATTGGCAATTGCTGTTAAATTATTCGCTGCTAATGTTAAAGACTTGTTTAACTAATTAAATATTTTGTACTTTCGTTTTCTATTCAACAAAATAAATCAATAATGAAATACGTTACATACATAGTTATAGCTATTGCTATTGCTTTGATTGTATTAAACATTACAAAATTAGATTTTAACAACTTATTTCAAGGTGAAAGTGTTGTAGCTTTAATTTGTATTATTGCCATTTTGTGTGCAGTAATTTTATTGCTTATCTTTAATACTTCAAAAGCAATAGACAATAAAAACAAGTAAAATGTTTGACTGTTTAATTATAGGCGGAGGCGTTTCGGGGGTTTCTTGTGCCTTGGTTTTAGGATCGGCAAATGCAAAACCATTTGTGAACGATAAAAAAATCGGTATCATTGCCCACCAAAAAACATCAATGTTGCAAGACGCATTGTTCAATAACGCTTATGGAATATCTCCTGGCACTTTAGGTAACCACTTATTACAACAAACCCTTACAGATTTAAACAATTTATACCCGCACATTAATCAAATTTTTAACGAACGGGTACTTTCTATAATTAATCACAAAGATTATTTTTTAGTAACTACTACAGAAAATATTTATGAAAGTAAATGTGTAGTAGTTGCAGTAAACTCAAGCAATCCTTTTACTATTAACGGTTGTTTGGAACCTTATGTAATTCCGCACGGCAAATCGTTACCACAGAAAAACCGTCTTCAACTAGCAAATAACGATCATTTGGTTTTTGAAAATATTTATGTTGCAGGAACTTTAGCCGGGCATCGCAGTCAGTTGGCAATTGCTGCCGGAAGTGGCGCTGCCGTTGCAACCGATATTTTAACTTTGTGGAACAACGGTATTGAAACCCACGCACACGACAGTATTAGAAAGAAGTAAAATTTTTTATAGGCGTTAATCGTTAAACATTTTCAAAAAAAACTTATGGACTTTGATTTAGTAGATGAATTAAACAGATACTTACTTGACAACAAACTTGAGTTAGCTATTGAAGTAGCCGAGAAAAAATTAAGTAATTTATCTTCAACAGAATTTCACAAAATTATTGGTCGAGATCTAAAACCATTATCTGAAAACCTTACTTCTTACATAACCGCTTTTTATTCTCAATCGAAAAATAAATTCGAAGTAAAAGCAATTTATTCAGAAATGAATGGATTTACAATTAATTACGACTTATGGTTCATTGATTTGTTTGGATATTCTGAACTTGGAACACTCGATGATTTAGATTGGCTGTCTGAATTTGAATATTCATCTGAAAAAAGCATGACTATTAGTAGCTTTGAAGACTTACAATCTGTATATGAAGAATATATGGAAAATGAAAAATGGAGAGATAAAGAACTAGAAAAAGCATGTAAAATTTGTGAGCTGCTCATTATTTTAAGGCTTCAAGAACTTTTTAAAGAAGTAAAAACTATTGCAGTTCAAAGAAATTTAGATTGGAAAGACATCCCTTTGTTTGTTACTGCACATGATTACGAGATGATATACGAAGTAAAGAAATAAAAAAGCAGGTTTAAAACCTGCTTTTTTATTTCTTTTATTTTAAGAACGAATGTGCTGTAGTGTCTTGATCGTCTTCATTGTTAGCTGCAAAAATACGTAGTTGTTTTAACCAGTAAATAAATGCAACAGTACAAATAATAATGAAAATCCAGTTAAGCAAGTTTGCAACCCACCAATTTGTTAATTCTAATTTAGCAAACCAGTCCATTGGTACAAACAAAACATCAACGAATAAAAATTGTATCCCGTGAAAGAAAGATGTCCACATAATATTGTTATTAAATTATTTATGTTTAGTTTTAGTTTAATTCTAACTTTGCAACAAAAGTAAAAAAAATTATCAACAACTTATTTACAAAAATCAAATAATATCATTAAATGCTTACAAATCTTTTTTCTAAAAGCAGACCCATTGGGTATGTAGCAATTGGCTTACTGCTTTTGTTAACTTACTTTATACACTTAATTAGCGATTTAAAGTGGTTACAATCACCAGCAGTAATTATAGAAAAAAGTTTTCTGTTTGTAGTTGTGGCATTTTCGGTTTTGCTGATACAGTTTATTACCGTTAAAAACTATTTGGCTGTTAACAACCTCTATTCGTTGTTTTTATACGCCTGTTTTTTAATTTTATTTCCTACTTTTTATGATGATTCTCAATTAATTCTAGCGAATTTATTAGTGCTTTTGGCATTGCGAAGAATTATTTCGCTACAAACTTTAAACGAACCAAAGATTAAAATATTCGATGCCAGTTTATGGATTTTTGTCGCTACATTATTTGAATCGTGGACTATTCTATATTTTTTAATGATCTATCTTGCAGTTATTTGGTACGTTAATCAAGATTACCGCAATTGGATTATTCCTTTTATTGCGTTGCTAACCGTTACGATACTATTTTACACTTACAGCTTATTTTACAATATTGATTTAGTTGAATTTTGGACAGACAAATACGATGTTGGTTTCAATTTTAGTTACTTTGAAAATATTTACCAAAATCTTGCGCTTTCATTTTTTGCAAGTATTGCCGTTTTGTTTACCGTTTATCAGCTTACTAATTTAAAAAGCATTGCAACCAACCAAGTTACTTTATATAAAAACATTGTGTTGTGTTTTTTAATTGGCGTAGTTATTTATGTAATTAGTCCCGAAAAATCGAATGGATTATTGGTATTTACTTTCTTTCCGCTTTCTATTATTGGTGGAAATTTTATAGCTCAAACACCTAACAAATGGGTTAAAGAAGCTATCTTGGCTACAATTCTTGGAGTAAGCTTATTGTTATTCTTATTAAAACTATAACTTTTCGCCGTAAGCCAAATCGCCTGCATCGCCAATTCCGGGAATAATGTATTTTTTTTCGTTTAAAGAATCGTCTAAACTAGCAACCCACAAATGAATATTTTCAGGTAAATGCTGTTTCAAATAATCAATCCCTTCTGGCGCAGCAATAACAACGCAGATATGAATTTCTTTAGGCTGTTCTTTTTGTAACAACTGATTAAAAACCGCAACCATAGAATGCCCTGTTGCCAACATTGGATCCAACAAAAGCAGACATTTATCTTTAAACGAAGGTGCTGCCTGATATTCAACCAAAATTTCTTCGGCTCCGTGTGTTCTTGCTGCCGATACAAAACCGTTTTCGGCATCATCAAAAAAGCTCATAAAACCGGTATGTAAAGCCAATCCGGCGCGAAGTATCGAACACAAAACAACCTCGTCTTTAATCATCATGGTATCTTTTGTACCTAACGGCGTTTGAATAGAACAATTGGTATACGAAAGTTTTTTACTCAATTCATAAGCCATAATTTCGCCAATACGCTCCATGTTTTTCCGAAAACGCATCGAATCTTTTTGAATTTCAACATCTCGCAACTGCGCTAAAAAATGGTTTAATATGCTGTTTTGTTCCGATATATAATGAATATGCATAACTTTAGATAGGTTTTAATTTTTTGTAAAATTATTAAAACTATATTTGTAAATAAAAATTATTACCATGTTTGCAGAATTTGCTTTCCCAGTTTTTGAACAAAGTATTACAGATTATCATAAATACGATGATGTAAATCAGCCTATTGAAAATCCTTACGAAAAAGGATCTATAGAACATTTATTATATGCCAAAAACTGGGTTGATACCGTGCAATGGCATTATGAAGATATTATTCGCGATCCGCAGATTGATCCGGTTGCTGCTTTAGAGTTAAAAAGAAAAATTGATGCTTCGAACCAAGTGAGAACGGATATGGTTGAATACATCGACAGTTATTTTTTGGATAAATACAAAGATGTTCAGGTAAAAGCCGATGCAAAAATCAATACCGAAAGTCCGGCATGGGCAATTGACCGTTTGTCAATCTTGGCTTTAAAAATCTATCACATGAATGAAGAAGCTATCCGCAAAGAGGCTTCAGAAGATCACCGAGCTAAATGCCAGGCGAAGTTAGATGTTTTGTTAGATCAAAAAAATGATATGTTTGTGTCGATCAGCCAACTGATAACCGATATTGAAAACGGCGACAAATACATGAAAGTGTATAAACAAATGAAAATGTATAACGACGAAGAGTTAAATCCGGTGTTGTATCAAAATAAAAAATAGTACTGAAGTCAAATGTTTGAAAGTCGAAAGTCAAATGTTCGTTTTGTCGTTAGACTTTTCAGCATTTGACTTTTAAACTTTTAACTATGAACAAACTTTTAAAAATAGCACAGGTATTCGTTTTTACCATTTTAATACTTTTAATTGGGGTGTTTATTTGGCAGTTTTTCGATGCTTACGCCAAATTACTTTTTATTCCACTGGGCTTTTTAAGCATTTATTACCTGTTGATCTATCTGTTTGCAAAGCTATTGCCGCAAAACCATTCAAAAGTGTGGTTTTATGCAGGTATTTTCTTTATGATTATTCCGTTGCTGGCTTTTTCAATGGCTTACAAACCCGTTTTAGAATTTTCCTACAATATTTTGCAGACTTTAAGCAATTAAAATGAAGCATATTTTAGTAATACGTTTATCTGCAATGGGCGATGCAGCAATGACCGTTCCGGTTATCCGCGCGTTGCTTCAACAACATAGTAACATAAAGATAACCGTAGTTTCTCGACCTTTTTTTAAGCCTTTTTTTGACGATATAGATCGCGTTGATTTTTTCGGAGTCGATCTGGAAAACCGCCACAAAGGATTTTTGGGAATTTACAGATTATATAAAGATTTAAAAAAACTAGAAATTGATTTTGTTGCCGATTTTCATAATGTATTGCGATCTAAAATACTTCGTTCCTATTTTAAAATCATTGGAACACCTACTACATTTACAAACAAAGGAAGATCTGAAAAAAAAGCATTAACCAAATTAGAAAAAAAAGTATTAAAACCAGTAAAATCAATGATTAATCGGCATGTTGATACATTGGCACAATTAGGTTTTACTGTTGGTCTATCAAAAATTAATTTTCCTGAAAAATCAGTCTTGTCTGACGAAATTCTGGCTGTTACCAATGAAAAATCTGATGACAATTGGATTGGAATTGCTCCTTTTGCGCAATATCAAACAAAAGTATATCCGTTAGATTTAATGAAAGAAACGGTTAAATTACTTGCTAAAAATCCTAAAAATAAATTGTTTTTATTTGGCGGCGGTGAAGAAGAAATTTTAAAACTAAATATGTTGCAACAAAACCTTTCAAACGTTATGGTAGTTGCAGGGAAACTAAAATTCACTCAAGAATTATCACTTATTCAACACTTAAATGTAATGCTTTCAATGGATTCTGGCAACGGGCATATTGCCGCAATGTACGGAGTTTCTGTTGTTACCTTATGGGGGCAAACACATCCTTATGCGGGTTTTGTTCCTTTTAATCAACCACTTGAAAATAGCTTGATCCCTGATTTAGAGAAGTATCCGTTTTTACCAACATCGGTTTACGGAAACAAAATTATTGAAGGATATAGCGATGCCATGCGCAGCATTCCACCTCAGCTAATTGTAAATAAAATAAACGAATTATTATAATGGATATTAAAAAGCATATAAGAGACATTGTAGATTTTCCAAAACCGGGAATTGTGTTTAAAGATATTACTCCTTTAATGCTTGATGCGGATCTGATGAATGCAACTGTAGCACAATTAATCGCATTAATTCCG
>Ga0233380_1000596_pt1 | contig 18269 bp, 20 predicted proteins | sample ElkDunMinimDraft_9_FD_191541 | JGI IMG/M metagenome (GOLD analysis project Ga0233380, IMG submission 191541) | Fecal eukaryotic communites from dung pellets of Tule Elk in California, USA - Elk Dung F36 | ecosystem: Host-associated > Mammals > Digestive system > Large intestine > Fecal | place... | reverse complement strand
TCGAGTTTGCGAGTGGTCATCGCGAATTCGGCGCGTAACTGATCCTTGTCGGCGCGGAACTCGGCGAGGGTAATGGGGGTCGCCGCCTCGATGCGGCGGCGTGTCAGGCGGACGGCACGCTTCCAGACTGCGGGCAGCAGCACCACCGCGACCAGCCCGGCGGCGAAGAAACCCAGCGCGAAATACATGATGTTCTCGATGAGCATCCGCCGATCTCCGGACGGCGCCTCGCCGCGCCCTGAACCTTATCTGCCAGACTGCGCCGCCCGACGCCAGCGTCTGAGCAGGCTAGACGCCTTGGCCTCAGAAGGGGTTCCAAGTCGGTTCGCTGGTGAACTTCAGGTAGCCCACATTCAGCCCCAGCCGAGCGCCGACCCCGGAACGGATCGGCACCATGACGACATTGGAGCGCTTGATAACGGTCATGCCAAACCCGCCCAGTACGTAGGCCGAGCCATCAACACCGGCGAAGCGGCCGAGGACATCCTGGATCTGGTTGAGGTTGTAGACCAGGATCATCACCTTGGAGCCGTCCCCGCCGACGTCGAAGCCGATAGACGGGCCCTGCCAGAACACCGAGTACTGTCCGGCATTGCGGGTGTAGACGGTGCCCTCTCCATAGCGGGCGCCGGCAAACAGCGCTCCACCGGCGTCTTCGCCGAGAATGTAGCCGTTGGGCAGGCCCAGTTGGGAGACGGCCCGCTCCACGACCGAGGCGAGACCTTGCGCGGCGTCGCCGAAGAACTGGCGACCACTCTCAACGAGTTCCTCGCCGGAATAGGTGTCGCTCAGCGAGCCTTGGGCTGCGGCGGGCACGGCAAGACCAAGCAGGAGCGCGAGAACAAGGGCGAAGCGGTTGAGCATGTGGTTCTCCCGTGACCGTGCGCCGGTTACGAAGCCTAAGGGTCTATCGGCCACACTGGCGCAGTGCCGATCATTCGAGGCAATGATGCCCCAAACGTCTAAACAAATCTTAACCATGATCGCCTTGCTTTTGCCGCTTCTGGGCGCGGTTTCCGCCGCAATCGGGCCGGTGCGGGCCCAGTCGATGGTTACACTGATCGTCACCGATCCGCTGACCGGCATTGCTTTGGGAGGGGCCGATCCGGTCGCTTACTTCACCGACAACGAGCTGGTGCCGGGACGAGCAGAGTTCGAGTTCTCCTGGCAGAACGTTCCGTGGCACTTCTCCTCTGCTGCCAATCGCGACGTCTTTGCCCGGGCGCCCGAAATCTATGCTCCGCGCTTCGGCGGGCACGACGGAATGGGTGTGGCGCGCGGTTTTGTCGCCGATAGCGACCCGCGCTTCTTCACCGTGTTCAAGCAGCGGCTCTACCTGTTCTTCTCGGCGGCCAACCGGGAGGCATTCCTGATGGCGCCCGATGCCGCAGCGGCCCGGGCGGAGGCGCTTTGGCCCGAACTGTCGCGCAACCTGTCGATCAACTGAGACCCGTGCGGAATTTGCTGTCCAAATCGGATAAGCGTGGTCCTAGATTCTGACCGAACTGATTCTGGAGATGCGCCGATGGACGATATCATCGAGCTCAAGGCTACCGACCTCGCCGCCATGCTGTGCAGCCGGGTCTGCCACGACCTCATCAATCCCATCGGCGCCATCGGCAATGGCCTTGAAGTGCTCACCGATCCGTCCCAGTCGGAGATGGCGGAGGGTGCTCGCGACCTGATTGCCAGCGCCGCCAAGCAGAGCCGGGCCAAGCTCGAGTTCGCCCGTCTTGCCTACGGCGCCTCGTCGACCTCCGGCACCGACATCGACACGCGCGAATGCGAGCGCGTGGCCCGGCTGCTGTTCGAGATCGAGAAGGCCGATCTCGAGTGGAACGTTCCGTTGATCCTCCTGCCCAAGCACAAAGCGAAGCTGTTCATGAACATGCTGCTGATCGCAGCTGGTTCCGTGCCGCGCGGGGGCGTCGTGACTGCCAGCATCACCGGCGATGCGGGCAATGAGAAGTTCGAGTTCACCTCCCACTCCGACCCGGAGAAGCGCCAGCGGACGCTGGTCCCTTCCGGCGCAGCGGGTCTGCTCTCCGGCGTTCCGGAAGAGGGGTTCGTCGATGCGCGGGGCATACAGCCGTTCTACACGGGCCTGCTGGCCCGCATGACCGCCATGGACATCGAGATTGGCCTCGAAGATGATCGCTTCTTCTTCCGCGCCACGCCTAAGCCGGCCGGTGAGGCAGAGGCCAGCGCGGCGGAGTAGCCCGCGAACTGGACAATGGATGTGGCGGGGAGGGCTCAGGCGCTCCCCGTTTTTGCCGGCAAGCACGGGCGGCCGAGATGCCCAGAACCCGCCGCTAACCATTCCGTAGCAGGTTGCTGGCATGCTCGGGCGGAGCGCAAGTCTCCGCGGAGCCCGTCCTACCGATGAAATCCTGCCTGATCGTCGATGACTCGAGCGTGGTGCGCAAGGTTGCGCGTCGCATTCTCGAGGACCTCGACTACATCGTGGAGGAGGCCGAGGACGGCCAGGAAGCCTTTGACAAGTGCCGGCAGGAAATGCCGGATGCGATCCTGCTCGATGCCAGCATGCCGATCATGACCGGGCTCGAATTCCTCAAGCTGCTCCGAGGCTTTGTCGGCGGAGAGAAGCCGCACGTGGTGTACTGCACCATCGAGAACGACATCGGTGCCATCGCCATGGCACTCAAGGCGGGCGCCAGTGACTACATGCTGAAGCCGTTCGACCGGCAGGTCCTCGAAGCGAAGTTCGACTTGCCCGAAGCTGCCTAGGACTGCATGTCCTCCGCCCGCGACAGCAGGTGGTTCCGCTCCCGCTCATTACGCGTCAACTCCGCCGCACGGCGAAATTCAGCTGCCGCCTCGGCTTTGCGCCCGAGCTTGCCGAGAAGGTCGCCACGAACACCATAGAGCAGGTGATAGTTGCGCAACGCCGGTTCGTCCCGGATGCGGTCAACGATCTCGAGCGCCATGGCCGGACCCTCTGCCATTGACACCGCGACCGCGCGGTTGAGTTCGACCACGGGCGAGGGCATGACCTCGGACAGCCTCGCATAAAGGCGGGCAATCTGCTGCCAGTCCGTAGCTTCGGCCCGGTGCGCCCGCGCGTGGCAGGCAGCCAGCGCTGCCTGCAGCGCGTAGGGCTGGTCTGAACCTCCCATGGCTTCCGCCCGCTCAAGCGCCGCAAGGCCGCGCCGGATCAGCAACTGGTCCCATCGCGAGCGATCCTGGTCCAGCAGCAGCACCGGTTCGCCGTTGACGTCCGTCCGGGCGGCCGTGCGGGAAGCCTGGATTTCCATCAGCGCTACCAGCGCGTGGACTTCGGATTCCTCCGGCATCAACCCGGCGAGCACCCGCCCGAGCCGCATCGCCTCCTGGCATAGCTGCGGGCGGATCAGGTCCTCGCCCGCCGTAGCGGAGTAGCCCTCGTTGAAGATCAGGTAGATGACGCCGAGGACGGAGGCGAGGCGTTCCTTGCGCTCGGGTCCGCGGGGCACCTCGAATGGAACGCCGGCATCGGCGATGCTCTTCTTTGCCCGGACGATGCGCTGGCCGATCGTGGTGTCATTGGCAAGGAAGGCCCGGGCGATCTCCTCGGTCGTTAGCCCACCCAGAAGCCGCAGCGTCAGAGCGACGCGCGATTCCGGCGGCAGTACAGGGTGGCAGGAGGTGAAGATCAGCCGCAGCAGGTCGTCGCCGACATCGTCGTCGAGCGCGTCATGGATTTGCGCCTCTGTGTCGGGTGCGTCCTCCTCGATGATGCGGCCGACTTCCTCGAGCTTGGTGGCGGCCATCTTGCGATGGCGGAAATAGTCTATGGCCTTGCGCTTGGCAGCCTGCGTCAGCCAGGCGCCCGGATTGCGCGGCACCCCGGTATCCGGCCAGGTCTTAAGCGCGATGACCAGTGCTTCCTGCGCCAGTTCCTCCGCGAGGGAAATGTCGCGCACCATGCGGGTCAGCCCGGCGATCAGCCGGGCCTGCTCGACCTTGTATACGGTGGTGATGGCGCGGTGCGTCTCGTCGGCGGTGCTCATGTAGCCAAGATGCACCGCCTGCGACGCTCGCCGTCAAGGCCCTACTGCTCGAACATGCCCCTGGGCGTCTCGCCCCGGAGGAACGGTTCGATCACCTGATGAAGAAGGTCCACCTGGCCGATGACCGCGGTGTGCGAGGTCGCAGGCAGTATGGCGAGCCGTGAAGCCGGAAGGGGTTCGCCCATGTCCCCGGGGTGACCACCGCCCAGGAGCCGGAACATGCCGACCAGATGCTCGAGCGTCACCATGTCGGCGTCACCGGCGATGATCAGCGTCGGCACCTTCAGTGCCTTGACCTCCTCCTCCCAGGCCATCGGCTCGTGTTCGAGCGCGATCATCCGTTCAACGAACGGGCGAAATCCGTCAGGATCTGGAGCATGCTCCTTCCAGGCGACTTCCATGGGGGAGCCGATGAACATCTCCGGCACGAGGTTGGGGATCATTGCCAAAAACTCGGGTTGCGAGCCCGCCACGTCATAGGCCGTCGAGGCAGCCACCAGCTGATCCACCTTCTCAGGGTGGTCGAGCGCCAGCCGAAGGCCGGTCGCACCACCCATGGAGTAGCCGAAGACGTCTGCCTTCTCGAGGCCGATGGCATCCATGAAGGCAGCGACGTCGCCCGCGAGGTTGGGATAGGTGATTGGCCGGTCGATATCGTTGGTGCGGCCATGCCCCTGCAGCTCGATGGCATAGACCGTATGGGTCTCGGCGAGACGAGGTATGATCTCCCCCATGGTGGGGATGTTCATGTAGGCGCCGTGCAGCACGATCAGCGGATCGCCCTCTCCGGACACTTCGTAGTACATGCGCATGCCGTTGACGTCGGCGTAGCTGCCGGTCGGCTCTGCCTGCGCGAGGGCAGGGCCCGCCACTGCGAATGTGGCGGCGATGATGACATTGCGAAGCATGGGTCGTCTCCTCGGCGCTTTCGAATGCGTCGATGAAGCGACGAGTGGGCGGTGTCCGTTTCGACACACACCGCCCAGTCATTGCGGCATGCCTATCGGCGTTCGAAGCTTACTCCGGCCAACAGGCAACCTTCAGCGTCGCCAATGCTGAAGCCGCTTTCGGTGCGCGAGACGGGGCATCGCATCGGGAATGCGGCTCCGCCTACAGTGCCGCTTGCGTCCGAGAGCACGAGTTGATTGTTCTCGAGTGTGTAGCGGCCCGTGACCTCCTGGCCGTTACGGCTCTCCATGTCGAAGCTGCCATCCAGGCTAAGCGTGAGGGTCAGCCCCCGCGCGCTGCCGTCGTCAGTAGCCCGGAACGTGCCCGTGGACGCAGCCTTGTCACCTTCGGTGATGGCGTTGGCGAGCCGTTGCTCAAGCGCTTCCAGTTCGGTGCTTCGGCTCGACAGGGTTCGGGTCAGTTCCTCGACCTGGGGCTGCAAGCTGTTGCGTTGGTCTTCATAGCCCTTCACTTCAGTCTGCAACTGGCTGCGGCGGCGGTCCAGCTCGGTCACCTGCTGCTGAAGGGCAGCCAGCTCGGCGCCGGCAGTCTCGGACTGTGCCGCCATGTTCGCCAGCTGAGACTGTACCTCGGTGAGCTGTTGTCGTGCCGCCTGCAGGTTTGTCTGGGTCTCGGCAAGCGAGGACGTCGATGCTGCCGCTTCCTCGGCGAGCTTGGCGACGTTCGCGGTCACGGTCTGCTCCTGCCGTCGAGCCTCTTCAAGGCGAGCACCGACATCCGTCAACTGCTGGTTGGTGTTGTCGATCTCGGCCAGCAGGTCGGAGTGCTGAGCGGAGAGGGCGGAAACCTCTGAATTGGCATCCTCCAGTTGTTGCTCGACGCTCGAGAGTTCTTCGCGGCGCGTTTCGAGGTCGGCAGTCACGCTGTCGAGTTCATTGGTGCGCGCGGCGAGATCTGCTCTCGCCGCCTCGGCAGCGGCGGTTGCGGCGGTGGATTCCTGCTGTGCGGCGGCTCGTTGCGCAGTCAGCGCGTCGAGATCACCGGCGGCGGTCTGCAACGCGGCCAGTTGGCCCGCAGCGTCGTCGCGTTCCCCGGTAACGGCAACAAGTTGCTGCTGTTGCTCGTGAACCTGACGGGATGAGTTGATCCACATCGCGATGAATGCCAGCCATCCGGCAACGGCGATCGCTAGGATGACGAGCACGAGAGGCTCGCGCAGGCGTTGGGACAGGTCGGCCATCTTCTTCCCCCGGGACGTTCATGTCGTGAACGTTGCCCCGGGGCGCCGGTTCCGGGGGATGCAGGGGTGGCAAAACGATAAAGCCCCGTGCGGTTGGCACGGGGCTTTGCGATGGCGGGGTGTCGCGGAAGATCAGGCGACGTTTTCGTTGTAAACTTCGCTCTCATCCGGCTCGCGCAGCACATAGCCGCGACCCCAGACCGTCTCGATGTAGTTCTTGCCACCGGTGGCGACGGAGAGCTTTTTGCGGAGCTTGCAGATGAAGACGTCGATGATCTTCAGCTCCGGCTCGTCCATGCCGCCGTAAAGGTGGTTGAGGAACATTTCCTTGGTGAGGGTCGTACCCTTGCGGAGCGAAAGCAGCTCCAGCATCTGGTATTCCTTGCCGGTGAGATGGACGCGCTGGCCCACGACCTCCACCGTCTTGGTGTCGAGGTTAACGGTGAGCTCGCCGGTCTGGATGACAGACTGGGCATGACCTTTCGACCGACGGACGATGGCGTGGATGCGGGCCACGAGCTCGTCCTTGTGGAAGGGCTTGGTCATGTAGTCGTCCGCACCGAAGCCGAGGCCGCGGACCTTGTCCTCGATGCCGGCCAGGCCGGAGAGGATCAGGATCGGGGTCTGCACCTTGGCGACGCGAAGGGTCCGCAGCACCTCGTACCCGCTCATGTCCGGCAGGTTCAGGTCCAGCAGGATGATGTCGTAGTCATAAAGCTTGCCGAGATCGACGCCCTCCTCACCGAGATCGGTGGTGTAGACGTTGAAGCTCTCGGACTTCAGCATCAGTTCGATGCTCTGCGCTGTCGCGCTATCGTCCTCGATAAGGAGTACCCGCATTATATTCCCCTTGTCATTCGTCCCTGCTGGAACACATGAGGGAGCCGCCTCATGCTGAAACCCATACTGGATATGACTGAACCCTAAGCCCAAATAGTTAACAAAGTTTAATTCGCTTCGGCAAGGTGCAAAAGCCGTTAGGGTGAATTAAGTATAACTTGTTGAAAAATAAGGGAAAACACCCTCCAACCATCTTAATAAATTGGTTTAAGAAACAGCTACATCCGACTCTGCGGACTCAAGCAATTGTGGCGATGGCGGGTGAAGGACCCCAGCGCTTGGGCAAGCGCGGCAGACGGTCCCAGAGGCTGGGATAGCGCTTTTTGCTTAACGGTGCGTTACCTTCTGATTCGTCGCGCGGCTCGATTCGAGCGGCCGCGGAAACCATAACGGTCAACACTCCGAGGCAGGATGAAAGCGCTGATCTCAGCCATCGAGGCCATCGATGACGTCGAGGTGTTCGGCCGCGTCAAGTCGGTGCAGGGCCTGCTGCTCGAGGTGGTGGGGCCGGTGCGTGAGTTGCGCGTGGGCGGCCGCGTTCGCATCGATGCCGTTGACGGGGAGCAGCTTGCTGCCGAGATCATCGGTTTCCGTGACGGCCACGCCTTGTGCCTGCCATTTGGCCAGGTGGACGGAGTGCGTCTCGGCTGTCGGGCGATATTCCTGCGTCACGACGGGAGCGTCTTCCCGTCAAGAGAGTGGCTGGGAAGGGTGGTCAATGCGCAGGGCGAGCCGATCGACGGCAAGGGGCCGCTCACGCGCGGGGCAGCCGCCTATCCTCTCAAGCAGTCGCCGCTTGCGGCACACGACCGGGTGCGGGTCGGCGAACCGCTGGATCTTGGCGTGCGGGTGCTCAACACGTTCACCACCCTGTGTGAAGGGCAGCGGATGGGCATCTTCGCCGGCTCAGGGGTGGGCAAGTCGGTGCTGATGTCCATGCTGGCGCGCAACACCGATGTGGACGTGGCGGTGATCGGTCTCATCGGCGAGCGCGGCCGGGAGGTCCATGAGTTCATCCAGGAATATCTGGGCGAGAAGGGGCTGGAGCGCGCTGTGGTGGTGGTTGCCACCTCGGACGAGGCGGCGTTGATGCGCAGGCAGGCGGCATATCTCAGCCTCGCTCTCAGCGAGTACTTCCGCGATCAGGGGCTGCGTGTCCTCTGCATGATGGATTCCCTGACCCGCTTCGCGATGGCCCAGCGCGAGATCGGATTGTCCATCGGCGAGCCGCCGACGGCGAAAGGTTACCCGCCTACCGTCTTCACCGAGTTGCCGCGCCTGCTGGAGCGAGCAGGGCCGGGCACACCCTCGACCGGTTCCGTTACCGGTCTTTTTACCGTTTTGGTCGAAGGTGATGATCACAATGAGCCCATTGCGGATGCCGTGCGCGGTATTCTCGACGGGCACATCGTGATGGAGCGCGGCATTGCCGAGCGGGGTCGCTACCCGGCGGTGAACGTGTTGAGGTCCATCTCGCGAACCATGCCCGGATGCGTGCCGCCAGACGTGCGGCCCGTGCTGGCAGGGGCGCGGGAACTCATGTCCCTCTATTCGGACATGGAGGAACTGATCCGGCTGGGGGCATACCGGAAAGGGTCAGATCCGCAAGTGGACCGCGCCATTGCCTTTCATCCGGCCCTGGAAGCTTTCTTGAGCCAGGACCGGGAGGAGACCACCACCATTGCCGAGGGCTATCGTATGCTCGCGGCCATCGTGGGTGAGGCGGGTGCGGGGAACTAGGAACGCCATGCAGAAGGCGTTCCGGGCTGACTTGGTGTGTAAGGAGTACAGGTCTTGAAATCGCGTAGCGAAAGCCTCATTCGGCTCAAGAAGTTCCAGGTGGACGAGAAGCGCCGACAGGTCGCGCAGATCGAGATGATGATCAGCGATTTCGAGCGGATGGCGATGGAGCTCGACCAGCAGATCGAGATCGAGCACCAGAAGACCGGTATCTCGGACGTCGCTCACTTCGCCTATTCCACCTTCGCAAAGGCGGCCCAGACGCGACGTGACAACCTGCTGGCCTCCGCGAACGACATGAAGAGCAAGCTTGAGGCTGCACAGGACGTGCTTGCCGAGGCGCTCGAGGACCTCAAGAAGGTCGAACTGCTCGATCAGCGCGAGCATCAGCGCGAAACCGCCGAGCAGCTCAAGGTCGATCAGGACCAGTACGACGAGATCGCACGCCTGCGTTTTTCCAGGAAGTAGCTGCGAGTGCCCTAGGGCGTGACTACCAGCCGTTGCTGCTCGCGTTCCTGCTCGTACGTCATCGGGTCGAATGGCGGCTGCGTTTCCAGCTGCTCACGGCTCGTGCTGATGAACAGGTAGCGCTGCCCGGTTATGTCTTCGGAGATGATCAGGTTGTCGGCACCCACCGCCACCGGCTTGGCCCCAAGCCCGAGGAACCCGCCGACGTCCACGATCACCGCATCGACCGAACCATCGGGTGCCACGACCACGTCGCCGATTGAGCCGATCAGTTCGTCATTGATGCCGTAGACCCCGATGCCCCGCAGTTGCTCCGGCCGAAAGTCCAGGGCATCGATGGCAGTGAAACCTTCACGTTCAGCAGAGCTGTTCGTCGCTTCGGGCAGGTCGGTGGTCAGGTCCGGGTCCACGGGAACGTCATTGGGGTCCCCGTCCTGCAACTGCGCTTCTTCTTCGTCCGGGGAGAGTGCCGGCTCCCCCGTCACCTCCTCGCTATCCGCCCAGATGAAGGCTGGCGCGGTAGCCAGCACGTCAGGCGTCACGGCCAGCACCCACCGGCGGCTGCCGTCTTCGCGCTCGGCCCAGGTCAGTTGATCGAAGGCCACCGCTACGTCCTTGGCACCGATACCAAGTACGCCGCCGACGCCGATGACCACGGCTGACAGCCCGACACCAGAGGTAACGACCATGTCGTTGATGGTTCCGATCTCCTCGCCGTCGTCACCGGGGGCGGTCCATACGGTCTCGCCCAGCAATTGCGTAACGAGCACGTCCGCGCCCTGCGGCGAGTAACCCTGTGACAGCACGGTTGGCGGGGTCAGTCCGCTCGCTTCGAGCTGGCTGGATGTCGACGGCGATGTCTGGGCGAATACTACGGTGGGAACCAGCGCCAGCGCGGCGGCGGTAGCGAAAAGACGCAGCATTGGGGTCTCCTCTATGGAGAAGGGCCGGCCCGCAGGTCGACCCTTCTCTGATCACGATCGAAAGGTTCGGGAATGGTGCCGAGGCACCGACCGATTACTGGTCGAGCGTACGGAAGCTCGCCGGATCGTTGGTGTAGGCGGCTTCGTCATACTCCGGAGCGGCTTCGAGCTGCTCCTGGGTGAAGTCGCTGTAGACCAGCAGGTCGCCGTTCTCGTTGGCGGCGAACTCGAGGTTGTCCATGCCAACCGCCACGCGCTTCTGGCCAATGCCGAGGAAGCCGCCAAAGTCGATCAGCATCGCGTCGATCTGCCCGTCGGGGGTGAGCAGGATGTCGCCCACTTCTGCGATATCATCGCCGTTCGGACCGACCACTGTGGCCCCGGTCAGGTTGTCCGCCGTGATGGCGTCCACCTCAACTGTGTTGAAGCCCTCGCGCTGCATCGCAGTGCCATCGGTGCTGGCGGCAGGAGCCATGGCGTTGTCCGCCGGAGCAGCCGTGTCGTTGGCTGGGGCCATGGTGTTGTCGGCAGGAGCCATGGCATTGCCGTCGTTGGTACCAGCCGCGTTGGCATCGGCGGGCTCATCCTCCTCCCAGACGAATTCGGGAGCAGCGGTCAGCGCGTCAGCGGTGGTCGGCAGCACCCAACGTTCGGTGTTGTCGGCTGCAAGGGTGAACTCCAGCGAGTCGAAGTCCACGGCCACGGCCTTGGCGCCGATACCGAGGAATCCGCCAACGCCGATCACAACGGCCTGAATCTGCCCGTCCTCGTTGAAGACGATGTCGTCGATGTTGCCGATGTTCTCGGCATCGTCGCCGGTCGAGGAGTAGACCGGCTGACCGATCAAGCGCGAGCCGAGATTGTCCGTGTCGGCAACAACATAGCCGGCGGACATGTCCCAAGGCTCGTTGATGTCGGTATCTTCGGCGGCGCCGGTGTCGAGATCGCTGCCCTGAGTCGGGTCGGCGGTAGTGGCCCCGGTGCCAGTGCCGGTCTGGTTCGCGGGGGCAGCGCTGTCGTTGGCCGGAGCCTCGGTGGTGGAAGCGGGCGCCTGGCTGTTTGCCGGCGCATCCTGCGCCACAACGCCTGCGGTCAACAGAATTGACAGGGCGGTGCTAGTCAGCAGTGTGCGGATCATTGTACGCTCCAGGTTCATCGTTAAGGTGAACAAGGCTGTGTGGCGTGAGGACTTTGCCGGTACGCACGCTGCACGGCCTGGTGTCTCGACAACGTGATTACCCGGTAGTCGTTCCGACAGCTCCGCCTCGATTTGGGCCAGGGAACGTTCTGGAGCCGTTCATCTTCGTTCATTTAGGGCCGGAAACGCCCTTAATCCACCAGTTGTGCGGTCTCGCGGTCGTAGTTGCGCATCGCCCGGTGCGGCATTCCGCCATCCTCGAACTCCGGTCCGAAGGCGACGAAGCCGAGCTTCTCGTACATGCCGATCTTGTCGGATTGCGCCGTGAGGAAGAAGCGCTGCTGCCCCTGCGCGTGGCCGTAGGCCATCGCCGCTGCCATCATCCGGCTGGCTATCCCCTTGCCGCGCCAGTTCCGGGACACGGCCACCCGTCCGATCTTGATGTGCTCAGGCTTGTCGATCAGCCGCAGCGTCCCCACCACCTCGCCCTCTGCAATGGCAACGAAGTGAGTGGCGGTCAGATCATCCGCGTCGTGCTCTTCGTCCTCTGGCACGTGCTGCTCCACAATGAACACCTCACGCCGCAGGGAAAATGCGGCGTTGCAGATGGTGGAAAAGACCGGAACGCGGAGGATGGTGAGGTCGAGCATGGGGGCTTGTACCGCGGTGCGCCCGAGCCCTCAACGGCCGGCGCCCCACCGCCCGCCACGACCGCAAAAAATAGTCCGTCGCCACTCTTGCCGTTCCTGCGGCCGCGGCACATGCTGCATGCAGGCTGGAGCCAAATGCCATGAGCATCGAATTCCTGATCACCACCCTGATTGTAGTGGTTTCACCAGGCACCGGGGCGCTCTATACGATCGCTGCCGGTTTGGCTCGAGGGCGGCGAGCTAGTCTGTGGGCAGCTTTCGGCTGTACACTCGGCACCATTCCCCACATGCTTGCCGCCATCACCGGGTTGGCCGCAGTTCTTCACACCAGCGCGCTGGCGTTCGAGATCATCAAGTACCTGGGCGTGGCTTACCTGCTCTATATGGCTTGGGCCACGTTGCGCGAAACGGGAACGTTGAGGGTCGAAGCTGCCGGGACACCGGCAAAGTCGGCCGGCGCGGTGATCACGGAGTCCATCCTGATCAACATTCTCAATCCCAAGCTGTCGATCTTCTTCTTCGCCTTCCTGCCGCAGTTCGTCCCGGCGGACGCGCCGAATGCCGTCCCCCAGATGCTGCAACTCAGCGGCGTGTTCATGGTGCTGACCTTCCTTGTCTTCGCAGTCTATGGCCTGTTCGCCGCGGCCGTGCGCGGGCAGGTGATCTCCCGCCCATCGATCATGGCGTGGATGCGACGCACCTTTGCCGCCGCGTTCGTGCTGCTCGGTGCCCGCCTCGCGCTGACTGAGCGCTGAACCTGCCGGTTGCTCCGGAACGAAGGGCTCGAGTGTGCCCCGACGGCCGGCCACATCGCCATTTTGCGCAGATTGCGCGAACAGTTTTGGTAGCCGTGCGTTCTGCAGCTGTTGGCTCCACAGTTAGGTATGAGGGCCAGCAAACCCATTCCCCATGGAGTGCCCGACATGGACCTGGTGGAGCATCAAATTCGTGAGCGCGCGCGCTGGTTCTGGATGGAGGCTGGCAAGCCGGATGGCCGGGACCTCGAGTTCTGGCTTCAGGCCGAGAGCAGCCTGATGGAAGGCTCGGCCGTCAGCCGCGCCGAGGAGATGCACAAGCGGGAGCCCGAGGCGCCGTTGACGGAACTCGCCTTCCGCGACCGCAGCTCCTAGCCTTCTGTGCGCAGGATGTAGTGCCGCGCCATGCCGGCAGTGACTTTGGCCCAACGCGAAGTCGCCGAACGTGCTTGGTGCGCTTCGAAGGCACCGCGATCAATGAACGCTTCGGCAACGAGGAAGCGGGTGGGCCGGTCCTCGCTCTGGCTCACGTCGAACCGCAAGCACCCGGGCTCCGCACGGGTTCGCCGGATATGCTCCGGCAGCGCGGCGACTACGGCGTCGAGCCGGTCGGGAGGCACCTCAAGATAGCCCTCGACCACGAGCTTCGGCATCCTAGATGCTGCCGACTGTCTTGAGGCGCACCCGCGGATGCACTTCCGCCTGGCTCATGACCACCGTCTGGGGCCGGAACCTCTCGATTATCGAGCGGACATGGGGACGGATACCGGGAGAGGTGATCAGCACAGGAAGTTCGCCCTGCTGGGCGGCCTTTTCAAACCCGGTCTGAACGCCGCCGATGAACTGCTGCAGCCGGCTCGGAGCCATCGCCAGATGACGGTTCTCGCCTTCGCCCACCATGGCTTCGGCGAAGTCTCGCTCCCACTGCGGCGACAGGGTGAGCAGCGGCAGCGTGCCATCAGGACCGAGATTTGCGGCGCAGAGCTGGCGCGAGAGGCGGGTGCGGACGTGCTCGGCAATCGACTGAACGGACCGGCCTGGACCGGCGATCTCGGCGATCCCCTCCAGGATAGTCGAGAGGTCGCGAATGGAGATGCGCTCGGTGAGCAGCGCCTGAAGCACACGCTGTACACCGGAAACGGTGATCAGGCTGGGAACGATGTCCTCAACCAGCTTCTGCTGGTCCTTGGGCAGGCCGGAGAGCAGCGACTGCACGTTGGCATAGCTCAGCAGATCGGCGACGTTACCCTTGAGCACCTCGGTGAGGTGGGTCGATATCACGGTCGAGGGATCAATGATCGAAAGCCCGCGTAGTTCTGCCTCGTCGCGCAGGGCTGGCTCGATCCATGTCGCGGGCAGACCAAAAGTCGGCTCTGTGGTGTGGATGCCCGGCAGATCGATCTGATTGCCATAGGGGTCCATCACCATCAGCTGGTTGGCGTAGATCTCGCCTGCGCCGGCTTCCACTTCCTTGATGCGAACCTTGTAGACGTTGGGTTCGAGCTGCATGTTGTCGAGGATGCGCACCGGCGGCATGACGAAACCGAGTTCGATCGCCAACTGGCGGCGCAGGGCCTTGATCTGCTCGGTAAGCCGGTCGGTGCCGGTCTCGTCCTCACGAACCAGGCTCAGCAGCCCGTAGCCGAGTTCGAGCTTGAGTTCATCGATCTTGAGAGCATCGGTAATTGGCGGCTCCGCTCCCCCCTGTGCGGGTGCGCCGGGGCCGGGCGCGGAGGCCGCGGCAAGCTCCTTTGCCGCCGCCTCCTGGTCACGCACGGCCTTGCTCTTGCTGGCGCGCCACGCCGCGTAGCCGATGCCGCCGGAGAGTGCGAGGAAGGGAATGATCGGCATCCCGGGCAGCAGCGCGAGTGCCGCCATCACGGCCGAGGACATGCCGAGCGCCCGCGGATAGCCCGAAAACTGGGAGGACAGGGCCTTGTCGGCCGAGCCGGTGACGCCGGACTTCGACACGAGAATACCGGCTGCGGTCGACACGATCAGAGCGGGTATCTGCGAAACCAGGCCGTCGCCGATCGTCAGCAGCGTGTAGACGTTGCCGGCTTCCTGGAAGGTCAGCCCCTCCTGCATGATGCCGATAAGCATGCCGGCCGACACGTTGATGAATGTGATGATCAGGCCGGCGATGGCATCGCCGCGCACGAACTTGGACGCGCCGTCCATGTTGCCGAAGAAGGCGCTTTCTCCTTCCAGTTCCGCGCGACGGCGCTTGGCGGTATCCTCGTCGATGAGGCCGGCGGACAGGTCGGCGTCGATAGCCATCTGCTTGCCGGGCATGGCGTCGAGGCTGAAGCGCGCCGCGACTTCCGCGATGCGGCCCGAACCCTTGGTGATGACGATGAAGTTCACGATCACCAGGATGATGAAGATCACGGTGCCGATGATGAAATTGCCGCGGGTAATGAAGTTGCCGAACGCTTCGATGACGTGGCCGGCGGCGCTGGATCCGTTATGTCCCTCGCTCAGGATCAGGCGGGTGGTGGCCAGGTTGAGGCCGAGCCGCAACATGGTCGCGATCAGCAGGACCGTGGGAAAGCTCGAGAATTCCAGCGGCTTGTGGATGAACAGCGCCGTCATCAGGATCATGACCGAGAACACGATCGAGATGGCGAGCAACACGTCGACAAGGATCGGCGGCAGCGGCAGGATGAGGATGACGATCAGCCCCATCACCCCGACCGCGAGCGCGATGTCGCCCGAGCGCAGCAGATCGACCACGCTGCTCACGGAGGGGAGCTTGAAGCTCCTGGCTGGGGCGTTGGGCAGGTCTGACATCTAGCGGCTACGCCACGTTCCGGCGTTCGCCGGGCTCCGGGATGCGCACACCCTCGTCGGCATACTGGTTCAGCTTGTTGCGCAGGGTGCGGATCGAGATGCCGAGGATGTTGGCGGCGTGGGTCCGGTTGCCGAGCGTGTGGTCGAGTGTATCGAGAATCAGTTCGCGCTCGACTTCGGCCACGGTCCGACCGACCAGGGCGCGGGACATCGCCTCTGCCGTCTGCGCCAGTTGCGCGGCGGGGTTGGACTGGCGGGCGGCTTCGGCAAGGCCCATTCCGTCGGGAAGAACGATCGAGTCCGGCCCGATGACGTCGCCCGTCGCGAGCAGTACGGCGCGATGAAGGGTGTTCTCGAGTTCGCGCACGTTGCCCGGCCAGGGGGCCCTGAGCAGCGCATCGCGCGCATCGGGCGAGAGACTGCGCGGGGGCAGTCCGTTTGCCTTGGCATACTTGGCAACGAAATGCTCGCTCAGCACCACGATGTCGCCGGGGCGGTCGCGCAGCGCCGGCAGCTTGAGGTTGACCACGTTCAGCCGGAACAGCAGGTCCTCGCGGAACGTGCCCTCGCGCACCGCTTCGGCAAGGTTGCGGTTGGACGTGGCGAGGATGCGGATGTCGACAGGCACCGGCTTGTTGCCGCCTACGCGGTCGATGACCCGCTCCTGGATGGCGCGCAGCAGCTTGGCCTGGAGCCGTACGTCCATCTCGCTGATCTCGTCGAGCAGCAGCGTGCCGCCGGAGGCTTCCTCGAACTTGCCGATGCGACGGCCGACGGCGCCGGTGAAGGCACCTTTCTCGTGACCGAAGAGCTCGGATTCCAGCAGCGCCTCGGGAATGGCGGCGCAGTTGATCGAGATGAACGGCTTGTTGGCGCGTCGCGACTTGGCGTGGACATGGCGGGCGATCACCTCCTTGCCGGTGCCGCTCTCGCCGGTGATCAGGATCGAGGCCTCCGAGCCTGCCACCTGCTCCGCAAGCTTCACCACCCGCTCCATCGCCGGGTCGCGGAAAAGGAAGTCCGAGGACTCCCGAGCGACCGCGGCGATCACCGCGGCGATCAGCTCGGCGTCCGGCGGCAGGGGGATATACTCCTTGGCGCCGGCACGGATGGCGTTGACGGCAGCGGCGGCGTTGGTCTGGACGCCACAGGCGACCACCGGCACAGCGATCCGCTCTGCCTCGAGGCCCGCGATCAGCGTTCCGATGTCCACCATCACGTCGACCAGCAGCAGGTCGGCGCCGCGTCCTGCCCGCAGGCTCGCCAGTGCGATCTCGACGCTCGGGGCATGCGCAACCTTGGCGCCGCCATCCATAGCCATCTTGGTCGCCTGGCTGAGCTGGCCCTCTAGGGCACCGATGATGAGGAGGCGCATGGGTCTCGCTCCTATTGCGGCTTGATGATTTCGGTCATGGTGACGCCGAGCTTGTCCTCGACGAGGACGATTTCTCCACGCGCGACCAGCCGGTCGTTGACGAAGATTTCCACGGCCTCGCCGACCTGGCGGTCAAGTTCGATGACGGTGCCGGTGTCCATCTTCAGCAGTTCGCTCACCGGCATCTTGGTGCGCCCGAGAATGACCGAGATGCGGACAGGCACGTCGAAAACCGCTTCGAGATCGGCGGCAGTGCGCTCGACATGGCCCTCGGGACGGGTGCGCTGGGGCGCCTCCATCTCCTCGAAGCTCACGGACTCCTGGGCGGTGAGATCCTGGTCAGGGGTGCTCATGAATGGCTCTCCTCATGGGAGCTGGGGCGCTGCCGCCCGGCTAGATAGGCAGAGATGTGAGTGTCGATGTCGGCCGCGATGACGGCGATGTCTCGCACCAGCCCGCCGTCGACCCATTCCAGTCGCCCGTCGCCGAGCCGAATATCGGGGTCTCCCATCACCACCAGCCTTCCCTCGAACCCGGAGGTCTGCATATGCGCGGTGGCGATATCGCGGACGCCGTCGGCAAGTTCGGGGTGGCAGCGGATCACGAGGTGCGGGACGCCGGCGAGGTTCTGCATGCACTCGGCGATCAGAGCCTCCAGCTCGACCGTCGGATAGCGGGCCAGCAGGTGCAGGGCCAGCTTGCGGCCAATCGAGGCTGCCAGATCGACGCCCTGACGGCGAATGTCGGCAGTGGCATCGTCGAGTGCCGCGGCCATCTCGGCGCTGCGTGTTGCAAGAGTGCCTGCGGCGACGGCAAGGGTCTGCGCCGCCATTGCGGTCGCACTGGCTTCGCCGGCGGCGAGCCCCTGGGCATATCCCTCCTCCCGCGCCTGCTGCACCATCTGCATGACGGCTTCCTCGGGAATGCCGGGAGGCGGCGGCGGGGGCGCGGGTTCCAGCCCCGGTGAGGCGGCCGGTGCCGGGCGCTCGGCCAAGTCGAGGTCGAAGTTGAAGCGAGCGACGCGGGCTGACATTTAGGCCACCATCTGGTCGTCGGCCTTGGTCTTGAGGATGACGATTTCCCCCTTGGCGGCCATGTCCTTGGCGGTAGCGACCATCCGCCCCTGGGCCTCGTCAACGTCCTTGAGACGCACCGGCCCCATGGCCTGCATGTCCTCGCGCAGCAACTTGGCCGAGCGGGAAGACATGTTGGCAAAGAAGGTTTCCTTGACCTGCTCGCTTGCGCCCTTGAGCGACATGGCGAGTTCCCGCTTGTCCATGCGGGCGAGCAGCGTCTGGATAGCCGAGGCTTCGAGCTTGGCCAGATCCTCGAAGGTAAACATCAGCGCCTTGATGCGCTCGGCGTCGTCGCGGCTGGTCTCCTCGAGCGTGGTCAGGAACCGTGCTTCGGTCTGCCGGTCGAAGGCAT